>Ga0160427_10001078_pt1 | contig 16715 bp, 11 predicted proteins | sample SolpanmetagenomL_FD_108194 | JGI IMG/M metagenome (GOLD analysis project Ga0160427, IMG submission 108194) | Solar panel surface microbial communities from Lawrence Berkeley National Laboratory, California, USA - L | ecosystem: Engineered > Built environment > Solar panel > Unclassified ...
CACCGCATCGCGGGATCAGCTATCGAGTCCAGGCTGACCCTCTCGAGAGCACGGCCCTGAGCCGGCCCGCCAAGTCAGCTCAGGCCAACCACGAGAGTGGCTAGTCGCGCGATGATACCGAATACACCGATTCCGGTCGAATAAATCACATATCAGGTCGGGGATGGCGGCTCGAACCGGCATGCGGGTTATTTCGTCGCATGATTTGGACAAAATACAGCATCGTGATGCCAGACAAGATGATCATCATCGATTGGAAAGTGGCCTGTTGCTCGGACTCATCGTCGGCAACGGATCCGAAAAACGCGTATAGATAGCCACTCACAGCGTTTCTGTAACTTTCTTCTTCGAAAATTCCTATGACGACCGCCCCGGCCTGAACAAAGAGAGCACCGAGAAATATGCCGAGGTATTTTCGACGATTTTTGCCGAGAAATCTACTCATTACCCGCCCCAAAACTCCAGCTCAAACTTACCCGATACCTTGATTGATTTGGGACCGAGCATCAAAAGCATGAGACGCAACCACATCGAAATCCCAAATTCCGGGCCGCAGATTTCCATCATCAGTGCAGTCTAAGTACTTTTCTACAAATGATTAATTGCATTCCCGGATCATCAATTCTGACTTTTATTCGAATTAATACAGTTGTCAAATTTTAAGGCGATTCATGCATTGTATCATAGAGTATCACAGCGCCTCAAGAACAGTATATATGGAATCAACATGATTCGTTGAATTCTTGAGCACAACCCGTACCGTCAAAAGCTCACATAAAAGTAGTATTAAGTCATTTAGTCGCGGACATCTGAATTTGATTATTGTCGCGGATCGTATCGGCCTGACTCATCGCTGGCGGGATCGAGGGCAGCGCCGCCCGCGGGCAGATCGGGGGCCAGGCTGGCGAACTGCCGACGCCGCGAAACGCGCATGTCGATCCGGGGCGTGTCGATGATCGTCACACCATTCTCGAACCCGGGACCGGCTGAAGTGGACGTCACGTCGACGGGGCAAATCGGCCGGGTCCGCGCCGCCGATGGTGCTCGCCAGCGCGGGCGGATCTGCCGTCACGGGCTGCGCGGCCCTGTGGGGAGCGTTTTGCGAATCCCCTCGGCATCCACGCCCGCCCAACGGTTGAGGGGGACGAACGTTGGGGCGGGCGTGGCGGTCGAGAGGAGGGTCCGACCGCTCGGCCCTGCAAGAAACATGCATCCACGCCCGCCTTTGTCGCTGAGGGGCGAACGGTAGGCGGGCGTGGACGGCCAGCCTGAGGCCGGCGGCGGCTGCCTAATGTATGAATCCCTACAATTCAACTGGAAGCTGACGGAGGCTCCGCCAAAACGGCGAAGGCATCCAGACCGGCTCGCCAAGAGATTGAGGGACCGACAAGTCGCAGGTGCCAGTCACCGTCGAGTCTTCGGCCGCCGTGAGTCACGGAGGCTGAGGCGCCAATCTCATCGCCCGCCTTCACGAAGGCCCGTCGCAGATCCGGTGCGAGGGCAACCGAGGCTAAGCAGTGCCGCTCTTATCCACGGCGTTCCTTCGGACAGTGCGGCATTGTCAAACAATCTTAGCGCCGTGGTGGCGCATCCGAACGTTGTCGAAGCTCTGCTCTCAAATTCGTCATCAGAGGTGGCGGGACGCAGCGATAGCTGCTGCACGACAGATTCAGGGCGAAGACTTCCAGTGGGTGCGAAAGCGTCGGGCGGACCGGCTTGCCAGCCCGTTCGGCCCCCGGGATGGCACGCAGGCCTTGGAACGTGGGCTTGCCCTTGGATGGTCACCGCGTGGGCGGAAACCTGTCATAGCACCCCCATTCAAATTTTCGATAATGAGGAGATTCATCGCATCGATGTCGATGAAGACTTGAAAAGTGGTCATTGGCCGCAAGAGATCGCCAATAGAATCGACTCTAAGTACGCGGCTTGAATCGGGGGCTCGCAAGCTTCCGGACGCGGGCGGGTCCGAACAATGTTCAAGGTCATAGGATGCTTCGCCGGGCAGCACGATACTGCCTTGGCCATCCTCGCCGTCATCACGTGCCTCCTGGCCTGCTATACGGCCGTCGACCTCATCCATCATGCGAAGACGGGCGCGCCGAACGAGAAGAAGCGCTGGCTTCTCTTCGCGGGCTTCGTGGGAGGCGTCGGGATTTGGGCCACGCACTTCATCGCGATGATGGCCTTCGATAGCGGCCTGCCCACCGGCTACGATATGCTGCTCACGGGCGCGTCGTTTCTTACGGCGCTGGCGTTCACCTCCTCCGGATGCTGGCTCGCGCTGCGGAGCGGGTCCCCTGCGATGCCCTGGATCGGTGGCGCGGTGGTCGGCCTCGGCCTCGCGGCCATGCATCACGTCGGTCTCGCCGCCTATGTCACGACGGGCCGCATCCAGCTGGATCCCGGGCTGGCCACCCTCGCGGTGGCCCTCGGACTTGGTTTGGCGGCGTGGTCCATCGCCCTGAAGGTGCGCGGAGGGCGCAGCTACGTCCGAACGAAGAGTGCGCTCTTGCTCGTGTCAGCGGTCTGCACGATGCATTTCGTGTCCATGGCGTCGATCACCGTCGCGCCGGACCCGACCATGGCGCTCCCCGTCGCGACCCTGTCCCGGCACTGGCTTGCCGTACTCGTCGGTGGCGCGAGCCTCGGCATACTGGGCAACGCGGCGATCGCCCTGACCCTCGACACGCGTGAGCGCCTCCGGCGGGAGCAATTCAGCCTCGTCCTCAGCTTGGCCAACGCCGCCGTCGAAGGCATCCTCGTTTGCGAGGACAACACGGTCATCGCGGCCAACGAGAATTTCGCGGCCCTGATCGGCCAGGCCGCTTCCGAGGTGATCGGCAGGCCTCTCTCGGACATCATTCCGAGGCCGCCGGGCGCGGTCGGGCATGCGGCCGAGCAGGAACTCGTCGCGATGGATGGGTCCGTCGTACCCGTCGAAGTCATCCGGCACGAGATCTCACTACAAGGCCGGCACCAGCATGCGATCGCCGTGCGCGACTTGCGCGCGCGCCGGTACGCCGAGGACCGCATCCGGCATCTGGCGCATCATGATGTTCTGACCGGATTACCGAACCGGGCGAGCTTCACGGCTCGCCTGGAGGAGGAGTTGGCGCTGGCCAAAACCGGCTCGCGCAGCGTCGCCCTCCTCTTCCTCGATCTCGACCGCTTCAAGGAGGTGAACGACACGTTCGGGCATGCGGCCGGCGACGAGTTTGCCGTCATCCTGCCTGGCCTCACCGATGCCACGACTGCGGCGCGGGTGGCCGGCCACATCATAGAAACCGTGCGCGCCGCCGCCGATTCCCTACCGGCCGGCGGCGTCATCGGGACGAGCGTCGGCATCGCGGTTTACCCGCACGACGCTCTCGACCGCTCGACCCTACTCAACCACGCCGACCTCGCGCTCTATCAAGCCAAGGCCGACGGTCGCGGCGTATACCGCTTCTTCCAGGCGGCCATGGGCGAGAAGGCGCGGGAGCGCAGGCTGTTCGAACGGGATCTCCGCCTCGCGCTCGAGCGCGATGAATTCTACCTTGCCTATCAGCCTCAGAAGAGCGTTCGCACCGGTGCAGTAACAGGGTTCGAGGCACTGCTGCGCTGGCGGCATCCGCTGCGCGGAGAGGTGGCGCCGGCCGACTTCATCCCGATCGCGGAGGAGAGCGGCTTGATCCACGCGATCGGCGCCTGGGTACTGCGCTGCGCCTGCAGGGAGATGATCGCGATCAATGATCTGCGCGTGGCCGTGAATGTGTCCGCTCTGCAGATCCACAGCGCGAACTTTGCCGGTCTGGTCCGTGACGTGCTCGCGGAAACGCGGTTCCCCCCAGACCGCCTCGAAATCGAGGTTACCGAGACCGCACTCATCCGTGATTTCGATCGGGCGCTGACGACCCTGCGCCAGATCAAGGCCCTCGGCGCACAGGTCACCATGGACGATTTCGGGACGGGCTACTCGTCCCTGTCGCACCTGAAGATGTTTCCCTTCGACCGTATCAAGATCGACCGGTCCTTCGTGCGGGCGGTCGATCAGAACTATCAGGGTGCCGCGATCGTTCGCGCCGTGCTGGGTCTCGGTCGCGGGCTCGGTCTGCCCGTTCTGGCGGAAGGCGTCGAGACGGCGGAGGAGTTCAACTTCCTTGATGCTGAAGCGTGCGACGAAGTGCAGGGCTACTTCCTCGGCAGACCAGAGCCCCTTGCTCTCGTGACTTGAAACCGCGGTCCGCGCGCGGAGGGCAGACGTCCATCCTCCCTCCGCGCCAGGGCTCGCTCCCGCGCAGGCGATTGGGTCGATAGCGTCGACCGGCCCCGTGCCTGATGCTCAGGCCGGCGCGAAATCGATTCCGACGGCGCCGAGCCTCCCGGATCCCGGCGTTCCCGAGGGGCGAACCATCGCGGCCTGTGCGACGGCCCGTTGAACGCCGCCCGGGCGGACGTTCGAGGCGTGAGCCGTCCCGAGATCGTGCGCGGTCGCTCGCCGTGTACGGCCGATCCTAGGTCGCGATCACGCCTTCAGAGACAGGACGTGACAGGCACCACGTCGCGTTCGTGCACGCGCCCGGGTCAGCCCGAGAACGATCCGAACGGGATTCATCGACCTGCCCGAGAGCGCCCAGCAGGCGCGGACATGTCCCGGCCAATACCCTCTCAAGCCGTACCGATCGGGGGGCGGATCAGCCGCGCGCGGTTTCGCCCTCCCTGGCGGAGGCGCGCCAACGGCGGCAATGCGGTCCGGCCGAAGTCGCCGCGCGTTATCTTCCACCGCGAGTTGTGTCGACCCGGGCCTTCCGGTTCAGCCCTTCCACATCCGCCGAGCCGGTCTCAGGCAGCGGCCGTGAAACGGCGAGTTGCTCTCCGATGACCCGGCTCTTCTCCACGGGTCCGCCCCTGGCGCCTCTGGTCTGCCGACCCGCAAGGCTCGCCCGCGCGCCGAACCGAAGCGGGATGACGGGCGATCTCTGCCGGGGCCACGCAGCGGCCAGACAGGTGAGCAACCAGCCAAGTCCCCCAGCATGGGTGGAATGAGGAGATTTCTTTCTTTTCGGCCCTCGGAAAATCCCCGAAATACATCCTTAACTAATACTCATGTCGAAATGACAGGTTTTCCCTGTACTTTCGAATATTAAATTTGGTTCTTTTCAATCGCGATGCTCGACAATGTGCCAACTTCGGGTCCGGACGAAATGTCCTCGGGCTCCGGGCGATCATCGATACAGAGGATTCGATCATGCTTCGATTAACCCTGGGTCGCGGCGGAGCGGACCGCGCGGATGCCACGCTCGGCGCGATCGGCACACCCGTGATGAACCTCGACGATGACGGGATCATCACTGCCGTGAACCCCGCAATGACTGCTCTGCTCGGCCGCTGCGGGGACACCTCCTCGAACATCCGGCAGGAGAACCTCGTCGGGCGGCCCATCGACAGCCTCTGCCGCGACCTGGCGAGCCAGATCCGCGTTGCGGGATCGGGGCCGCGGCACGAGCTCACGACGACCCTCGGCACGCACCGCTTCGACGTCGCCGTGATCGCGGCGTCCAAGGGGCGCAGGCCGTCGGGGTACATTCTGGAATGGCGCGACGCCGCCCAGCGCCTGCGCGGCGAGGATGCGACGCGCCGCCTCGCCGCCGTGGAAGCCTCGCAAGCCGTCATCGAGTTTGCGCTGGACGGCACCGTCCTGTCGGCCAACCCCGCCTTCCTCGCGCTCATGGGCTACGAGTTCGACGAGATCCGCGGCCGCCACCACGCCATCTTCGTCGAGCCCGCCCACCGGGACAGCCGCGACTACGCCGCCTTCTGGGATGGCCTCCGCGCCGGGCGCCCCGAGAGCGCCGCCTTCAAGCGCGTCGCCAAGGGAGGGAGGACGGTCTGGATCAAGGGCTCCTACAACCCGATCCGCGACGAGACCGGACAGGTTACGAGGGTGGTCAAGTACGCCCTCGACATCACCGCGCAGACCGTGGAGGTTCTGGCGCTGCGCGGTCAGGTCGAGGCGATCCGCAAGTCGCAGGCGGTGATCAGCTTCGACCTTGACGGCCGTGTGCTCGAGGCGAACGCCAACTTCCTCGCGGCAATCGGCTATGCGGCCGCCGAGGTCGTCGGTCAGCACCACGGGATGTTCGTCGATCCGGACTACCGCGCCGGTCCCGAATATGCCCGGTTCTGGGAGGCGCTCCGGCGCGGCGAGTACCAGGCCGGCCAGTTCCGTCGCCTGGGCAAAGGCGGCCGCGAGGTCTGGATCGAGGCCAGCTACAACCCCGTTTTCGACGCAGACGGGCGTCCGGTGCAGGTGACGAAGTTCGCCATCGACGTCACCGCGCAGGTCGAGCAGCGCGAGCGGGTCAGGCTCCTGGAGGCGGCGGCGGCTCAGGAGCGGGCCGAGGCCGAGACGCGACACAAGGCAGAGTTGGCCGGGCTGGCCGACGCCTTCGAGCAGACGGTCGGCGCCGTGCTGGGATCCGTTGCGTCCGCCGCGACCGAACTGCAGGCTACCGCCGCCAGCATGTCGGGCATCGCCAGCGAGACCGCGCGGCAGTCGACCGCGGTGGCGGCGGCCTCCAACCAAGCCGCCGCCAACGTTGCCACGGTGGCGGCGGCCGCGGAGGAACTGGGCGCGTCGGTCAACGAGATCGGGCGGCAGGTGGCCGGTTCCGAGGAACTCGCGGGTCAGGCGGTGACCGAGGCCGCGCAGACGGCGGCGCTCGTGCAGGAACTCAGCGAGGCGGTGCGCAAGATCGGCGATGTCGTCGCCATGATCTCGGCTATCGCCAGCCAAACCAACCTGCTGGCACTGAACGCCACCATCGAAGCGGCGCGCGCAGGTGAGGCGGGACGGGGCTTTGCGGTTGTCGCCGCCGAGGTGAAGGAGCTGGCGAGCCAGACGGCACGGGCGACGGAGGACATCACCCGTCAGATCAGCCGGATCCAGGGGGCGACGGCGGGCGCCGTGGGCGCCATCGACAGCATCCGCCACCGCATTCAGGAGATCAATGGCGTCGCCTCGTCCATCGCCGCGGCCGTGCTGGAACAGGGCGCGGCGACGCAGGAGATCGTGCGCAACGTGACGGAGGCGGCGACCGGAACCGGTGAGGTGACGAGCAACGTCGCCGGAGTCGCCAGTGCCTCGGAGGAAACCGGGGCGGCCGCCGCCCAAGTCCTCACGGCCGCATCGGACCTGTCCCGGCAGTCTGAGCACCTGGGCGGTGAGGTCACCAAGTTCCTCTCCAGGATCCGCGCCGCGTAGGGCCCCCATGACAGACCTCCTCAGCCCAACGACCGCTCCGCGGAGACCCCCGAGGTTCGGACCGGCGGACGCCGCCCGTCACCCGGGAGACCTGCCCGTGCGAAGCCGATGATCATGGCCGGCGAAGGACCGCGCTCGATCCCTCAGGCCAACACGCTGGCCCGGCGAGAGGCCTCGAACAACACGGCGCATCGACAGTCCCGCGGCGCGGGGCCCGGTTCGGGATGTCCCGATCGGGCCGGCCGCCGCAGGCCCACAGGCCAGCCTGTGAGCGAGCTTCTGAAGAAGACGCAGGGCCAACGCCTCGGCCTGATCGCCACTCGCAATCGCGCGATGGCGGCCGACGACGCGAGGAACCTGCTTCTGGAGCGACTCGGTCTCATCGCGCGGACGGGAGATGCATGGCCGCACCATCTGCGCGGCTACCTGGTCGTGGAATGGACCATCACCGATGCAGGCCTGACTGCGCTCTCAGAGGTCGAGATCACGGGCAGCGCGATCGAGCGCGCCTTCCTTCCGGAGGCCGGTTTCGGGTCCACTCGGACTGACAGTTCCCTATCGAACTTTTCCTGCTGACGAAGCGCGATAGCGGGCGCGTTCATGATCAGCGTGGCGTCCAGTGCACGACCGAAACTGAATTCCGGCGCGCATCAGCCTTTCGCATCGCAGATGCCGGGCAGTCTTGCTGACGAGTCACGCGATCAGCAGCGGGATTCACGATGTAGGACCGAATATCGTCTCTGAAGGCGGAACTCGGACACCCCAGATCCCGAGGCAAGCCGCTCTTAATCAACTCACGTTAGGGTTGCAGCCCTGGTTCGGATGCAGCCCTGATGAAACCCTCGAACTACTTCCGCCTGACGCTGACTGGGATGCTTAGATCCGCCACCAACATGCCCCCGACCCGTCAATTGGTGGAACTCCAGAAGCAGATCCCGACGCTCTATGGGCTGCTGTCCGCAAACGCCTGCGCGCTCGCGGCAACGCATTACCCCTTCGCACCTCCGGCCCTGACGCTCGGATTACCCGGCGCTCTGATCGTAGTCTGCCTGACGCGGGGGTTACAGTGGTGGCGCCTGCGCCCTGAGACACTCAGCGCGGCGCAAGCCACCCGCCAGCTCCGACGGACCAGTGTCTTGACGGCCATCTTCTCCGTCGCCTTCGTAAGCTGGGCGATGGCCCTGAACGTCTATGGCGGCCCCTATGAACAGGGTCACGTCGCGATCTTCGTAGCCATAACGGTCATCGCTTGCATTTTCTGCCTGACGCACCTGCCGATCGCGGCCTTCCTCGTGACGGGCATCGTCATGAGCGTGTTCTTGTTCTGCTGCATCGCAAGCGGGAACCCAGTCTTCCTGGCGATCGCCGTGAACACCACCTTCGTGACAGCCGTGATGATGCGTGTTCTCAGCAACAACTACCGCGCCTTCGTCCAGCTCGTCGCCTCCCAGGCCGAGGCCAGCCGGCTCTCGGAGGAAAACGCGCGCCTTGCCCATACCGACAGCCTCACGGGACTGCCTAATCGGCGCTACTTCTTCCTGCGCCTCGACGAAGCCATCCGAGACTCGACTTCGAGCGACACGCGTTTCGCGCTGGCGATCTTCGACCTCGACCGCTTCAAGCCGATCAACGATACCTATGGCCATAACGTGGGTGATCGCGTCCTGGCGGAAACCGGCCGGCGCTTGGCCGCGTTCGCGCGCGTCGGCGTGATTGTGACCCGCCTCGGCGGCGATGAATTCGGCGTCCTCGTCCTCTCGCCCGGGTCGCCCGAAGAGATCATCGCCTTCTGTGACGGCATATGCGCGGCGCTGCAGAAGCCGATCCTCCTCGGGGACATTCGCGTCATCACGGGTTGCTCGGGCGGCCTGGCAAAATTCCCGAGAGCAGGACGCGAGGCGGACGAGTTGTTCGACCGCGCCGACTACGCGCTGTACCACTCGAAAGAGCATCGGCGCGGTATGACGACTTTGTTCTCCCAAGAGCATGAGGACGCGATCCGCGCCGAGCGAGCCGTCGAGGCCGCCCTGCGTACGGCCGACCTCGCCGCCGAGACGGAGATGCATTACCAGCCGATCCTCGACACGGAGACGGGCGAGATCGCCCTCGTGGAAGGTCTGGCGCGCTGGACCAGCCCGACGCTGGGCCGCATCCCGCCAGACCGGTTCATCGCTGCGGCGGAGCGCTGCGGTATGATCCATGCCATGACCCTGCTGCTTTTGCGCAAGGCGCTGGCCGATTGCGCACGACTGCCTCCCGACATCGGCCTGTCTTTCAACCTGTCCGCCCATGATCTCGCCTCGCCTGAGACCATGGTCGCGATCCTCGCCGCCGTCACCGAGAGCGGCTTGAACCCTCGTCGCCTGACCATGGAACTCACCGAGACCGCTCTGATGCGGGACTTCGATCAGGCGAAGGCGGCCATCAACGCGTTGCGGGCTCTCGGCATCAAGATTGCGCTGGACGACTTCGGGACGGGCTATTCCAGCCTCGGCTATGTGCATCGCCTGCCGCTCGACAAGATCAAGATCGACCGTAGTTTCATGGCCGACATCGACACGGACCGAGGCTGCAGTCTCGTGTCTACGATCCTGGATCTCTGTCAGAATCTCGGGCTCGACGGCATCGCTGAGGGGGTTGAGACCTTTGACCAGCTCGAGGCCGCTCACCGCCATGGCTGCCGCTACATCCAAGGCTACCTGATCGGCAAACCGATGCCGGTCGCAGACCTTCTCCGAACCCTTCATTCGCCAAGCGCGAGCACTCAGCGGCTTCCCGTACATGCCATGGCGCGGTAGAAGTCAGTCCGCTTTTTCAAGCGCGCTTTTCTGAAGCGAACGGGCCGCTCCAGGCCACCGCGAGACACGCTGCCTCGCTCTGCCGCGCATCCGGGTTGGGTGGTTTGCCGCCGGACTGCTCCGGGGAAACAAGATTGGGCAACCGGACGTCCGCTCGGATCGCGGCGCAGGATGGCTGCCCGCCCGTCTCGGCAGTTCGCGGGCCGTTCCCGACATCTTGGAAGCGGACATCGGCTCAGGCCGGATGACAGGTTCGCGAGCGGGACAGGGGGTGCCGAGGCGTTTCCGTCCCGACGTGCATCCGCATTGCCTCAAGGGGGAGAGGTGCCCTAGGCAGTGGGCATGAGCATCAGCATCCGCGACGCCAGCGTCCCCGTCTTCGTCAATGCGCTTCGCAGCATGAGCGCCTGGCTCGACAAGGCGGCGCTGGAAAAGCCCGAGGCCGAGTTGCTCCTCGGTCGTCTCGCTCCGGACATGCGCCCCCTGCCGGCTCAATATCAGATGGCATCGGACAGCGCGAAGAACGCCGTGGCGCGGCTCGCCGGGATCGCGGCGCCTGCAATGCCGGATGTCGAGGCCAGCTTCGCCGAACTCAAGGAGCGCTGCACTAAGACGATCGCCTTCGTCGAAGGCGTCGATCCCGCCGCGCTGGCCTCGGGTGCGGAGCGCGAGGTGGAGCTGAAGTTCCCGAACGGTATGGGCTATCGCTTCACGGGGCAGCGCTATCTCACCGGCTTCGCCCTGCCGAACTTCTTCTTCCACGCCACCACCGCCTACGCGATCCTGCGCAGTGCCGGCGTGAGCCTCGGCAAGCCCGACTTCCTTCAGCACCTGGGACCGCCGAACATCCAAGCCGCGCAGTAGGCCCGGCCGCCCCTCGCCCCAAGGATCCCACCCTGCCGCGGCGATGTCCGGGGCAGGCCGATGCGCGGATGAACAATCCCAGGCGCCTCACGCCGGCGAACACGCGCCCGTTCGTCGAAGCTGTGCGTTTTTGCCCCAAGTAGTCGGCAATCCGCGACGGCGCTTCAGGACCTATTTCAGTCGCACCTTCATTTGCTCGCAAGCCGGAAATCCGTGCGGGCCGAGCTGCGACCGCGGCCGCCGCCTGAACGAACCCCGAGAGCAGCTGCCGACCTTTCGCCATGCGAGGCTGTAACAATGCGCTTTCTTCCCGCCAGTGTGTTCGTCCTCGTCGTCATGGCAGCGCCCGCTTCAGCGTTGGACGGAGGCGATACGATGCAAGCTTGGGCGGGAGCATCGTCCGCAGACAAGGACAATCTTCTGCGCAAGCTGGATACGTCGAGCGGCGGAAATGCTTCGCGCGATCGTGTGCGCTCTTGCCTTGACGACACCTCGAAGACGTCCGGCCACTCGAATCTGCCGATCTCGGAGGTCGCAAAGGCTTGCTCCGAACAGGCCGCGCGAGAAAATATATAGGCCCTTCACGTCATCAGACCCGCTCAGCGCTCAGAGCCCGCAGCTGACACGAGCCGCGATGGGCGGGTCGCCGACCTGACGCGGCAGCTGACCGGACCGGTATTGTGGACCGAGCCGGACGTGAGGCTACGGCGTGGTGGCAGTCATGGGGGCCGGAAGGCTTGATCCGGGAAGGTGCCGGGCGCGGGCGGCCGATCGCCCAGGCACGAGTGCGCACGCACGCGGTCGTCGGTGTTCTGCCAGAGCCCACTCCCGATCTGCGCCTCCTTCGATGGCCCGGGAATCGGCGACGACGCGCGGGCTGGCGGTCCTGCTCTCCGTGAGCGACGCTCTCAACCAGAACTCGCTCGCGACGGTCGACGATGTGATCTTCGTCGGCGAGGAGGAGTTCGGCAACCTGCGCGGTGCGCACGCGCTGTTTCGTGACCAGACGGACATCGATGGCTTTGTTCCGGTCGACGGGATCGACGTCAGCCGCCTGCTCAACCGCGGCACCGGCAGCCACCGTTGCGAGATCACCTTGAGGGCGCCGGGCGGCCACAGCTTCACGCAATTCGGTTTGCCCAGCGCGGTCCACGCGCTGGGGTCTGCCTCGACATGCGCTCCAAGGACGAGCGCGCGCTGCTCAGGGAAGCGGAGCAGGTCCTCGGGCTCGTGAGGCAGGCGGCCGAGGAGGAGAACCGGCGCTGGAACTCGACGGCCGTCACGGTGGCGGTCAAGCTGATCGGCGACCGGCGGGCGGGCCTCACGCCCCTGGCGTCCCCGGTCGTCCGGACGGCGCGCCGGTCGATCGCCTCGGTCCTGACGGATGCCACGGTCAACGTGACCGGGGAACATACGGACTCGAACGTGGCGATGTCGCCCGGCGTCCCGGCGGTGATCCTCAGCGGCGGCGGCGAGGGCGGGAATTCGCACTCGCGTTCCGCGTGGTACAAGCCCGTCAACGCCTATGTCGGCCCGCAGAACGCGCTGCCGACGCTCCTCACGCAGGTCGGCATCAAGGACGTGACCGAGCCGTCCTGACCACGCCCCGCACGGGCGTCGCCGTCTAAACCGCTATGGGTGAGTGCGTTTCCCAGCCGCTTCCCAATCGCGCCTTCTGAAAAGCGCGGATCAGGACAGTATCTGCTGAGTGCGTGAAGCTAATGGCGCGCCCGAAAGGATTCGAACCTCTGACCCCCAGATTCGTAGTCTGGTGCTCTATCCAGCTGAGCTACGGGCGCCTGACACGGCGGCGAGCTCTTGGCTCGCCGGTGTCAGGGGCTTCTAGAGGCTCGGATCGGGCTTGGCAAGACACCTCACGACACGGAATCGGGCGAGACGTCGGTCCCGTGCGAGACGCCCGCCGCGACCAGGGGCGGGTCAGGAAATCCGGCTCGCCGTCACGCGCTCCTCCGCGGCCCGGATCGCCTCCGGCGTGCCGACATGGAGCCACTGGCCGTCGAGCGCCATACCGAACAGCCGCCCGGCCGCGATCGCCCGGTCGAACAGCAGGTTGAGCGAGAACGCCCCCTCCGGCACATCGGCGAAGAGGCCCGGGGTCAGGATCGCCACGCCGGCGTAGATGTAGGGAGCCGCCGCGCGCGTCCCACGGCGCTCCAGGCGGCCATCCGGGTCCATCACGAAATCGCCGGCGCCCTCGTAGCCGAGGCTGGACGCGGTGGGTGCCACCAGGAGCAGCCCGTCCATGCAGCGCCCGTCCCAAGTTTCCACCAGCCTGCGCAGATTGGAGACCGATCCCTCGAGCCAGAACGAATCCGAGTTCAGCACCACGAAGGGTTGATCGCCGAGCAGCGGCAGCGCCTTGCGGATGCCTCCGCCCGTCTCCAGCAGCGCAGCGCGCTCGTCGGAGACCTGGATGACCGGCCCCCCGGCCCGGCGGCCGAGGTGAGCCTCGATCTGGTCGGCGAGGTAGTGGACGTTGACCACCGCGCGGTCGATTCCGGCCTCGGCGACCCGGTCCAGGGCGTGGTCGAGGAGGGCCTTGCCGGCCACCGCCACCAGGGGCTTCGGCACCGTGGCGGTCACCGGTCGCATGCGCTTGCCCAGGCCGGCGGCCAGGACGAAGGCGCGGCTGACGGCGGGGCGGGGCTCGCTCATGCGGTGAAGGATCCGGTGGTCAGGGTTCGGGAGCGGGGGGGACGAGGCCCGGAAGGTGTTCCGCATGCCAAGCCCGCAGCCCGGCCAGCGCCGGATGGGCGAGGTTGCGGGCGAGGTAGCCCTCGATCCGCGGCAGGTGGGCGAGGTAGCCGGGCTTGCCGTCGCGCCGGTCGAGCCGGGCGAAGATGCCGAGGATCTTGGTGGCCCGCTGCGCGGCGAGCAGCGCGTAGGCGGTGGCGAAGGCGCTGACATCGAAGGCCGGGTCCTTCCCCCGGCGCTCGCGGGCGTAGAGGCCGAGCAGCCGCAGCTCGAACTCCGCGCTGGCGTCGACCCGCGCATCCTGCAGCAGCGAGGCCACGTCGTAGGCCGGATGGCCCATCACGGCGTCCTGGAAGTCGATCAGCCCGACCCGCTCCAGCCCATCCCGATCGGGCAGCCAGATCAGGTTCGGAGAATGATAGTCGCGCAGGGTCCAGGTGGGCCGGTCCGGAACCGCCCCCGCCAGGGCCTCGCGCCACAGGTCGACGAAGTCTGCGCGCGCCGCGTCGGACAGGGTGACGTTCCGGATCGCCGGGGCGTACCAGTCCGGCATCAGCTCCGTCTCGAACAGCAGCGCCTCCGTGTCGTAGGCCGGCAGCACGTGCTCGATCCCGTCCGCCACCGGTAGAACCGCCGGCAGCGGGGTGGCGTGGAGCTTGGCGAGCAGGCGCACGGCCTCGGCGTAGCGCTCGGGGCGCGGGGCGCCGGCCTCGATCACCGGCTCGCTGCCGAGATCCTCCAGGATCAGCAGGCCCTCGGCGAGGTCCTCGCCGTAGATCTTCGGCGCCGAGAAGCCCAGCGCCCGCAGGCCGCGGTCGAGGGCCACGAAGGCGTGGACGCTCTCGGCCAGATGGACGATCGCGCTGTAGGGCTTGCCGTCGCGCACCGGCGGTCCGTCCGGCCGGGGCGGTGCGATCATCAGCACCGCGCTGGTGCCGTCGGGCTTGGTCAGGCGCTCGTAGGCGCGCGAGGAGGCGTCGCCCTGCATCAGCACGCGCTCGGCGAGATCCCAGCCGCTGCGGTCGAGGAGCCGGCGCACCGCCCGGGCCCGGTCGAGGCGGGCGCGCATGCCTCCGGAGCCGTCGATCCGGGCGAACCGCGCCTCGGGGCCGAACTCGGCCCGCAGGGACAGGTCGACGGTGAGCACCGGGCCGGCGCGGGGCGGCATCCGATCAGGCCACTCGACGAGGGTGATGGCGTCCTCGGCCATCTCGTCGAAGCCGAGCTCCACCAGCTCGTCGGGGTCGCGCAGCCGGTAGAGATCGGCGTGGATGATCCCGCGGCCATCGCGGGCCGTGTAGGGCTGAACCAGCGTGAAGGTCGGGCTGGGAACTTCCAGACGCGGGTCGCCGGCGAGTTCCCGGATCACCGCGCGGGCGAGCGTCGTCTTGCCGCCGCCCAAGCCGCCGGACAGCGCCACCACGTCCCCCGGGAGCAGGAGTTCGGAGAGGAACAGCCCGAGATCCTCGGTGGCGGTCTCCTCCGGCAGCACGAATTCCCACGGGGCCGGCGGCGCGGATGCGCCCGCCGTCCCATCGGCCGTCTGCCCGTCCCGATCGTCTCCGCCCAAAGCCCGCCTCCGAGACCAGAGGGCGCATGGTCCGGAAACACGCCACGGATGCAAGCGTTTCCGATCGCGGTTGTGCGCTTCCCGACCGCCCGGTGCATCGAAAGCACGCTCCCGGTCGACCGCCGACGTCGGCCGTTCCGGCCTCGCGCTTGGCATACGGCTTGCCCGCCCGGCCCGGGCACATCGCCGATCCGGGCTGAAACCGGGTCGGAACGAGCCGATCCATCGAACAGGGAGCAAACGATGAAGCGCGAGGACCTCACCGAGAAGCTGCTCGACATCAAGCGCGAGAAGGGGTGGAGCTGGAAGCACATCCACGAGGCGATCGGTGGCCTGTCGCCGTTCCTGATCACGGCGGCCTGCATGGGCCAGATGAAGCTGCCGAAGGCGCAGGCCAAGCGGGCCGCCGAGCTGTTCGGCCTCACCGAGGCCGAGGAGCGGATGCTCAACGAGGCGCCCTATCGCGGCTCGATCCCGTCGATGCCGCCCACCGACCCGCTGATCTACCGGTTCTACGAGCTCGTGATGGTCTACGGCACGACCTTCAAGGAGCTGATCCAGGAGGAGTTCGGCGACGGCATCATGTCGGCGATCGACTTCAACATGGACATGGCCCGGGAGGCCAACAACAAGGGCGACCGGGTGCGGCTCACCATGTCGGGCAAGTTCCTGCCGTACAAGTACTACGGTAACGACGACGATACGCCGGAATACGGGTTCAAGGAGGGGTGACCGTCGAGGAGGTCCGGATAATCCGGAACGCGCCCTCGTCCCGGGTTGCCGGGCGATCCCCGATCGCCCGGCCTCGAAGGCGCCCTCCGGACGGCGCGCGATCCCTGGAGAGCTCCCGCGCGGGCTACGCTCCGCCCTGACACGTCAGGATGAGGGCGCGGGTGGCCCGGGCCGCCCGTCGCCCCCTCCCGGAGAAACGGCCGGAGAAGCAGCCTCGCCGAGCCGCACTCCACCCGCCGGGACCGGCTCCCGTTTCAGGCCGCCGGCTGCCCCTCCGGCTCCAGGTAATCCTGCACCGGCCGCGCCGGCCCGCCCCGCATCAGCACGTAGAGGAACGGCACCAGCAGCAGCGTCGCGGGCGTCGCGAAGGCGATGCCGCCCATCACGGCGCGGGCGAGCGCCGCGTTCTGCTCGCCGCCCTCGCCGGTGCCGAGCGCCATCGGGATCAGCCCCAGGAACATCGCCGAGGCGGTCATCAGCACCGGCCGCAGGCGGGTCTCGCCCGCGGTGATCGCCGCCTCCAGGGCGTTGCAGCCCGTCGCCTCCCGGTGCTCCTTGGCGAAGGTGACGAGCAGGATCGAGTTCGCCGACGCGATGCCCACCGACATGATCGCCCCGAAGATCGACGGGATCGAGAAGGTCGTGCCGGTGATGAACAGCGCGAAGGTGATGCCGCAGAACGCCATCGGCAGGGCCGCGATCACCACGAAGGGGTCGCCCCAGCTCTGGTAGTTCACCGCCATCAGCAGGTAGACGGCGATCAGCGCGATGCCGAGGCCGATCTCCAGGCGGA
>Ga0160427_10001079_pt1 | contig 16705 bp, 17 predicted proteins | sample SolpanmetagenomL_FD_108194 | JGI IMG/M metagenome (GOLD analysis project Ga0160427, IMG submission 108194) | Solar panel surface microbial communities from Lawrence Berkeley National Laboratory, California, USA - L | ecosystem: Engineered > Built environment > Solar panel > Unclassified ...
GGCTTGTTGTATCCCTCGCACGGCTGGTTGCGCTTCGGCTACCAGAACGGTGCTCCTCAAGATCGCTACAAGGTTGTTTATGAGCGCAGTGGCCTTCCCTTGATTCTTTTCCAGTACCCCGACAACACCAAGGCCAACTACAACTTGCAGACGATGCTAGATATCTCTGCTCTACCCGGTGTCTTCGCTATGAAGAACGGAGTGCGCAACATGCGCCGCTGGGACACCGAAATCCCCATCATCCGCAAGCAGCGCCCGGATCTGCAGATTCTGACTTGCCATGACGAGTACCTCCTTCACACCTGCTTTGACGTCGACGGATTTCTAGTTGGATACGGCAACATCGCCCCGGAACCGTTGATTGAGATGATCAAAGCTGGAAAGAACAAGGACTACAAGGCTGCCCGCGAGATCCATGATCGTTTGCTGCCTGTGACAAAGAACGTTTACCACCGCGGATCTCACATGGAAGGCACTGTCGCACTGAAGCACGGACTAGTCGCGCGGGGGATCTTGGAGCATGCAACGGTACGCTCGTCGCTGCTCCCTCTCGAGCCGGGTGCGGAGGAAGAAATCCACGAAGCATTTCGCGCAGCGAAACTGGGTCGTGTTGTATGAGGGTTTGATAGTATGCATGAGGACTTGGCTCAGGGGTTTAACGATTGAGACTGCGTTCCTTTTCGTTTTCTGTTTTTGGCGAAACCATATTATGAAAGAATTTAGCTTCTCTCACGACCATCCATGCCGCCGTGACTCTAGTGAGTGAATGCACTTGATGAACATCTTGCTTTTGCTGTCTATTACTCTCAGTGCTGCACAGACTCGGACAGTGCGTATGGCTGTTCTACCACTGCCGCAGATGTCAAGTGGTGCTGAAGTGCTGTTGTTGTTGTTGATGTTGTTGTCTCAAACTTCAACCAAGACAAGGGCCTTTTCCCACTAGTCCCGGTTGGGTAAACCAACCTCAGCTCCGCATGCCCCGCTTACCACGTCGGAAACACGCAGCTGCTTACAACCCCAGTCTGATCATATCATCGTCCTTTGGCTCGGGTGAAAGCCGCCCGTGAAGATTGAGGATAGCAGATACCACGTCTGCAGAATGGTTGACTGACGCCAAAGCTCTGACGCTTTCTACGAGAAACCGACTGGCAGCGTCGCAAGGATGTGCCGATGAAAGGTCATCAGCTCCACACCAAGTCAAGCCAGGTTGTTGGTACACTCATCGGAGCACCCGAAGTCGCGCTGCGGGGAAAGGCGAGACGAGGTCGTTGGTGCCCGCGTGTGCCGTCAAGTCGAGTCATCTGATGAGACGCCTTTGCAGCCCCGCAACAATCTTGTCCCGGGCGCTGTGCCGCCCCGCAGATTGGAAAGTGCGATAAACGTGGGGATAAAGTGTGAAGCTGCTGGCGATTCGATTGTCCGACAGCGCAATCATTACTTGAGCTACTGGATCTCCACTGATGGTACGTGCAACTTCTGGGCGAAGCTCGATACATTGATTCGGACAAAGACAAGTGCGGCAATCCCTCATGCTTACGCTTAGCCTCACAGGATCAGTATCACGCGATTGCTTGTGAGCTCTGTCGTACCAAGAAATGCAAGGCACGTTGCATTGTTCACACCCTTTTGCTGAGGTGCCGCTGACTTCTTTCTTGCAACAGTGCGACCGTAAACTGTAGGTAGGTGTAGTTCGCAGCAAGCTTTCGTTTTCTCAATCTCACCAGGCCATCATGTTCTCAGTGCTCAATATCGCACGTTGCTTGTCGGTATACGCAGAGTGGTCGAAGGTAAGAACAAATATGCTCCAAGACACAGAAACGCGGTGCTCACAGTTTTCCATCAGAGGCCTTCCGTCCGGATATGTCTCCTGTTTAGAACAGCGGCTTCGGGAGACCGAGCTTGCATTGTTCGAAACGCTCTCATCAATCTACAAGTTTGGTGAGCGCAATGTCTCGGATCAACTGGGATTCGAGCCCAATCCGTTCGCCTCCAATACCGAAACTTCAAAAGCTGTCAAGATTGAAGAGTGGGAGCGGTTACCATTGATGTCGCACGAACAGCGGCAGACCTGGTGGCGGAGCAAGTCGTCAAATCAACACCGCGAGGAGGAACGAGCCAGCAAGGGACAGTTACCCCTCACACAGTCTACTCAGAAAACTTATCGTACCCCGGAAGAAAGCATCAATGTTCCTCACCCTGACTTAGTCGTCATTCTCCCAACTCGACAGATGACACCCAGGGATTTGGAAGCGCCAAGTAGCGAGTTGATTGCGCATCTTCCTCCACAAATGCCAGAGACGCTGATGAGCCATGCTGGGGATTGGCTGGACGGTGTTATTGACAGCTCTTCGCCACTGCAAACAAACATGGAATCCCCGACATGGATGCAACCACAGCCTCAACCGGCCTCAAAAATGGCGTGTGCTTCGAACAGCCAGCAGAAGGCCGTGAGATCTCCCGAAGCAGTAACACGTCAATCGCCTAAGCGAGCATCTTCTTTAAGATGGCATAATTATTTTTGAAACCCCTCGTGTACTTGTAATTGAACGTGCGTGCGACAGAACACTGTATCACCTTGCCAGACTTCTCCTAGAGAGCTCTCGACTTGTTGTTTTGATATACTTCTAAGGTGGTGTCGACGCGGGCGCATTGCGTCTTGACCAGGCGGGGTAATCGTTTAGCCGATGACGCAGCAACTTCAACCTGCTGAGATACGACGCCTCGTTTCTGCCAACTACAAGCCCGGGCTTGCTCTAGTATGTTGAACTGCTATGCTGGGCCTTGACGGTGATAGTCGACTTTGGAAGTACACGCAAACGTGAGCGATTGTCAAAAATATCCATTCTTCACAGCGAATATACCGCAATGCAAGATCGGCTGCTGCGTTTTTATACTTCGTCTGAGTCGCATTCTGTAGACTACCATGTCGAGTAACGTTGAGGGAGAACCTGTCGCGAAAAAGCGGAGGGTATTCCTCAAGACCATGGGTCAACAGTTACACGCAGTCTCGCGGCCGAGTGCGGTTCCAGGCGATGAGGTGCAAGAGAGCGATAATGTTCCTGACATCGACGACGAGCAAGCCTCAGCAAGAGGCATGCCCGGCTCTTCTCCGCAACTTTGGCGGTCAGACGAGGTCTGCCTGGATGGTGCTGAGGAGTCTAATACTGGACCTTTCACCTGTGAAGACTTGATGGATTGGACGAGTAGCTACTTCGACAACTGGCATCCGGCATATCCATTCGTTCATGCTCCTTATGTGCTTGAGTACTTCAATACCATTACCCAGCGAGATACGACGACTCTGGACCACGCGTCCGATCTTCAATACACTGTCTTGCGATCCATGATATCCATCTCGCTCGCGGATCGCCGACAAACAGGAGTAGCCATGCGCGCTGTTCCACAAGCCCTGGTCTTTCAATCCTACGACGACGCCATGTATGCAATAATGCCCGCCATTACTCAAGAGATTTCGATGCTGTCTTTACAGGCAGTTCTCAGCGTTCAGCTATTCTTCCTTTCGATGCTGAGGTACAACGCTGCGTCTCGCCTGGCGGGCCTTACTGCACGTATGGCTTTCCATCTAGGGCTGCATGTGTGTCCTGGACCTTCCGCCGGGCACCCGAACAAAGAAGCGGAGCTGCGCCAGCGTCTCTTCTGGTCATTGTTCTGTATCGACCGCCAAGCGAGTGTTCGCCTCGGCCTACCACCTGCTCTTCAAACCCGTGACATGGATGTTTGCTATCCGGGGTCTGAGAAGCACGGGGAATCGACTTCAAGTACCTACCAACTGCTTTTGCCTTGTGCGAGTTACTAACCAATCCCAATTAGGCTACGATGCAAGACTTAATCTTCTTGTCTTCCTCTCCAGGCATGCGCATATCAGAGGAGATATTGTCTACTTGCGCAGTGTCAACTCCAGCACGACATACCCGATCGATGCTGAATGTTTTCCTGCAATTGATGGCAACCTTACCAAATGGTGCAACGAAGTAGACGAGTACATGGAGTCAAACGACACGTTGACATCGCCCATCAGTAGTTTTCAGAAGACGATTCTTGTTGTCCTGAGACATGAGTCCACCATTGCCTTGAATAGAACAGTTCTAGCCACCTCCAAGAAGGACTCGACCTACAACGCAGCGCTTCAGGTCTGTATTGGAGCATCAAGGTCTATTATCAACCACCTCCACGGCGCTCTCACAATCTTTGAAGAGCAGCAGAACTCAGCGGCTTCTGAGCATACGCTACACAGTGCGCCGCTACTATGGCCTTCCTTCACTTGGGCTGTGTGGATGAGCGCATTTGTGATGATACACGCAGCCAGCGAAGAGCAAGTTCCGGTCAAAGTGACGTTGAGGTATTTGGCACAATCTTGGCCGAAGGATCACTAACCTGAACTAAAGTTAGATTCATTGATCGAAGCTTGGACATACTTAAGCACCTGGCTCTCAGAGGAAGCACCTGGCCGGAGTCTTGTTTGCGAGCAATCCGAAACATGCGAACGCAACTGTCAGAGCGAAATGACCGAAAGAAACATTTTGTAGGACATCGTTCCTCCGATCTCGAAGGGACACGCCGTCATGAAAGGGCACGATCTCTTTCGCAATACTCTCATTCACGTCTGGGATCTGTGGGAAGTGAAGATCGGGTATATGCGTCGGGTGGAAGCAAATCTGAACGACCGCTACAACTAGAAACACCTCCCGACCATACAACTCACGAACATCCAGCACTTGTCAGCGTGAAACCAAGGGATAGTCACGCTGCTGAGACCACTCAGCGTTCGCCAGTCGCTACAACTGAAATGTCTACCGGAGTAGCAGCTGCATCAAATCAACACGGCCGTCATGGATCGACCCCTAGACCTGTCAATCAGGATTGGACGCTTTCCGATGGTGACGCACCATGGCTTGGTCGTAATAATCTTCAGGCACTCTGGGGCCCGGCGATGGGGTTCGACGAGGGATTAGATCCCTTCCATACTTCTGACTTATCCTTCTGGATGTGCGACGATCAAAACCAACCCTTTGGAAAATATTGAGCACTCGGATGTGGTTAACATCCCCGTAGGCTCACCTCTTTGTGTAAGGCAACTATATACCCTTCCTCGAAGATGTTAGTCACACTTGGCTTGATACTTCGCCAGACCTGTCATCGGCTCCCTTAGCGGTTCTTGGGCTTGTGCCAGTCGTCGTTGATTCAGATAGTGACGGCCTGTTAGATGCTGCGGCCGGTATGAAGTCCGAAGATGACACCAGGTATGGGTCTCATTAAACAGAGAAATTCTATCGTCGAGCGGTTCGGGGTGTTCTGAGCTACAAAGTCTACAAGAAGTACATGATTCCACGGAGACTTGGGGAGACTCCTTGGGAGCGGATCGCGAAATGTTTTTATAGCACACAACCCTCAATCACCAAGCTTGGGGAGTATCTATGTCCCCGATACTTCATGCAACTATACGTAAAGATAGCCTGCCCGGAAGTATTGAGGTTAGCAAGGACACCGTGTCCTCTTTCGATTGGTCTCTAGGTTTGCCAATCTGAGTGAAAATCTCTTCGCCTTTGAAGGCGGCATGAGCAGCATCAAAGTCGAAAATGGGCCACCGAAGGCACTTGTTGACATCCTTGACCTCGTTTTTTCTTTGAACCAGGTTGCGATGTTGATGCGAGCAGCAACTCATCAAGGCCGTCCCCAAGACTGCTACGGTATATTAACACAATTCTTTGTCGGAACATTGCAGACAGGCTTCACTAGTGACACAAAACTGTACACTTTATGACTTCTAGTCGTCGTCGACTCTCAGCGGCGTCATCCTATTCATGAATTGACCACTGATCCTCTCGAGTTCCGCCAACGTCGAACAACCTGAACAAAGCCAACACGACGTAGCTGGCTATGTCGACTTTATTAACGCGATCACTGCTGCGGCATTCGCGGCATAATGCGCGTAATTTCATCATCCCACGCGCATATCCCGTGGTTGCAGGTTCGAGCAGAACTCCCGCGCCGACACCACCAGCGGGCTGGACGCCAACGCCCTACGTGACGGAGACAGTGGTACGAGATGGCGCGACTCTGCGAGGAAGGCTACGGGACAAAAGCTGATTGGGACTGTAGGGAGGCGGCTGGCACACCTGTACGAAGGCCCTTGCAAAAAGCTACGACGAATCCACAAACCCCGGTGCAACTGACACCCGTGTGTGCGTACAGACGACATCTTCTCGCGCCTGCTCAAGGAGCGCATCGTCTGCCTAAACGGCGAAGTCAACGAGACCGTGTCCGCCGCCGTCGTCGCCCAGCTGCTCTTTCTCGAGGCCGACAACCCGGAGAAGCCTATCAGCATGTACATCAACTCGCCGGGCGGGTCCGTGACGGCAGGGCTCGCCATCTACGACACCATGTCCTACATTGCGTCCCCGGTCTCAACAATCTGCCTTGGCCAGGCCGCGTCCATGGGCAGCCTGCTCCTCTGCGGCGGCGCGGCGGGACAGCGCTTCTGCCTGCCGCACAGCAGTATCATGGTGCATCAGCCGAGCGGTGGCTACCACGGACAAGCGAGCGACATTGCGATCCATGCGCGAGAGATTCTGAGGATCAGGGAGCAGTTGAATCGCATCTACCAGAGGCACTTGACCAAGAGGCACGAGCTGGAAGAGATCGAGCGGCTGATGGAGAGGGATCATTTCATGGGCGCAAAGGAGGCGTTGGAAATGGGGATTGTGGATCAGATTCTGGACAAGAGGGAGCCCGAGGCGGAGAAGAAGGCTTAATTGGTTTGGTGGGTATAACTACGCGTATAAACAGTGTCATGCAAATGAAGGTACTCTTACGCTCAATCGGCTCGCCGTAGCGGGGCAGGATAATCACAAGATCCCTTCAACGAAACATGTGAGGGGAAATGTATGCCTGTCAACTATGGTCTAACGAGGTCCGTTCTCAGAGAGCTCAAGCGCGTTCAACGTCTCTTCTTGAATGGAGCGCATCCATGACCCGTTTCATCTCCTTCCAGAGACTTCCACCTAGAGTTTCGGAATGTGCAAAGTCTTGCTGACCATCAAGCATCCATGTGCGACGAAGAGGCACACCACGGGATGAAACTCCCAGAATGTGCCCGCGCCCGCAACGCCACCAGGTAATTCCTCCAAGATCCACCCCTTGCTTACCCAAAATGCCATCAAGGCCGCGATACTCAAACTCGTAGGGATTGGAGTGCCTTCGAAGTATTTGGACTTTCCAGAGGCGTCCTTCGGGAGGGCTTGCACGGTGACATTGAAACGTGCAAGGCGCATGAGACCGCACAGGACGAAGAATGACAGGAGGACGTGATCGAGGGGCGTACGCATGCCGATGGCAAAGGCCGCAGCGGCGGGTGATGCGCCAAAGGATAGCTGTTGGGTAATTTGAGTTAGTCGAACTCGATCGCGTTGGCAGCATCAACAAACCAGATCAGCTAATGAATCCAGCTCTTGACCCATTAGACTGCTCTTGTGCCTCCATCTTGCGACCTTGCCGTCCATGAAATCAAAGAACAACCCAAAGGGCATAAAGGCCAGAGCCGCCCAAAGAGGACCGACTTGAGATGGAGCTCCGAGACAGTAGCGCATGGAGGAGAATATTGACATGATACCACAAAAGCCTGTATTGGGTTTAGTCAGTAAACGTCGGGCACGGCAACAGAACAAAGTCGCAAGGGTTCGTAAGGAGGCAAGAAAGGGAAAGTCTAGTTCCGTACCGTTCAAAGCAGTGACCAAGTCAGCAAGATGTAGCGCTCTCAGCATAGAGAAGTGGCCCGCATCCTGAGCTAGCAACCGGACCTGCTTGTCCTGACCTATGAGTATTCGATGTCAGTGACGTATTCCTCAGCAATTGACTCCATTGACGACTACTGCGCGTAGTGCGTGACTGGCGCGTTGTAATGCATAGGCAGGCGTGTCTCACTCTTGCTTCCAGTGATAGGAGCGTCCTTGGTGGCGGACGACATGGAGGAGGTGTTTCGTTTGGACATTGATGCTTCCGCCGTGTTAAGGGTTTTACCGGTGACGACTGAGAGCAGGGAGAGTGGGTGGAAAGGCGAGGTGGCGTTCTTGCAAGTAGCAGACTGCAAGTGCTAAAGGACAGTTCTTCAGAGAAACGTCAAAAGATGAGAGAGATAGACAGGTCTCTGGGACGGTGTTTTGAGATGTGTTGTTTTGTTGATGTGCTGCGCTGAGTCTCTTCCAACATGAACTTGCCCTGAGGCTCACACGATGACGCAACGGACGGTGAGCCTCGAGGTGTGGCTGACTCAGCCGGCGCGGAATGGTGTGGCTCAAAACAAACATCGACACGTCTCGTCCTGTCTTCCTCATCTCTCTCTCTCTCTCTGTCTGTCTGTCTGTCTGCATCTCTTCCAAGTTAACAGTCCTCGTGTGGCCATCAACTTGACCAACGATGCGGGAACTGGACGGCCTCACAGTTTCCGAGGATAGCGTGAGGTCTTATGCTATCTAGTCTGCTTTGTTTACAAGTCCCACTGAGTACAGCACGCTTCTGCAACAGCCAAACTCTCGCAATCGCGTTGGAGTTGAACACACTTCTTCTTCAGGACAGTCAAAATTCATTCTCAACCTGAGACCATGAGACCAATGTACAGGCTTTTGCGTGAACAAGGCAAGAGGCAGAACAAGTGACAGCAAGGAAAAAGGTCAATCAAGCTACTTCAAAGCTATGTGTGTTTGCTGTCTGTGAACAAACTACGGCACAATGTGTTTATCGCTTCCCATCAGTCGTTACACTTTGAAACAAGTGCCATGCTATGCCCAAACACGCGCTTCCACTCACTCTACCTCAAACAATAGGTGCAAGTGTTGGCAACGCACGCGAATCCCTCAATCCTTCTAGCAGTTTGATCGCGTCGTCCAGAGCAATCATCTCACCCTTTGCTTGCGTGGCGGGGTCGTCCCGGTTGCGGATGTTGACGGTGCGACTTTCCTTTTCCTGTGCACCAACGACGAAGATGTAGTTGTACTGCTGCAGCTGGCCCGTGCGGATCTTCTTCTGCATCGTGTTGCCGCTGATGTCAATGTCGGCGTGCATGCCTTTGTCGCGGAAGATCTTTTGCACCTCCTGGACGTAATCGTTGGCCGAAGGCATGACGGGGACAACCAGTACCTGACGTGGGCTGAGCCAGAAGGGCCACTTGCCGGCGAAGTGCTCCGTGAGGATGGCAATGAAGCGCTCGATACTACCGAAGATGGCACGGTGAATCATGACCGGACGAGCGCAGCCAGGAGTGAGTTCCTTGCGAACGTTCTTCTCGACCACATCACCGGGTGCCGTGGGCACGATGTCGCCGCCTTCCGTCTTGACAGGCTTTTGCTGCTCTTCGGTATTCTCCTTCGCGGACTCTACATCAGGTTTGGCCTTTTGAGCGGACATCTCTGAAGTCATGTATTCGAGGTTGAACTGCTGCGGTAGCTGGAAGTCAAGCTGAATCGTAGCACACTGATGATCACGTTTCAGGGCGTCCGAGATCTTAATGTCGATTTTGGGCCCGTAGAATGCTCCGTCGCCCGGGTTGAGCTCCCACTTTGTTCCCGTCTCACTGGCAAACGCGTCCAGTGCATTTTCAAGCTTCTTCTCGGCCTTATCCCAGGTCGCGATATCTCCAAGATACTTCTCAGGCCTTGTGGACAGCTTCAGCTTGAAACCCATTCCGAAATTACCGTAGACGGTCTTGAGGAAGTCGAATAGCGATAGGATTTCATCCTCAATCTGCTCGATGGTTAGCCGACTCAAGGCTTGCAAAAAGAGCGAAGCCTTACCTGGTCTTCTGTGCAGAAGATATGAGTGTCATCTTGCTGGAAACGGCGTACACGAGTCAATCCGGTCAATGCGCCTGACGCTTCGTTACGATGAAGAACACCAAAGTCGGCAATACGCATGGGCAACTCCCTGTAACTCCTCTCGCGATGGCCGAAGAGCAAGCAATGACCTGGGCAGTTCATCGGTTTCAAGGCCCACTTATCCTTCTCGACGTCGAAAGTGAACATGTCGTCCTGGTAATGCTGCCAATGCCCTGATCGCTTCCAGAGGTTCGAGTTGTACATGTTTGGGGTGACGACTTCCTGGTATCCGCGCTTCCAGTATTCGGATCGGAGGAAGGATTGAAGTGCGTTGTAGATGATGGTGCCGTGTGGCAGGAAGAAGCAAGAACCGGGTGACATGTCATGAAAGAAGAACAACTCCTGCTCCTTACCGATCTTGCGATGGTCACGCTTTGCGGCCTCTTCGAGATACTTCTTGTGTTCGTCCATTTGTTTCTTGTCGGGGAACGATACACCGTAGATGCGCTGCAACGAATCATTCTTCGCGTCACCAAGGAAGTAAGAGGCCGAGTTCTAGACAGTGGTGTTAGCTAAAGCGCGACACGAACTTCTCTTCCTCGCAATACCTTCATGATCTGAAATGCCTTGATACGTCCGGTGTGCGGTATGTGAGGCCCTCGGCACAGATCGATGAGAGGCCCGCAACGATATACAGTTGTGCTTGTGTTGTCTTGAATCTTGTCTTTGATGATGTGCTGCTTGTATTTGTTTGACTTGAACATCTCCAACAAGTCCTCTTTCGACAGTACCAAACGTTCGAATGACTGCTTCTCCTTGATCGCCTTTCCAGCAATGGTTTCGAGTGGCTTGTAATCGGCTTCGGAAACAGCAGCTTGATCTGGCAGAGCCATTTCGTAATAGAACCCATCCTCGACGGGAGGTCCAATGCACAAGTCGCAGCCATAGTGCCTCTCAGCGGCTTCGCCGAGAACGTGAGCACTGGAGTGCCAGAAGACCTTCTTGCCCTCGGAGTGTTCGAAGTCCAGAAGCTCAAGACGGCAGCTCTTCTCGAACGGACGCTCCAAATCCCACAGTTCACCGTCAACACGCGCAATAACGGTGCGTTCAAAAAGCGACTTGGAGATCGCCCTCGCGATGTCGGCCGGTGATGTCTCCCAAGACTTGCCAGTCTCGACGCGGTCGTTGTCGAGAGTAATCTTGATCTCTTCCCTAGGCTTCTGGGCAACCTCCTCGTCGTATTTAGCCTTCAGCTTCTCAAAGATCTGGATACGATGGTCGATGTACGCAGGAGGGGGATCAAGCTCCAAGGCAGCCGAGGCATTGTTGTTTGCGGCCTTCTTCTTGTCCGCCTTCTTCGGGGCCGCCGGTCTGTCGGGCAGAGACATGGTGTGGTTCAGTGCAGTGAATCGAGGATGGAGAAGAGGTTGGAGAAGAGCTCTCTTCAGGGATGTAAGACGACTAGGCCGGACAGCAGATCGACAGCAACTTGACAAGATGTTGCAGCCAAGGCTCATGAGACACGATGAGTCAATTGGGGTGTGTTACTGTCGCTATCCAGCTCGCTTTCACTTCCTCGCGCAAGCAAACAATTAATTGCCCGGGAAGCGCTGCCGCTCCTACGCGACATACTGCCCACCCAGACCGCCTCCCGAACAAGACCGGCAAGTGCCGTGCGAAAATCACGAAAACATGTTGCGTCGTCGAGCTTTGCGGAGTAGAGTTATTGCCCAAGCACACAAGTACCTCTATCAACAACACACACAACATGTCTTTCCGCGGAGGCTCACGAGGCGGTGGTCGCGGTGGTTTTGCGCCCAGAGGCAGGGGTGGTGACCGTGGTGGATTCGGAGGTCGTGGTGGAGGTGCGCACCAGGTATGGATGGTTCTTCCAGGCACGAGACTGATGTCCGACTAGGTCGTGGAGGCTTCCAGCAATCTTATGGACCGCCTGATGCTGTTTTTGGTACCAAACCTCCAGACTCCGCGACGTAGACTGAGCTAATAAGGCTCGTAGAAATGGGTTCTTTTGTTCACGCATGCGAGGGCGAGATGGTCTGCGAGTCGATCAACACTAAAATCCCTTACTTCAACGCCCCGATATATCTGGAGAACAAGACGGCGGTCGGCAAGGTCGACGAGATTCTAGGTCCCATCAACCAAGTCTACTTCACCATCAAGCCGCAAGAAGGAATCGTAGCGACCTCGTTCAAAAACGGCGACAAGTTCTACATCGGTGGTGATAAGCTATTGCCGTTGGAGAAGTACGAACCCGCAAGACATGGCTAGACTAGGGTCCACTAACACGCATATCTGGCAGATTCCTACCTAGGCCCAAGCCCCCACCAGGAGCGCCCAAGCCTAAGAGAGCAGGCGGCGGCTCACGTGGGGGTCCTATGCGCGGCGGTCGTGGAGGATTTGCACCCCGAGGAAGAGGAGCACCCCGCGGTGGAAGCTTTGGAGGTGGTCGTGGAGGTTTCGCACCGCGCGGACGAGGTGCACCCCGGGGTGGCAGCTTCGGAGGACGTGGAGGCAGTGGTGGCTTCAGCAGCAGGGGCGGCAGCGGTGGTTTCAGCAGTCGTGGTCGGGGCAGCTACTAGGGCATCCATGCTGATGGATCTGCTGGCGTTTCTGGCGTTCAAAATACATCAAGAGGTGGACACAACAAGGCGTTTTTTTTTGGCGCTGCAGCCCTTGCCATTCCTGTTCTCGTACAAGGGAACTGCGAGTTTCCCATAGTCTAGCTCTTTGCGACTATCAGATCACTTTATTCTCTCCATCTTCTTCTGTCTTGACATTGTCATAACAGCGCAGATTTTGGTGTGGCGCAAGAAGTGGCTCAAAGCATAATCACAAGCTGCTGCTGACGACGAACTTGACCCGCCTTCATCGTCATTGTTCCCTCCTACCTTTACCTCCAATCCCTTGTGAAGCTCCAACCTCTCGTACACACCGCTTCGCTCAGTCCTTGAAGATCTTTCACGGCCGCGCACCTCGGCGTTCGTGGCTCACCGCGTCTCGCCTTCGTCATGTCATACTACCCCGGTCAAGGTCACCACGGTGGTGCACCTCCTCCTCAACAAGGCTATCCGTATGTCTTCTTCCTCAGTTTTCGAGTCTCTACTGATAACAAGGTAGTCCTCCTCAAGGTTACGGCTATGGTCCTCCTCCGCCGCAGCAAGGATACGGGTATGGTGGTCCACCGCCCCCGCAGCAGTATCAACAGCCATACCAGGTTCGAGTTAGCATATCGGCCATCAAGCGACCAGAGGTTAACACAGGTCACAGGGATCGTCGCAGCCCCCATCTGGCAACTTTGCGTACAATGGCGGGCAACAGCAATACGGCGCACCCCCACCACCCCCGCAGCACATGCAGAATTTCGGCAACGGAGCACCACAAGGCTACGCGTTCCAGTACTCCAACTGCACGGGCCGTAGAAAAGCTTTGTTGATCGGGATCAATTACTTTGGCCAAAGCTCAGAGCTGCGTGGATGCATCAACGACGTGAAGAACATGTCAACGTACCTAAGCAACCAATTCGGCTACAAGAAAGAGGACATGGTGCTCTTGACGGATGACCAGCAGAATCCCATGAGCCAACCGACCAAGCAGAACATCTTCAGGGCCATGCAATGGCTTGTCAAGGATGCGCAACCCAACGATTCTCTGTTCTTTCACTACTCGGGTAAGCATCTTCAGGGTTTCGTTGGTATCAAAACTAAGTTGTCGCAGGACACGGAGGCCAAACTGAAGATCTCGACGGTGACGAATCCGACGGTTACGACGAAGTAATTTACCCCGTCGATTTCCGCGCGGCTAGTCACATTGTCGATGACGAAATGCACGAGATCTTAGTGCGGCCGCTAGCACCAGGCGTGCGCTTGACCGCCATCTTCGACTCCTGCCACTCTGGCTCCGCGCTTGATCTGCCCTACATCTACAGCACTCAAGGTGTGCTCAAGGAGCCCAACCTAGCCAAAGAAGCTGGCCAAGGTGTGCTAAGCATGGTGTCATCTTACGCACGCGGTGATCTCGGCGGAATGGCTTCTCAGGCCATGTCGTTTTTCAAGAAAGCCACTAGAGGCGAAGACACAATGAACCGCAACCGTCAAACCAAGACGTCCCCGGCGGACGTCATCATGTGGTCCGGCAGCAAGGATGACCAGACGAGTGCCGACGCTCAGATCTCGGGACAGGCGACCGGGGCCATGAGTTGGGCGTTCATTACGGCGTTGACCAAAAACCCGCAGCAAAGCTACACTCAGTTGCTGAACAGCATCCGAAACGAGTTGCAGGGACAGTACAAGCAGAAGCCTCAGTTGAGTTCGAGTCATCCCATCAGTAAGGAATATCCTGGTTTGTGTGTTGGAACGGCGAGATACTGACAAAGATTGTAGACACGAACCTACTCTACGTCATGTGAAAGTAGTCACCAAGCTGGAGGCTGTTATGTTGGTACGCGGATTTTCAAGTGCTTTGGTCTGAGTATTCGTACTCGTACAGGGATACGATCTGGCGCCTTGGGTTGATGCGGAGGTGTATACTTTAGAGCAACGTCAGGATTTTGGTTGGGGGGATCAGATCAAGTCTTCTCTTCGTCCTTCGCGCCGTCCTGGGAAGTTTTCGTGAAGTCGTTCTACGTCGTTGGGTATGCTAGTCAACCAAACACTTTCCATTCTATGTTCATTGCCGATCCGGGATAGCTCCCAATAGTGCCTAAGTACCCCATATAATCTCGATCTTCCACGTTTGTTCGGTGACGGACTTATCCATCACGCAGATCAGTCGCAAGATTGAGAGTCAAAGTTGGAAAATAATAAAGGACAAAGTATAGAGCGAATTGGAAATTCCACTCTACATAGATCACAATCACATCTTCAACCGGTACCATTGAACCCGCAATCGAATTCCATTTGCAACTACACAACCAAGCAGCAATCACACAAGATCGCCCTTCATAGCCTGCTCAATCCCGCAATCTCGCGTGGAGCGTGGTAGGTCGGAACCTTCATCAGCAGCGCCTCGCCGCTGTACCCAAGGTCCTCGGCGACGAGCATAGCGCACTTCTCGCCAATGAGGAGTGCCGTCGAGAAGGTGTTGCAGCCAACATTGTCTGCGGAGGTGAAGGTCAAGTCAGCATACACGCGCGCACTCCCGAAACAAAGCCCACGCGGGAACAAGGATGAATAAGAACTCACCAGGACAAATGGACAAATCGGCCACCTTCAATCCCTCGACGCCATGCACGTTCAGGCGCTCGTCGAGCACGCCGTGCTTGACGATGCTGTTGCCCTCGCGTGGCGCCATGCTGCAGGTGCCGAGCGAGTGCCAGGTCGTCTCGACGTGGCGCTTGACCCACTCCTGGACGTGTTCGATGTCCTGCTGGGTGTATTCGAGGTCTTCGTACTTGTCCTGCTGGTGCGATGAAAGCCAGTTGGGCGCCGACTTCTTGCCGGGCTTGAGTGGCATGGACCAGGAGCCTGCATGTGGATGGAGGTGATTAGTTATGCGATGTCAGGGGTAGGATGGAGAAGAGAGGAAGGACCGACCGTGTTGGATACCGGCGGTGAGATGATTTGGCCCGGCGTAGGCCTTTGTCGTCTCGAGGTCCATGTCGCAGGCTCGAGCAGGTGAGTCGAAGGCATAGAATGGATGCATGCTTTGCACTTCGCCGGCGTAGGCGTCCATGCGGCGGGCCGTCTCGCGGGACTTGATGTATCCCCAAACCATGGGCGCCATGTCTCTGAGTTGGACGTCAGCAGGTGTGTGATTGGCGACCGCGAAACGACTTACCTCTTGTCGTTCATGAAACCAGCATCAAAGTCGGGCGCATCGTATGGGTTAGGGGACGTGATGTGGGTGGAGCCACGTGAAAATGGGTACTTCATGAAGTCAGCTTTCCGACAGTGACGCTTCCGGTTGTTACATACCTCCAAGAAGTGGAACATGGTGAAAAACTTGCCGGGAGGCATCAGCATGTGGTCACCGAACCATCTTGTGTGAAGTCAGCCTATGAGTCCATCGAGGGATTGAACAATGGGAAGCCCACCCTGCGATAACAGAATAATGCATGACTGGCTTGTCAGGCTTCTCCTTGAAGTAACTGTCCCAGCCAGACCGGAACTCCTTGCATGGCCAGCTGTCCATCTGTTTAAGCTCTTCCTCAGTCGGTCGGACCTTGACACCGGCATCGATGCCGTTTGTAGCCAAAGGGCCAGTCCCGTTGGTATTCCATTGCTCAAAGACCTGCTTCTGAACTTCAGGAACGCCACGAACGAAGTCGTCGAAAGAATCGACATGAGGCTTGGCTCGGTAGGTCGAGAAGGTAAGATAGTGGTCCTGAAAGTTAAGACCAACACCGGGCAGGTCGACCTTGCATTCGACACCAGCTGCCTTAAGCTTCTCTGGATTACCTGCAAGATGTTAGTAGGAGCTTATCTTAATCAGTCCCATGTAATCTCACCAATGCCGGAGCGCTGAAGGATCAATGGAGAGCTCAGTGTTCCACCACTGACAATTATTTGCTTCCTGGCTCGGATGATCCTGGTCTGAGGCTTATCGCCTTCAAGACACTTGGTGGGCACGACTTGTACCCCAACCGCGCGGCCGTTCTCGATGATAATCTTGTCGGCCTTTGTGTTGCACATAAGGTGGAGGTTCTCGTGGACAGCACGGGTGGAGTGGATGTAGCCATGAGCGGCATCAGATCGGCGACCGGTATCACTATCGTTACGGTTAGCCCGCGATGTGTTACTAAAGACAAAGATGACTGACCGGTTGATCCACTTCAGCCAGTGCTCAGCACCATGGCCAGTGGTCAAATCCTGAAGGTCATCGGTGGTGGGGATGCCCTGGGATTCGGTGGCTCGGAGAAA
>Ga0160427_10001080_pt1 | contig 16699 bp, 21 predicted proteins | sample SolpanmetagenomL_FD_108194 | JGI IMG/M metagenome (GOLD analysis project Ga0160427, IMG submission 108194) | Solar panel surface microbial communities from Lawrence Berkeley National Laboratory, California, USA - L | ecosystem: Engineered > Built environment > Solar panel > Unclassified ...
CAGTGCGCGCCATGGGTGTCAGGGCAACCAAAGCATCCATGGTGCCGGGATGGCTGACGCCCCACTGCAGCGCCTGCATGCCGCCCATAGAGGCGCCTGCGACCGCCACCAGGTGGGTGATGCCCAGGTGCTGAATGAGTTGGTTTTGGCTCTCCACCATGTCGCGGATGGTGAAGTGCGGAAAGTCTGGACCATGCTGGGTGGTGCTTGTGGAAGGCGACGTGGTCAGGCCGTTGCCGACGGCGTTCGTCTTGATAACGAAGAGGTGGTCGGTGTCGATACCCTTGCCCGGCCCGATCAGGAAATCGATCCGATGATGGTTGCCGCCGATGGCTGTCACCATCAGCACGGCGTTCGACTTCGCAGCGTTCAGCGTGCCTTCAGTCATGTAGGCAATGCTGAAATCGCGGACGACTTCGCCGGATTCCAGCCTGAAGTCGCCGATGGTGTAGCGTTGCAAGCCAGGTTCGTCCGCGGCCACGGCCGGACGATACAGGGACAGCGCGAGCAGCAGTCCCAATCCAAGCCGTAGTCTCGAAGTGAACTTGGAGGCCGACGGCCGATCCGATCCGGCGATCGGGTCCGTCAAGGTGGGTCGAAGTGTCGTCGGGGTCATGGGCGTCCTCCGGCGGACCTTCAGCAGGGCCCATTTGCCGCGAAGCTTGGTTGAAACTGCAGGGACCGACAAGGCGCGCTGTGGAGACTCAGCTAAGCAGTACGCGGCCGCCGCTCTCGGTCACCTATAAAGCCGGACTGAACGCACGCCATCGCTCATTCAATAGGATCCATGCCGCAGAAAACCACGGTTCCAGACCACCCATGGCTAGCCCACCCACTGATGAACTCAAGCCGTTTGATCCGGGCCTGGTCTGCCATCCGCCGAGCGTGTCGGAAGACAAACTTCCTTTCGGCAGATCGTAATTGAACTGCCCCTTCGGTCAGCCGGGACCTGTCCGGCTAGACCCAGTTTGACTCGATGGCCTCTCTACGCTTTAGGCGGCGCTCCGAGATGATGGAATCATGTTTCGGCTCGGAAGTGCCAGCTTGACTTGGTGCTTCGGCACCGCCGCAATGCCGTTCTCCTCTCGGTGTTCCGACATGAAAAGTCGCCACAAGACCTTTGCGCGACCGACAAGTCGGCGAGTGATCGTCTTTCTGATGGTGGCGATTGTTTTGGGTCTGGGCGCAAGTTGGATAGCTGGCTCAATCATGACGAGTGGGCATCATACGACCGTGGCGGCCGCCAAGCCGCCAGCGGAGGACCTCAAATTCCTCACTGAAGACGGTCTCACGATCGCGGGGACTTTCACGCCAGGCCACGACGACCATTCACCGGCGGTCCTTCTGCTACACGGCGTGGGGGCATCGAGGCAGGCAACGGCCGCCAATGCAGCATGGCTCGCCAGCCTGGGCTATGCGGCACTGGCCATCGACTTTCGTGGACACGGCCAGTCCGACATCGCGACCCGAACGTTTGGACTCCATGAGGCTCTGGAGGCCCGCGTTGCTTTCGACTGGCTCAAGCACCACCAGAACGGCGCACCGACCGCTGTAATCGGCATTTCACTCGGCGGTGCCGCAAGCCTGATCGGAGACGCCGGACCGCTTCCTGCCGATGCCCTGATCCTTCAAGCGGTGTATCCCGACATCCGACGAGCGATCAGGAATCGCATTGCCAGCCGACTGACAAACCTACTCGGGTATGGGCTGGAACCCTTGTTGAGCTTTCAGGCACCTTTTCGCTTTGGCGTGTGGCCGTCCCGCTTGTCACCGCTTGATGCACTAGCGAACTATAGCGGTCCAGTTCTCATCATCGGCGGACAGCAGGATCGATCTACTCCGTCGACGGAAAGCCGCGAGATGTTCGCTGCTGTCCGAGGCAGTCGAGAGCTTTGGCTGGTGCCGTCAGGAGACCACGCCGAAATTTGCGATCTCGCCAACGTCGCTTATCGGGAGCGGATCGGAGCCTTTTTAGGAAGAGCCATGGGAGCACCAGCTGATGTTCGCTGATTTGAGAAATTAACAGCCGCCATATGGGTAAGGCAGACGGGTCGCCTTCTAACAGAACTCGCCACTTCGGCCGCAACGGCGAAGGTCTCCTTTGTGTCGGCTGCGGCAGTAGCGATCTCGGTCGAGACTACCGCCGGGTGTTGTGGAAAGCGGCTTTAGCCGGATTGCAGTCGCGTGCCCATCAACTACGCTCTTAGGATGACCATCGGCCGACTCCTTCTCACTCTCGCGTGGTGGCGATCTTTTTAGGAGCGGCCGGGTCTTAGTAACTAACCCAAGGTGCCGCCATGATTGGTCGGCATTGCTTGGCAGCATTCGGTCCTCTCACGGCAGCACCCAATTTTGAGAATGCGTGCCGTGATGTCCGATCTCGATCTACAAAATCGCTTAGGCTTGGCTATGTCGCTCGCGCTCGAAGCAGGCGAACTTGCCTTACGTATGCGGCCAGCGCCGGGGCAAGCAACGCTCAAGAGTGCCCAAGATTGGCTCACCGACGCTGATGGAGCGGTCGAGAGGCTGATCTGCTCTCGTTTGTCCGAGGCGTTTCCAGAAGATGGCCTGCTTGGTGAGGACAAAGACGCCCATGGTCGAACGTCTTTAGCGTACCCTAGCTTAGCCAGTGCCACCTTCGTTGCCGCCACCTTTCTTCACAAACTCCTCCATTTCGGAGACCGTGAGCCCGGCTGGGATTGATCCTGTCGATGACCCGTCGCCGACTTCCTCGTGCGCCTTGTCGGTTGGGGCGCCACCCTTCGTATGGGTGTCATCGTCCGCGTCCGGCGGCTCGACGTCCGAAGGAATGCTATCTGCGTCGTTGTTGGTGCCGCTCATGATTAGCGTCCTCGCTGCGCTCGGCGGAACAGCCCGCCCAGGTGTCAGGTGGAGAGTCCCGAACCGCGAAATGCAAAAACCACGTGTTTGTGTGGCCAGCAGCATAGGGGGAATGATGCAGCACTACGAATCTCTGACGGCCTCGCGTGACCGGCGGCGCTGGATGTCGAAGTAGCGGCCACAAAGCCGATCGTTAGCTAACCACCCGTTCAGCTTACCTCTCCTACGGTTTCTAGGAACAAGCATCATGGCCTTCGTCAGCGTCACACGGCTGCGTATCCGTTCCATCCGGTTCATGCCGCGCTTCTCGCTGCATGCGGTTCGTTCCCTGCGCCAATGCAAGCGGGCGAATGGCTTCCTGTATGGCTCGTTGCTGCCGGACCGCAAGCTGACGTTCTGGACCATGACGCTGTGGCGAGACCAGGCAAGCATGCGCGGCTACATGGCTGGTGGCGCGCATCTAAGGGCCATGCCGAAGCTGCTGGATTGGTGTGATGAGGCGAGCATCGTGCATTGGACGCAGGAGGAAGCCACCCCGCCGAGCTGGGAAGAGGCTGATCGAAGGATGCGGACGCAGGGCCGCCCATCCAAAGTGCGCTATCCGAGTGCCGATCACGCCAGCCTGAACGTCGCTGCACCGCGCACGACGAGGGCGACACCGATAAAGTCTGCGTAGCGAAGAACATCCGCGGATTTGATTATAAAAGTGCGATCTTTAGATGTCTGCCGTGTGTCGGCTGCTGCGATAACTGCTTTCAGTCCTCGATCAGGCGCCAACCAGAAATCAGGACACGGGTGCCTACATCGAGAGAGTAGACGCAGCCTCCTCCCGCACCCGGCTGGTCTTCGGCTCGGGTGATCGGCAATCCCTTGAGGTGGCAGAGCAGGAGCGCACCGACCCCGCCATGTGAGATGACGGCGATATCCCGAGATCCAGCTGCCTCGGTAATGACCTGTCCTACTGCAGCGACGATCCGGCGCTGGGCGTCGACCGCGCGCTCCCATCCGCGTACGCTTCTCGTTGGGTAAGCAAAGAAAAGATCGGTCGTTGCCTCAAATTCCACCTTCGGTAGATAGCCGGTCGTCGAGCGATCGTTCTCACCCAACTCGGCGATGGTGACCCACGGGAGGCCAAAGTGGCCTGCTACCAGGCGGGCGGCATCGGTGGCTTTGCGCTCGGCGCTGCTGAATACCGCGCCTAACTCCTTCATCCAGGGCTGTTCAAGCGTCAGGCTCATTCGCCGAACGCCTTCTGGGGAGAGCGGCCATTCTGTTACGGGTACGGATGGATCAATGGTGACTTCCGGGTGTGTGATGAAGTGCAGGGTAGGCATCGGGGTTCACTAGGTTGGTTTGCAATGATCCTGCACTTGGTGAACTGAAGCTGCCAGCTACTCACGGGAAGACCGCTCTCGTCGATTGCAGCTGTTCAGCGTGTGATGAGCTGTCGGACATCCCGTTCGAGCATGGCCAAGGTCTCATCAAAATCCGCGACATCGGTATCGACGATCAGGTTGCTGAACGGGCGAGCGCCATACCCCTCCGCGATCATGATCCGGATACGATCTCGTTCTCCCTCAGAGAATTCCCGCCCTCTTCCCTCATCGACGATCGAGTTGTAGGTCGCCCGCAGGCTGACGAACACGGTTCCCACGCCGCGATCGTCGAAGTTGCGCTTGAAGAAGACCCAATTGATACGGCTAAGGGGATAAGCAACGACCACTACACCAGACTGTTCCACTGCAGCGATGCCCGCCCGCAAGATGCCTCGGCTCGTTTGCAGGATGCACGAATACCAGGGACGACCAGACTGCGAGAAATCGTCGCCATCGAGGAACACGCCTGCAAGCCGTTCGGCGAGCCCGCGCCCCAGAGTGGACTTGCCGACACCAATCGGGCCACTTAGGAAGACGATGTGTCCAGGCATATGCTGGCTTACCACGATCTCCCGGTGATGGTCCGCAACGTGTGCATTGGCCGGAGGGACAAACTTAGTACGGTCAGCGCACGGAAAGAGCCATTAGCACCTCATCGTGGTAGTCATGGCCAATCTTGAGCGCCCGCTTTTCCAGGCCATACCGCTCAAAGCCGACACGTTCGTAGAGACGAATTGCAACCGCGTTGGTCGCGACGACCGTAAGGCAGATTTCCTCGACGGTTTGCCGGGCGTACTCCAGCACTTGCCCGACCAATAAGGAGCCGAGCCCTGTTCCTCTGGCTTCCGGCTGAATGAACATGCCCCAGAGAACCCCCTTGTGGCGCTGCTTGGCACCATCCGGAACGTAGAAGCCTACGATACCCCTCAGGGACGTGGCTTCCGCCTGCTCTCCGCCGAAGATGACGTTCCGATCCAGTCGGTCTTCAAACCATGTTAGCGGGTGCGTGGCCTCTTCCTCCCACGAGGCGCCAAACGCCTCTGGGTGCGCCTGGAGCCCGGCAAGGCGCAGACCACGATAGGCCGCTGCATCCGATCGGGAGAGACGACGAACCTCCGAGAGAGCCTTGCCCGTGTTTTCACTCATGACAGCACCCTAATTCTAATCATGCCGCCATTGTCGCGGCGAACACTCGCGCGTAGTTGCCACCGAGCACTTTGCGAACGTCGGCAGGCGTGAGGCCGATTGCCAACAGGGCCTTGGCGAGTTTGGGCAGGTCGGCGTAGCTGTCGAAGGTGGCCGGGCCAACCAGGCCCATGGTGTCGGTGCCGAGCCCGACATGATCGATCCCCACCACTGCGGCCATTCGAGCCATCCCGGCCGCCAACGCATCCATATCGGGGAAGATCGACTTCACCGGCCAGATGCCGATCACCCCGCCCGTACCGGAAACCAGCCGCGCATGCTCGGGTGTGATCAGCCGGGTGAAGGGCCGAGGCCGTGTGGTGAGCGAGGTATGCGACAGCACGAGCGGCTTGCCCGTGACCGCCGCCGCGCGCCGCACCAGCTCCACCGTCCCATGGGCTACGTCCACCACGATGCCGAGCGCGTTGCAGCGCTGGATCACGGCCGCGCCGAAATCGGTCAGCCCACCGTGGACGGGTTCCTCCGTCTGGATGTCCCCAAGCTCGTTCACCCGGTAGTGCGTCAGCTGCAGGTGGCGCAGCTTCCAGCGACGATACGCTTCCTCGAGCCGTTCCAGCCGACCCTCCAGGAAGTCGGCTCCTTCGGATGCCACGATCGCGCACGGACGATCTGCACGCGCCGCCCTCAGTTCGGCCGTGTTGGTGACGAACGGCATGTCCTGGTCGGCAACCAATGCGTGCAGTCTTGCAAAAGCACGTTGGGCATAATCGTACAGCTCACCCGCGGCGGGCTCCCGGAAGGGACGGATGCGGTGATCGGCTGCGAGGCGGTGGGTGGGGGAGTCGGTGACCACGGCCAGACAGACAATGGCGAGACCACCTTCATGCATGGGCGTAGCGACGGGCGTGAACGGCCCATTCGAGCGGACGCGAAGCAGCCCACCCGCGTGGGAGTGCGCGTCCACCGTCACAGCATCGGCAAGCACCGTAGTCATGTCCACCGGAGGTGCCGCAGCGACCAAGCACAGCAGCGGCGCCACAGCGATGAGCCGCCTACGTCCGAACCCTGTGTCGATGCGTCGCGCTGCATGTAGAGCCCAAGTCAGCCCCGTCCTATTTAGGAGTCCTTCCAGCTCGACCATGCGATCGCTCGGCAGTGCCGCCCCGTCCACCTGCACAGCGTTACCGACGCCGGGCCGACAACCCCTGCAGCAAGGCGGCTCCATAGTCAGCAGGCGGCGTCCCGCCAAGTCAGGGCCGGTCAGCCAGCCCTTAAGGCGGACCGTCAGGCCCAGGCTGGCCGAAGCCGCGCCGTTGCGGATCGCTTCCCAACTCAGGGCTATGCTGCCACCAGCACCTTCCACCATGACCGTTCCACTTTCCAACAGGGCGTCAGCATTCAAGCCAGCGTCACCTAGACGGCGTGGATAACGGTGCGCCGTACGCCTGACGCAGCAGCAAGACTTATGAGCCCAACAACCAACAACGGACCGCTCGCAGGCTCAGGTATGGGCTGACCGTTTATGGACTGACTTTGTATGGTGACAACCGTGGGAGTCAGTTCGCGCGTGTTGAAGTTCGTTCTCGCACTAACCACAGTCGCGCCAGTTCCAGCATGCAAGCTGCTGATATCAGCAATGCTGTCGAACAGGCTGCCCTCTGGCCCAGTGATCTCCAGAACATCAGAAAAGGTCAGGCCGCCGGGTTGCAGCCTTATGGTCTGAAGCTTTCCGTCATCTTCCAGTGCGATCAGTGGGTAGAGGTCGTATGAAGAATATGTTTGTCCCACACTGGCAATATAGAACGTTAGATTGATAGAGCCTGCCGCGAACGTTGTGTAGCTGATCCCCGTGCCGACGTAAGTTGGCGATGCCCCCACAAGCGACGTGACATTGAAGGTGCCCGTGATCGGGGAGCCGGTAAGATCCACAACGGGCGAAAAGGGATTGTTTCGCGGGTAACTTCCTGAACTGGCGACACCACTGAACGAGCCACTCAGGACGTCGGCCTGCGCCGGTATGACCGAAAGCCAAAGAATCCCAGCTATTGCGAATAAAATTTTCACCGCGCCTGACTCCGTTTTGGATGTTTACTGATTACGGCACATCCGCTGTGTTTGGAAAAGTCGTTCAGATTGCTCCTTGCACCCGCCGGTCGCAGCCGGGCTGACAGCCGCGAGAGGGACCGGTGTCTACCACGAAAGGCTTTATCCAAAAGTCATGTGATAGTTGCCAAATCTATCATGGCGGGTTATTAGAAAGTTAAATCGAGTTCTTTATACTTTCCTGAGAAGTTTAAATAATGTGGCGAACAGCTTGCGCGCTCGTTGGTCTGCTGCTCAGCGGTTGTTCGTCCGACCGTGCATTTGAAGGGCGCTTGTTGAATGGCATAGAGGTAGACCGGCCACCAAACGAGACAAGGGATGGCGTCTATTCTAACCCACCTGAAGGTCAGTCAGATATATCACTGTATGCTTTGACGAATGAGGTGTGGAAGCACGGTGCAATTGTTCCGAATTGCCGACCATGGCCTCACGGCGCGAGTGCACGAATCAAGATCACAGTATCTTGGGAAGTCCGTGAAATCACTCCGCCCATGAACTGCCTTTCCACAGCGGGGAAAATGCTCATCTTGGCCGTGCGGCAGAGGCGTGCAGTCCCGCCTAACTGAGCTGATGGGTTCGCAACTACCATATCACTTTATCCAAGCCGCCTATGAGCTGATGCCGTTCCGTAGCGCGTCGTCGCTGAAGTCGTAGGTCACCCCGTGCAGCGAGGCTGTAGCGCCGTTGCCGATCAGCATGATGTTGCCGAGCCATCACTCCGCGTGACGATGAAATCCTCCGCTTCCATAAGCGGTTCTTTGTCGAACTGCACGTTGCAATACCGTGCGACCATGCGGGCCGCTTCCACAGCCAGCTCGATCTCATGCGGGTGATTGATGGCGGGCGGGAACATGCGTCGGTATTCACCATGGCGAGGCCGCCGTAGATCGGGTCTTGGTCGGGCGAATGGCAGCGGCGAAATGCTGGGCTAATCGTGGGACCATGGGTTGTTCACACTACTGCCCGGTACCCAGGAGTGAGGTGCCTTCGAAGGTCTGACAAGACAAGTGCAGCACGCCTAGGGCAAACCCCTTCAATGAGGATTCACTCGCCTGCGGCGGACGTCTGACCGGCCAGCCAGCGCCACCCGTGCTGGGACAGCAGAAACACGCACAAGGACCTGTAATGCCCGGCAACGGTCTGGCCATCGATCCTGAGCTCGTCGCAGATCGTCATCGTGGCCGTGGCCACCGTGTCCACCTGTCTGACCTCCAGCTCCAAGAAGCTTTGGGCCAGGGAAACGATGCGTCTGGAGGTGCAGAAGGCATCAACGTAGCCTGGCTTGTCGAACCGCTGTCCACCTGCGTTGATGTAGATGAAGGCGTCGTGGATCAGATCCGACAGCAGCTCTGCCCGGCGATTCACCAGGGCCGCCGCCTTGTCTTGCAAAACAGACCGGATCTCCGTGACCACGTCCATCGGCACCTCCGCACGACCTTGATCGCCTACAATGATTGACTTGCTATGCGTGCTCCCGCAACCGCCTTCAACAATCTGCCACTGCCACTGGAACACCGTCGAACGCCCATGAGGTGGCTTGCTGTCCTGATGTCACGGCGTCACCATCTCCCAAGCCTTGAACGGCCGGAGGCGGTCACGCCGCTCGTCGTGGACTTCGTCCGCCGGATTGCGACAGTCACAATAGTGCTGGGTCAGCCCACCTGAACCAGTCTGACATTCGGTCTCTATTACTGAAAAGCTCCGCATCAACCAAAATCATTAGGGCGTTTTCTCGACTAAGCCGGAGAATACCCATCCCCAAGGTTCGTCCTCTCCGACCTGCACCCACCCGGCGTTCCTGGCGAAGACCTTCAGAACCAATCCCTGAGGCGCCGTCCTGACGACCTGGGCGTTGCTATCGGCTGAGACCCTGACGTTGGCGGGCAGCTTCACGGTCACACGGTCCGCGCCAACGAGAACCGGAGGCCGGACTCCAGGTTGCGATGTGGGCGGCGACTGGCCGGAAAGTGCAGGCGCAACCGTGCGAACTGTCGGGTCCGGAGATTGAATTTTCGGAATGGGCTGCGGAGGGATCTCCACCTGAGCCTGCAATCTCGCGATGGAGGGCTGCGAACCCGGTGAAAGCGACGAGGTCACGCGCAGGGAAGAACCAACGGATGAAACCGTGCGTGTCGGAGAAAGGGCCGAGAACGCGGCGATCATGGCCACCGCGGTGGACAATGCGAGAAGACGCACGTGTGTCTGCCTGCCGCTCGGCGCGACAGCCACGTCGGCAAGAGCCTGCGCGTAGCGTGGACCGAGTTCGGCCACTTTACCTTGAAGCGCTTGGCGATAGGTGGCCGCGCCAGCCATTGCGGTCTTTAGCCGTCCTAAGCTCATCCCGACGTCCCGTTCCAAGGTCGTGCGACGAAGGGAGATGTCACGTTCCACGGTGGCCTGATCCGACGCTGAAACCCCTCGCTTGGGATCGAAGGTGAACGACGCCTCCCGGGTCTTACGCCACGCCGTGAGTTTCGCGACCGTGGTCGGACCAAAGCCGGGTACTGCCAGGACCTTGTTCGCGACGACATCTCCGGCTGTGGCAACTCCATGACTTGCTAGGGTCGCGATACGAGTGGGGCCTATGCCAGGGATCTTCGCGTTGGCGAGGGAGAATCGATCCAGGTGCTCCCCAAGCTGCTTCTCGCGCCGCTTCTCGAACAACGCCTGCAATCACTTGACCCGTTCGCCCGGGAGGCCGTCGTGCTCCGCCTTGGATCTGGCGATGGCGGCTCGAAGTTGCGGCACGTCGGCGCTGGAAGTGGGCGCCAGCCAGGCCCGCTCCATCGCAATCCATTCCCCGCGCACCGCTTCCAAGCGCACTTGAAATGTTCCAGGACCATTCGACTTTCCCTGCTGATGTATGAGGAAGGCGAGCACGCCCTCGGCTGCAACCAGCAACGGGCCGGTGGCCACCGAAGCCATGGCCAACGCCAGGGCCGCCGATCCTGCCAGGGAAGCCCACGCGACGAGCCTCAGTCCCCGACCGTCCTTCCCGGCCTCTTGGGCTTCGGGGGAAGGACTGCCGTTCGACGCAGGTGTACTCGGAACCGGACCCAACGAGACGGGTTCGCCCAGCTTGTTGAATTCCTGCCAGAGCGCGGCCATCCCACCGGTCCCGCCCAAACCCGGGATGAAGACGACGGGGAATAGGGTTACTCCAGTCGAACCTTCAATGGCGCACCAAGGGCATGCCGTGGAGTTCGACTTGTAGAAGTGGGCCGCGTTGTTCCTGCAAGCCTTCAGGTTGGAGCCGAGATCCTCCAGCGCTCGAACCCACTCCTGGGCAATCGGGCGGCTGCCGCGGTCGGAACCCGGCGCGAAGGCCTTCTCAAACAGTTCCTGGATGTCCGACGTGAGCGCATCGATCGGAAGGCTGCCGGGCGGCGGCTCCAGCTTGGTTCGCGGCCGATCCCGGGAGTAGGCGTACCGCGATGCGGCGATCGCCTCTTCAATGGATGGCGGCTCGCCCTGGCCGACGAAGCGACCGGCGAACGGATGGCGGGCCATACAAAGAAGCTGGAAGATGATGACTGCCAAGCCGAAGTTATCGTGGTTCGGCGTCCTTGGGATTCCGGCGTAGGTGTCGCGGCCCTGCATCTCCGGCGGCTGATGGGTTCCAACGCCCACGGTGCAGAACCAGGTCTTCGAGCCGGACGACAACTGGAAGCTGTCGCAGTCGATCATGCGGACGGTCGCGTCCTGGCCCACCACAAGATTGCCGTGGTTCACGTCGCCGATGACCAAGCCAGTCGAATGCACCAGCGAGAAAGCACGCGCGGCGTTCGCGGCGGCATGGATCAGAAAGCGCCAGTCCGCCTTGGGAAACTCCTGAAGGCGCTGGCGTGGACCGTAGAGCTTGAAGATGGGTTCGTGTCCGCCGACCTTCGGCATGACGAAGCCGACGACCGATCCCGCCGGGTCGTGGAGCGTTTCCGTCGGCCAAGCCGCGATCTTCAGCAAATCGGCGTTGCCCACCCGCACCATCGCTGCCAGCTTGGACGCGTGATCGGCGGAGGTGGGCTTCAGATAGACCTTGGCCACCGCCTCCGGGCGGGAAACGATGTCGAAGACGGCGCCCTCCCCGCCGCGACCCAACTCCTTGCCGGTCACCACCGGCTTGCCTTGGCGATCGAGGAGCCGGACGGCAGTCATGGGTTATGCCTTGCCCGGAGGTGCCGCCCGGGTGGCCATAACCAAGGTTTTGTCGTCATCCGTGCGACGATTGACGTGGTCGGAGCCGAGATAAGCGACCAACGCGCTCGAAGGGGCACTGCCCTGGTCGGGTTCAGTTCCGGACAACCATTCGAAGATCGGCCGGAACGCAGGCGAATGCACCTGCTTGTTGGCCATGTCGAGCACTAGGCGTTCGATGCCGTCGGAGAACACGGCGACCTCGTCCACCGCTGGGCCTCTTTCGAGCTGGAGCGCGGCCTCGGCTCCAGGCTGGGTCAAGAAGTAGGTGCTGTTTGCGTACTCGCCGTGCTGGGGCCAGAACACCCATGTGTAGTCTCCCGGCTCTTCCGTGGAGACAACGATGGCGCCGTCACCGATCTGGATGGACACGGCTTCCCGCTTGCCGACGATGACCCCGAGCATCGTGCACGAGTAGTCGGCGAGATCGGCGTCTTCCGCGATGGCCTGGTCCGCGATGTCAGACCGGACGTCCGCGAACCACCGCCGGACGAAATCCTCGTCGATGACTTGCAGATCCGAGCCCTTCTCGGCCGCCTCACCGAAACGCTCCAGGAAGTGATTGACGGCCATGGACGATCCCACATCGGAACGCTTGGCGGTGCCCGCCCCGTCGCTAACGGCTATCAGCAGTACCTCCTCGCCATCGGCCGCCTCCACCACCGCGCAACGCCCGGCGTCCTGGCAGGGCGTGCCGGTCTTGGCGTGGGAGGTGCCGATCGAGGTGGCAAACGCCGTCCGCCACCTCCTGGTCCCATTCACACGGATGACCACCCCGTCGGGGCCGGTAGGGCCACGAGTTGGCCAGGCTGCGACCGCGCCACCCCGCCCAGGGAACTTGAAAGCCACGTGAACAGCTCGCGGAAGCTGAGGCCCTGCAACTTCAACGGCGGGCGGTCGGGGCTGCAGATCTGCGCCAGCTTCGTCATGTCGGCACCCTCGACACCCACGGCGAAGAAGCTGAAGGACTTCTTGGACGAGTTGTCGCCTTGGCGCACGCGTTCCGCCGCTGCCAGGTAGGAGTCCGTAGGAGCGCCGTCCGTGATCAGGAACACCCATGGCCGGTAGTAAGCCACGCCTGCCTGCTTGTAGATGTTCTTCCTGGCTTCCAGCATGTCCAAGCCCTGCATGATGGCCGAGCCCATTGGGGTGTCTCCCGTAGGCGACAGGGTGGGCGGATGGAACATGTCCGCGGTCTGGAAGTCGGAAAGCACGTTGACCGGCCCGAACGTCATGATGGCGACCTCCACACGCTGAGCGGCCATCGAATCGGCGTTCAACTCTTCCTGGAACACTCGCAGCCCGGCATTAAGCTCGGCGATCGGCTTGCCGTTCATTGACCCCGACGTATCGAGCAGCAGGAGGCACGGGCACCGTGGTTCCGGGTTGTCGATGAAGCCGGGTGGAACGAACGGGATCTGATCCGAGTAGCTCATTGCTTCACCACCTGCTTTGTTTCGGCAGATTAACTGTGGGCCGCCGAGACGCAACCGAATCGCGCCCACGTTCGACGATGGCAAGACACGGCTCGTTGCAGGCAAGTTCGCAGCCGCCGAGGAGTTGCTTGCGGATCGAAAGCCCGGCCCTAAGCTATCGGACGAACGTTTCGGAATGGCCGATGCCGCACCTGATTGCTTTGCTCGTCGTGGTCGTCGGTCCCGTCCTTCTGATACAACACGTCACCGGTCTCTCGTTTGGCTTGGCTGCACTGATTGCAGTCGGCTTGGTGATCGGTGGCATCTACGCTCTCAAGGAGAGAGCGAAGAGGCAAAGGGCCGAGCGCCGGGCTGCGCTGATTGCCAAGTACGGATCGCCCGAAGAAGCAGACATGATCCTGGATGCCAAGATCTGGACGGGGATGAGCGCCGAGCAACTGCTCGACTCAGTGGGCCGACCAGAGGAGGTGGATCACGCAGTCACAGTCAAGAAGGCCAGGGAGATCTGGAAGTATGGGAGGATCGGTCAGAACCGTTATCGCAACCGCGTGACGGTTGACGACGGTCACGTAGTCGGTTGGACTGCCAAAGGCGGCTGAGCGGATTCTACCTGACTATCGAGGAATGCACCCAGCCCAAGGGCTTGCCGTCATCGTCCAGCAAGCGTCGCCATGCTCCGTCGGCCGCGCCCAGACTGACGGCGGTGCCGACGCCAAGCACCTTCACGATCTTCCCGGACACCGACGGCAGAGCTCGGATGTTCGCGCCCGTCGTGGTGATGGCGCGCTGCGCGTTCGATCCCGATGCCGCTCCGGCGAGCGGAGCGCCGGTTTGCGCCATCGCGGGTGCGATTAGATTGGGAAGGTCGATCGAGGTAGCCGCAGACAGGACGTTCGAGGCGGTGACTTGGGTCGGATACGTTGAAACCGGAGACTTGGCGGGCTGGTGCGCCAAGTAGGCGACGAAGATGACCGCTCCCACAGCAGCCAGCGCCTTGATCGAACGGGGCGGAGACCTTCTTGGCGGCGCTGGCAAACCAGCCTGAATTGAGGCCGACACCCTATGTCGTGCCTTCGCCGTCCTGGTTTGATAGGAGAGACCAGTTCCCGGGATCGAGTAGGTCGTCTTCGCCCCACGCTTGCTGAGGTTGACGGACACCCCGCGGCTGCCGAACGAGAAGCTCGTCACGCCCTTCGAGCCGACGTTCATGCGAACACCAGGCATCAACTTGAACGATCGACGGTAACGCCATCCCATTTGCCATCCTCCCTTTCGAAGTCAGCACGACTCGAACATCAACGGCAAGCCGCGGTATCGACGATAGGCGGTGCCACATAAAGGCGTGGACCGGCGGAGAAGGTCACGCCGTTGCCTCTAGCCCGCCGGTTCGGCGACGCTCTGCGCGATCCAAACCTCGGTTCCTGCCGGACCGACCTGCAACCAACCGTTCGTCTCCCCGAACTTGGTGAACACCTCACCCTTCTGGCCCACGCGGATGACTGCGGCGTTCCTCGACGGGCCGCTGCGGACGTTCGCGCCGGTCTTGAGTCGGACTTGGGGGAGCGAGGGAACATAGGGGCGTATGACAGCGGGCGGCGCGGCGTAGTTCTGGGTCGTGGTGGCGGAGGGTTCCGGTCGAGAGCCGATGAACGACAGCAGGCCCAGGAACAGAACTCCTCCTACCGCGCACACCCAGAACCACTGTTGCGGGACGCTCATCGAGCTGTTTCGACCGTCGTGGCTGGTGATCCTCGCCGCGTCGTAAGCGGGGACGAGTCCATTCGGGTAAAGCCGACCGATGGACTCGGAAACGGGCTCGGTCGCGGGAACGGTCATGACGGTCTTCGTGCCGTCAGGGACGGTGATCTCCCTTCGAATGGTTGGTAAGCGCTTGGCTGGTGGAGCCTTCCGACCCGTTCCCCCGTTCGAAAGAAGCACAAGCTTCACGACGAGCAAGAGGACGCCACCCCATACCGGAAGCGTGTGGATGATGTGCATGGCGGAACGGTAGCCGAGCGAAACGGCATCGTCAGGTCCATTTGGATGCAATGAACCGATAATGGATCCGTTCCGCAAAATCCTTCACATCCTCATCAGTAGACAGGGTGACGTCGTAGTCGGATCAGGGAGGAACGCGCCCAGGCTGGATGAGAGCCCCATAATATCCGTCGCGCCATGACATCGCATAGGCATGTCACCGCACCCAGGCGGCGACCAAGAGCGAGCCATCTGAACGTTTCTAAACTGGACCGGAAGTCGACCCTATCGTTGAATGCCCGCCGTGCAGTTGGAGTGCGGCGATGGCGACGGTTACGACGGAAACCCGAAAGCGTGGTCCCTTTGGGTGGGTCGTGGCGATCCTTTTCTGGGGATGGAACCTATTCATGGCCTGGGGCCTGTTTTCCGGGCTGGCCAAGACCACTGACCACTATACGACGATCGGTAGCGATGCAGAGCGCACGGGTGCGGCGGTCGGAACCGCGCTCGGGGTCGGGGTGATCCTGTTCATGTGGGTCGCTGGTGCCGTCATCCTGGGCCTTATGATGCTGTTCACGCGAGGCAAGCGCGTTCTGGTCACGCGGGAGGCATAGGCCATTACGGATCTCACGGACTGCGAGAACGATCGCGGACAGTTCGTGAAATGACCAATGCACTTGCTCTCTTGGTCGGCGACGCAGCCCTTACCGCCGGTGCCGTGGTCCGCCAGGCCGGTCCCAGCACGATGGAACTCTATGCGGACATCGCCCAGCCGTCGGACTAGATCGAGGCCGCGAGGGTGGGAGCTTCCAGTTACACTGGTGGCCTGCTCTGGATGTACGTCGAACTCGGTTTTCGATCCTGAAAAACACCAAGGCGAGGGCGCCGCCTTTGTCGCGTCCAGTTCGAAGAAGCTTATACCGAAAGCTGCCTGTCTAAGAGCATTTCGGTGGCCTTTGGACAGATCCCGTAAGGGGCATCCGCTGCTTGAAGCGGGCTACGTCGACGTTGAGCATATTGGCCAACTTTTCCGCGGACGCCCACGCTTCAACGCACCACATGATCATGCGGTGCTTCTAAATAACGACGATACGGTGACCCTCCTGTGTCACTGAACGAGTCGGCGTCGACCGATACGATGCATCGTATCTCGATCAGCCCGGACTGTCGGTTAGCCTGTTCGCGCGCATGCTAGTCATAAGGACTGCTATGGCCGCCAGCTCGCACGCTGGCGTGAGAGATACAGCCGAATTCAGACACATGCAGGTTTGACAAGCGACTGCGGCACCTTGCGGGTGTTAGAAACTGTGGTTTTGCCGACACACTGTTTCCCCGGCACCACCACGAACGCGAGATACGGGTTGCGACCGCAATTTCTAGCGGGCACAAACTTGTGAAGGTCTGGCTGACCCGAGTTTTGGACATGCACTGCCTCGTGCGCTTCTGAGACCAGGGCCGAGGCAGTTATTTCGCCGGTGATCGGCACTTTGAGGAGGTTTTTTCATGCGTAAGCTCCTGCTGGCCACCGTGGCCCTGCTGGGTGCGTCGATGGGAGTGGCCACCGTGGCCGACGCCCAGACGGCCAGCCCCGCTCCCGGCACCGTGACCGTCCGCCTGAACGGCCGC
>Ga0160427_10001082_pt1 | contig 16689 bp, 16 predicted proteins | sample SolpanmetagenomL_FD_108194 | JGI IMG/M metagenome (GOLD analysis project Ga0160427, IMG submission 108194) | Solar panel surface microbial communities from Lawrence Berkeley National Laboratory, California, USA - L | ecosystem: Engineered > Built environment > Solar panel > Unclassified ...
CTCCAGATTCTCGTCGAGAATGCGGTGAAGCACAACCGCGGCGGCGAGGAGACCCCGCTAGCCATCATCATCAGCGTGCGCGACGATACCGTGTCGGTGCGCAATAAAATTCAACCCAAGCGCGCTGGCCGTGGCACTCACCGGAGCCGGGCAAGCCACGCTGGCCGTCAGCAACACCCGCACCAGCGTAGCCATCAGCGGGGCGGGTACCGTAACGGTGAGCGGCACTACGACCAATCAGGAAGTCAGTATCGACGGGGCGGGCCGCTATCACGGCTTTGGGTTGCAGAGTGCCGCTACAGTAGCGAGCATTGTAGGTTACGGTAGCAGCAAAGTGCTGGCCACCAAATCACTAACCGGTACTATTAACGGGGTGGGGCGCATTTGCTACCGGGGCCAGCCGGCCACCGTCGTGGGCCACATCAACGGCCTGGGTAAGTTGGAAGCCAGCCAGTAGCCTGCGCCGCTTGTGGGGGCTTGCACAGTGCTGGGCCTGCGGTCCGGGTGGGGCCAGCCAGGGCGGGTAGGCGGCTGGCGCAGTCAAAAAGGTAAAGCCGGGCTTAGTAAACTAAAGCTGTTGTACTGAGTATATAGCTACATCACGAAGGGAGGCACTATTCCCTGGCCCCGACCTTTGTGGCTGGCTCATGCTCCGCAACCGCTTATGAAAAAGCTCTTCTCCCGCCTGCTGCGTCGGCTAGGCCGGAGAGCGGCCCGCACGCCGATTACCTTTCGCCTCACCAGTGTGCCGGCCAACACGCCGGCCGGGGCTACCCTTTACCTAGCTAGCTCGCGCAATGGCTGGACCACCGACGACCCGGCCTATGCCTTCAGCTTCGACCCTAGCCGCGGCGGCTACATCTTGGTGCTGCCGCCCGGCCGCGGCACGCTCGACTACAAAATTTGCCGCGGTAGCTGGCCCACTATCGAAACCGACGCCGATAACTTAGCCATCCCCAACCGCCGCTACCTTTTTGGCCAAGACGCGCGCGAGGTGCCGCTGCAAGTTCTCAACTGGGAGGACCAGGGCGGTTGCATTCCGCCGCGGCAGCATTCGGCATCGCCGAATGTGCACATTCTCAGCCTGGCATTTGCCTTGCCGCAGCTGCGGCGCACGCGGCGGGTGTGGGTGTATTTGCCGCCCGGCTACGCCGAGGGGGCTAGCCGCTACCCGGTGCTATACATGCAGGACGGCCAGAACGTGTTTGACCAGTACACCTCCTTTGCCGGCGAGTGGGGCGTGGATGAAACGCTGGACGCCCTGGCCGCCAGCGGCCAGGACCCGGCCGGCTGCATCGTGGTAGCCACTGACAACAGTGCTAAGCACCGCCTCGACGAGTATTCGCCCTGGCGCAACCGTCGCACCGGCCGTGGCGGCGAGGGCAAGCAATACGTTGATTTTCTAGTTGATACGCTCAAGCCCTACATCGACCACCACTATCGCACCCAACCAGAGCGCGACAGCACCGGCATTATGGGGTCGAGCATGGGCGGGCTGTTGGCTACGTATGCGGCGCTGCGCCACCCGGCGGTGTTTGGGCGGGTGGGCGTGTTTTCGCCGGCTTACTGGTTTGCCGGACAGGCGCTGCTGACCTACGTGGCGCAGCAGTCGCCCCGGCCCGATACGCGCTGGTGCTTCGTGTGCGGCACCGAGGAAAGCCCTACCATGGTAAAGCTGATGGCCGCCGTGTGCGACGCCCTGCACGCCGCCGGTGTGCCGGATAAGAATTTATCGTTCAAGCCCTTGCTCGACGGCCAGCACGCCGAATGGTTCTGGCGGCGCGAGTTTGAGCCGGCCTACCGCTGGCTTTTTGCCGACGCCGGCTTGCCCGCGCTGGCTGCGGCTAGCCCTGGCGCCACTTCCTTGGCGTAGTAGGCACAAAAATCGGTGAGCGGGCACACGTGGCATTTGGGCGAGCGCGCCACGCAGATGTAGCGGCCGTGCAAAATCAGCCAGTGGTGCGCCTTCGGAATCACTGCCTGCGGGATATATTTCACTAGCCCCTTCTCCACAGCTAGGGGCGTGGTGGCAATTTTGGGCACTAGGCCCAGCCGGTGCGATACCCGGAAGACATGCGTGTCCACGGCCATTGCCGGTTGGTTGTAAATCACCGACACCACCACGTTGGCCGTTTTGCGGCCTACGCCGGGCAGCCGCTGCAATTCCTCGATGGTGCTCGGCACCTCGCCGCCAAACTCGGCCATGAGCAGCTTGCCCAGGCCCGCCAGGTGCTTGGCCTTATTGTTGGGGTAGGAAACGCTGCGGATGAACGGGAAAATGTCGTCTGCGCTGGCCGCGCCCAGCTCGGCGGCGGTTGGAAACTGCGCCAGCAGCGCGGGCATCACCTGGTTCACACGCTTGTCGGTGCACTGGGCGCTCAGCACCACGGCCACTATCAACTCGTAAGGATTGCGGTAGGCCAGCTCGGTTTTCGGCTCCGGAAAGTTGGTGGTGAAGTAATCGAGAAAGCGGCGAAACCGTTCGGGGCGCGTCATGCGAAAAAGTCAGCCCAGCTAGGCCTTCGGGCAAATTTACCTTGGAACAAGGGATATGCCGAAACAGAGAATCGTCGTGCTGAGCTTGCCGCAGCATCTTGCTCGCCCCGTCAGGCTAGCAGCCCTAGCGACTACAGGCAAGATGCTGCGGCAAGCTCAGCATGACAATTTTTTCAAAAGCCTTTATTAAAAAGGGCTAGCGCATAAATGTGCGCGAATACTGCAAGATGGCCGCCGTGGTAGCCGGGCGCGGGGCGCGGGCCAGGTGGTCGAGGGTGCGCTGGGCCAGCAGCAGGTCGGCGCAGGCCGCGGCTAGCTCGGGGTCGTGCAACAGGGCATCCTCGACCTCGTGCTGCTCGTCAGCTGGCAATTCGTTGTACACGTAGCGAAGCAACGTCGGGTGGGGTAAGGTTTGAATCATAAAGGAGCGTGTGGGCGGCCATTTTTTTCCGCAGGTTGATGAGGGCATAACGCATGCGACCCAGCGCTGTGTTGATGCTCACGCCGGTTGCGTCAGCAATCTCCTGAAAGCTCATGTCGCCGTAGTGGCGCATCAGCAGTACTTCTTTCTGGGCTGCGGGTAGTTCCTGAATGAGCTGGCGCAGATGGGCATGGCTTTCCTCGCGGCCCAGCACATCGTCGGCCGACTCTTCTGAGAGGTGTAACGAGTTAGCTAGCCCCATGTTGTCATCGAGGCTCGTTTGGGGCGCTCTTTTTGCGCGGCGGAAGGCATCGATGGCCAGATTGTGGGCAATGCGGCAGAGCCACGAGCCAAATTTGCCTTCGTCCTGGTAGCGCCCGCTTTTGAGGGTGTGGATGGCCTTGATGAAGGTATCCTGGGTAAGGTCGTCGGCCAGGTCTTCGTCGCGCACTACCAAATGAATAGTAGTGTACACCCGCGCTTGGTAGCGCTGGAGCAGCTGGGCAAATGCCGCTTCGCGGCCGGCCAAATAGAGGTCGATGAGCGCGGAGTCGCTCGGCTGCAGGGGTTCCATAAAAGGACTACGGGTTAGGAGAGAACGTAGAGCTTTTAATCGATAGTGTGCAGCGTTAAGAAAAAAGGGAGTGAATAGCGGGTGAAGCCCGCCATAATCGAGCCAAATGTAGTAGTGGGCGCCCGAATTTTGCAACTGCGAACTGCCGCGGCGCCAACTATTTTTTGGGTTTCGGCGCTCGGCAGGAGCTGCCCAGCTAGCCCTGCCCTCAACCAGCATCGGGCCGGCGCGTAGTACGGGGCCTACCTGCTACCTTACCCGCCATGACCACCTACCTCGCCCTGCACTACTGGGCCGGCTCCGGCCGCGAATTTGAGCCGCTGCTGCCCTTGCTGCCGCCCGGCAGCCAGCTGCTAGCCCCCGACCTGCCGGGCTTTGGCGACCAGGCCGCCCCGGCGGGCTTCGACTATTCAGTGGCTAGCTACGCCGACTGGGTGGCGCAGTACGTGGCCGAGCACCAACTTACCGACTACCACCTCATCGGCCACAGCATGGGCGGCAAAGTAGCCATGCTGCTGGCCGCGCGCCGGCCCGCCGGCCTGCGCGGCTTGCTGCTGCTGTCGCCCTCGCCGCCTACGCCCGAGCCCATGAGCGACGAAGACCGGGCCGCTAGCCTCGCCGCCTACGGCCAGCCCGACGAGGCTGAGAAGACCTTCAATAAAATCACCCGTATTCCGCTCAGCGACGCGCAGCACGCGCAGGTGGTGGCCGACAACCTGCGTACCACCCAGGCCGCCTGGGAGGCCTGGCTGCAGTACGGCTCGCGCGAGGATATTTCGGGTGAGATGGCCAAGATTGAGGTGCCCTGTCGCCTGCTGGTGGGCGAGAGCGACCAGGCCATTTCGCCTGCGGCGCAGCGCCAGCAAACGCTGCCGCTGCTGCCCACCGGCACCATGATGGCCGTGGTGCCCGGCGCTGGGCATCTGCTGCCGCTGGAAGCACCGGAGGAGATTCTCAAAGGTCAACACGCTACTTAACCTGCCCCATGAACCCTGCCCCATCCGAGAAAACACTAGCCCCGGCCACCTATCAAAACCCGGTGCTGGATACTGACTTTCCGGACCCTAGCGTGCTGCTGGCGCCCGATGGCTACTACTACGCCTACGCCACGCAGACCCGCTACCAAGGGCAAATTCTTAATATCCAGGTGGCGCGCTCGCGCGACTTGGTAAGTTGGGAGCACCTCGGCGATGCCCTGCCGGCCAAGCCCAGGTGGGCCGTCACCAGCCAGCGCTTCTGGGCGCCCGACGCGAGCCGCCACCCCGATGGCCGCTACCTACTCTATTTTTCGGCGCAGCCCAACGACCCGGCCGCCGGCCTGTGCCTGGGTGTAGCCGTGGCCGGGCAGCCCGCCGGGCCGTTCGTAGATAGCGGGCAGCCGCTGCTGGTGGGCAGCCCAGGTTTCGAGGATATTGACCCCATGCGGTTTGTGGAGCCCGGCAGCGGGCAACAGCTGCTGTTCTGGGGCTCGGGCTTTGGGCCGCTACGGGTGCAGGAGCTGGCGCCCGATGGCCTCCGCTTTGCGCCGGGCAGCGCGGAAGAAGTAGTGGTGGCGCCCCGGCTAGCCACCGATTACGCTTCCTACGGCTACCTGATAGAGGGCAGCTGGGTGCACTACCGGGCAGGCTGGTACTACCTCTTTTACTCGGGTGATAACTGTTGCGGGCCTGATGCGCACTACGCCGTGCTGGTGGCACGCGCGCGCCACGCCGCTGGGCCCTACCAAACCCTGGCCGAGGCCACCGGCACGGCGGGCGCTATTCTCACCGAAAACCAGCGCTGGCTGGCCCCCGGCCACAACAGCCTCATCACCGACGCGGCGGGCCAGGACTGGCTGCTCTAACACGCCATCGACCGGCGGCAACCCACTTTCGAGGCCATCAACGACGAGCAAGGCTACTCGCGCCGCGTGATGCTGCTCGATAAGGTGGTGTATGATGAAGCCGGCTGGCCGCACGTAGGAGAGCCCAGCACCGGGCCCCAGGCCGCACCAGTGGTAGGAGGTGAGGAAGTGATGGAATGAAGAAGTGGTGGGGTGATAGAGTGATGAGGAAAGTACAAGGCGACGTTACTTCTCTAACCCCATCACCTCTTCATCCCATCACTTATTCGAGCGAGCGCCCCCGGAACAGAATGTAGCCCAGGTGGGCATACAGCCCAAAGCGGTTGGCGGGCGTGGGGTCGTCGTAGTACAGTGCGTGCAGGGCTAGCGGCCCCACCGGCGTGGTAAAGATGAACCCCGTGGACGCCGTGAGGTAGGGCCGGCTGATGCCCGATGCCCGCTCCACTACCTGGTTGTTGTCTTGGAGTTGGGCAATGTTGAGGTGCGTAAACACCTCGGAGCGCCACTCCAGCTTGCCCAGCACCAGCTGCGAGTAGCGCAGGCCCGCTGCCACGAAGCGCGGCGAGCGGTAGCGCTCCAGAAACCGGGTGCGCGAGTCGGGCAGCGGTGCAAAAACGGGCGCCGTAGTCAGCGACGAGCGGTAGTTGTAAAACTCGCCCTGGCCGCTGATGGTAATCTCGCCAAAATAGCCCCACGACGATTTATCCTTGTTCAGCTGGTAGTAGCGCTCGTAGGCGCCCCGGAATTGCAACCACTGGTGGTGGCGCGAGCGCTCGCCCAGCGCCTCAAAGTTGGAAGTGGAGCCCGGCGAGTACGTTTCCGTACCCGTGACGGCCCGTAGGGTGATAATAGCGCGCCGCCCCGCCGTGGCGTACTGCTTGCGGTTGAGCGAGTTGCGAGCAAAGCGGATGGCCGCCGTGCCACCCTTGAAGGAAGTGCGGTCGAGCACGGCCGCCGACGAAATCTCGTCCTTGTTGGTGTAGCTATCCACGTTGTAGAACGCGCCCACGTCGAGCACCATGCGCGAGCGGTAGCGGGGCGATACGCCAATTTGGGCGCCTATCTTGGTGTCCTTCTGCTGAATCTGGGTACTCAGCGCATCGCTGCCCAAGAGCACGCCGGTCTGCTGGAAATCCCACTGGTTGTAGGTGATGATGGGCGAAATATAGAACGGCAAGCTACCCGGCGCATTGAGTCGGAATGTGCCCTGCGCTCCGTTATAGAAGCGCCCCACGCTCACGTTGGCCGAGGCCGAGTACAGCAGCCGCCGCAGGTAGCGAAACTCCACGCCCAGGTACAGGCTTTCGAGCGGCCGGGTGCTGAGGGTGAAGCCTATCTCGGTGGCTACGTTGTTGTTGCGCTGCGCGTCCACGTTCAGCACGTAGCCCTTCAGCGCCTCATCGTAGCGAATGCGCGGGTAAATGTTGCGGAAATAATCGTCCGAAGCCAGCCGGTAGTAGCCTTCCTCCAGCCCATCAATGCTGTAGCTGCCGCCCTCCTTGCGAAAAAACTGCCGGGCGTACTCGTTCTGGTCGGGGCGCAGGCCCTGCACCTCCACTTTCACAAAGCGCGGGGCCGGCACGCTCTGCTGGAAGGCTAGCCGGCGGCGCTGCAAGTCCAGCGTATCCACGCGCCGCGTGATGCGCTGCTTTATCTCGGCCAGCTTGAGCTGGGTGGCCGTGTCGCCCTGGGCAATGAGGGTGCGCACCTTATCGAAGTCGGCCGCCCCCAGGCTACCCAGGTTGGGCTGAATGTAGATGCCGTTTTTACCCACGCTGTTAGTGTCGGCCACGCTGGAGCCCAGAAACACGAGCGTGCTCGTGAGCAGGGCGTCATCCTTTTTAAACGGGTATTTCTTGAAGGCTACGTCGCCCACGTTCACCCCAATCATGATGTCAGGCTTGAAGTCCTGGCGCATCACATCGGTGGGGAAGTTGTTGAGCACTGCCCCGTCGAAGAGGTAGCGCCCGTCGAGGTTGCGGATGGGACGGAAGGCTAGCGGGTAAGCCATGGAGTTGCGCACGGCATCGGCCAGCAAGCCCGACTTTTGCACCACCTGCTTGCGCGTAAACACCTCCGTGGCCAAGCAGCGGTAGGGCACGAAGAGGTTGTCGAAATTATACTTGGCGGCGGCGGCGGCCGGGGCTAGCAGCCTAGCCATAGCAAAATTCAAGTTCAGGTCATTCACCAAATTGGGCGAGATGCTGGCCTTAAAGGTAGAATCGATGGACAGGCCCAGCCGCAGGGAGGAAGGCGAGGGCTCGGCTGTTAAAAAATTATACGTTTTGTCGGGCAGTGCCTTGCCGTTGGCCCAGTTCTGAAATTCGGGCGAAAGCACAATCTGCTCGATGTCGCGCGGCGAGTAGCCCGCCGCGTACATGGCGCCCACTACGGCGCCCATGCTATTGCCCACGATGTAGTCGATGGGAATACCGTTGGCTTCCAACTGCTTAAGCACACCCACGTGGGCTAGCCCCTTGGCCCCGCCTCCGCTGAGAACCAGCCCCACGCGCTGCGAAAAAGCAGGTAGCGCCAGCCCGAGCGCTACCAGTAAGCAAAGTATTTTTCTGACCATAATCGTCGGCAAATGCAATAAGTCTGCAAGGTAGCTGAGGCCTGCCACCTGCGTTTTACAATGGTTCAGCTTCGGGCAAATAACTACCACGTTAAGAGCCCGAAGCCCACTGGGTAAAACGGGTTGCTTGCTTAATGACTTAGCAACAATCTGATTATGAACCTAGAGTGGGAGTGAAAAATTATGCGTTTTTGTGCAACCTAGGCGTTTTTTCAGCGTTGGTCAAGTGTTCTACTTTTCTGGCCCCCTGATGAAAACTCCTGCCCCCGACGCCGCAGCCAGTAGCAACCCGGTTCGCAAGCGTACTAAAACGCGCCCGGCTACCCGCCGCCGCACCGACGAGAATACCTATACCGACCTCGCCCTGCGCGAGCGCTTAAAGGCCGAGATTCGCGCCGCCGACAAAGGCGGCGAGCCCGGCACCTGGAGCGCCCGCAAGTCGCAGCTCCTCACCCTGGCTTACCAGAAGAATGGCGGTGGCTATTTACAGCGCCACCCCAATTCCAAGCAGAAAAATCTGCAAAAATGGACCAGCCAAGATTGGCAAACGGCCGACGGCAAGCTCGCCCGCCGCGCCACCGGCACGGCCCGCTACCTGCCCACCAAAGCCTGGGACGAGCTAACCCCTGCCGAGCGCAAGGCCACGAATGCTAAAAAAGTGGCCGGCTCCAAAGCCGGCGAGCACGTGGTAGCTAATACGGCGGCCGCCAAGCGCGCCCGCAAGCAGGCCAATTAGGCCTCAGCCATCAAGTCAAGCGCAATGACTGCCTACGCGGTGCCCGCCCGGCGCCGCGCAGGCAGTCGTTTTGCCGGCTAGCCGTATAGATAAGTCTACAAGCTTTTATCGCATTCGGCATGAGGGACTTTTTTGTTGAGTTATTGGGCCTGGAGGCCAAGGCTGACACCCTTACGGTTAGCCAGGTGTGCTGGCGCACGGGCGTAGTGTTCCTCATTGCCTTGGTGCTGCTGCGCGTATCGGGTCGCCACACCTTTGCCAGCAACAGTGCCCAAGAAACGATAGTAAAGTTTATGCTGGGCGGGCTGCTGAGCCGCGCCATTACGGGCGACTCCTCATTCGGCATCATTCTGGCTGCGGCCCTTATGCTGGTGCTTCTGCACCGGGCGCTAGCCTACGCTACGTACTTTATACCAGCCTTTGGGCGCCTAGTGAAAGGTGAATCCTCGATACTAGCCGAGGACGGCGAAATAAGGCGCCACGAACTGCGACGCGCTTCCTTATCGGAAGAAGCCCTGCACGCCGCCCTGCGCGGGGCCGCCAACGTGGACGACCTCGCGCAGGTAAAGCTGGTGCGCTTGGAGCACGACGGCACCGTAACGGTGGTGAAGAAACCGGAGCAGGACTAGCCTCTGCTAATCGCGCTTGCCTTTCAGCGCCTGCTTCAGCGCTCCTAGTTCATCGCGCAGTTTGGCCGCCTGCAAAAAGTCGAGTTCTTTGGCCGCGGCTTCCATCTGCTTCTCGGTGGTCTTGATGAGCTTCTCCAGCTCGGCGCGGTTCATCATGGCTACCACCGGCTCGGCGGCCATGGCTAGGGTTGCGCCGCCTTCGGCATAGGCGCCGGCAGGGGCCTGAGCTTCTACCACGCGGTAGTCGGCCAGGTCCGTCTGGCCCATAATCTGGGCGTGGCTCTTGCGCACGGTGCGCGGCGTAATGCCATGCTCCTCGTTATAGGCCTGCTGGGTAGCGCGGCGGCGGTTGGTTTCGTCAATGGCGCGCTGCATCGAGCCCGTCATGCGGTCGGCGTAGAGAATAACCTTGCCGTTCTCATTCCGCGCCGCGCGGCCCATCGTCTGAATGAGCGAGCGCTGGTCGCGCAAAAAGCCTTCCTTATCAGCATCCAGAATGGCGACCAGGCTCACTTCCGGCAAGTCGAGGCCCTCGCGCAGCAGGTTCACACCGATAAGCACATCGACCTCACCCAGGCGCAGGCGGCGCAGAATCTCGACCCGGTCCAGCGTTTTCACGTCCGAGTGAATGTACTCGACCTTAATGCCCAGACGCTCCATATACTTGCTGAGCTCCTCGGCCATGCGCTTGGTAAGGGTAGTCACGAGCACGCGGTCGCCGGCTTTCACGCGGTTATCGACCTCGTCGAGCAAATCGTCAATCTGGTTGATGCTGGGGCGCAAGTCGATTTCGGGGTCGAGCAGGCCAGTGGGGCGAATAATCTGCTCCACCACCACGCCGTTGGCCTGGGTCAGCTCGTAGTCGGCCGGCGTAGCCGACACGAATACCGCCTGCCGGTACATGCTCTCAAACTCGTTGAACGTCAGCGGCCGATTGTCAAACGCCGACGGTAGGCGGAAGCCGTACTCAATGAGGGCCGTCTTGCGCGAGCGGTCGCCGCCCCACATCGCCCGAATCTGCGGAATGGTGGCGTGGCTTTCGTCCACAACCAGCAGATAATCCTGCGGAAAATAGTCGAGCAGGCAGAACGGCCGCGAGCCCGGCTCGCGCCGGTCGAAGTAGCGTGAGTAGTTCTCGATGCCCGAGCAGTACCCTAGCTCACGTATCATTTCGAGGTCAAACTCGGTGCGCTCCTGAATGCGCTTGGCTTCCACGTCGCGGCCTTCCTTCTCGAAGTACTTGTGCTGCTGCACCATATCATCCTGAATCTCGTGGATGGCGGTGTTCAGCGTTTCCTTGCCCGTCACGAACAGGTTGGCCGGGTACAGCGTCATATTCTTCTCGTCGCTGAGCTTGCGGCCGCTGGCCGGGTCGATTTTCTGAATCGCCTCAATCTCATCGCCGAAAAAGAAAATACGGTACGCATAGTCGGCGTAGGCCGGAAACACATCCACGGTATCGCCCTTCACCCGAAACGAGCCCCTAGTGAACTCTACCTCAGTGCGCGAGTACAGAATCTGCACGAACTGGTAGAGCAGGTTGTTGCGCGAGTACCGGTGGCCAGGCGCCAGAAAAATAACATTTTTGCTGAATTCCTCGGGGTTGCCAATGCCGTAGATGCACGACACCGACGCCACCACCACCACATCACGCCGCCCGCTCAGCAACGTGCTGGTGCAGTGCAGCCGCAGCTTTTCAATCTCCTCGTTGATGGCTAAGTCCTTCTCAATGAAGACGTCGGAGCTGGCGATGTAGGCCTCGGGCTGGTAGTAGTCGTAGTAGCTAATGTAGTACTCGACGGCATTCTGCGGGAAAAACGCCTTGAACTCGCCGTAGAGCTGCGCGGCTAGGGTCTTGTTGTGGCACAGCACGAGGGCGGGCTTGCCGGTTTCGGCAATCACATTGGCCATCGTGAAAGTCTTGCCCGTGCCGGTGGCCCCTAGCAGCACCTGGGCAGGCTCGCCGCTGTGCACGCCCTTCACGAGTTCGGCAATGGCGCGGGGCTGGTCGCCGGTGGGTTTAAATTCGGAGATGAGCTGGTAGGTAGACATGCAGAAGCAGGCACAAAGAAGCCAACCCCGTTAACCCCAAAGCACGGGCCCAGGTTTCTGCCTTTAGCGAAAAGGCTGGCTTTCGCTCACCAGCGCGGGCTAGCTACCCCAATGGCTGCTGCAGGCTGCTGCAAGGCTGCCCGGGCTCCGCCGGGTGGCGGGCCCGTGCGCTGGCTGGCGTGGCGCGCACCCACCAGCGAAATGCCGGCCAGGGCCAGCAGTAGTAAACGCAACAGAAATGGCATGTGGGAAAGGGAAAGGTGAGAGGCAGGTGGTCGGCCAAAGCTACTGAATTTTGAAGCCGCGCCCCAGTTCCACGCCCGCTTCCAGGCCAAAGCTATAGGGGCGCTGCTGGCTCCAGAAGTCTTGGCTAGGGTCGGCATTGAGGCTGAGGATACCCAGCTCGGCCACCGGCCCGAAGTTAAGCGACCACTGGTGGCCGGCGGGCCGGTACTGCACGCCCGCGCCGCCGCGCAGCCCGCCCGAGTAAGGCCGGTAGGGCGTGCTGCTCGACTGCAGGCTGTAGCTGCGCCCGGCCTCGGGCGCGCCATCCACGTTGCTGCGTACATTAAGCAGCGCCGATACAAACGCGCCCACCCGGCCGTAGAGCGAGAAGCCCGTTTTAACGGGGTTGGCGTAGCGCAGCTCGGCCGGCACGCTCAGCGAGCGGTAGCGGTAAGAGGTGCGCTGCAAGCGGTGCGGGCTCATTTGGGTGTAGCTGAGGTCGGCCACTTGCTCGCCCACAAAAGCCACCGAGCTGGCCGAGCTGGCGGTGTTCTGGGCTACTTCGAGGCCCGTGCGCAGGCTCCAGCGGCCATTGCCAAGGCGGCGGGTGGCCCACAGGCTCAGGCGCTGACCCAGGCCGGGGCGCAGGTTGTCGCGGTATTCGGCCGCCGCTGAGCGCGTGATGCTGGCCGAGTTGAAGCCCAGCGCCATGCTATAAGCTGCCACGGGCTTAGCCCAGTCAATATTAGGCTGGTAGGCGCTGGCCGAGTAGGCGAGCCCGTATTGCCAGGGGTGCGCAAGCTCCAGGGGTGGGCCCGGCGCCACGGCTACTTCAGTCAGGCTAGGGGGCAACGCTGCTTTTACGGCCACCAAGCTGGTGCGGCGCGTGGCCAGGGTATTTTCGGAAGCCAAACCTGCGGTGGCTGAGGCCAAGAGCAGCGCCGGGCTAGGGTCAGTAGCCGGTAAAGCTGCCAGCACTGGCTGGCTGGCATCGGCAAAGACGCCTGGCTTATTGCCAGCAAGTTCCACCAGGTGGTAGCCGTCCTCAGCAGGGGCTACTCGTATAGGGTTGCCTGACGGTACTAAGGCTAGTCCCAGGCTGCTACCCGCCGGGCCAGCCCCGGCCCCGGTGCGCGAGGCCCCGCGCCCTGCCCGTTGATGAATAGCCGCCGTCCGCACAGCAAGGGTACGAATGTTGGCAAGCGAAGCCGAAGCCGAAAGAGTAGCAGTTTGGTCGATAGCAAGCGGGTTGGTGGGAGAAGAAGAACGCGTAGCAGAAGCCACGGCCGCCGCCGGGCTAAGTGGCCTCGGGGCTAGCCCCGAGGCGGCACTGGGTGTCGGTGCCCGGGCCGTCAGCGTGGGCTGGGCGCCTAGCTGGGTGGTTGCCTCGGCTAGGGTGCCCGTGGGTGCCGCACCCTGCTGGCTGCGCCACCAGCCACCGCCGGCTAGCGAAGCCAGCAGCAGGCTAGCGGCCACGGCCCAGCGGTAGGCTACCAGCCGGCGCCGGTATTTTTCGTTTTGGGCAAGCAGCAGCTGGTTATCTACCTGCTCCCACACCTGGGGGCGCGGGGGCACGGCCGCCGCCTCACTTTCCAGCAAGTGGTGGCGAAATAACTCTTCGAGGCTTCCCTTGGGGGGGATGGAGGAATTCATAAGGCAATAATGGATAGAATATTAGGAGGGTGGCTGGAGGCGCGCCAGCTTATTTTGGAGCACTACCCGTGCCCGCGAATACTGCGACTTACTGGTGCCTTCCGAGATGTCGAGCATCTCGCCGATTTCCTTGTGGGTGTAGCCTTCGATGGCGTAGAGGTTGAATACCAGCCGGTAGCGCGGGGCCAGTTCCTGCACTACGGCTAGCAACTCGGCGTAGGCGTAATTGCTGAACGTAAATTCTTCGCTGGCCAGCGTTTCGGGGTAGTCACCGTCGCTCACGGCCACCAGCGGCGCGTTGCGGCGGTGCTGGCGCAGGGCCGCGTTCACCATAATGCGGCGAATCCAGAATTCGAGCGGGCACTCCCGCCGGAAACCCGCCAGCGTCCGAAAAACCGTCACGAAACCTTCCTGAAGCACGTCTTCGGCTTCGAAAGTCGTTTGGGCGTAGCGCAGGCACACGGCCATCATACGGGCTGAATAGCGCTCGTAGAGCTGCTTTTGGGCCACTTGCGAGCCTAACAGGCAGCCATCTATCAGCTCTTCTTCGCTGAGGGCGACGGCGGGGGCGGGGCGGCTCACCGTTAGTTTCGGAGCAGTAGGCTTAGCCATACCAAGGGCCAATGCGGGCCAGGCCAGCGCACTCATGAGCAAAGCCGGACCACCCCGGCGTGAGAAAATTGTAACATAGCGCTGCGAACTGGTCAACGAAAGGTAGGGGCCACACTGCTTGCTTGCTCGTCTGTTAGTAAGAATCGCAGGCCGGCCAAACCGTTGCACCAGCATTGGTAAGAAATGCTGACTTTAGCTTAAGTTATTAATAAATAATAATTTACTAGCCAATAATTTCAGGAAGTGGGTGCTGGTTGCTGATTAATGCTCATTCATCGCTTCAACTGGCAGGTAACCTCTGCCATTCGTAATCAGTAACTTATCTTTCACCTTCAATAAACGACCATGAAAACCCTTGTGCTGTTCTACTCCACCTATGGCCACGTGTGGAAGCTAGCTGAAGCCATTGCCGAAGGCGCCCGCGAAATCGCTGGCAACGAGGTAGTAATCAAGCGCGTGCCCGAAACCCTGCCCCAGGAAGTACTGGATAAAACCGGCGCCACCGGCGCACAGAAAGCTTTTGCCCACCTGCCCGTAGTTACGCCCGACGAACTGAAAGACTATGACGCCATCATTTTTGGCACGCCTACGCGCTACGGCAACCTCTGTGGCCAGATGCAGTCATTTATGGATAGCACAGGCGGCCTGTGGGCCAGCGGGGCCCTAGTGGGCAAGGTAGGCGGCGCCTTTGTGAGCACGGCTACCCAGCACGGCGGCCAGGAAGAAACCATCCGCAACTTTCACACCGAGCTACTGCACCACGGCTTCATCATCGTGGGCCTGCCCTACGCCTGGCAAGGCCAGATGGGCCACGAAGTAGTAACCGGCGGCACGCCCTACGGCGCCAGCACCGTGGCCGGCGGCCAGGGCGAGCGCCAGCCCAGCGCCAACGAATTGGAAGGCGCCCGCTTCCAGGGCCGTCACACAGCCGAAATTGCCAGCAAGCTGGCAGCTAAGTGACTAAGTTAAAAAAGGTGTGGGCGGCACGTTACTACCAGTAGAAAGCTGGTGTTAACGTGCCGCCCGCACCTTTTGCTTTGCGCCCTGGCTAGCCCTTGGCAGGGCTAGGGGCTACTGCGCATTCCAGATGGCCCAGGCAGCTTCGGCTTGCAGCTCCAGCATCTCGAAGCCGTTTTGGGTATGGGTGCCGGCCGCGTGGCCGCGCTGCAAAAACAAAGTTTCGCGCGGGTTGTAAATGAGGTCGAACAGGTAATGTTCCGGTGTGAGGGCCGCGTAGGGCAGGGGCGGACATTCCTCAATAGCCGGGTAAGTGCCCAGCGGCGTCGTGTTAATAATGAGCGAGTGCGCGACCAGCAGTTCGGGCGTGAGTTCGGCGTAGGTGAGGCCCGCACTCAGCGCGTTGCGCGACACCAGCCAGTGCGGGATGTTCAACTCGCGCAGGGCTACGGCCACGGCCTTGGCCGCCCCGCCAGTGCCCAGCACCAGGGCCCGTCGGTTGGGCACCGAAGCCGGATAAAACTTGCGCAGCGACTCGCGAAAACCAAGGTGGTCCGTGTTATGTCCTACTAGGCTGCCATCAGTCGCAAACTCGATAACATTAACGGCACCCACCAAGGCGGCCGAGGGCGCTACCCGCGTGAGGTAGGGCCACACTTGCTCCTTATACGGAATCGTTACATTCAGCCCGGCTAGGTTAGGGTGGCTAGCCAGCAGCTGCGGCAGCTCACTAGCCTCGGCTAGCTCGAACAGCTCGTAGCGGCAGTCATCGAGCCTAAGGCGGTCGAACTTCTGGCTGAAGTAAGTCTGGGAAAACGAGTGAGCCAACGAGCGGCCCAACAGACCAAAAGTGCGCATAACTAAAAGATGATGGCCGGCTTTCCCTACGCCGCTTGGCCTTGCATCTTGCCTTTGAGATACTGAAAAGCTGGCGGCACAATGGAAAACAGCACGATACCGTAAATAACCAAGGTGAAGTTATGCTGTACCCACGGAATAGACCCTAGGAAGTACCCCGCCAGGGTGAGCGATACCACCCACAAAACGGCGCCGGCAATACTATAAGAAGCAAAAAACTTGTAAGTCATGGTGCCTACGCCAGCCACGAACGGCGCAAACGTGCGCACAATCGGTACGAAGCGCGCCATGATGATGGTTTTGCCCCCATGCTTGGCGTAGTACGCCTGCGTTTGCTCTAGGTACTTGCGCTTTAGGAAGCGGAAGTCTTCCCGAAACACCCGTGGCCCGAGGTAGTCACCGACTGCATAATTAAGGTTATCACCAATGAACGCAGCGGTGATGAGCAGCGGAATCAGGTAGAAAATATTGAGTAGCGGCTGCCCGGTGGCGGGGTTGTTTTGCGCCGCTAGGGTACCTGCCACAAAAAGTAGTGAGTCGCCGGGCAGGAAGGGAAAGACGATAACCCCAGTTTCAGTAAAAATAATGATAAACAGAATAAGATAAGTCAAACTGCCGTACTCGTGCACTACGCTCACAAGCGTCTTGTCAAGATGCAAAATCAGGTCGATAAAATGCTTAAGGAGCTCCATGCGAAAGAGGGGTTGAGTTGGCAAAGAACGGCAGGCTGGTACGAAGATTGACAACGCAACCCAACGCGAGCCTCTTTACCCGCGTTATAAGGCCGCAAAAAAACCGACGCATTATGATTGTGTACAAAGGGGGTGACTGGTGGCAGGCACTTCGGCACTTTCACACTTCCATTGTTATCCGGCAGTTGCTAGTGCGGGTAAGCCTGGTCGGCGTATACGGCGCGGCTATCGCCGTGTGGGGCTTGGAATATCACCACCACATGCTGAATATCAGCCGGGAATACTTTTCATTTCTCGGTATCCTACTTAGTCTGCTGCTGGTTTTTCGTACCAACACAGCTTATGACCGCTACTACGAAGGCCGCC
>Ga0160427_10001083_pt1 | contig 16688 bp, 15 predicted proteins | sample SolpanmetagenomL_FD_108194 | JGI IMG/M metagenome (GOLD analysis project Ga0160427, IMG submission 108194) | Solar panel surface microbial communities from Lawrence Berkeley National Laboratory, California, USA - L | ecosystem: Engineered > Built environment > Solar panel > Unclassified ...
CAGAGGAGGACCTAAGCCTGCGACAATCGTTTGTAGCGCGCTCATACTGGTTGGAAACTGGTTACGCTACGCTGGAACAAGGGCAAAGATGAACGGTTCGACGGGAGGTGTGTTTGGGCTCGTCATGTTTGGACAGATCTTGATCGGACTGGTGTGTCTCTGTAGTGAAGTGTTTTCGTGGAGGTAGCTTACATATCCAGGCTCAACCTTTCGTGCTGGCAGCTCCTACCAGATATAGTGAGCTCTGGTTCACCGAAGAGGGACGCATCTCAGCTACCGCAGTGGCTTCTCTGGCAAATCCGCTCGGCGGTGCTCTGGGGCAACTGATCGATCCGTTCTTGTGCAATCAAGCCTCGGATGTGCCCAACATGGTTCTGTACGTCGCCATCATCGTACGTCGTCTTCCCTGTACACTCATCAAGAGACACCGTCTGACACCAATACAGTCTACAGTCGCAACCCTACCCACCATCTTCCTCCCATCTGCCCCTCCACACCCACCGTCGCGCACCTCGACGCTCTCGAAACCCGCCATTACCCTCTCCACACTCCGATCCCTCCTACGCAACCCATCCTTCACCCTCCTCCTCGTCCCCTTCTCCATCTACGTCGCCGCCTTCAACGCCTTCTCCTCCCTTCTCAATCAAATCCTACTACCCTATGCCTTCTCCGAAGCCGAAGCCGGCATCACCGGCGCCCTTCTCATCGTCGTCGGCCTCGTCTTTGCCGCCCTGACATCCCCGCTCCTCGACCGCCGGCCCGCGCTGCGCCTGCCCTTCATCAAACTCTGCGTCCCCGTGCTCGCGGCCATGTACATCGCCTTCATCTTCGCGCCGGGTACGCGCGGCGTCGCAACACCCTACGCCGTCGCCAGTGTGCTCGGCGCCGCCAGCTTCAGCCTCGTGCCGCTGGTGCTCGAGCTGCTCGCCGAGGTCACCTGGCCGGTCAGCCCCGAGGTCGCGAGCACGGCGTGCTGGAGTGGGGGCCAGTTGTTCGGCGGGGTTTTCATCCTGGTCATGGATGCGCTGCAGGACGCGGCGGGGAGGATGGATCGCGCTTTGGTGTTTTTGGCCGTCATTGCGTGTATCGTTGTTCCGTTGCCCATGGTCTTGGGGTATTTCGGGACGGGGCGCGGGAAGAGGGCGGAGGCGGAAAGAGATGGACAGGCGCTGTTGAGTGAAGTCGCTATGTGAGATGGATATGGTATGGGTTTGTTTTCGAGGTGCCAAGGGGGATTTCTTTGAAACGATGTGCATGACTAGGATGACAGGTTGAAATAAGCAGAACATATTATGGGACGCGAGAGACCTTTTCCAGATGACGACTAAAAGGAAAGCAGAGACCGATGTAGATGGAAGGAATTGATGTAGCTAGAGGAACGATATTGAATTTGTACAAATAAGAGACTTTTTCCTCGCGCCTTCCGGAACTCGTTCGATGCAAGTGTCGGAACACATGACGCGGGTCATCTAGTCTCTGGAGTGTGTGGGTTTGTCTATACTTCTGGACCTCCTATGCGAGAGACTTGAAGAGCTTTGGTGCTGCGCACTGTGCAACGCAGTGCGTGAGGTGGAAGACTATAGCGACACGTAAGCAGGTGTGATGGTCATGAAGGAGAGAGGACATGTTTCGACTCACACTCCTCAACACAATCTTCCTTGGGGCCCTTGTGGTCCTCGGCCTCGGCAGCGGCGGTGACGCGCTCAACGCACTCGTCGTAGTGGTGCTTAGCGGGCCGGCAGGCAGCGGTCTTGGCGCACTCTGAGGGAATGTATTAGCTACTGTAAATTCCATCGAGGCAACCCAACTCACCCTCCTCAAGCTTGGGCTTGATGTCCTCTGGTTCTTCCTCCTCCTCTTCCTCCTCCTCGTCATCATCGTCCTCCTCCTCATCCTCTTCAGCATCGTCATTCGACTCCGCCTCATTTGCGTTCGCCTCGTTGGCGTTGGAGCTGATAGCCGCGGCCTCCTCATCGCTATCCGCCTTGTCCGCGCCACCCTCCTCCTTGTCGTTGCTGCTGTCATCCTTCTTGCCATTGTCCGTCTTGCCGTTGTCGCTGCCCCTGTCGCCCTTGTCGGCGATCTTCACCGTCGCGCTGGTCCGCTCCTGGCCCATCTCCTGCGAGTGCTTGGCGGCATACTTGTTGGTGTCGGCGGGCGACTCGGTGCCGACGTCGGGCGAGTCGCGCTCCTCGGCGTAGGCATCGGTGGCGAAGAACGAGGCTACACTGTCGAAGAAACCCATCTTTGACGGCTTGAGGGGAGGGAGTGGAGTATGGCGAGTGGAAGGGGGTGGAAGAGGGCAATGTGAGAATTGGACGGAGAGAGGTCTTTGTCTGATCGGGGTTAGCGTGGATTAGTCAGCAGAGTCAATGATGCCCGAATTATCATGGAGCGGCGCCTTTGCGTCAAGGAAAGATGCTCTGATGTGCTGCTTCAGCGCCTGCTACGAGGCAGGTTCGGGCTATGCAGTGGCAGTCTCGAGAGGACGATCATGGGGGATGAACTCGAATTTCCCTTCGTCTTAGAGCACACGTTGTTGAGCTATATCCAAGGCTGAACAGAAAGGTGCAAAATCCACCGGCGCGAGTGATGAGCTCGAGGTGTCTCTCCTAGAGAGAAGAAAGCAGCCCTCTAAAGCATGAGCCATCAGTTGCGTTGAAACAGTCGCTCCCGTTTAGACGGCACGCTGTATGCGTCCATGTATGTAAAGACCAGGAAAGGAAACGAAGCGTCCTTGGTCATCCAACATCGAGACTGGCCACGTGTTGTTGCCTTGTGTGCTTCCTCGTTTTTCTCTTACTCTCTGTCCATCTTATTCCTCTTCTCCTTCTACTTCTCCTTCTCCCTCCTCATCGTCTCTTCTCCTCTCCCTCCTCATCCATCTCACCGTCGCCGTCATCATCAACGAGATTGATCCGGCTCCCACAATCGACCATGGCTAGCGAAGAAACACTGGTTGTTACAAGAGCAAACTCGACCAAACCCCTCGGGAATTACCCACAGTCAGACATCCTGAGTAGCGCTCAAAGTACTCATATCGTTCAGACATTGCTACACTCAACTGTACACTTTTCCTGCAATCAAGCTTCATACAGGCGTGCTTACTAACTTTACTCAATGTGAAGCTCAGCTGTCTTGCGTATCTCAGGTGAAGGCCCTTTCCACCACTCAAACCGGCATGGACTAACCACACGCTTAGATTTCTCTTCTCCGAAAGGTGCTTCCATGACAAGGTCTACAGCTCAGGGGACAAATACCGCCCTTACGAAGATTATACCAATGAAACCCCAACAACTGATGTTGCACCTGGAAGCAACCGTGATGTTGTTACCAAAGGCAAATTTCTTCATCGAGGCGCCAGCGCTGCAGCGGATCAATTCTTGGATTGGCTTGTAAAACATTGAGGATCTCAGGGTTGTGGTTGTTATTAACCTATGGCTCAGGAACGAGGTGCCTTTCAAGCCTTGAAACAAAACGTCCTCCGAGCTCTACAGCTTCGAATCTTTGTAGATCCGGCCCAACCGGATAATGTCATCGAAACCCATACGTTCACCTTCTTCTACACAAGTGGTCCACAAGAGACGAGGCAGTTTAGAGGACTGGACATCAATGGACCCGAAGGGAAGTTGATGTCTGTCAAAAACGCTCAATGCGCAATGCAGTCACTCATGAGGCAGATGGTTGTATACTGCTTCACCCTTCCCCGTCTGCCAGGTATGTTATGGCGACAAACTATAAGGAAACTACGGACCTAATAGTCCTTACCAGATTCCCGTTACATGTCCATGAATCTATTCTATACTGATGACTGCGAGCCATCCTACCAACCTCCAGGATTCTGTGCGTCTGAGAACGACAAACTATTCTTCCCGAACGGAGACTTTTGGAGCTTGCAAAGACTAGTTTGCCCATCTATGAAGACCATGTATCATGAGTAAGGTGTCATTGCCTGTAATGTTTAATCCTTCTAACAGTGTACAGGGTGAAATTTACAGTATCACACGTGGATGCCAAGAGTTTGAAGGATACAGCAAAGACGATTCCAGAGTTTCTCATATATGACACGAGTGTTGACGCGGAAATGGACGTTATCCGAGTTGAGAAGTTACCGGAGGAGCAGCAAGTCGAGATAGCCGGTGCTCAGATGACCGTAGCCACCGACGCAATGAACGTTGAAACTACCGATGCACAGCATGCCGCAGCTATGAACGCACAACAAGCCGAAACCTCCGATGTACACCACTTTGAGAATGACTATGCGCAGCTTCAGCTGGAAGATGCCACGATCGCAGGCGGCGAGTCTCCAGAACCTAGCACACGTGTTTCTGATCATGCAGAGGAGGACTTGGAGATAGTGCCCAATTCTAGCCAGGGAATCACCTACTCAGAATCTGAAGAGCAAGCCGAAGATGACATGGACCTTGACGAGCCTCTGATTCAGGACTTCGAACCGTCAAACCCAGCTGATGGCTTCGAAGAAGTTCCTGCCAACATCGGTACGCAAATAACGGAAACATCTGCACGACCCTCACAAGACTTCCGAACAAAGGCGTCTTTGAATGGCATGGTGAGAGTCTTTCTCAATCAAGCTGAGTATCACGGCTTCTAACTATGCGTCTCTTGCAGCTGCGCTCATCACAACCAGGAGAAGGGTTGGACTCCATGACTCAGGCCGATGCCCTTGACAAGTCCCGTACTCGACCTGCTCCGGCTTCAATGGAGCCATCGCTACAAGAATTAAACACAAGCTTCATCCATGAAAGCGTATCAATTGTCCAAGTATGCTTTTCACAAAAGAAGTTAGAAGATTTGGCAAAGCGTCGGGATACAGAAGAGGCTACCTTGAACCCCGGCCTAGGACACCCTCTCGGCGTAAAGATTGATGGCAAGGCTGTGGAAACAGATGTATCAGGCTGTCAGTGTGATTTCCAGAAGGAAGAGGGCGACATGGTAGCTCAATCTGAACATCGCTTCGCCTTCATACTAACAGCTACACAAGGTCAAATGCGCGTACTGTGATACCTGGCAACACCTCCACTGTTACGGGTATATCGGGTCAGAAGACAAGAGGCTTCCTGAAGTGCACGTCTGCTACAGGTGCCTCTTGGATGAGGAGCGTCCTTTACTTCAAGACATGAAAAACTTGGCAACTCTCCGGAGAGCAATTTACACCATTGGCATAAAGCCCTATAGTGGTGACACAGAGCTCGCTAGGATACTTCGTAGGTGATATCGATCTTGAGGGTTTTATTTCACAACTGACACAAAGCGCAGGTTATGACAATGCAACGGCTACAAACATTTCCACCCGTCTGAAAAACGAAGGGATTGTCGTGAGGCTTCCGTCTCGATCAAAGTCATCTACTCATGCAGCACCCAAAGCGCGGTATGGCCTTTCAAAGGACGCTGCCGTGATCAAAAGTATGCGCGGGAAGTACTTTGATCCCGCCACTAAGATCTCCCATCACGTAGGTGTTGCGCGAAGGGTGACGATGTTTCAGGTGTCATGCTAACAAATGTACAGTTCCAGTTGCCGGACATGCCAATGTCGGTCTCCGTCGGTCCTTTACAGACATTGGTGGAGGAGACTCAAATTCCAGTCGAGCCTCTTGACGATGCAAATGACCGTCAACTTCTTCGCACTCCAGTCGCAAATAGACGCAAGAGGAGCAGGGTGCAAGACACTCCCATATCGACTCCTCGCCGAAGTGGGCGCAAACGGGCTCGTACAAGCAAGACCAAGGAGTATCTTGACGTTGGCAAGCACAGCTAAACTGGGAACAATCCAGAGTCTCGATAGAAGGGATGCTTAGCTCGATGAGCTGATCCAACGCTGCGACCTGCTTTATGCGCAGGTTAGCTGCTGCTCCCATTGATGCCTTGTAGCTTATACATCTCAACCACGTAGCTTTCTGTAATGCGACTGACTAGCTATTGCTCATATATATATATGTATTCGGTTACAAGACCCCTGTTGTAAACAAGAGAAGGTTCGCGGTGTCCCCACGCCTCGGTCGGTAAACAAATCTGGGTCTTTCCCCGCATTGTTGTCGTCATCATCGCCCTTTCAATGGTCAATCGTCCACCAGTCATATACATAACCAAGTCCTTGATCTAATTCTAATCCTCAAGTCGACAATCACGAGTATCCGCTGAAAGATCAGAGTAAGCAAGCGTACAGAGGGCGTGTGCTGCTCCACACTAACAGCACCACAGCATTGCCCACGCCCATTCACCTATACATCTCGTCTAAATCTCACACCATGGGCTCCTCGGACCACAAGACCCTCAAGGAAGTCGCCAAAGACACGCTCGCCAAGAACCCTACCGCTCTCGGCGACCCGGTTTCACTCAAGGCAGAGAAGAGTGACACGCAGCCGACGGAGAAGGACAAGCCGAACAAGTCCGCTGAGGCCGAGGCGGAAAGGAAGAGGACGGGCGGCACGTCAGAGGGCAAGAAGTCGCTGGCCGAGGCGGCCATGTCGAATCCCACGCTACTCGGCGACCCGGTCAGCCTGAAGGCGGAGAGGAGCGACAGTCAGATCACGCCGGATGACAGGGGCGCGAGGGGCGTGGACAAGGTGCGATCGAAGATGTAACGTGGAGGATGTGAGAGTTCAGGCAACTCTTCCTCTGAACATGACTGCATATACATGGTTGGGTGAGCAGCGTGATAGTCGGCAACATTTTATAGCACCAAAAGAGGTCCGACGTTTCCTGTATTATGTGGAGTTCCATTTAACCGGCTCCAATCCACTCTACACCCCAGTCCGGCACTTTGAAGAGCGGTCGGCGACTTGCAGAAGACCAGTGTACAGTAATACCGCAGGAGTTTGACAGTCATGCACATCCACCTTCATCAACCACTTGTCAGAGTGCATAGTTCGTATGGCCGGGTCGGATATAATACAATACAGCACTGCCGTCTCACGTTCGCAGCCAAGAAAACCCTCCGATGAACACATGCACAATTTTAAGTACAGCATGCATGCGTATGACTGAGCGAAACCGAATCCCTCTGTCGCAGTTTCCGTGAGTGGTCATCGCTTCGGTACGGATAGGCGTAGTTTACCCTTGGAGCATGGCAGATTCTGGACAAGGAGTAACTTACTACAATACTCACAGGTTGCAAGACTTTCCTTTATGAACTCGATGGCCCTCCGTCTTGACCGTTCCAACCTCAAAGGGCTACTGTACAGTATGTCGGTGAAAATGCATCGTGTTCTGAGAGTCATACATGGCGCAGTCTTATATGATAATAATCCTCCGCACCGCATTTCGACTTTCGACCCTCTTGAATTCCTCCGCCTCTAATGAACCAGACGGCGAAATCTCCGATGTTGATGTTGATGCTCGGCCATCGTGCGCTCCTTCGCGCTTCCAAAGTCAGACATCTTCACAATTGACTGGTTTTCAAAGAACGGTACACAGAGCCCATTCGCGTCGATCCATCGGCATACAAGAAGTCCTTCGAGAAGCTCTTGAGTTTCTACGGCCTTGACGGAATGAACGTCTACTTATCCACTGAACCTCCGATGAGCGATGACGGCGTGGAGGTTCATAGTCTTCGTGGTGAACTTGGTATCAGCAGCAATGAAAATCTGGACTCTAGCACCGCGCCTATTTATCATGATGCGCCTGAGGTATCTCCAGCCTCTACTACATCAGATCGGCCTTTGCCTCAACCCAAGAAGCCCAGCAAGTTTGGACTATCACGCTTCATGATGAAGCAGAAAAAGGCAACTGGAATCACCCAAGAAGCTACAGAAACCGGAGATCCCGCAACTACCAGACCTGCCGTACCCAGAAAGTCCAGTCAGCTTTTGAACAAGCTGTACAAAGACAAACCTTACCCTGAAGTCACAGCGCAGCAATGGTTAGAGTCTCTTGAGAAAAGCGTGGCCCCTCAACTGCACGCGCCCAAGCCACGTCGGACCATGCAGAATTGGTTCGATAGTAACACTGACGAGGAACTCGAATCTTGCCAACTCCCTGCAAACGTAGAGCGGTCCATATACCGCTCGCCGATCATGAACGAAACAACTTTACCCGGCCTACCTCGGGACCACGAAGCTAGCGAGGATGAAAGCTTCCTGTCAGAACTGAGAAGACTGGAGATTCAAACTCAAGCCAAGCGCAAGGCTATACTATCGAGCCCCCTCGGTCCCCAAACCAAAAGCCAAGGTCTTTTCGACTCGCGGGTTTTGAAGGCTAGCGCTTCGCAACAGTCTCCACCTTCAGCCGTAAATCGACCTTCGCAGCTCACAGGACTCGGCCTCATACCTAATCCATTTGAAGCAGACTCATCGGGACTGAGCACTCCTACCTCCATGTTGGAAAGAGCCGCTGCTTCATCAATGATCGTTGTCGATCGTGCTCAGCTCGGCAGGATTCAGACACCCGGATCTGCTCGCGCGATATTCGACATGGTGCGACCTGAAGAATTGGTCAAGTCCAATGATCCTGACCCACCTGAGCGCAAGGTTTATCGTCTCGGCAACGTAGTCGCCAGCCAAAATACTCGGCAGCCGTCTCCCTTGACCGTTGACCTAGGGGGTAGTCTGCGCGGTTCTTGGATTTCAGATTCGGCCTTCACGGACTCCAGCAGTGAAGAGATCTTCACCAAGCCTAACGTCACAACGCCGCCTGAGCCAACGCCCACACCTACGCCTAAGAAACCTAGCTATGCCAAGAGCAAATGGCGCCAGAGTCGACATATAATGACCGTAACCCGTGAAGAGGCAGCCTTGATTTTAGACCTCCGCCGCCGACGCGCAGCCGGACAGAAGGACGCCACTTTATCTGGGATTGGCAGCATTGAAAACGGGTGGCCGTGGGCTGAGTCCCTGAAGAAGCCACGCTCGAAACGTAGCACCGGAAAATCACCACGGGGACCGCGCATGGGCCTCTCCGTGTCATCGCGGCCTCGCAAAGTCGTCCACCTCAAACCGCACACTACGATGGCATACTACCAGAGCGACGAGCGCTTCACCGCAACGAGCTCTCCCCTCGCCGCGTCTCGGACCGCCGAGCTCGAAGCATCCTCCCCAGTCTCTAGCGTCCCGCCGACCCCAGCCGTCCCAACCTCTTATATGGACACCGCCGTCGCCACCCCGCGACAGTTCGCCCCGTACACGCGCCAGCGCAACAGTACCGCCTGCCCGTATAAACTGCTCACGGAAGTCGATATCTCGAGGTTACGTATGAGTGTCATGTTGCTCAAAAGTGACAGGTTTGAGGAAATTCCCAAAAGATATGGGGTTGACGTGCACTTGCCCGAAGCGGGAGAACAGGGAGTGGATACTCGGGTTACAACTGCACAGAGCGCGGGTGCGCAAGGTATGACTGTACCAGTCACAACAACGCAGGAGGCGACGACGCAAAGCACGGCTACGCAGGGTGCATCCACGCATGGCGCGACTGCACCGAGCGTGGCTTCACCCAAGGTCGACAACTGGCAACCTTGGAGAGAGGAACTCAGGCTTGTTACTGCCGAGTTGGAGGCCTAAGAACTTTGAAACCGAAGAGTTGGTGTTTGACAGTAATGAGCAATCGAGATTGGACATTCGCCAACAGCAAAAGGAACGTGCACCATGGAAACGAACTATAGAACGAAGACCTTGTCATTTCTCTCTCTTTCATTTTGTCTCTTCTCTCCGACGCAGACCTAGGTATTTAATGTAAACCACGCTTTCTATTACCAATCCCCCCGCAGTAAAGAATGGCCTGTTCCTTTGGGCCCTTGAAACGCGCCATGACACCAATCGAAAGGAGATTTCCTTCACACAACACACTCAAACTCCCTCGTTTGGTGATGGATCATCGCACACCCATCCTGTCCCTCTTGCCCATCTCACGGCACTCGTCACAGAACCATTTTGCTTTGCCTGCTGGCGCCTTAGTCAGCCCAACGCACTGCAGGTGGAACCACTCGCGCGGGCACGCCTCGTTGTCGCACGCGATCATATCACCGTACGACACCCCACCACAGATGCAGTATCGCGGCTCGTCCTCGTCGGCGTCGGCGTCGGCAAGCTCCTCATCCTCGAGCGTCTCGTCGTTGGTGTCGATTCCTACTGCAAGTTGCGCGCCCTTGACGGGCGATGCCCCTTCGTGCTCGTGGAGATTCTCCTCTTCGTCATCGTCGGTCAAGGTTGGGGGGATATCGGCGTCGGCGATCGGCGGGGAGACTTTGGCTGTAGCGCCACGCGTTTTTCGTGCCGGGATGGTCTCGGCAGGGGTTTCTGTTGACGGAATAGGCGAACGGCGCGGTTTTGGCTCGTGAGATGAATGTGACGGTGCGGTGGTGGACATGGCCGTGATGCTGGTGTTGCGCCCGCTTGCGCCCTTTTTGTGAGACCGTTTGACGGTCGGTGCGGCCATAGATACAAACGCGGGCGCAGGCGACGATGCGGCAGCATTGTTGCTGTTGCTTGAGTTTGAGCCAGAGCCATTGCCGTTGGCGGCGTTACGCGTAGAGCGGGAGCGCGACAAGGTGGCTGTGGCTGCAGGAGCGGGTGGTTCGGAAGTTGCCCCCACGGGGGTACCAGGCTTGGAGGGCTTATCGCTACCTCCCCGTGAATGTGCCGCCACAATGGGGACAGAAGCAGTAGTAGTTGTGATGAATATTTGGCGCTCATCTAATCCGACAGTCTCCGCGGGTTCCGTATCTTCACGCTTGAGCATGTTCGCGTTGGCTTCTGGCGCGATTGTATCCTCTGGTAATTCAGTATCAACATCATCTTTCGCCTCGAAGGTGTGATCTGCCTCGTGACCACCGTTTGCTACTATAGGCTCTGGAGAGAGCACCGGAGCCCCATTTGTTACCTTCGCCTTCGTGGGTGGGCGACCTCGGGTATTGTCCTGGACCAGAGACTGTACGGAATCTTGTCGCATTCGAGAATTTGCAAAAGCCCGAACGCTTGGTGCCGGACTGTGGTCTCTGTTCAACGTCGCAAAGGTGCCACGTTTGGGCGAGGAGGCGGCGATAGAAGGGGGATCCACAGCTTGCCTATGAATAAGGTTAGCAGACTGAAACAAGAGCAGGAATCTCACTGCACCTTTTTCGTGGGACAACGGGCGCAGGAAGCGGCTTCGATGATTTCTTCTTAGGCACTTCCGTCGCCGGTGTTTCCCTTGGGCTTCCGGGCTCTCGGACGCCCTTGGCTCTTCCATTTATTGTACTGGCGGACCTTTCTAGTGCTGGAGGAGGGAGCTTCTCGACGCGACGTCGCTTGTGGCCTTGGGCGGTTGCTGCACCACCAGTCACCGTCTTTGGGTTGTCCGCGAGAGCCTCTTGCGCCTTTCGGACCTTACCCGGTTGTGCCTTTCTTGCGGTGGTGCGGTCGTCGAAATCGGAGTCAACATTAACGTGGCGCGTACGCTTGGCCAGCATGGCTTCGCGTCGCGCTTCGCTGCGCGTGGCAGCTATGTCACCCTCATGCACTGCCGCCGCCGCTGCCGCTAAATTGTTCGCTGCCAAAATATCTCTCCGTGACCGCTCCGTTGGTGGTGGTGCCGCAGCCTTGCGTAGTTCTTTCATGTGAGGTAGTGCCCAATGCGTGTTGCTTCCCAGCCGCGCCTCTTCGCTGATCTCCGCTTCGATGTACGGCATGGTCCCAGAAAGTCGCGTAAGCTGTCTTACGAGAGTCTCGTTGGCAGTTGTCAGAACATGGTTCTTCTCGTCCAAAACGTGCACTATTTGCTGCAGCTGCACGCGTAATTGGGAGAACAAAAGTCGTCTCCTCTCGGATGGCTCATCAAGCGCAACCTGAGAGGAGGCAACTTGCTCATCGTTTGCAGTCTGCGGGTGCGACGTGAACCCGTCTATCATCGACACATTAGCGCTGGCGTTGGCGCTGTTGGCGAGGGAAAAGTTGAGAAAAGCTTGTAACTGTAGCTGCGCCGCACGAGGCGGCGTAGGAAGTTTATCGATCGCATCAACGAGTTCGTCAATAGCTTGTTCGTGCGGGTATGCTTTTCCCTCCGTTTCCCTCAGCATGGTCAGGTGTCGTATCACCTCCTTGGGAAGGGCAGAAATGCCATCCGTGAAGTGCGTGATGGCGGGGAAGAATCCGGGGGCGGCGTCAAGGCCAACTTGGGGCTCAGGATGAGCGTCCGGCGCACCGCGAAAGCCTGAAGGCTTAGCATAGTAATTCGAGGGGCGCAATGCAGTCGAACGGACGGATCGCTGTGGCTGTCGTCGATTGTTGTTGGAGACAGCCGGGGCCCCGGTGTTGAGGGCGCTCTTCATGAGCGGCCGTTGGAGCGCTCAGAGGCGCAAAAGGGATGAAATAGAGTGGAGAAGTGATGAAAACGCGTCGAAACGCCAAGGAGAGCGTCAAACGAAGGAGAGGAGCTTCACCAGCAGTCGGCGCACATTGAACGAGCAGAGTAGAATGGGTAGCAGCAGCGACAGACAGTCCTGCCAGTCAAGTCACAAGAAGCAGACGCCCAGGGCAAGAAACGGCAGAATCCGAGTGCTCTTGACCGCCCCCTGTCAGTTGGTCCCTGATGACGTAACAAGCCATGGCTGCGTGAATTCCAATATAGTATAGTATTGTAATAAGGGCAGGTTGGGGTATCTTCTAGGTGTAGTCTCGCTATGTATACACGATATCTACACACAAGGATGGAGCGTCTAAATCCTCCCGCCTTCGACCAGCTCTCTCCCTACCATGACCACTTCACCAGTTTCCGTCGTGCGCCGACGCTCGAGGAACCACCTGACCTCCATTCCTCTCTTCCTCGACCTCTGCCCCGCCGCTTTTCCCCCGTCATGCGTCTCAATATCCGAGTAGCCTGAGTCAGACGCTCCGTCGGAGCCCGATCCAGTCTCGATCTCCTCCTTCACGTAGGTGACGCTGTCTGCACCCTGCGAAGCAACGTGTCGCTGAGTGTTTTGAGGTTGGTTGCGCACTATACCGCCAGGCGTGCGGGCAGGAGAGGGAGGCTGGGTATCGAACGCAGCTGATGATGCCGGAGGTCGAGCAGCAAACTTCTGCATCAAACCCGAGGGTGGGAGTGGTACTGACATGGTTGCTGCTGAGGGTAGGATAGGCAACTGCGGTGTTGGGGAGGTAGCAACTCTTGCTGAGGATAAGTGTGGACTTGATGATAGTGATGATGAAGCCATAGGTGCCACTGGTGAAGAGTCTATGGTTTTCAGACCAGGCGAGAATCTTTTGCCTGCGAGAGTAGGTCGTGCTCTCTGTGATGAGCTGGCCACAGCGCCGCGCATTAACAGTGGACTAGGCATGCCGCTCCATTGATCTGACGTTGGCGGCGAAGAGCTCACGGAACCTCCTTCTTCGGCCGATGCATTCCGTGAATGGAAACCAAGAGACCTGTTGGGTATGAGCGGTGATGCCAGAGGTGAGCTGCTGAACGGATTAGGCCCGCCACTGCCGCCAAACGCCTCTTTGCGCAGCTTGAGCAGTTGACTGAGGGTGAGGTCATCTTCGTCCTTGCCAAAACGGGCTGCAAGTTCCTTAAGGCCAGGGCTTGGCAAAGGCGAGCCGTCACGCAACGCAGAGCTTGATAGACCAATACCAGGACCGTAATTTCCCATTGATATGAAAGAATTGCGTGCACTGAATTCGCTGCGCTCCGTGATCGGCGTAAGGTTGGGCTCTCTGCTTGCGTTGCCAGCAATGCTACCCTTGAGCGCTTCAGGTGGAACAAAGTAGCCTCCGTTCGCAGCTTCCCCTCCGTTGTGTGAGCTACCGTAGAATTGAAACTCAGTGCCGTAGAAGCCAGTATCATCAGCTGCAAGAGCGTCGGCATTTGCGGCTGCAATAACAGAATCTTCAAGTGCAGAGTCATCCAAATCATAGTCGTCGTCCAAGCCAGTCTCTGAATAATAAGAGTATTGGTCGAGACTAAGGTCATGCAGGACATCGTCCTCATGCGGGCTGATTGGCGATGTAGTGGACATGCTCTGACTTCGAAATCTCCCATCCGCCGCGGCTTTCGCGGCCGCGCTTGCTAACGCATTATGATACGCATCTATATGCAGCCCAGAAGGCTGGCCAGGATCGGGCGACAATGAATATCCAAGGTCATCGGTGGCACGCAGATGAGTTCCATTGCCCGCAACTTTCCCGTCATTGCCTGCTCTAATCTGCTGCTGAAGATTATTGTTTTGCTTGTTTTGCGCTTCGTTCTTATCAGTGTGATTGGTTTCGACTGGACTGTCGAAAAGTGTTTCATCGAAGCCTCGGCTCTCTGACCCTGCCGGTTCTTCAATATGGCCATCATCAAAGTACATTTCGTCACTCGTGTGAGACTGCTCGGTGTTGACTCTAACGGGCGGAGTCTTACTATTCCTGTAAACAATCGGCACAGTCGTGGCCGTCTGTATCATGGGTCTTGCATCTCGCATGACTCGAGATCCTGGCGAACTCCCACCCTCGTCGTTGGTGTTAACGCCCGGAACACGTTCCTCGTAATCATCGTCGTCATCATCATCGTCTATGTCTTGCTCAATGTCTTCGTCGCTAGAATCGTCGTGTTCATCATGCATCTTCGTTGCCTGGCCGTCGGAGGTCGAAAGCGTTGAATGCGGGTGTTTCGATTCGAGAGTTTTCTCTTGCACATCGGATCGATCGCTGTTGAATTGGAAGCTAAAACGTGAGCCACGAGCGGCTTCGCTTCCAAGATGGCTTGGAAGGTCATGGAGTAGCCGAAACTCTTCCTCGGGTTGTACCGATTTTTGCGAGGGATTGTTAGAAGAAGTTATGGTTGGCGATGTGCTTTCTCTCTCGACCAGGGCAGCGTTTTCACTATGGCCGCCGCCGACATCCGACGGATACCCCTGGGCAGCACTCTGTATACTCAGTTCTGTCGGTATCTTCAAGGGGCTTCCCCGTCCGTAAATTGCCGAGCTTGGCGGAGAAGGAGGATCAAAGTCTAATTGCTTAGCCATTCGTGCGAGGAAAGATGCATTTTCAAGATTTTCTCTCTGCACAGCAGATGCGTTGTTATCATCTGACGTGGCATGCTCGAACATCTCAACGAATACAGGGACGCGTTCCTTCTCTGGAGTTGGATCGTCCCTCGGTGAGTACGTCAAAATTTTGTCCCGCGTGATACCAGCCAGTGGGGGCGCACGAGATGAGTCTCCGTCATTTGTATCAAATTCTGTCTGACCGATTCCGAGACCATGTACATTGTTTGCCGAATGATTCCTCTTCGGTCGAGGGGCGTTGAAATCGTGTACTCCCGTCCCTCTGATCCTTGGATCATAATTTGCAGGCAGACTCAATGCAGGGACTGCGAAGCTGTTCTCCTTCCCCAAACTATCATCTGCCATGATATCCATTCCATGGGTTGTTCGTCGACGAATGAGCAGATTCACCGGGTGAAGAAGATGCTTTGCCTTTGAGAGTTTGCTGCTCGATCCAGAGGGGGATTGAGAAGAGCGTGCCGGCATAGGAGAGGCTAGGGTCTGGATCAGCGGGGATGAGGATGACCTGGGGAATGTTGCGTATTTGGGAGATCTTTGTCGAGGCTGTTGAGGCACGGTATCCTGGACAATCGTAGCATCCTCGAGTTCACTCTCATATGGGGTGGCACCTAGTCCAGGCCCTGAACTTAGAGAGCTCACTGATTGCGCCTGGCGAGCTGTAGCTGGAGCTGCAGACACCGGTCCGAGTTCATCATCACTCTTCAACTCGAAATTAGGTGACCCCTTTGATGTGACCGAGACTCTTGACTCTTCTTCTTTCCTGGAAAGCTCTGGACCAATGTTTTCTTTACGACCGCTCTTAAGACCGAGTCTACTGAACGAGCCATCTTCTGCAGAACCCCTGCGTGAGGCTACATGAGGGATTGGGGGTAGCGTCGGTGGAAGGATGGATATAGGCGACTCGGTAGGTATGTCGGCGGAGTGCGAGAGTTGAGAGGGATTTGGTTGAGAGCTTGTGACTACGGATAGCGAAGAGGAGCGGTCTTGAGCCGTGGATCCGACTCTCCGATGGTGAGAGCGAAAATAGGAAAAGACAGAGGAGGGCGCCATTGTCAAGGTAGATTTTGCCCAAAGGTCCGGCCAGCGGGCTAAGAGTAATGTACAGTGAACCGAAGAAGAAGGCTGCGTTATGAAGGTGGAAGAGAGATGTCCGAGTCCATTGTCGGCATGCTAGATCTTTCGAGGGTGGAGAAAGGAAGTCCTTGAAGCAGATCGAACCGTTATCGCGAACAGAGCACGAAACACCAAGGACGAGAAAGACCAGCAGAAGTTTGTGTAGTGGACAAGTTCAGGCTCCGTGCAAAGTAAGAGGGGGAGATGGAGGGAGAAGTTGGCGGACAGAAGATTGCAGCCTGCAAAGCATGCGAGTGTCAAAAAGTATAAATCCATATATACACTCCTGAGAAATTATGGTGACGAGATTAACAACGTTACAACACTCATTAATATCGAACTGTCTCAATTCATCATTCGTACTATAGTCATAACTCTTCAAGACATAGCGTGACGGCTTCGCCACCATCAAAGGCTCTTCTTCATAGCCAACCCATCGCCTTCATCAGGCGTACTGGCCCCGCTGCTGTAATCTTCGTCATCCTGCGCGGCATCACTCGCTCTTCGGCGTCTCCTCTCTTGCATCGCACCCCTGATTTTCTGGCTGACGTCGTCGAGGGCTTCTTTTGAGTCGATGGTGCTAAATCCGTTAGCGTTGCCAAAC
>Ga0160427_10001084_pt1 | contig 16683 bp, 17 predicted proteins | sample SolpanmetagenomL_FD_108194 | JGI IMG/M metagenome (GOLD analysis project Ga0160427, IMG submission 108194) | Solar panel surface microbial communities from Lawrence Berkeley National Laboratory, California, USA - L | ecosystem: Engineered > Built environment > Solar panel > Unclassified ...
ACGTCTTCGCGCCCAACGAGCGCGAGGATCAGCGCGGCGAGAAGCGCCAGGCTGGGCGCCCGTAAGCCCCAGGGGTGCTTGGCGAGGTGGGCGAGAACGGTAGAATGTGGAGAGCAGCTCGGGGGTGTTTTCATCGCAAGAAACACCATCCCAGAGCTGCTCCAGCCTTTTATCCCACCCTAAACTGTCCTCTACTCAGACTTGTTGCTCTCAGCGTAGGTTAACATTGCCAATATTTGGGATGATCGGACAAAAAATCTACTACGACACGCGATTTACGCGTCCCAGCACCACTCTTGATCCCTAAGTAGATCGTCGCCTCTTCCAAAATACGTAATAGAATTGCGCATGGACGAGCATGAGATGCAGCAAGCGGAGGAGAGGTTTAACGCAGTTATATCATCGAAAATATTAGACGCCATACACGGATCACAATACTATTTACTAATTGGGGCGGGGGCAAGTTTTGGAGAAAAAAATTCTTCAGGCAATTTTTTACCAGGAGCAAAAGGTCTACTTGAAGGCATGAAGTCTTATTATGATATTGATGACAAGGAATTACAGTTACAGCAGACAGCTGATATTATAAACGAAATTAGACCAATAGAGAAACAAAGCTTAGATGATTATCTAACAAATGTGTTCTCTGGATGCACTTATTCATGGCAAAATATAATATTTGATTTTAACTGGAATATTATTTGGACTTTAAATATAGATGATGTTTTGGAAACTGCGGCCAACAATAATAGCGAAAAAATACATTATAAATCATATACGTGGAAAGATGCTTACGCCAACGAACAAAACTATTTTCAGATAGTTCATTTGCACGGTCAAGTCGGTCATAAACCAACTAGCGACTTTGTTTTTTCAACCACTCAGTATGCAGACGCCTTTTCTTCTAACAAAACTTGGCATCATATATTCAGTGATACATTTCCAGTAAAACCGTATATCATACTGGGTAGCACATTATCTAACGAATATGATTTATCTCAAGCTATATCTAAATTGCAATCAAGATTAGATAATAGTCTCCCTACTATTCTTATTCTGCCTGATCTAAATAGTTATATTGAACAAAGTCTAATTAAAAAAGGTATCATTATACTTAAAATGCCAGGTGAAGTCTTTTTTAGATTTTTAAGAAAAAAATATCTTCAGAATATACATACAAGAAAGGTAGAAAGCACAGCATATGACTTTCTTTTTGGACAGCAATTCGAAAAAATTCCTTTTCCAAAACGAATTTCTGCAACTCACGATTTTTATGCAGGCCATGAACCTACAATCCAAGATATCATTGAATATAGAGATGCAATTATAGATAAAACAGTCGAATTAAGAAACTCAATGCTTAAGAGTATTAACTTAGACAGCACTTTAGATGAAGATACCACAAGGCTATATATAGTGGAAGGCTTACCAGGAAGCGGTAAAACCACTTCGGTCATGAGGACAGTGTTCGAACTGACTCAAAAAGGCCACGAATGCTTTAGATTTCTCGAACCGGAAGAGACGGATTTAGAGTCAATAATTGGATTTTGCAGCAATAAGACACTTGTATTGCTCTTCGATAATATAGGATCTTATAGATTCTCTATGCAATAAATACATTCTAGACTACTAGAAACACCTGGAAAACATTATATAATAGTGTCGGACAGAACATCTTCACTGAAGGCATTTAGATCATACATGTCATCTAACGATTATTCGGAAGATGGTAATTATAAATTCATGAATATCGAAGATAAAGATGCCCAAAGAATAGTTAATAAGGTAAACGAATTTGGTAGATTAGACAAACTACTCGATATTGATAAAAGTGAAAGGGCTAGAGTTTTCTCTTCCAAAAGAATTTTAGTTAACGCTATGTACTCCTTAAGTTATGCAAAGCCCCACAAAGAAAGGATGATGAGTGAATTTATAAAATTACCATCTGGAATTGATAAAATTATATATACTCTCTGTGCTGGATTATACAGTCAAGGTTTTAAATTATCTTTCAATTGGTTATCAGCTTTTACAAATAAAAGTCAGATAGAGTTAGAAGAAATAATAAGCAAAATGGACTCTTCAATTATCAGATATGAAAAAGGAGAAGATCCACTTCTATCATTTCAAAGCAGGAGTTTTGCAGAAGATTTCATGGATTCAAAAAACTTAGAGGATTCAGCTTATAACGAATATAAACATGTTAAGATAGAAACAGTAAAATCATTCCTGAGTTGGATTGTAGGATATATAGATTCTAGAAACCCAAATTTTCATTCCAGATATTACCGCGCCTCTAGCAGATTACTAAGTTACTCACTTCTAACTAAATGGTTCACTTCAGATGAAGTAGAGCAACTATACAAGCATCTCAGATCATATTGGCAAGATAATGCACGCTTTTGGGAACAGTATGCCCTATTATCTATTCACAACTTTCATTATGAAGAAGCGATAGCATACGCTAGACAGGCAACTAAAATATATAGTGATGCTTTTACTTTGAACACTTTAGGGATGGTATTGATGAAATCAAGTTATTCATATGTTTCGCCTGGTTCAGATCAATCCATCGCCCTACTGAAAGAGGGTATAAGCTATCTTCATAAATCTCGTGAATCAAGAAGGGGTGATGATTACCCATATACAACATTCTTTGCGCACGCTAGACAGTACTTATCTCAAACCAATGTAAACAAAAAATTAGTTGCCGAAGAGCTGAATGGATATTTTTTAGAATGGATGTATTCTGCTAGACATCATGTTATGTTTAATAACCCGAGATCTCAACATAATTTGCGTAATATTCAGCTCAATTGGATCAAAGAGTTATCTTAGATTGTTGGTAATATCTTACCAAAGACCCAATAAAATATTATTTAATTGAATTAGAATCAAATATTCTTGTCTATGCTTAAAATAAAGTTCGATCATACGGTTTTAATTAATGGATTGCTCTTTTTCCGCAGCACTAACCCTAGTTGGCGCGAAAAGTGCTTGTTGCAGGCTGCCATAAGTTATACTAAAATATAACTATGCACACCACTCATCTGCGGAAGGTTGGCGGCTCGGTCATGCTCGTCATCCCCCCGGCGCTCCTCGAAGTGCTTCACCTTCAGGCCGGTGAGGCAGTCAACCTGACCCTGGAGGACGGTCATCTGATCCTGCTTCCCCGGAAGGGACCGCGCTACAGCTTGGCCGAACTACTGGCGCAGTGTGACCTGGACATTCCAAGCACCGAAGAGGAAGACGCCTGGCTGCAGGCCGCGCCGGTCGGGAACGAACTGCTCTGATGCGGCGCGGTGACATCTACAGCGTCAGTCTTGACCCGACAGCGGGGCACGAACAGCAGGGCACACGCCCCGTCCTGCTGGTCTCGCCTGACGCCTTCAACACCGCGACAGGAACGCCCGTGGTACTGCCCATCACAACACGCGGCCAATTCGTCCGCAACCTGGGCTTCGCCGTTTCCCTCGATGCAGCAGGAACGCAGACAAGAGGCATCATTCGCTGTGACCAGCCGCGCGCCCTTGACCTCGCTGCCCGTGGCGGCCGGCAAATCGAACAAGTGCCGGACGCGGTGATGGATGAAGTGCTGGCGAAACTCTTTACGCTGCTGCAGTGAGCTGGACTCTCGCTCTGGCGTTGCTGTGCGACAGCACACGACCGGAAAAAGCCCTCTCCCAACTGACGCCGAAGGTGCGAGAGTGGAGTTAGCGGGTTAAAAGAGACCTTCAACAGCGTGGATCTTGTGCCAGACAAGGCCAATATCCTCCCCTGGCACGTCTTCGATGTCAGCGGCAACAGGTACAGAGTGATCTGCAAAGTCAGTTACACCACGCAGTACACCCTGATTAAACAGGTACTGAACCACAGGGGCTACACCCGGTGGACGGAGGCCAACAGATGACGCACCACCACGAGACCCGGAACGTCATCGAGCAATGGGGACAAATCGATACGACGCTCCGCAGCCTGCTTGCTCCTCTGCAGAACAAACAGCGGTATCAACAGGCACTGGCCATCTTCGAGGAGCTGATGGGAGTCGTCGAGGCCGGTGCGGACGCTTCCACACTTGAGCTGTTCGGCCTGATCGGGGAAAACATTCAGCAGTGCGAGCAGGAGCACCACGCCATCTTCCGTAGCACCTCTGAAAACGTCTTGCAGTTTGTGATAAAGCAGCCCTGAACCAAAGCGACCTTCCCGATTGACCCCGAATCTTTGGTTCGATTCCGTACTATTTCAGTCAGCGAAGAGCCGGAGGGCGACCTCTGCCTGGGCGATCAGGATCGGCTGCTGGAGTGCGCGCGCAGCCTCGAGGGCCAACTCGTAGGGTCTACGGTCCTCCTCGTCCCGCTGAATCCACTGCACAGTGAGCAGACGAACGCGCGACCAATCCTGAACTGCCTGCGCCGCCTGCAGGGACGTCATCATCGCTCCTCTGAACGCCTCGAGTGCTTCAAAGCGCCGGGCCTGAATCCAGTCACTGTTACCGGCCTCTGGAAGAAATTCGCCAGCGTACATTGTGAGGGTCGCTTCAGGGAGCACATGGGTGGCCGTCTCGAGCATCTTCGTAAAGTCTAGTGAGACTGGCACGGTGTCATTGACGGTATATGTCGGCGCGCGGTATGTGCCCGTCAACACCAGGAAATCAGGGCCGAAGACAGACCGGAGATCCTGCAGGGCACTGTTGACCTGATTGCGTGCCCGTTCGGACGGCACCTCCGGGTATAGATCGGCCTCGATTCGGGCCCGGGTCTGTCCGGGCTTCAGGAGGAGATAGGCCAAAACCATCAGGTGACGGGTCTTGAGTTGATCTAAGCGTCGCCCTTCCCAGCGCACTTCACACCGGCCAAGCGTGCTGAGATGAAGCACAGCCGGCGCTGCACCTCCCTGGATCTGGCCCGGCAGCAGCGGTGCAAGCGCCGGCTCCAGCGCAGCGGCGTTCAGTAAGGCAGGCATCTCATCTAGATCACGGCGCAGCCCTGCCTTGCCGGGCAGCGCCAGGTAATCCTCCAGGGCACGGCCGAGAGTCACGAACGCTGCTTCCAAGTGATTTCCAAGGTATTGAACGTAAGCCAGATGCAGGCGGGCCCGGGTAACTTCGGCGGGTTGCTGACGCGTTTCGTAGGCCTGGATCGCTGTGTTGAGGGCCTGAACGGCTTCGCTCAGCTGGCCGCGGCGGCGGGCCAGCAGACCCTGCAAGAGAAGCACGGCCGGGTCGGGCGCGCCACCCTCAGCGCCAGACTGGGCCAGGATCTCCAAGGCGGCCGCGTGATGCCCAGCCCGGCTCTGGAGGTCAGCCCAGCGTACGCCTGCCCATAGGCGCAGCTGACTATCCCCCAGTTCGGTGCTCAGTGGCCAGAGGGTACGGATGAGCCCCTCGTAGCGCTCAAAGTCACCGGCCACCCAGGCCAGGTTGGCTTCACTGCCCATCAGCATGCCCCGGGCGCGACCGGATGTGGTAGATCCGAGGAGCGTACGGGCCTCGTTCAGGGTTCGCTCGGCGTCCTGAAACTGACCTTCCAGAATTTGCATGTCCAGAAGACCTTGAAGCGCGGACAGTCGCGGTAGGGGATTGGGCGTGCTGGAAAGTTGTTCCACCGCTTGCTGGTACAGCCGCATAGCCCGTCCACTCTGATTGACCTGCTGGTACATTCGGGCCAGCGTCTGCATGACATTGGCTGCCACGTTTTCCTGTCCTAGAGCCAGGTAGCCGTGCCATGCCTGTTGAACGTTAGAGAGACCTTGCTCGGAGTGTCCGAGCTGGAAAGCTGTAACGCCTGCCCAGCGCTGGGCACGGAGGGCCAGTTCGCCAGTCAGGGCTGGCCGCACCAGGGCGAAGTGGGTATCGGCCTCCTCGAGGCGTCCCAGCGCGCGGAGGACGTTGCCGTACTCGACGGAGGCCTCGGGCATTCCGGCCAAGTGAGCCCGCAGCAGAAGCGGCTCAGCCCGGTGAAGGTCTCCCAGGCGCAGCAGGCTGATGCCCAACCAAGTCAATTCTTGATAGCCAAGGTGCGTCTGTCCGAGCAGATCGGAAGCGACCTGTTGATAGCGACCCTCACCAAAGGCATTTTTTATCATCCTCAACGGCACTTCCGACACTGTATCGACCCCTTTCTAAATTCCTTTGAATGAAGAATTTACTGCACCTCAAACTGTTTTTCTTACTGATATTTACGGCGATAGCCTCAGCCACGGCCGCACCGGTTGAGCCTGCTTTCCTGGCTGGCAGCGTCACGACCTCGACGAGAGGTGGGCCCATCGATTACGGCCTGGAATGACCAGGAGCCGCTGACTGATGGGCACATCTCAACCGTACAGTGCGCCGTCCACTCCACAGTGGTCATCCCTCAAAAATCTGGTCACCCGGGTCACCCGAACCGGTGGGGTAAGTGCCGAGGACGCCCGGAGAATCGTCGCGCGGTTCGTGACGGCCCTAGGTGATATGCGCGCTCACAGCCCACAGGGTGGGGCGGGCACAGGTCAGCTGGGGCCAGGGCCATTCGCTTCGGTCTCGAATGAGCCGATCCTGACCCTGCTCCGGTTCATCCGATTCGTAGATCAGGTCCACCAGGGGGGTTTCGCTGCTGCGGTGGCCCCTCACTTACAAGGCGTCCCGACGCCGCAGCAGAAGGATCTGGTTCTGGCGCTCCTTAATGGCTTAGGCCCTGAAGGGTGCGCCCTGATTGACGTGGACGCCCGCTACGCCCTGCTGCACATCCTGAAGATGAAGATGGGACAGCCCGCCGATACGGTGGAGATGTACGCCCAAGAGTTTACGGCGGACACGGGTGCCAGACTCGATCAGTTGATCCGGGAGTATCTCGGAGCGTATCTCGAACACGCCCTCCGGCGCTTTCTCTATGAGCATCTGACGGAACGGGTCGGTCATGACGAAGCACTGGGCTCGATCGCGTCAACGACGCAGGCACTGTGGCAGCAGGTAAATGCCTTCCCGGCGCCACAGCTGCCCACTGGCGGGTGGGACAGCGAAAACGGACATCAAGTCCTCACCAGTTACCTTTCCACGTTGGCCCAGCACGTGGGCCTGAAGGTGTGAGCCATGAACATTGACCTGACTGTCACGCCTTCGCAGCAACGTGGGGATCTGGCGGAAATCACGCTGATCGCAGACCAATTGGATCCCATGGTGGTGCGACTCGACACCCACGAGATGCGCCGGTACGGTGTTACCCAGACGCCCACTGCTGTAGATCTGGTGCTCCTGGCGGTGACGGTGTACGCCATCGATTGCCTGGTACCCCGCAAAACGGCCCAGGACGCCTGGACACGGGATCTGGCGTTTGAGATGCCCGTGTCCGATCCAGCCCTGTGGACGGCGGCACAGGCGGACCTGGAGCGCTGCCTATCCTTCCTGAGCGGTGACCGGTGGAGTATCACGTTTAGCCAGCGCGATGTGGACTTCTGGCAACCCAAGAAAACCGTGCCTGTCCCCACTTCTGTCCAGGTCGTCAGTCTATTTTCTGGAGGACTGGACTCGGCCATCGGAGTGATCAACCACCTGGCCGGAACGGCCGATCGAATGCTGCTGGTGGGGCATTCAGATTCGCGGACGAGTGGTACGAAAAAAGATCAATGTGAGGTCTACGGGCCGATCGACACGGCGTACCCGGGTCGGTCGGAGCTGCTGCAAATTCACGGCGGCTTTGACCGGAGCGCGGATGAACGAACCATGCGCAGCCGGTCATTTATGTTCTTGGCCCTGGGGGTCTGGGCTGCCAACGTGCATGGCCCAGGTGTGCCGCTCCTGATTCCTGAAAACGGCACGATTGCCCTGAACATGCCCCTCACGCCGACGCGGACAGGCTCGAACAGCACGCGAACCACCCATCCGCATTATCTGGACCTCTACCGCGCGCTCCTGCAGCGCCTCGGCCTGCAGACGCCCCTGGAGAATCCGCTGGCGCACCAGACCAAAGGCGAAACGATCCACCACTGTCAGAACCAGCCACTCCTGCATCAGGTGGACGCGCTGACAAACTCCTGCGCCAAGTCGCAAAGAAGAGGCATGTGGATTCGTCGGACGCCTCAAATCAAACACTGCGGTCAGTGTATGCCCTGCCTTTACCGGCGGGCAGCGCTCCACACGATGCAGCGAGACGACGGGCAGCAATACGGGCTGGACCTTTTAGCGGATGAAGTGGATCTGGACGGCAACTCACCAGGGGCGAACGACGCCCGCGCCCTGCTGTACCTCGTCCGAAGTCAGGCGCCCCTGGATGAGCTGGAAGACCGGCTCTTCATCAATGGACAGCTGGACGTCGTTCAGAGACAGCAGTACGCCCAGCTGGTGGACCGAACAGTCGCGGAAGTCCGGGAATGGGTGCGGCAGGGCGGCTCACGCACCGTCCGTGCCCGCGCTGGCCTATGACCCGTTGGGTGGACACCCATTGTCACGTTGATCTGTTCCCTCAGCCGGAGCGGCTGCTGGCCGAGGCGGAGCGTCTGGGTATCACGACCGTGGCGGTGACCAATCTCCCCAGCCACTTTCACCTAGGGTACCGTCACTTCCAGCGGTACCGACGCGTTCGGCCGGCCGTGGGCCTGCATCCGCTCCTGGCTGCCTCGCATACGCCCGTGGAGCAGACGGATTTCCTCCGCGCGCTTCCGATGACGTCCTACGTCGGTGAAGTCGGCCTGGATGGATCGGCACACGGTCGAGCGTTTCTACAGGAGCAGCGAGATTCTTTTGAGTTCGTCCTTCAAGCCGTTGCGAAGAGTCCACATTTGGTAACCGTTCACTCGCGGGGAGCGGAGGCTGAGGTGCTGGAGCGGGCAGCGCACCATGGTGTAGGACCTTTGATTTTCCACTGGTACAGCGGTCCCCTCGGTCTGATCGACTCCATTTTGGCCGCAGGGCACGCGTTTTCGGTGAATGCTGCCATGCTGCGCACTGCCTCTGGGCGCCGGATCCTGGCACGGATTCCACCCACTTGTCTCCTGACGGAATCTGATGGTCCTCATATCACAGTGAATGGAAGCATTCAGGATCCACTATCAATCCCCAACTTCGTCCATCAGTTAGGTGAAGTCATGGGCATTGATGCCGAGGAGTTGGGGCAGCAAATTTTCACTAACTTGAAAGATTTGATGCCTCAGTCCGTCAGGCGCTGATTGGGAAGCCCTTGAGGCTTATTGAAGCTCTCCTTCTGACTGGGACCAGTTCGTGGGAGCATTTAGCCCGAGATGAGTCGATGGCCGCGCTGGACCCGTACAACAGGCGCGAGGTGTTTGGCAGCTTTGTGAGCATGGCCCGGTCAGAGTGGGAGCGGTAGAAGACGACCCCGCTGATCACCTACCAGCTGAGTATCACAATGCCGGTCGACCGGATCGCGGTGCTTATTGCTGGGCGCGTTCCGCATCACCGAGTAGGGCACTCACCAAGAGCTGCTCGCCTTGGATGAGCAAGCATGTCGAGGAGTGAACGAAGCGATCTGGACCTTGAACGGACAGCAGAGACGCCGGGTAAATGCAGACCATATTGCAGCTGGAATTAAATCCCTGAATGCCAGGCTTGGAGCTTTTGCTCTCCTGCAGGTCATTTGCTGAATGTAACTGTATAGCTGAACGCTCTTGCTGTATAAAATAATGGTGAGTTAACTGTTTTGAATTTCAGATTAGCTGTTAAATATCCTGACTTGGTTGAGTTCACTCCACCAGACTGACATTTTTAAGCGTGAAATTAGGAGTGCTGCGGGATTTTTGAGTGGTCGTGAGCTTCTCGAGTCTTCCCTCCACTCGCGCAGGTCAGTCAGCAGTCGTTGAAGTGCTGCGCTGAGTGACTGAATGATGCCCGGCTGCGTGGTTTGCTCCAGGTGTGTGACGTTCCAGAGCAATTTTCTCCAGAAATTGAGGTTTCGCACGTTGTCGCCAATGGCTTTACAAATGGATTGGGCGTGTTTATCGATTAGCGCAGCCAATTTTTTGGGATCGGTGTCTCGCAACTCGCCAAGGCGATATACCGTTTCCTGGCGTTCTGAGACAGTCAAAGTAACGGGATTTTGATTTGGAAGACTTAACGTCCAGCGCAATAAATGGTTTATTTTATACACTTCTTGCTCTAAGGGATATGACTGTCTCATCTGCTCCTCTCGTTCTCTTAACAGCCGAACCTCACGTGCTGACGCTTTTTTGCTGACTAGATCTTCGATTCCAAGTTTGATCTGTTTGAGCTGCTCCCGGTTTTCCTTCACTTCCCTCGTCCATTGCCAGGCCGTGCGTCCGGTCTGACGGTCGGCGTCCAGGTTGCGGTAGTCGCGGCGCTGCAGGTCTTCTGCCATCACCCGCGCTTTCGTGCCCAGGCCCGGGCTCAGGACTACATCGACCAGCACCCCGGCCGCAGCCGTACGGATGTTCGTGGGTTCTGTTTTCACAGCCCCGTCGTCATTTTTTTTCCTTCCGATTCGGACGCCACTGTCGGTGTGCCAGGCGCGCTTGTCGACCAGACCTGCGCTTTTCAGATCTCTGAACGCCCGGTGGACGGTGGCCCGAGCCATGTTCAGCAGGAGCGTCAGATCGTCGATCACCAGGAAGGCCGCCAGGCGGTTCGGGGTGACGTTCATCTCCGGCCGGGTCGCGACGTGGTAGGCCAGGGTGGCCGTGACCAATAACTGGTACACCTTCTCCGCCCGGTCACTGGAAAGCCGTCCACAGTCCCTGGCCGCCTGCACGATGGCTTTGACCCGCTCCTCGACGCTTTCACTCCTCAGCCGTACCGTTACCCTGGTCACGACCTGCTCACTTGACTCGATCGACTGCGTCCACCTCAGCCGCTCCTCCGGAGTCTGCTGACGTACTTTCTGCTGTCCGATCATCGGTGCCTTGAGGGGTAACTGATCGTTCGAGGAAGGAACAGTCGATCTTTGCAAACACGATGCAAACATTTTTTTAAATTTCGTCACGTTTTGTGAGACGCGCAGTTGTTTCTGTGTCTCTTCTATTTGCTGAGACCCTTTAAGGTTTTCTGTTCCTCCCGAGAATGCCGGGTCAGAGAAAGCGCGTGCAGTACGCGTTATTCCCCCAATAGGGGGGGATGGGAAAGCTTCGAATGAGTCCATGGTGGGCGCTCCTGTCTTGCAATAGGAGAGGCGTCCTGAGTACACTGTCGATAGTTACGTCGACCGCACTCAAGTTCTCGCAAAGTTCCCTGCTTGCCGGCGGGGAACTTTACTTTTGGGCTGTGGTGCGGGCTCGTCAGGCCCCAGGGTGTGACGTGTGTGCTCCTTTCATTGGAGTGTACAGACTATTTTCCCGATTTGCAGCCAACCGCGACGTATTCACTGCAGACGTCAATTTTCGGCAGACCAAGCGCGAAATCTGTGCATCATCGTCTTCTGGTAGGCATTGCAAAAAATAGGATGCATCGTTAGAATCCAGCCACTGTTGAGCAGCTGAGCGGTATCTGTGAAAGTGACTGAAAATCCTCGTTGGCGCGGGGGTTTTCTGTTGTCGAGCCGGTGTCGGTTGTCGAGTGTGAGCCTCCTAATTCGGACGAGTATACATGATTGCTCGAGCGGGAAAGCTGCGTCTGGCGCGTGGCGTGCGCCGTACGGCGCACGCCATCATGCACACTGATGGCATGACGATGCAGTTTCTCGGCCTGGGCGGAACCGACGAGGTGGGGGCCAGCAGCTACCTGTACCTACTGAAGGAAGGTAATCTGCTGATCGATGCCGGGATTCGGCCGGGTGGTGTGGGCGAGGTGGCCCTGCCGAAGTTCGAGCTGCTCGGCGAGCATCCCCCTGCTGCCATGGTGCTCACCCACGCGCACCTCGACCACGTTGGCGCGCTGCCCCTGGTGACCGCGAAGTTCCCGAAGCTCCGGATCTACTGCACGGAAGCGACCGCCCGCATCGCCATGCTGGTGCTCGCCGATACCTTGAAGGTCAGCACCGAACAGGGCTCCCCACTGTTCGGACCGAGTGACATGAAGCGTGCCCTGGAACGGCTGCGGCCGATTCCTTACTTCCAGACCATCAGCGATCATGGTTTCAAGTTCACTCTTTTCCCGAGTGGCCACCTGCTGGGAGCAGCCAGTGTCTTAATCGAGAGCGGTGGTCGCACGGTCTTCCATACCGGAGACGTCAGCAACGTCGCCACTCCGGTGGTCGATCCGGCGTATATGCCGAAGGAGATCGTCCAGACGGATGCAGTGGTCTCGGAAAGCACCTACGGCGATACCTTGTTGCCCTCCAGGAAGGAGCAGGTACGGACATTCGTGACAGCGATCGGCGAGACGCTCCGCGGTGGCGGCAGAGTGCTCATTCCCAGCTTCGCTCTGGGACGCGCGCAGGAGGTCACGCAGATCTTGTTGACTTCCATGGCTTCCGGGCTGATGCCAAGTGCACCGATCTACCTGGACGGCCTCACACGGAGCGTCACGGAGGCCTATGAAGGGCTGTTACCTCTTCTACCGGAATCTCTGCGCAACCGGGTGAAGACGGGCGGCCAGGGGGCCTTCCTGAGCGGCATGGTGGAGCTGGTCAAGGATAGGAAGCACCGGGACCAGATCACAGCCTCTGATCGTCCGGCGATCGTGATCGCGTCGAGCGGGATGCTGCACGCCGGGGCCAGTCCTGCCTACGCCCGCGCGTGGTTGCCGCACACGGAGAACGCGTTGTTCGTCGTCGGCTACCAGGATGCCGAGAGTCCAGGGCGACGGCTCCTCGAACTCCAGCAGGGCGGGGAGGTGCTGCTGCCGGACGGGCGAGGTGGACGGGAAGCGGTGCCTGCCTATAGCCGCATCGAGCGTTTCTACCTGTCCGCTCATGCCGACCGGGGCGACTTGATCGGCCTGATTGCCCGTTACCAGCCGGGGAAGATCCTGCTGACCCACGGGGAAGTCCGGGCCCGTACCAACATGGCCGGATACCTGAACACTAGGCACGAGGTTAGCCTGCCGGTGGCCGGAGAGATCGTCTCCCTGCAGGACAGTGGCCGCCGGAGAGGTTCGTTCATCAACACCGCCCCAAAGAAGCTGGAGGCGCTGAAAGAGAAGCACGCCCGAGCGAAGGTGCAGGTCACCTACGATGCTGAGACTCACGAGGTGCGGCTCAAGCTGCCGGATAACTTCGACGGGTCACTGTTCGGGGAGGGCGAGTACACGCTGGAAGTGCTGAGAGGAAAGCTCAGCCGGATCAAGCTCAACGAACGTGACCCGGAAACGGTACAGGAAGCTGAGCTGCAGGCCAGCACCGAATGATGCTTACCGGGCCGGACTCACCCCTGCTGGTTCAGATTTTTGAATTCCACGATGGCAGGCCTGACACCGTCATCAGGTTGGGCTTCAGATCACTTCAGCGCGAGAGCTACAGTCCTTCCGCGTCTGCCGCCCGTTGCTGGCGCTCATCGTAGGTCAGGAACAGTAGGTCACCGAAGGCCAGGGCGGCCAGACTGGCGCTCGCCACATGGATGGCGTCCATGGCCCGCAGGCCGTGAACGGCCTGCCGGATGATCAAGGCCGAAGCCTCCATCAGCAGCGCCTCATCGAGCGGCACCACATAAAAGGTTTCCCAGTCCCGCTCGAACGCTTCGAGCAGCTGGGCGACCTGACGGGCACTGAGCCGGGCGGCATGATCCCGGTGTTGGCGCTGGGTCAGTGCCGCCACGAACTCGGGGTGGGCCAACCCACTGACTACCACACGCTCGGCTTCCTGAATTGCCTGCTGAACCTGGGCGTAAAACGGATCCTTGACCAGGTACGCTCGCAGCAGGGCCGAGGTATCGAGGAACAGCGTGCCGGCCTGCTCCTGGGGCAGGGTCAGAGGTCACGCCCCCGCTGTTCGGTCAGCTGGTCGGTGACACTCCACTCCCCTTCCTGAGCTGGAGTGCTGCTACCCTGGAACCTGGCTTGGCGACGTGGCGCGGCGATCCGGTCGCGCGCCTCCTGGCGACGCTGCTGGCCGGCGGCGTCCAGGGTTTCCAAGACATCCTGCATCTGCACTGGCGTGCCGGTCAGTTCGGAGAGGGCGTCGAGTACCGTGCCGACGGTCTCCAGATCGATGCGCTGGGCGGGCCTGCTGGCGAGACCGTATACGGTGGCAGCCGCCAGACGGCCTTCGGTGGCCTTGACCAAGCGGTAGGCGCTGATGTGCTGGCGCTCGAGAAACGCCCCGAGGTTCATCTGGAGACTCATACTCCTAGCTTACCAGAGTAGTTCCAAGGAGAGAAGGAGGGGGGCTCGCGAGCCCCCCTCCTTCTCTGTTCAGCCGTCGGTGAGCCGCGGCTTATTTCGTGCAGGTCAAATCGACGGTCATCCCAGGAAACGTGCCGGTGAAGGAAACAGTGGCCTGAGGCAGGATCAGTTTCACCGGTGGATTGGCTTCCGTCTCGTTCTCGTCCTTGTTGAAGTAGAGCGAACCCTGGGTCAAGCGTTTAGCCGGGAAGTATCCCAGACCGGCACGCGAGGTGGCAGTGCCGATCGGCATGGTCTTCTGCATGAAGCGACTGCCATCTTTGTAGATCAGCAGGGCTTCGTTCAGGTCGATATCTGTTCTGACCGCCAATGCATCATTCTCGATCCTCAGGTCCTGAATAGGTTGAGCGAGGATTGGAATCCTCCAGACAGCGCTCGCTCCAGGCCCGTCGGCAGCCAGCAGTTGAGGCGCCTGGAAGGTGAGGTAGAACGCGCCGTTGTAGAGTTTCTCGCCGAGGCAGCCGCTGAGCTTCAAGGGCGGCCCGGCAGGAGCGGACTGGGTATAGACGAAGAGCTTCTTGTCGGTCAATGTGGCGCCGACCTGCTTTAGAAGTTCGAGTGAGACGTAGCTTTTGCCCTTGTAGATCAGTATGCCGGCCGCCGACGTAACGCCGTCGACACCATAGGGCTTGAGTTGCTGCGCCCCAGCCATCGGTAGGATGGTCGAAGCCAGCATCAGGGCTATTTTCAACTTCATATTCATGTTTACTCCTTATGAGACTGGTCGAAAGGTAGATGGTCTCGGGCGGATAGCACGCCAGTTAGCGTATTTCTATATTAGAACATTTCTATTATAGAGTATGTCCTGCCGTCAGTCTCACCTAGCGTGGGCGGGTGGCCACACGTGCGCAGAAACCGGACCGGGTCTATCCAGGTCGACAGGCACAGGCCCTGGGCCGCCGAGGCCAAGGTCTGAACGTGGTCGGACAGCAGCTCAGGACAGTCCGTCTAGCGCAGACGCCGCCGATGTCCCTGGAGGAACTTAGCGCCCTGCTCGAATAGCAGGCCTCCCTGGAACTCTCGGCCGGGACGCTCAGCAAGATCGAACGAGCGCAGCGGAGTGTCTACGACTTTGAAATCATCGCCTTCTGTCAGGTGTTGAAGGTCAGTCCAGCGGTTCTTTTAAGGTTCGAAGAGACGGTAGAACTGGATACAGCCTCGTACAGCTGACTGAACTGGGCAGATCCGCACCGCCGCCAACCTGCCCGCCAGGATCCTCGCACCGTACAAGACTCCGCCGCTGGAACTGCTGTTCATCCCCGCACCGATCAACCCGGTCAGTCTTGAGATCGAGCGCTTGATCGAGGCCAGTCCACTCACCCTGCGCACCCTGGCCAAGCAGGCGGGCACCTTGCACTCGGCGTTGATCCGAATGATGAACCCCTTCTACTGGGGGCACTGGTTGACCAGCCCCCGGCAGCTGGGCGAGGCGCTCGAGCAGGAGTCAGCCCTCAGCTCCCGGCCAGTCCCGGTACTCGCCAGCTCGGTCGCGTGAGGCAAAGCATTGGCCAAACTGCAGCGTCCTTGAGCATGGCAGGATGAACAGCATGACCAAAGCGACGAAGAAAGCCCCGGCCAAAGCGACTCCTGCCAAAACGGCCGCTCCGAACGCTCCGAAAGCCGTCAAGGCACCCAAGATAGATGCCGCTCCCGAAGGCACCGACAAGCTTGGGAAAACCGGACTGGTCGATCACCTGACTGCCCAGACCACCCTCAGCCGTGCCGAGGCCACCTCGGTCGTCGAGGCGGTTCTCGAAGTCGTCATTGAGGCGTTGAAGGCTGGGAAGACGGTCGGCTTGCCCGGTCTGGGCACTCTGAACGTCCGCGCGACCGCTGCTCGTCAGGGCGTGCGCCCGGGCACGGCAGAGAAAATCCAGATCCCTGCCGGGAAGAAGGTCGGCTTCAAGGTCGCGCTGGATCTCAAAAAAGCCCTGTAAACACGGAAGAGGTCCAGTGTTTGCCTCCGACCGTGATCCGGTCGGGGGCTGCTCCTGTTCAGCCACAGCTCAAGGCTGACTGACCTTCACGTTGGTGATGTCCTGGCCGTCCTGTGGACGCACCCCGTCCCGCACCCAGGCGGTGAGCTCACGAAAGGCATAAGCATTCTGCTGCGGCGTGGACCCGCAGTGTTCCACACCTTCCAGCTTCCAGAACAAAACGCGCGACAGGGTCTGCAGTCTCGGCTACACCACCTGCTGCACCAGATTGCCTGTGTTCCCCGCAGCCTCTACCCGAGCCCCGGGACGCACTTGAAGCCCTTCAAAAGAGCGCGACCAGAACCTGCTTATAATTTCAAAATTCGCTGAGTTCCAGGGCCGTGTGGTTGTCACGCTTCACCTCGGGGGTTGCTGGCGCGAGCGTGGCAACGTCCGGATGCTGCTGGTCGGGGGCACCCTGTTGCGTCCCGGCCCAGGCATGAAGGTCAGGCAGCACACGCTCGGCCCGGACCACCAGCACCCATAGCA
>Ga0160427_10001085_pt1 | contig 16674 bp, 12 predicted proteins | sample SolpanmetagenomL_FD_108194 | JGI IMG/M metagenome (GOLD analysis project Ga0160427, IMG submission 108194) | Solar panel surface microbial communities from Lawrence Berkeley National Laboratory, California, USA - L | ecosystem: Engineered > Built environment > Solar panel > Unclassified ...
GGAGCAGGGCAGTCCTGGAGGTCGTCACAGACCCAGATACTGCCCTTTACGCTGCTTTTCTACGTCTCAAACACCATTTACCTCGAAGTGTCAGCTGCTGAGGGGACATGGACCAGGAGTAGGCCCGCTGCGGACTCGGGTACGCCCTAACATTCTCGGCATATAGCCTGACCTCGGCGCCAATTTCCGAGCGGATCGCCACCTGCTGGTCGTAAGCGAGTTCCCACGCCTCTTGGATGCGCTGCCAGCCCACCCGGTAGACGCACATTCAGTTGAGGATCAGGGGCAGGGGCCCGGGCACCATCAATGGCATCCACTAGCCGAGGATCAATAGGGTCACAGCCAGCCTAGCGGCGGCGACCAGCTCTTGGAGCAGGTAGTTGACGCTGGCAAACAGGTTCAGGCGCCGGCGCCTGGCCGTTCCCTGGTTCAGGCTGATATCGTCGTGGAAGCGCGGGTCGTCCAGCGCGCCGAGGCTAGGTAGTAGAGTAGGCTTCTTATCGATCACGCTCCTGACAATGGCGAGGCTGAATTAGTCGAAAATGTAGCCCTGCAACACGGGGCAGCCATGGCGGTTGCTGCGCGGGCTAGAGGGGTGTCCATGTCGGGGTGTAGCTGCGACAAAGTAGTGTGGCGTCATGCCTTCCATGAGCTTTCGCCTTCTTGCTATCTCAGTACCCCAGTTCAGTATTTCCGCCGAGCGGAACGAGTCGTTTGTCGCTGTGGGCATCGAGTTCGTCGGCCCGGTAGAGCTTGTGCATCTGATACCCGGCCCGCAGGCGCGGATTCGCTTTCACCGCGTCGGTGATGGCGTTCAGCACCGCCATGTCACGTTCTCTGGCTTTGCTCCACTCCGGGTGCAGCCAGACGGTCGCGTCATCTCGGAGACCTGTCAGGGTCTCCAGCCCGGCCTGGATATCCGCCACGTCGTGCACGATGATCTTGACCTCGTCGGCGCGGGCCACCACTTCCGGGGTCGGCCACGTACCGAACGGCTTCGGGCTGAGCGTCACCCAGTCCAGATCGCCCCGCAACGGGGCGATCCCGCTCGTCTCGATGTGGACTTTGCGGCCCAGGGCGTGTAGGGCGTCCGTAAGTGGCTGGAGATCGAACAGGATCGGCTCGCCCCCGGTGATGACCACGAAGGCCCCGTCCGGACTGTCCTGCGCCACCACGGCGGCCAAGTCCTGAGCCGACATCAGCGTGACGCCTCGCGGCCTGAAGTCCTTGTGCCAGGTGCCGGCACTGTCGCACCACGGGCAGGCCTGCGGGCAGCCGTACAGCCGGATGAAGTAGGCTGCCGCCCCCAGATGCACCCCCTCGCCCTGCCAGGTGTAGAACCGTTCGTACACCGGGTACTTCATTCTTCCCAGTACTCACAGTTGGAGTCCGGCGTCTCCCAGAGCGTCACCTTGAGTTTCAGGTCGGCGCCGTCGTCTCCAGGCAGCAGGTCTGCCCGCACCCGGTCCATGGTCTTGCGGTGAATGTACGCGGCGACCACCTCGGCCGTCGTGTCGTCTCCGAGTTCTTCGATGTCATTCAGATAGGCGTGATCCAACCCGCCCTTTTCGATGTCCTTCTTGGCCCACTTGAGGGTCTTGAAGTCGGCCACCATGATGTCGCGCTTCACGTGCTCACTCGGACGCAGCCGCGCCGAGGTCAGTTCGAGCCGCACCCGGTAGGTGTGTCCGTGCAGTCGGCCGCAGGGGCCGTCGTAGCCCACGATGACGTGCGCCGAGTCGAAGGTGAACTCGGTCTGAAGTCGCCAGGGCACTACTTCGGCTCTTGGTCGGGAGCGAGGTAGCGCACGGTACACATAGTGTTCATGCCGCCGCGCATGCCGTAGTCGCAGCGAATCTCCATGCTCAGTGGATCGAGCAGGTTCACCAGGTCGCCCAGCACCCGCTTGGTGGCGTGCTCGTGGAAGATGCCCACGAACCGGAAGCTGGTCAGGTAATACTTCAGGCTCTTGAGTTCCACGCAGGTGTCGCGCGGCAGGTAGCGGATCTCCAGCTTGCCGAAGTCGGGCAGGCCGCTCCAGGGGCAGATCGGGCTGAATTCGTCGGTGAAGATCTCGATCTGCATCGGCTCGCCGGGGTAGCGCACCGGGTCGTCCTCGCGCCGCACCGGAAAGGTGCCGAGCACGGCCACATCGATTCCGTCCAGGCCCTGCACGTCGTAACGGCGGTCGAAACCGGGCTGCTGCGGAGCGGTCATGGCCGCCCCCAGTTCTGCTTTCGTCATGGTCTCTCCTTGTTCAACCCTCGCTCAGCGGGGTTCGGACGACAGCACAGGTCATCCAGGGTGGAGAGTGTTCCCTGCCGATACCGGTGCCGGCAGGGTCGATCTCGCCCGGCATTATCAGGCCCCAAGTCGCCCACTGCAACGCTGGGGCCATCACGATCAGATAGATGGCGCCAGGTCAGAGCTGCAAGTATAGCTTCTCCCCGCGAATCTTCGCTGCAGCACCTAAGGCTAATGATGCATCTTCATAACTGACTTTCCCTTCGATAGCCTGCAGAACGTATACCTCGACGGCTCGCGGAGAGCAGTCCAAACATTTCCCTTTGAAAAGGAAATGTATAGTCTAGTCAGCTTGTCCAAAGAGACGATCAATGGCTTGAGATAGAATCAGCTAACCGAGTTAAGCACTGACTAGATGCCCTGATCCGAGATCAGGGCGCGTCGGTCAAACACCAAGAGACAAAATCCTTTAAAACGCTGCATGGAATATAAGAAAATTCTGCTGCTTCCAGCGCAGACGCTCCGTTCTGAATCACTACCAAATCAAACGATCAACTCTGACGGAACTGCTATTTTGAACGCTCACACTGCCAAGCCACACGAAATAAAAATGCTGAAAACTTTGATTTTCACTCCAGCTAAAACGCTATATTACAACGCTCTTTCCAGGTGTAAACGGTGTGGATCGAGACGCCTAAGTGATCGGCAATCTGCTAGTTGGATTGCCTGCCAGTCCGAATCGTCTCCAGCGCGGCAAGTCGCCGTTCTTCAAGCTGAGTGTGGGTGTATTTGGATAGGTGCCACGGTGCCATATCTCATTGAGTCTGGCAACCTAAACTTCTGTCAGTATCAATAGGTCGGGCACGGCAGGTCAGCCGATCTCGATCCAGTTAAGGCAACGCAGCCATTTTAAGGGAGCCGGACGCCAGTCAGAATCTGGTGTAATTCGAGAGCGAACGTATCCGTCATCCCAGATACGTAATCAGTAATTGCCAGCACCCGTTCATATGGCGTTAGCAGCCTGACTGCATCAACGGGTTTGAGCTCTTTGAAACTTCCATGGAGCTCAGGCCGAACCTCCAGATAGGCCTGGGGAAACAGTTTGAAGAGTTTAGTACCGGACGCAGTTAGACGTACCTCTGATCCTGAGCCCAAGTCAGGCGGAAGAGCATTCATAAATTCATCCAGCAGACCACCGATCACCTTGAAGCCAGCGAATTCAATTTGAAGGACTCGATCATCTGTATAGACGTCAGTTCTGGCTACAGAAATCAATTCCTCAAATGCCTTGTAGAGTTCCGGTTTGCTCACCTTTAGAGTGTCGACTAGGGCGGTTGGGAGTGATCCATCTCGTATGGCCTGGAGATGAGTCTCGATCTCCGCGATGACTGCGTTCACGAGCCCACCGATGGCCAAGGCACGAATTTCAGAGACGTCCTTCTCAGATAATGCTGCAACGCTAGCCGCTTTCCCCTCGGGCTGAAAAGCAAACATAAGTTCACAGAACTTTCGTCTGGTAATTAGGCCAGCATCTAGCGCGTCCTCAATGTCAATCACTCGGTAACAGATGTCATCGGCCGCCTCCATCAAATAAACGAGGGGGTGGCGAGCGAACTGTCCTGGTGCTGTCTCCGAGAGCCCAAGTTCCCTGCAGATTTCGATGGCCATGTCGGCATCTGCTTGGTTGAAGTTAAATTTCTTTCGGGCCGCATTGGATTCATTCGGATCTGGAAGGGGATGGCTTCCTTGCGGATATTTGAGCAGAGCACCATAGGTGGCTACCGTGAGCTGTCCACCTCCCCTACGACTTCGACCCCAGAGCCGGGAAGTAATCCTAAAACTCTGTGCGTTGCCTTCAAAACGCTCGATGTCGCTCAGCTGTTCGGGGCTGAGGTGACCTAGGCGGCCAGTGCTCCCTTTGGATGGGCCGTGGCGCTTCGCCCATTCTTGTATCGCAGCCTCTCCGGAATGACCAAATGGGGGATTGCCAATATCATGGGCGAGGCAGGCAACGCTGACTACGGTTCCGATATCCGCAGGTGAAAGATGGTCGGGCAGCTCCTCTCGCCTTTTCAACAGTCTGCCCAGAGCCTTACCCAGTCCCATTCCAACGTTGGCCACTTCAGTAGTGTGTGTTAACCGAGTACGGGGATAGTCACTCTTTGCTAAAGGAAAGACCTGAGTTTTGTCCTGTAAGCGGCGAAAATGGCTGCTGAAAATCATTCGACCATAATCGGCATCGAATGACGTACGTCCAGACATAGCGTCTTCGAACGGGGTCTCATGCAACTCTGGAAAGCGTTTGTGGGAAAGAAGGCGGGTCCAGACCTCCTTATTAGGATTCGCTGAATCTGACATTTCTGACTCCTTTTCGCGCATGTAGGGTGATCTATTGGTCTTTCTAAAATGAACTCAAACGGACTCGTAATCATTACCTTGAGGACCATTTGAGCTTTCTTGACCAACCGGATCACCGACCCCAACTATGCTCTCTGGGACAGATCCAAGGACACAACAGAGATGCACATCAGTGCACCTTTAGTGCTGTTGTATAGACATGGTGTAGTAGAAGAGATTTGAATGTATTGAACTTTATGAAATCAAACTATTGCTACCGGTATGGACTGAAGTTGCATTAACTGGCAGCGATCACAAACGTACCGAACCTTGAAACGCTTTTTCGTGTAGGAGCTGAGCCCGAAGAGCGGCCGGGAGTCCGAGATACGTGGATTCGTCGAGAAGCAAGACCCACACAGCCTCTTCTGCCACGGCGTAAGTTCCGAACGTGTCCGTGAAAGTCAATGGGAGGTGCAGGTCCCGGAACTCCTGTCGGGTCCAACGTGGCAGGTCAGGCAACCGCCTCGCCAAAACGTCGGAGACAAAAAACGGTTGGGTCGGTGGGGCGAAGAGTCGAAGCCAGTGGGCCCACAAGGCAGTTGAGACGGGGCAACCGAGAACGTTCATTTCCTGATGATGGAGTGGCTTCCGGGGAAACGGCTGCGGGTATCTAAAACTGCTTTGAGACGTGAACGGAGCGCGAATAATCTTATCTACTGCCAGCGCAAAAGCTACAGATCGAGGCACTGCCAGTTTGAATGACAGATCCCGTCATGACTGCCAGATTGAACGCTCACAATGCCAAATTGAATGAAACAAATGTACCGAAAACGTCGATTTCGACTGCCATATTGATCGCTACATTACAGTGGCAGTGTGATGTAGCAGTAGGGTGGCGACCCTGGCACACCTGGGGCCTCGGTCAGCCGCAAGTCGGTAAAGTGCACCCAAAGCACAGCGATCAGCGGGTGAGAAGGCCTCGAGCCTTCCCACCCGCTGACCTTCCAGGACTGGCCTATTTCAGCTGCAGGGCGCTGATGTTCGGCTGCAACTGCACGATGTTCGCGACGCTGCCGGCACCGCTGGCAGGAGAAGCCTCGCCTTTGGTGAACGGACCGACCGAGACGCTGCTGGTCTTGCCGTTCTCGGTCACCGTGAGCTGCACGAAGGCCTGTTCTCCCTGGGCCAGATCACCGGTGTAAATCCCGATGGTGTACACGCCGGGCTTGTAGGTGTCGCCCAACACGTAGCGTTCCCCGGAACGCAGGGTCGGGGCGCCCTCGAAGGTGCCCGACGTCGGTGTATCGCGCCCCGCGACTACGAATCCCGTTCCACCGGGTTCGGCGATCGCCAGGTGCAACCTTGGGGAGTTCAGGGTCGTCTGAACGGCGAAGGTGGTCTTCGGAAGCTGCACACTGGTCACGGCCGTAGTTCCAGCCGTGACCGTCACCGAACCGGTTGCGGTCAGGCGATCGGCGTAGTTCAGCGTTCCGTAGTTGTCGCCGTCGACGGTGACTTCCGGGCCGCCGACCATGACCTTGTAGGTGCCGGGGGCGATGTTCAGGAAGGTGGCCGTGCCGTCCTGAACATCAGGCGCAAGGGTATACGTCGACGGGTCCGTGCCCAGCACCCCCACGCCGTAGCCGGTCTTGGCGGCGTAGGTGGCGTGGTCGCTCTGAAGGAACACGTCGGCCTGCGCCAGAGGCGTGCCGCTGCCGCCATTGACGGTGATCACCGCGGCGCCACGGGTGACGGCGGCCGGGGCACCCAGGGCGAGCACCGCCTGGACCGCCTTCTGGGCATTGGGGATGCGGAAACTGGTGTACGCCTGCGGTCCAGCGGCTGAGGGCGTACCGGTGCTGTACAGCAGGTCCTCGGCGGCCCCGGGGGTCATGAACTGGCCGAACTTCTGGTGGTAGGCGCTCTGCATCAGCGCCAGCACGGCGGCCGTGTACGGCGCACTGGACGAGGTGCCGCCCGAGTAGCTGTACCCCGAGACGGGCGCGACACCCTGCGGACAGGACACCAGGTCGGTGCAGTTGGTGAAGTCGAGCGCCCCGTTCACCACGATGTTGTCGCCGGGCGCGCCGAAGCGCACGTAAGGATTGACCTGACTGTCGTTCGAGAGGTTGCCGCCGGCCCCTGTGCTGGTGACGGCCACCACGCCAGGTATGTTGGCCGGATTCGACACCAGCGTGTCGCCGTTGTCGCCCGACGAGACCACGAACAGGGCGTTCTGGCTGAGGGCGTAGTTGACGGCCGCGGAGATGATCGGGGACGCTGCCGCGCCGCCGAGCGAGTTGTTGAGGATGGTCGCGCCGTGCTGCACCGCCCAGACGATCTCGATGGCATAACTCAGGTCGCCACTGAACGCGCCGACGCCCTCACCGAACACGACGTTCGGCATCACCTGCGCGCTGTAGGCAGCGCCCAGGATACCGGTACCGTTGGCGACCATGTTCGAAGCGTCGAGGGACGCCTCTCCGCCGCTGTTGTCGGCGGTGTTGTAATTCACGCCCGGCTGGACGTTGGCGGCGATGTTCTGAATATCCGCTGTGGTCAGGGTGGTGGGCGGCGCACAGACACCATTTTTCAGGTTCTGTGCGGCCGGATCGATCAGGTTCTCGGCCGGGTCGGTGTTGGGCAGCGTGCAGGTCAGCCAGGCGTTGAAATCAAGGGCGGGCACCACCTGGCCCTTGAAGTCGGCCGTCGGCGGAAGCGGTTCGGCGAACGAGGCGAGGATAATCGGCTTGGTCACGGCGCCGTCCGAATAGCTGCCGACGCCGTCGCCGGCCGCCTTCAGGGCGTCCCAGGCTCCCACCACGTTCAGGCCTTCCGGGGTGGTGTTCTTGAGGGCCCACTGCTGCGGAAAGTAGGGCACGGCGGCTGGATCAGGATTGACATTCACGCCCTGCGGCCTGACCGTCTGCGTCGCCAGCGAGGCAGCGGGCTGGGCCTTGGGCCTGGCCTGCGTCCGGATCCGGTTGGGCTGGGCGTAAGCGAGGCCCGACTGGCCCTGAAGGGCGTACAGGGCCTGACCCACGCTCAGGGCGTCGAGGGTCAGAAGAGCGGCGTGCAGTTCGGGCAGACGCAACGTCACTCTGGCGCCGGCCCGGTTCGCTGCATTCTGAAGCGCGGCGGCGTCACGGTACCCCACGATCACCTGACGGGGCACATACGCACCGACCACCGGCAGGGCCGGCAGCAGGGCAGCGTTCTGGTAGGCGGGGCCGGTTGCCTGACCGGTGGTTGGCTGGACGGACTGACCACAGGCGGCCAACAGCAACGCGCTGAGGCCGAGCGTCAACAGGTTCGGCTTCACTTGGTGCCTCCGGTGGTGAAGGTGTAGACCTGATCGCCGTCGAAGGTGTACAGGCCGGTGTACAGGTTGTAGGTATACAGCAGGCCCGCAGCGTCGAAGGCGACCGAGGCCGCGTGCGGCGTGACCGGATCATCGACGGCCACCGCTTCCAGCAGGCGCCACTGGTAGCTGCGGCCCTCCTGGAGGGGAAAAACCAGTGCATTGGGGTCTCCACCGGGGAGAACGCCGCCGGTGCCCGGGTGGTAATCGAAACTGTAGGCCGTGCCGGCCGCGCCTCCCACCACGCCGCAGAGGGTGCCGCTGAACCCGAAGCCCCGGGCGCTGCTGACCGTCGCCTGCTGAAGCAGGTTGAGCAGGGGGCTGGACGGCTGGGCCACCGGCAGCACACCGCAGCCCGAGATGCCTGCGCCGTTGACCGTGTCACTGATGGCAGGCACGAAGTATTCGTAGGCGCCGACGCCGTTGGTCTGCCAGCTGAAGGTGGGGGTGGTGCTCACGCCGGTCGCCTGCTCACCGGGGGTCGCCAGCTTCACGCTGAGCACCGGCAGCACCGTGGTGACCGAGGCGGCGGAATCGGCCGTCTCGTTGCTGCCGTAGAAGGCGCGAACGGTGTAGCTCGCCTTAACGCCTGGAGCCAGGGCCGCGTCGGTGTCCTGCCAGGCGGACGGATTTACCAGGGTCGTCTTTCCTTTGGCGTCCGTGGTGGCGTAGACGCCGAGGGTCGACACCAGCACCTGCGAACCGCCGTTCAGCGAGCGGTAGACGTGATAGCCCTGACCGCGCGCCCCTGTCGTCACGGCCGGGAAGGTGTACGGGCTCCAGGTCAGGGTGGTGTAGACCAGCGCTCCGTTCGCGCCGCTGGGGGCACTCTGCAGTTGAATCCGGGTGTTGGCGACCGTCAGCGCCGTGACGTCCACGTTCTGGACCGTGTCGCTCAGCGCCGTTCCCGCAGGCGTATTGGTGAGGGTCACGGGGGAGACAAATACACTTCTGTTGTTGTTCGAATCGACGGCCGTCAGGAACAGGGAAGTTCCTCCGCTGAGGCCTGCGGCGTACCGGGTCAGGTCCAGACTCTCGTGCTGTTTGACCTCCAGGCTGGGAGACGTCTCACCCGCCGCGCCGCCGATAAACAGGACCTTGCGGTTGTTTCTGCTGAGGCGGTTGACGACCGGGTCACGGCCGAGACTCGCCAGCAGGTAGGTCAGCGAGTTGCCCCCGCTGGTGGTCACGTCGTCGTCGAACTCGGCGGTCGCGCTGGCGTCCAGCACAGGGTTCAGTCCCGAGATGCTGATGTTGGGCGGCGTGGTGGCATTGCTGACCGCGGAGGCCGGCAGCTGAATCAGGTTCAGCGGAGTGAACGCCTTGCCGAGGACACTGACGCCGACCACCTGACTGGAGGCGAACGGCACCGGTCCTGTTCCGCCCTGATTGACGCTGCTGGTGAGCGTCTGACCAGGACTCAGGATGGTATATGTGCCCTCGGACAACCCGAGGGAATAGTGCCCCTGGGCATCGGTCTGCGTCGTCGCGACCACGGCTCCCGAGGCGTCGAGGGCCTTGATCTGGGCGCCGGCGAGCGCTTCACCGGCATTGCTGATGACCACCGTGCCCTGCACGCCCTGAAGCGCGGCCGGTACCGGTGGTACAGGTGGTGGAGAGGACGTACTGCACGCGGAGAGGACAGTACCAAGGGCAAGCTGAAGGAAAAGCAGACGGTTCACCGGCATGCACACCTCGTGTTTCGACCTGAGAGGATCGTGGCCAAAGCCTAAGAGCAAGCGGGGCAAACTGTGCACTTATTCGACCTGCGTGAACACTCCCGCAATGCTGCTCTCCGACACGCAGGGACACTGGAAACAGAGAATGCCCCCTAGGCAACGACATTTCGGACGGGTGCTGTGTGCCACTCTTCCATGAGAGAATAGTAAAATGTTTTCTCTGAATTTCATGCTCGATTGAAGATGTAGAAGAATGATGAAGTCGAGTACGTCGTGCATTACAGGGAGGTTAAGATCGACATGCCCGAGTCGTCCGCCCCATGTCACTGTGCCACTCATCGTCCGAATCCTGGATGTGCACTCAATGCCATATAGGTTTTTTGGATTTCGATATGTAGACAGAAAAACAGCTTTGTTCAGATCAGAACAACAAATCGAATTTGAATTTTTAAACAGCAAGTAAATTGCCTGTTTCCTGTGCTGGTTGTGGGCAGGCGGCTGGATGTCAGCTTCCGCTCTAACCTGCACTCACGCCACGCGACTCCACGGACCTGCGGCGGTGTCTGTACCGGCCATAGAAATGCACAACCCCGATTTCCGCTTGCTTTGCCGGATGTCCGTCAGGCCAGGGACCACACTCCGGTTCAGCAATGTTTCCCTGCGCACCCCCAAGCACTCGGTGACATTGCAGCAGGTGCGGGCAATCTGGTCGTCATTCTCAGCAGAAGGAGTTCTGCCCGGACCCACCGCCTCCCGGATCGAAGTATGGTTTTTGCGTTCGGTCGAGGCGCTCGTCCCTGTAGTCGGTCAGAGGGGACATGTGAGGCCGGTCGAGCGGGGCCAGCTTCCGGTCATGGGTGAGAATGTCCATCCGTTGAGCCTATCGGTCAGAACGCGCGCATCAACGCCGGAAAGCGGCCGCAGTGCCAATCATGCCGCACCCAGTATTCTCTCTGAACCCGCAGTCGCGCTGCGGCCCACCTGAAATATGGTTCTGTACGGTCGGTCAATAGGCCGGGTCCGCCAAGGCCTCACCGTTCCCCAGGAGTAGACCTCACTTGGCAGAGCCATGGCCCATCTGCGTGCCAGGGCGCTGGCGGACTGAAGAAAACGTTGGAGCACCGCGTCCAAACCGTCAGCGCCTGAGCCGACGCTCCGCCGACCGGATCGCCCGGTTCATCGCGTCCTGCGGTCCTTCGATGACCGGCGCGTGTCCGACCACCAGCCGTGCCGGGCGCAGGGCCGTCAGGCTCCGGGCGCTCTCCAGGGCGGTGGGTGCGTGCCAGGTCGCCAGGGCCGGAAAGGGAAAGAGGACGGTAGGTCTCCGCTGACGGCCACGCCGCCCTGCGTCTGGAAGGCGTCGCCGGCGATCAAGGTGCCGTCTCTGGTGTCGAGGAAGGCCAGGTGGCCGGGAGTGTGGCCGGGCGAGGCCACCACTTCCAGCGGCCCCACCTGCTCTCCTCCGTTCAGCAGCCGCGTGGGGCGCGTAGCAGTGGTGGTGTAGCTGCCGCGCAGGGCCGCTCCCGGCAGCCGCTCGGCCTCATCCATCACGCGCTCGCCGGCCAGGAAGCGGGCCTCTCTGAGCGAGGTCATCACCTCCGCGTCCGGAAAGGCCGCATGCAGCGCGTCGAGGCTGCCCACGTGGTCGCCGTGGGCGTGGGTGAGCAGGATGCGGGTGATCGGCAGATTGGTGGCCCTGGCCGCCGACAGAATCGCCCGCTCACTGCCCTTCATGCCGGTGTCGATGGCCGTCAGGCCGTCTGCGTCGCGCAGCAGAAAGCTGTTGAAGGCCCCCAGACGGGTGATCCGGATCAGAAATTCGCCGTGCAGATGAAGACTCATGGTGTTCCTCCAGGCGAACGATCCTAAGACGAACCGTGTTCGCTTTCAACACGAACACTGTACGTCTTTGTCAGCGGGCTGTCAAGACGTACAGTGTTCGGTATGCCTTATCCAGCCAAGACCAGCCGGGAAGCCATCCTGGCTGCGGCCCTCACACTGCTCGAAGGGCAGGACGCGCCGCTCACCATGCGGACGCTGGCGGCCACTCTCGGCCTGCAGGCGTCGAGCCTGTACCGCCACTACGCCGACCGCGAAACGCTGGAGGAAGCGGTGGCCGAGGAGGCGGCGCGGATGCTGATGAGCGACATCACCGCGGCCAGTTCGGGCCGGCCGCCGCACGAGGCGCTGCGCGTGGCCGGACAGCAGTACCTGCTGTTCGCCCACCGGCATCCTCGCCTCTACGCCCTGATCCACCAGCCGCGCCCGCCGGCGGCCGCCACGCCGGGGACGGGCAAAGACCTGTGGAACCTGCTGCTCGGGCTGATCGGGGCCGTGACCGGGCGGCCCGACGACACGGCGGCGGTCGTGGCGCTCTGGTGCTTTCTGCACGGCTACGTGGGGCTGGAGAGCAGCGGCCAGTTCGGTCTGAGTGGGCCAGGAGACGCCTTCGAACGCGGACTAGAAGCCTTGACCCGGGGCCTCTGAACCGACTGCCCCGCAAAGCACCTTGCACCTCATTGTTCCAGTCTGGCCCGCCGCGCCTGCCGGTGTTCCTGCTTTTGGACGTACATCCGCTCGTCGGCCCGCCGCAGCAGGTCGCCCGCGTCATTGACCTCGCCGGGTGCGAAGGCCAGCCCGGCGCTGGCGTCTATGCCCGGGAATCCGGCCAGCCGCGTCAGGTTCACCGCCCGCCGCACCCGCGTCTCCAGGGTGGACTGCGCCGACAGGGTCGCGCGCACCAGGATCGCCGCGTACTCATCGCCGCCCAGCCGGTACACCCGGTCTTCGCCGCGCAGGCTGTCGCTGAGCGTGCCGGCGAACGAGGTCAGCAGGGCGTCGCCGCGTTCGTGGCCTTCCTGATCGTTGATAGGCTTCAGGCCGTCGAGATCGACCATCAGCACCCCAACACTCTCGCCGTGCCGCCTGGAGCGTTCGAGTTCCTGCTCGAGGTCGCGCTCGAAAGCCCGGCGGTTGCCCAGACCGGTCAGGGCGTCGATCAGGGCAGCGCGTTCGAGTTCCTGGACATGGTCGTGCCGCTCCAGGCTGAGCTGCACCGTGCGGGCGGCCGCCTCGAACAGGGCACGGTCTTCGCCGGTCCAGGGGCGCCGTTCGAGACGGCGAACCAGCATCAGCACGTAGTTCTGCCCCCCCGCCCTGGGCAGCGGCAGATAGGCCACATTCTGCACCCCCGCCTCAATCAGGACAGACAGGGCCTCGGGTTGTTGCGGATAATCGTCGATGAAGAGCGATTCGGTGTCCTGTATCACCTTCCAGATCAACCCCTGGCCCCGGTGAAAATTGGACTGCATCAGCTCTAAAAACGGCTGCATGCCCGGACGCAGCGGGTCGCTGTGCCAGGCGACCTCGGTTCTGATGAAGTCGCCCTCCCGGATGGCCAGTCCGGCCCAGTCGAGATCGGCGGCCTGGCCGACCACCCGCGCGGTCTGCAACGCCAGGTCCTCGGGCGAGAGGCTCGACTGCCCCAGACGCGACACCTCCAGCAGCGCCTCGGTGTTGGCCCCGGCGCGGAGGAGCGCCTGCTCGGCCTCACGGCGCCGGGTGATGTCCTGCGCGATCGACATGCCGCCCACCACGCCCCCCTGCGTCTCTCCGTCCCGGGCCGAATCGTCGCCGTTTCGCAGCGGAATTGTCCGCACCTGATATGTCCGGCCCACCGCAGTCATCTCGTACTCCGTCACCTCGCCCAGCAGGGCCTGGCGGTAGTCGGCCACCAGGTGCGCCGCGACTTCGGACGAAAATACCTCGTGGGGCGTCTTGCCTTCCATCTGTTCGGAGGTCAGGCCGACCTCCTTGAGGCCCTGCCCGTCGGCGAGCGTGTAGCGCAGCGAGGCGTCGAACAGCAGCAGCGCGCCTCCCGGAAAGTTGCGGGCCACCGTGCGGTACTGCTGGTCGCGCTGACGCAGGTCCTGCTCGGCCTGAATCCGCTCGGTCAGATCGGTGACGACGGCGATGCCGTTCAGCCCCTCGTTCGTGGGATAAGGCACGACCACAGTCAGCGTCTGAATGACGCCGCCTTCCGGAAGCTGAAATGAGATGTTCTCCTCGGAGGTCTCCCCCGCCGCCCGCCGTTCACGCGCCGCGAGGAGTCTCTGTCTCTCTTCCGGCAGTGCCAGGTCGAGCGGCGCGACACCGATCAGCTCCTCCGGAGTGCGGCCCACCATCCGGGCGAACGCCGGGTTGACGTAGCGGTAGCGGCGGCGGGCGTCGGTGATGGTCAGGCCCTGGCCCATGTTGTCCATCACCTGCTGCACGAAATTGCGCTCGTCTTCCAGCGCGGTCACCGTCCTGTCGACGCGGCGGATCAGCGGAAACAGCAGGCCGAGGCCGACCACCCCGAGCACCACCAGCGACAGCACCATGGAGATCAGCGAGACCCGGCTGAGCTGCGTCAGGCGCGCCTCGACGTGAATGCCGTCAATGGTCACCACCGTGTCGAGGGCCGGCAGCAGCGACCCCTGCGCCGCACTCTCCAGTACGATCAGGTCAGGGTCGGAAAGCGACAGCTGACGGTCGGGCTTCTGCTGCAGGCGGGTGGCCGCCGCGAGAAACGAGATCACCTTGTCGTCGAGGGCCGAGTTGCCGAAATACAGATCCTGCACGTCCTGGGCCGCCGTTCCGGGCGGGTAGAGCGCCGAGTTCGCGTCGATCAGCTGGGCGTGGGCGCTGCCCATGTCCTCGGTGGCCTGCTGCAGATCGATTCGCAGGCTGTCGCGCTGACCGCTGTCCGTGGCGAGGGCGAGTTGCTGACCGAGCAACGCGATCCGCTGCGAGTACATGCGCTGCCGACCGGCGATGTTGATGAGCTGCGCGTCACGGTGCTGCGCCTCGACCCGGCGCGAGACCACGAAGTAGGAGACCAGACTCAGCGCCACCAGCAGCGACAGCAGGAGACCGGCTACGCCCCGCAGGTACCGGGAGGCCGAAATCGGAGAATGCTGTGGAAGATGAACTGGCCGAACAGCAGACACGAAACCCCCAGGGACAGAACACATGAACTTGACCTCAAGATAAGCAAGCCACTGTGACAAGAGCCTGACAGCCCGCAGCCGGCGGCGCCCTTCAGAATGAGCATGCCAGCGCCGCAGAAGGGCCGCATCCTCAAGACACGCTCAAGCGAATGGTCAGGAACTGTCCACGCAGGGCGGCCCTCCCTCATCGCCCGTGGGAGTACGATCAGGGAGAGTGCCGACAGGGCAGAGCAGCGGCGCAGTCCGGCCAGATGCCGCCCCCTTCCGCTCCGCTACCGCACGCCTCCACCCATCACGCTAGCCGCAGGCACACCGCCCTGCCAGGGAGATCCCATGAGCCAGCCCGCACAGCCGAGCACCACCACCGACCGCACCGACCTGAACAAGCTCGAGCAGCTCAGAGAGATGTCGGTGGTGGTGGCCGACACCGGAGACATCGAGGCCATCAAGAAGTACAAGCCGCGCGACTGCACCACCAACCCCAGCCTGATCCTGAAGGCCGCGCAGCTGCCCGGCTACGCCTCGCTGATCCGCGAGCTGATCGACGGGATGCCCAAGGACGGCGACCCGGACGATCTGCTCGACCTGCTCACCGTGCGCATCGGCACCGAGCTGACCAAGATCGTGCCCGGCGACGTGAGCACCGAGGTCGACGCCTACCTGTCGTTCGACAAGGACCTGGCGGTCGCCAAGGCGCGCAAGCTAATCTCGCTCTACGAGCAGCAGGGCGTGGGCAAGGACCGCATCCTGATCAAGCTGGCCGCCACCTGGGAGGGCATCCAGGCCGCCAAGGAGCTGCTGGCTGACGGCATCCGCTGCAACCTGACGCTGGTGTTCAGCAAGGAGCAGGCCATCACCTGCGCCCAGGCCGGCGTGTACCTGATCTCGCCCTTCGTGGGCCGCATCACCGACTGGTACAAGAAGGCGCAGGGCGTCGACAGCTTTCCCATCGACGAGGACCCGGGCGTGCAGTCGGTGAAGGGCATCTACGCGCACTTCAAGGCGCACGGCTACAAGACTGTGGTGATGGGCGCGTCGTTCCGCAGCGCCGCGCAGGTCGAGGCGCTCGCCGGATGCGACCGGCTGACGGTCAGCCCGCAGCTGCTCGGCGACCTCGAGGCCGACCAGGGCAAGCTGGAGCGCCAGCTCACCCCGCAGGAAGGGCACGAGACTGAGGAGCAGATCACCCAGGCGCAGTTCAGGTGGGCGCTGGCCGCCAACCCGATGGCGAACGAGAAGCTGGCCGAGGGCATCGTGGCCTTTCACAACGACACCGAGAAGCTGCGCGCCCTGCTGAAGAACTTCTGAACCTTTAAACCGACGGCCCGGCGAATCTGAATTCGCCGGGCTTTGTTGTGTCGTTGGGTTCTGGACCCGGTCGCCCCTCCTCCAGGTACACTCAGCACACCGTGCAGGTCCGGAGAACCCCGAACCACCCCCTTCTCAAGGAGTCGCCATGAGCCAGCCCGTCGTCCTGTCCCTGCCCGCCGGCGTCAAGATCGGCGCGCCCGTCTCTGCCGAATACGCCGCCGTTCTGACGCCGGAGGCCATGGCGTTCGTGGCCGGCCTGCACCGCGCCTTCAACGGGCGGCGGCTCGACCTGCTGGCGGCCAGAGAGGCGCGGCAGACCCGGCTCGACGCGGGTGAGCAGCCCGGCTTCCTGCCCGAAACGGCCGGCGTGCGGGCCGCCGAGTGGCGCGTCGCCCTGCTGCCCGCCGATCTGCAGGACCGCCGGGTCGAGATCACCGGACCGGTCGACCGCAAGATGATCGTCAACGCCCTTAACAGCGGCGCGAGGGTGTTCATGGCCGACTTCGAGGACGCCTCCTCGCCCACCTGGGACAACTGCGTGCAGGGGCAGATCAACCTCTTCGACGCGGTGCGGCGCACCATCAGCTTGGAGCAGAACGGCAAGCAGTACCGCCTGAACGACAACGTGGCGGTGCTGCTGGTGCGCCCGCGCGGCTGGCACCTGCCCGAGAAGCACGTGACGGTGGACGGCGAACCGCTGGCCGGCGCCTTCCTCGACTTCGGCCTGTACTTCTTTCACAACGCCGCCGAA
>Ga0160427_10001089_pt1 | contig 16661 bp, 14 predicted proteins | sample SolpanmetagenomL_FD_108194 | JGI IMG/M metagenome (GOLD analysis project Ga0160427, IMG submission 108194) | Solar panel surface microbial communities from Lawrence Berkeley National Laboratory, California, USA - L | ecosystem: Engineered > Built environment > Solar panel > Unclassified ...
ATCCGGATGCGGACCAACGGCACGGCCTTCAAAACCGAGAAGTACGAGCACACCTACCCGCACTGCTGGCGCACCGATAAGCCTGTCCTTTATTATCCGCTTGATTCGTGGTTTATCAAGACCACGGCGGTGAAAGACCGGCTCATTGAACTCAATAAAACCATCAACTGGAAGCCCGAAAGTACCGGCACCGGCCGCTTCGGCAACTGGCTCGAAAACCTGGTGGACTGGAACCTCAGCCGCTCGCGCTACTGGGGCACACCGCTGCCTATCTGGCGCACCCAGGACCGGACGGAGGAAATCTGCATCGGCAGCATCGCCGAGTTGAAGGCGGAGATTGACAAGGCCGTAGCGGCCGAAATTATGACCCACAACCCCTACGCCAACGGCGAAAAAATCGATCTGCACCGCCCGTATGTAGACGATATTTTCCTCGTGTCGCCCAGCGGCCAGCCCATGTACCGCGAGCCCGACCTCATCGATGTGTGGTTTGACTCGGGCGCGGTGCCGTATGCGCAGTGGCACTATCCCTTCGAAAACCAGGAAAAATTTGCCAAGAATTTCCCTGCCGATTTCATCGCCGAAGGCGTGGACCAAACGCGCGGCTGGTTTTTCACGCTGCACGCGCTAGCCGTGATGCTGGAAGACTCGGTGGCGTTTAAAAACGTGATTGCCAACGGTTTGGTACTGGACAAAAACGGCAATAAGATGAGCAAGCGCCTCGGCAACGCCGTGGACCCGTTTGCGACCATCGCGCAGTACGGCCCCGACGCCACGCGCTGGTACATGATTGCCAATGCCTCGCCCTGGGACAATCTCAAGTTTGACCAGGCCGGCATTGTGGAGGCCCAGCGCAAGTTCTTCGGCACGCTGTATAACACGTACTCGTTCTTCGCACTCTACGCCAACTTGGATGGCTTCCAGCAAGGCAGCGCGCCCAGTGTGCCCGTGGCCGAGCGCACCGAGCTTGACCGCTGGATTCTCAGCAAATTGCAGAGCCTGCTGGCCGAAGTGCGTGGCCATTTTGACAGCTACGACCCTACGAAAGCTGCCCGTGCCATCCAGGATTTCGTGACCGACCAACTCTCCAACTGGTACGTGCGCCTCTCGCGCCGCCGCTTCTGGAAAGGTGAGCTAACTACTGATAAACAAGCCGCTTACGAAACGCTGCACGACTGCCTCAGTACCGTGGCGCAGCTCATGGCGCCCATTGCGCCCTTCTTCGCCGACTGGCTCTACGGCAACCTGACCAAAGGCCAGGATGCCGCCGAATCGGTGCACCTCACCTACCTGGCCGAGGCTGATACTTCGCTCATTGATAAGGCGTTGGAGGAGCGCATGGAACTGGCCCAGCGCATCAGCTCGCTTACGCACTCTTTGCGCAAGAAGTCGGTGCTGAAGGTGCGCCAGCCTTTGCAGCGCATCCTGGTGCCGGTGCTGAACGGCTCTACCAAGGAGCAAGTGGGCAAGGTCGAGGACCTGATTTGCGCCGAAGTAAACGTAAAGCACGTGGAGTTCTTGGATGACACGAGCGGCGTGCTGGTGAAGTCAGTAAAGCCCAACTTCAAGCGCCTGGGCCAGGTCTATGGCCCGCGTTTGAAGGCTGTGGGGGCCCGCATCCAGACGCTGACCAATGACGAGCTAAGCCAGCTGGAAAAGCAGGGTGAGCTAGCCGTGGAAGTGGAGGGCGAAACGCTCACACTGCACCTTGATGAAGTTGAAATCCGCACCCAGGACCTGCCCGGCTGGCTGGTGGCTACCGATGGCCCGCTCACCGTGGCCCTCGACGTGAAGCTCACCGATGAGCTACGTCAGGAAGGCCTGGCCCGCGAGTTGGTCAACCGCCTCCAAAACCTGCGCAAAGACTCTGGCCTCGAAGTGCAGGACCGCATCAACGTGCACTTGGCGGCCAGCGCGCCGGCCGAGCTGCAAGCTGCCGTAGTGGCCTTCGGTGACTACATCCGCGAAGAGGTACAGGCCCAGCGCCTCGACTTTGTGCCCGAAGTAGCCGGCGGTGCGGTGCTGGAGTTTGACGACTTCTCGGTGCCCGCCAAAGTAGACGTCGTAACTATCTGACTATGAATAACCCAGCGGCGCCTGATAACGCTGCTGGGCTTTCCCGCGCACAACGCATGCCTTGCCCCGTTTTTAAAGGTTGTCAAACCTCGTAATACGGTATAAAACAGTCCAAAGTAACCTGAGTTTCATCTGTGCAGACCGACTTGCCCGTAGCTTCTTCTTCCACGCCTCCGCGCTACCCAGCGCGTCGGGGTAGCGTCCTGCCATTTTTCCTGCTGGCTCTCCTGATTATCGTAATCGACCAGCTCTCTAAGTACCTAGTGCATAAGCATATGCAGCCGGGTTTAGCAGGCGAGATTCCGCTCATCGGGCATTGGTTTAAGCTGCATTACACGCTCAACCCAGGTATGGCTTTCGGCGTGGAACTGCTACCGCCGCCGTATGGGAAGGTAGTGCTCACCGCGTTTCGGCTGCTGGCCGCTGGGGGTATCAGCTACTACATCGTCCACTTGTGGCGGCAGCGAGCGGCGGCAGGCTTCATTGCTTGCATGGCCCTGATACTGGGCGGGGCAGTGGGCAACGTGGTCGATTCGGTATTCTACGGTGTTATCTACCACAACGCGCCCTTCGGCTCGCCTACGCCGTGGTTCTTTGGGCAGGTCATCGACATGATTTACGTCGATATCTACGAGGGTTTTCTACCGGCAGCCTGGCCACTGGTCGGCGGCAAGTATTTATCGCTCTGGCCCATCTTCAACCTCGCCGATTCGTCCATCTTCGTCGGGGTAGCGCTCATCCTGCTGCTGCAAGGTCGCTTCTTCAAGCAGACTGAGCAAAACACGGCCTTGGCGGCTGCCCGGCCGCCCGCTTCGGAACCTGCCTAGTAAACTTGCGGCGCGGAATTATCCGCGCCGCTTCTTTTTATAAGATGTCCTTACTCACCGTCGAAAACCTCACCGTCGATTTTCAATCGCAGCGCGGGCACACGCGCGCCGTGGCCGATGTGTCGTTTGCCGTGGGTAGGGGGGAGGTGGTGGCGATTGTGGGCGAGTCGGGCTCGGGCAAGTCGGTGACCTCGCTGGCACTGCTCGGGCTGCTGGCCAAGCCTGCCGCGCACCTAGCGGGTGGCACCGCCCGGTTTGTTTCGGAAAAGCTGGGTGAGGTCGATTTGCTGCAACTCACCGAAGCGCAGTTGCAGCAGGTGCGGGGCAACGACATCAGCATGATATTCCAGGAGCCGATGACATCCCTGAACCCGGTGCTGACCTGCGGCTACCAGGTAGTTGAGGCGCTGCTGCTTCACACGGCGCTCAGCAAGGCTGAGGCAGCAGCGCGGACTATCGACTTATTTACCGAAGCGCAACTGCCGCGCCCGGCCCAGATTTTTAAATCTTACCCGCACGAAATCAGTGGCGGCCAGAAGCAGCGCGTGATGATTGCGATGGCGATGGCCTGCCGCCCCGCCTTGCTCATTGCCGATGAGCCGACCACGGCGCTCGATGTGACGGTGCAAGCCAGAATATTGCAGCTCATCCGCGACCTGCGCCGGGACTACGGTACGGCCGTGCTCTTCATCACCCACGACCTCGGGGTAGTAGCCGAAATTGCCGACCGCATTCTGGTCATGTACCGGGGCCGGGTGGTGGAGCAGGGTCCGGTGCTCGACATCTTTACTAATCCCCAGCACCCGTACACCAAAGGCCTACTAGCTTGTCGGCCCCACTTGTCAATTGGGAAAGCGCGCCTGCCAGTAGTAGCCGATTTTATGCATACTGATGCGGCTGGCAACCTCACGGCGCGGGCTGGTGGGAGCGGGGCTAGTTTTGTCAAAACGGCCGTTTTGCAGTTACGGACTAATTCTGACACTTCCAAAACGTTCCCCGTGGAACAAAAATCACGTTCCACGCCCGAAAATCCGCTGTTGGCTGTCGAAAACCTCCAAGTGTACTTCCCCATTCGGAAAGGATTTTTCACGCGAACTACTGACTTCGTACGGGCTGTGGATGATGTCAGCTTTACCATTTACCCCGGCGAAACGGTGGGCCTGGTGGGCGAGTCGGGTTGCGGCAAGACGACGCTAGGCCGGGCCCTGTTGCGCCTCACGGAACCAACCGCAGGCCGCATTCTGTTTGAAGATACTGACCTGGCGCGCCTGCCAGCTGGCGAATTGCGCCACCGAAGGCGCGAGTTTCAACTAGTCTTTCAAGACCCTTACGCAGCGCTGAACCCCATGCTCACGGTGGGTGAGGCCATCTTGGAGCCCTTGCAGGTGCACGGGGTGGGTGGCAGCCGCGCCGAGCAAAAGGCCCGCGTGCGGGAGTTGTTACGCACCGTAGGCCTGAGCGACGACGCTGAGCAGCGCTACCCACATGAGTTTAGCGGCGGGCAGCGGCAGCGCATTTGCATTGCGCGCGCGCTCGCGCTGCGGCCCAAGCTCATTGTGTGCGACGAGTCGGTGTCGGCGCTTGATGTATCGGTGCAGGCGCAGGTACTCAACTTGCTCAATGACCTGAAGCGCGAGTTGGGCATCACTTACCTTTTTATTACGCACGACTTGTCGGTGGCTCGCTTCATGAGTGACCGCCTGCTGGTGATGAGCCAAGGTAAAATTGTGGAAAGCGGCCCGGCTGCCGAGGTGTATGCCCACCCGCAGCACCCGTATACCCAGCAGCTATTGGCTGCCATTCCCAGCGACGACCCGGCCCGCATTGCGACGCGGATAGGCCCAGCCTAGTGTTGGCCCTGCTACCCAAGTGTCCAGCTTACCGCTTGGGCATTGCTATCCTTAACCCAACGATAAGCTTCGCTAGTCGTTCAACTACCTGGCGCGATTAGTTGCGCCGCTACATTTACCCTACCTACGCGCCTCCGATATTCTACTTTCAGCTACCCGGCGGCCCGGCTTATTTACCCGATGAAAAATCCTAAAGACCCTGCTGCCCCCCGCGCCGCTCGCGCGAAGGCAGCCCCGATGGCCGCCGCCACCAACCCCACCACACCCACTGCCACCGCTGGCATCGACCAGGAGGTAGTGTATCGCCAGTTTGCCGATAACCCCGGCAAGGTTCTGGCTTATCGGCAACTCTCCCGCCGCCTGGGCATCACCACCAAGGCGCAGCGCGAAGAGCTATTTGCGCACCTCAAAGACCTGAAGCAGGATGGCCGACTAGAGTTGCTGCAAAACGACGAATACCGCCTTGCCAATCCCACCGACCTGCAAGTGGCTGCCAGTGCTGCCAAGGGCCGGAAAGCACTAAAAAAGGAGGCGCTGGCCCCTGCTCCTGAACCTTCATTGGAGGAGGAATTTGGCCAGGACCCCATCATCCATCGCCGTCGCTCGGCGGGCTTCGACCACGTGGGCGATGGCCCCGACCGCCGGCCTCGGCGCGACCCCAATACCGTTATCGGCACGGTGGCGCTGGCTACGCCGCGCTTTGCTTTTGTGGTGCGTGAGGATGGGGCCGGTGAGGACATCCGCATCTTCACCGACCAACTCCGCTACGCTCTCGATGGCGACTTGGTGCGCGTGCGCCTGCGTGGCGTGCGCGATGGCCGCCTCACCGGCGATGTGGTGGAGGTGCTCAAGCGCCAGCGCGTAGAAGTGGTGGGCCGCCTGCAAGTGCAGGGTTCCATCGGCTTTGTGAAGCCTGACAACCGCAAGTCGTATTTCGACGTGATGGTGCCGCCGCAGGAGTTGCACGACTCGCGTAGCGGTGACAAGGTGCTGGTGCGCATCACCGAGTTTCCAGACCATGATGGGCAGGGCCGCAACCCGGTCGGCACCATTGTGCGCAACTTCGGGGCGGCCGGTCAGAACGAGGCCGAGATAAACGCCATCATGGCCGAGTTTGGCCTGCCCTTCGAATTCCCTTCGGCTGTGGAGGAAGAGGCCGACGCCATTCCGACTACCATCTCAAAAGAGGAAATTGCCAAGCGCCGCGACTTTCGCGCTATCACTACCTTCACCATCGACCCGGCCGATGCCAAGGATTTTGACGACGCGCTCAGCATTCAGCAGCTTGAAAATGGGCATTGGGAAGTGGGCGTGCACATTGCCGATGTGACCCATTACGTGCGCATCGGCACCGAGCTGGAGCGCGAAGGCAAGAGCCGCGCTACCTCCGTGTACCTCGTGGACCGCGTGATTCCGATGCTGCCCGAAAACCTATCTAACGGCCTCTGCTCACTGCGGCCGAACGAGGACAAGCTGACCTTCTCGGCCGTGTTTGAGCTGGACGAAAAGGGTAAGCTATACGACTCGTGGTTTGGCAAAACCGTCATTCACTCCGACCGTCGCTTCAGCTACGAGGAGGCGCAGGAACGCATCGAAACCAACGAGGGTGACTATGCAATGGAGGTCAACTTGCTCAACCGGCTGGCCAAAAAGCTATCGGCCGAGCGCTTCCGCAAAGGGGCCATCAGCTTCGAAACGCAGGAGGTAAAGTTCAAGCTGGGCGAGGATGGCAAGCCACTCGGCGTGTACGTGAAGGAGCGCAAGGACGCGCACAAGCTCATTGAAGAGTTTATGCTACTCGCTAATAAGCGGGTGGCCGAGTTCGTGTTTAGCCTCAAAAAGACCAAGCCGCGCTTCACGATGGTGTACCGTACCCACGACGCGCCCGACCCCGACCGCCTCGAAAACTTCGCCCTCTTCGCTCAGAAGTTCGGCCACAAGCTCAACCTGGCTAACCCGAAAAAAGTCAGTACCGAGCTAAATAAACTCAGCACTGAGGTAGTAGGCCGGCCCGAGCAAAACGTGATTCAGGGCCTGGCCATTCGCTCCATGTCGAAGGCCATTTATACCACCGAGCCGCTGGGGCACTTCGGCTTGGCGTTTGCGCACTACTCGCACTTCACCTCGCCCATCCGCCGTTACCCCGACATGATGGCCCACCGCCTGTTGGAGCATTACCTCCAGGGCGGCAAGAATGTGCCCGTTGACCCGGTGGAGGAGGAGTGCAAGCACTCATCGGCCCGCGAGAAGCTGGCGGCCAATGCCGAGCGCGCCAGCATCAAATACAAGCAGGTCGAGTACATCGGCGCGCACATCGGCGAGCAGTTTACGGGCGTGGTATCGGGCCTGACCGAGCGCGGCATCTACGTCGAGATTGAGGCCAACAAGTGCGAAGGCATGGTGCGCATCTCCGACATTCCGGGCGACACGTTTGAGTTGGATAAGGAGAACTACCGCATCGTGGGCCGGGGCTCGAAGCGCATCATCCAGTTTGGCGATGAGTTGCAAGTCATCGTGACCTCGGCCAATCTGCTCGACCGTACCATTGATATGGAGCTAGTCGATGACCGGCCCGAACACGTGAAGCAGCGCGAGCGTGCCGAGCGTGAAGCTGGCCGGGCCAGCCGGGGCGGTGGCTACCGGGGCGATAAAAACGGCAAGGGCGGCAGTCCCCGAGGCGGCTCGAGCGGTGCCAGCAGTGGCGGCCGGGGTGGTCGTGAAGGTGGCAAGCGCCGCCGTTAAAAAGTAGCGCGAAGCTTCCACATCGCGTAACGAGCGCAGTGAGTATGGACGTTAGAGAAGCTTATTCCTAGCGTTCATACTCACTGCGCTCGTTACGTGATGCGGAAGCTTCGCGCTACCCTCCACCTACCTTTGCCCCCGTGCAACCCGACCTCTCCAACCTTCTCCAGCAAGCCCTGAAAGAGCTTGACTACGGCCAGCAGCCCACCACCCTCTACGACCCCATTCGCTACATTATGGGGCTTGGTGGCAAGCGCCTGCGGCCCCTGCTAACGCTGCTCGGCGGCCAGCTTTTTACCGAAGACCTGGCGCCCCTTGTAAAGCCTGCGCTGGCCACCGAGGTCTTCCACAATTTCACCCTCGTGCACGACGACCTCATGGACCAAGCCCCGTTGCGGCGCGGCCAGCCCACCGTGCATGAGAAGTGGAATGCCAGCACGGCCATTCTCTCGGGCGATGTGATGCTGGTGCGGGCCTATGAGCTGCTCTTTGAAAACGTACCTGCTGCCGTGCTACCGCAGGTGCTGCGCCGCTTTTCCCAAACCGCCGCCGAGGTGTGCGAGGGCCAACAGTGGGACATGAATTTTGAAACGGAGAGCACCGTTACCATCCCGCAGTACCTCGACATGATTCGGCTGAAAACCGCCGTGCTACTCGGCTTCGCCTTGGAGCTGGGTGCTCTATTGGCCGGCGCCACCGCCGCCGATGCCGAGCACCTGCGGCAATTCGGTACCGATATCGGCCTGGCTTTTCAGCTCCGCGATGACCTACTTGATGTGTATGGCGACGCTGCCACCTTCGGCAAGCGGGTGGGAGGCGACATCATTTCCGACAAGAAAACCTACCTGCTTCTTACTGCCCAGGCTCAAGCCGATGCTACCCAGCGGGCGGCCCTGGCCCACTATATCGGCCAGCCCGTGCTTCATGCTGAAGCCAAGGTGCAGGCTGTGCGCGCCATCTATGATGAGCTAAACATCCGCCCCCAAACCGAGGCGCTCATCAACGATTACTTCCAGGCGGCGCTTCAGCATCTGGCGCGCGTAGCCGCCGCACCGGCCCGCAAGCAGCCCCTCCACCAACTCGCGCTCCAACTCATGGACCGCGAAAGCTAGCCCCCGCTTCGTGTTCAATCCCGTTCTCATTATCATCGGCCTCACGGTCGCTATCTCCGCCTACGCGTGGTCCAACCGTGCGCTGATGGCTGCCTGGGTCATGGAGCCCTATGTCATTGCCCGCTCGGGGCAGTGGTACCGGCTGCTCACCTCTGGTTTTCTGCACGCCGATTGGAGCCATCTCCTGTTCAACATGTTTGCCTTTTACTCGTTCAGCCCCGTCGTGCTAGCCACGCTGGCGCAGGGCTACGGGGCTGGCGTGGGCGTGGGCTTGTTCTTACTACTCTACTTGGGTGGCATTATCGTGTCGGATTTGCCCACGTATTTCCGGCACCGCGACGAGCGCGACTACCGCAGCCTAGGCGCGTCGGGTGGTGTGGCAGCGGTGCTATTTGCCAGCATTCTGCTTTTTCCGGTGAACCGCAATGGCGGCGGTATCATCATTTTTCCGCTGCCGGTGCCTATCCAGCCCTTCCTGTTTGGAGTGCTCTACTTGGCTTATTCCTACTACATGGGTCGCCGACGGGGCGATAACATCAACCACGATGCGCACTTCTATGGGGCACTATATGGGGTGCTGCTCGTGGTGGCACTAGTGCCGGGCGCACTGACCAATTTCCTTCAGCAAGTAACCTCTTATCGATTTTAATGCCCGAAAGGTATCCTAGTAGGGGTGTGCTCCGTAGAGTAGGCACATTCCTTCACCAACCACCTTTCCTTTCACATGAAATCGCTTCGTTCGTTTTCGCAACGCCTGCCTCTGCTGGCTACCCTGCTGCTCCCCCTGCTGCTGCTTACTACCAGCTGCGCCCGCTTTAACGCCGATGGCAGCTTGGCTCCCTGGGGTATAGCACTTCTCTTGCTCGACGTATTGGCTATCATCAATGTATTTGGCCAGCCTTGGGATATTGGCAAGAAGCTGCTTTGGGCTGCCATCATCTTCTTCTTCCCATTCGGCGGGCTATTGATTTACTACTTCTTCGGCCGCAGCCGGTAGGCTAGCGTAAGTATTCGCAACAATAGAAAAGGGGACCTTGCGCGCTGCAAGGTCCCCTTTTTTTGGCCCGTTGTACGGCGCCTGCTGCCTCTACTTGCCATTGAGCAGCCGCTGCTTTTCCAGCCGTGCTACGCCCTGCGCTAGCTCGCCGGCATTAGTAATCTGCTTAGCCTGCCAGTGGCCATCGGCTTGCTTTTGCATCTTCACCTCCACTACCATTGTGGTGTCGTAGCGCGGCTGCGAAAACTCCAAGCCAACCAGCGCCACATCGCCCTTGTCCGTCGTGTATTTCACACTCTTGAATTTGCTATCGGGGCTTACTACGCGCCCCGCCAACCCCAAAAAGGAGAGGTTGACCAAGCGCTTGGGCGCCGCCGCCTGCGCGGCTTCTAACGAGCCAGTCTCCACGTAGCGCTGAATCTCATTGTGAGCGGCCTTCGCTAGTTGTGGCTTTAGCAAGCCCAGCCCACCACGCAATAACAGCCCGCCGCCCGGCACCAGTGCCGACAGCACATTACCCTGGCTGGCTACATCATCTACCAAGTGGCCTGTTAGCGCATCCACGTCTACGTAGCGCTCGAAGGCCGCCAAGTCGTGTGTTTGGGTAGCCGCCGCCGCTTGCAGCAGGGCATATTCCGGTCCCTGTTTGAGGGAATTGTAGTAGTAATAGCCGCCAGCCACTAAGGCCAGCACCAGCAGGAGTAGAACGATGCGCTTCATAAGAAAAGGGAAATGGGCAGCCGAGCATTGACTCGCCTAAAAATCACCTGCAAAGCTACTGGCCGGCTGCCGCGTTGGGTTGCGCTACGTACAAGGCGCATGTCAGTTATTCTTCCTCTTAGCTCTCACCCCCGGCTACCCGAAGTGCATGGTCACCGGGGCTGTCGGGGCCTGCTCCCCGAAAATACGCTGCCGGCTTTCCTGCACGCCCTAGCCTTAGGTGTCGAGGTGCTGGAGTTGGATGTAATTATCTCGGCCGACCAGCAGGTAGTCGTAACGCACGAGCCCTGGCTGTCGGCCCGGCTGGGTACCGGCCCCGAGGGGGAAGATATAGACCCTGCCCGCGAGCCAGACTACAACCTTTACCAACTGCCCTACGCTACTATCCGGCGCTGCCGGGTAGGGGAGCAGCCGCCGCCCGGCTTTCCGGCGCAGCAATATTGCCCCACCTACCGCCCCTTTCTGCGCGAAGTGTTGCAAGCTACTGAGGCCAGTAGCCAGCGCTTGGGCCGTTCGCCGGTGCGCTACGCGGTAGAGGTAAAAAGCGAGCCTGCGAGCGACGACAGCTACCATCCCAAACCGGGGCCTTTCGTCGAACTGGTGCTAACCGAACTGCGCATTGCTGGCGTAATGGCCCGCACCACGTTGCTCAGCTTCGATGAGCGGGTGTTGCAAGTAGCCCGGGTGCAGGAGCCTACGCTAGCCCTGTGCTTGCTTACCGAAACTGCCGAACCATTCGACCAGTTGTTTCAGCGCCTGGGATTTCTGCCCGATACACTTGGACCCGATGTTGCCTTACTTTCTGCCACGATAGTTCAGCAGTTACGAGACACTTACCCCGCGTTACGAATAGTACCCTGGACGATTAACGAATGGCCCGATTTACAGCGCGTCCTGACTTGGCAGGTAGACGGCATCACTACCGATTACCCCAACCGGTTACTATCGCTACTGGGCCGCCTGCCGTTGCCAACGGATGCTGAGTAGTTGTAAAGCCTGACGGCTTTGTTACACATGCAGTGTTACCAACTGTATCATGCTTATCCGGCTGTCATAATCAGTAACAGCTGTTACAATTAATCTGGCCAAGGATTCTTCTGTAAGGTATTTGGTTTGAAATACTGTTCGTTACATCTTTGCTGCGTAACCCCCAATAAACTTGTAACTTATGGCTCATCAGGGTGAAATACTGCAAGAAGCCATCAAGAACAGCGGTATCTCCATTACGCGTATTGTGGAGGAACTGGGTATTACACGTCCCACCATCTACCGCAAATTTAAGGATGAGACACTTGATGGGAATTTTGTAAGAACAGTAGGTCAGATTATTGGTCATGATTTTGCCAATGACTTTACAGTTAGTCAGCAATCGACGTTGCCTTTTGTAACGCCTCCTGTAAAATCAATCTCTAACCAAGGCGTTACACCTCGTGTAGTACCAACGCCCATTGTTGATTCTGACCCAGTCAGGCAGCTACTGGCGCTTCAAACCAAATACATTGCGCTGCTCGAAGCCTACAATGAACTGCTACTCCGGGTATATGCTCCGAAGTGACAAAAATGTTTCACGTGGAACATTTTTGTTTGGTTCACAAATAAGCTGCACAATGTTTAAAAGGGGCAAAGGGCAACATTGCTTTTTTACCCCAAAAGATTTTCTTGCTGTGTGATTACAGGGCAGGTAGCAACACCCTTTTTCCTGGGTGTAGTACTTAGGAGAAAGCAGACTACAGAAAAATAACTTCTGACACTACCTGCGAGCCTACTTCTGAGTTGAGCATTTCTAGTACCCGCGTCTTCGCCATTACCAACTCGTGTTTCAGTGGTGCCGAGGTGAGGCGCACAAAGAGTTTGCCCTTACTGACGTAAACCTCTTTGGTTTTGAGTGCTACGGCCTTGCCCATCACGCGCTCCCAGCTAGCCACTACCGTTACCTCATTGAGCTTGCCACCGAGCCGATACGCTCGCACCAACGCCTCCAGTCCTTCCTTGAGCGGGATAATATCGGCCCGCCGGGCGGTAGGGGAGGTGCTGGGTTTTTTCACGAAATGGACCTGAGTACTGCCAGGTGTGCGGCAAAGCTGCCGCGTCTGGCCCACCCCAAAAGTACGGCCGAAATCCTTGGGCTGCGGCCCCGGCTTCTTAGATAAGCACCGCCGTGCCGGCCTGCACCCGAAAGCGACGGATGTCGCTGGCAACCCCCGCCAGTGCTTGGTCAGTCCGCTCTAGGTTGGTATCAGTGAGAAATACCTGCCCAAACGTTTGGTCGGCTACCAGTTGCAAAAGCCGGGCAATGCGCTTGTCGTCAAGTCGGTCAAAAATATCGTCGAGTAGCAGTAATGGTTTGGCTGGCGCTTCGGTTTCAGCCTGTGGCCGGCTCACAAGCAATTCAAACTGCGCCAGCTTGAGTGCAATGGCAAAAGACTTCTGCTGGCCCTGAGAGGCGTAGCTTTTAACTGGTAAGCCATCCATTAGAAAGGTGAAGTCGTCGCGGTGTGGGCCGGTTGTGCTACGCTGTAGAGCAAGGTCGCGCCGCTCATTGGCCAGCAGCAAATGGCGGAAATTCTGGCCTGGCAACTGGCTTTTGTATTCTAGCAGTACCTCTTCCCGACCATCTGCTAGCTGGCTGTAGTGGCGTTGAAACACCGGAATGAATTCTGTTAAGAAAGTCGCCCGGCGCTCTGATAGTCCTTCGCCCAAGGGTGCCAACTGGTCATCGAGCGCTTGCAGATAAAGCGTATCGAAGCCGTGGCTGCCGCCGCCTTGCTTCAGGGTAGCGTTGCGCTGACGCAGCAACCCATTGTATTGGATGAGTAATTCCAGAAATTCATGGTCTAGCTGCGATTGCAGGCTATCGAAGTAGCGGCGCCTTTCTTCACTGCCCTGCCGAATAAGGTCGGTGTCATAAGGCGAAATAAGTACGGCGGGGTAGCGCCCAATGTGGTCGGCCAGCCGTGGGTACGGCTCCTTATTATGGGTAATGACTTTCTTTTGCCCGGCACGCAAACTTACTTGAATAGTCTCGGACTTCTTCAGCAGGGGCGTACCAAACTTGCCCTTAACTACAAAGAAATCAGCTCCCTGCTTGATAGCCTGGGCATCGGCGCTAGCAAAGGCACTTTTGGTGAGCGCCAGGTAATGGATGGCATCAAGTAGGTTAGTTTTGCCACTGCCATTGTCGCCAATAAAGCAGTTGATGCCGGGGCTGAAGGTTAGGCTGGCCTCGTCGTAATTTTTAAAAAATAGCAGGTGGAGTTGGTCGAGCGTCATTCGGAGCGGGGCGGTGGGAGTACGGTTGGTATTACGTAATTTCGCCCTCCCAACGCGAAATTATATACCCCGAATTATGGCGGAGTCGAAAGTAAAGGATGCGCCGAAGGCTGGCGCAAACGGTAGCAGCAAGAGCAGCGAAGCCAACGGCCAGACGCCGACGGCCGTCGATGCCACCACGGGTGTAGAAACCGCGCCGCAACCGGCCGTGGAAGAGCTACCCTCAGCCCATGCCGGCAACAACCCTGAGAGTGAGCCGGTAGCCACCTCCCCGGCTCAACCGGAGTTCTCGAAAGAGGTTTACCTGAGCTGGTATGAGCAGATGCAGCTCATGCGCAAGTTTGAGGAGAAAGCTGGTCAGCTCTACGGCCAGCAAAAAATTAAAGGCTTCTGCCACCTTTACATCGGCCAAGAGGCTTGCGTAGCTGGTGCCGTTTCGGCCCTGGAAAAAGGTGATAAGTATATTACCGCCTACCGCGACCACGCACACCCGCTGGCCCTGGGCACCTCACCCAATGCCATCATGGCCGAGTTATTTGCAAAGGCTACTGGCTGCTCCAAGGGTAAAGGCGGCTCCATGCACATGTTCGACAAGGAAGTCGGGTTCATGGGTGGCCACGGTATCGTGGGCGGCCAGATTCCGATGGGCGCCGGCATTGCCTTCGCTGAGAAATACAACAAGACGGGTAAGCTTTGCATCTGCTACATGGGCGATGGCGCGGTACGTCAGGGTGCCCTGCACGAAGCCTTCAACATGGCCATGCTGTGGAAGCTGCCCGTGATTTTTGTGGTAGAAAATAACGGCTACGCCATGGGTACGGCCGTTGCGCGCTCGTCTAATGTGACCGAGCTGCACGTCATCGCCGAAGGCTATCAGATGCCCAACGAGCCGGTGAACGCCATGAATGTGGAAGATGTGCACCACGCCGTAGCCCGCGCTGCCGAGCGTGCCCGGAGCGGTGAAGGCCCCACCTTCCTAGAGTTCAAAACCTACCGCTACAAGGGCCACTCCATGAGTGACCCGGCCAAATACCGCACTAAGGAGGAAGTAGAGGAGTATCGCCACCGCGACACCATCGAGGCTGTACGCCATACCATCCTTACCAACAACATGGCTACTGAGGAGCAACTGGCGGCCATCGACGAGCGCATCAAAGCGCAAGTTCAGGAGTCGGTAGAGTTTGCTGAAAACTCGCCCTATCCTACGCCCGACGAGTTGTACAAGGATGTGTACGTCCAGAGCGATTATCCCTACATCCACGACTAAGTTTCACTCTTAAACCCGGCCCCTTGCCTTCGCGGCCGGGTGGCCCCTGGCGGCGCGGCCAGGCTACGAGTCGCGCCGCCGAGCTACCTCCCTCATGTCTAAGATTCCTTACACCGGCAAGACGCCGGGTGCCCGCCAGCCCGTTCGCCCCGTGTCGACCGACCCGCTCGCCCCGGCCGAAGAAAGCTACGTGACCGAAAATCCGCTGCTCGAAGACCCCGATGCCCTTGCCAATCGCTTGGCCGACTCGGAGGACTTCGTGCGTCGCAACCGCAACGTGCTGCTAGGGATTCTGGTGGTAGTGGTAGCTGCCGTGGCTGGTGCCTTCGGTTACAGCTACTGGCGCACGGAGCAGAACACGCAGGCCCAGAATGCCATGTTCAAGGCAGTTGACTACTGGGAGGCCGATTCGCTGGGCAAAGCCACTAAAGGCGATGGCAAGCACCCAGGCCTCGACAAGGTAGCCAGCGAGTATAGTGGTACCAAGGCCGGTAACCTGGCCGAGTTCTACGCGGGCGTAGCGGCGCTTAAGCAGGGCAAATTTCAGGATGCTTACAACTACTTGGACAAGTTTAGCTCCGATGACTACCTCGTGCAGTCGCGAGCCTACGCTTTGATGGGTGATGCTAAGCTGGAACTCAACCAGCCCAAGGACGCCGCCGATCTTTATGCCAAAGCCGCCGACCACAACACCAATGACCAGTTTTCGCCCGGCTACGTGCTGAAGCAGGGCATTGCGCTGGAAACGGCTAAGGACAATGCCGCCGCTACCAAGGCCTACGACCGTATTCTTAACGACTACGCGACTTCGCCGGAGGCGGGGGAGGCCCGCCAGCGGAAGGCTGCTCTGGGCCAGTAGTAGCCACAACTTTTTGAGGGCAACGGCGCTTTCCTTCCGAGGAGGGCGCCGTTCTTGTTTACGAGCCGTTGCCCTTCGGTTTTACTAGTTTTAACATTCAAGCAACTTAATGAATTTAGATTCAGAGATGATAGTATTCACCTGAGTTCATCAAATTCGTGAAAGTGGCATTTTCTGCGATTTATGGCATCTGCCCTCCAAAACCTCAGCACCTACGACAGCACCGGTTTTATCGACATCAGCGAAAAGCGCTTCGGGCTGGTGGTAGCCGAGTGGAACCGTGAGTTGACCGATACGCTCAGCAACGGCGCCTACGACACGCTGCTCAAGCACGGTGCCCGGCCCGAAAACATCTTCCGCAACACGGTGCCCGGTAGCTTCGAGCTAACGCTAGGCGCGCAGCTGCTGGCACAGCACGAGGAGATGGATGCAGTTATTTGCCTCGGGGTGGTGATTAAGGGCGATACCAAGCACGACGACTACATCTGCCACGCGGTGGCGCAGGGGCTCACAACGGTTGGCCTGAAGTACAACAAGCCGGTAATATTTGGCTTGGTGACCACCAACACCCTGGAGCAGGCTTGGGACCGGGCCGGTGGGGCCCACGGCAACAAGGGCGTGGAGGCCGCCGTGGCTGCCATTCAGATGCTCGGATTCTGAGCGCAATATGTAGGCAGCGAAGCAAAGCCGCTGAAACTAATTACCTTTGTGCTTTAGCGCGGAGGCAAGGATAGGGCCGGGAGCTACGGCTGGCGGCATTGCCAAACTTTTTAGTTTAGCCCGGCGTTGGAATTGCTTCGTTAAGCCACTTATCTGGCCGGCGTATTTTATTATTCTTTTACTTGCTTTTCGATGACCGAGGAAAACCTCCGCTATTCGCGGGAAGACTTAGCTGAGTTTGACCAGATTATTCAGGATAAGCTTACGGCAGCTCGTAAGGA
>Ga0160427_10001091_pt1 | contig 16630 bp, 12 predicted proteins | sample SolpanmetagenomL_FD_108194 | JGI IMG/M metagenome (GOLD analysis project Ga0160427, IMG submission 108194) | Solar panel surface microbial communities from Lawrence Berkeley National Laboratory, California, USA - L | ecosystem: Engineered > Built environment > Solar panel > Unclassified ...
TTTTCCCCCCCCCCCCCCCACTGTTGTACTTGTCTTCACGCAATATCAACTTGAAGAATTCCGATCGGTAAGTTCCTGAATATCTCGGCAAGCGGTTCGGTAGTGATAAAGGGTTTTTGAAGAGAATGTGGTTTATCCCACTTCCTCCTCGAGACTCGTCGTCTTTTTGTATAATTAAATACTAGCTTGATTGGAAAAGAAACACATGGTATGGTTAATTACATATCTCACATTTTGCCATAAGATTATGTGCGAAGATCTCGTCAATAGAAATCTTTGCAACATTTCTCGGAAAAGGGAGTTCAGCTACTCATGACGTCAATCTAGATGAAGAAGTCGAAACATTAGCCTACCACACATTTCAAAAAATATGGCCCGGACTTTGCGACGTGAGCGTTAAGTGAGGTGTTGGGTCTTTATCAACCACTGGCACTTTTCACGTTGGATGTATATACGTATCAGGGGCTAGGACTACAATCCAGATCGTGAACTCGGTAATTCCAAGGTATTATTACAACGGGTTATATCAATTCCACATATCAAACTCGAGAACTTATATGCTTCAAGTTAGCAACATGAATACAAATTATTGAGCAGACATTGTAATTGTGTAGTGGTTGTTGTGTCGCCGTCATGGAGTGAGAGTACATAGACGTCACGTCTGCCAGATAAACACTAATAATGTATACACAGCAGAACATCCAAAATGTATGCTTAAGTATCAAATCATTCATCCCACTATATATTTGGAACAAATTGATCGAAGCATCCATATACTCACACAGACCAAACGCCTTACCCGCAAATGACTATACATGAAAAGGAAATGCAGTAATCAAGATCTTCTCGCTCTTCAATACCTAATGCTCAACGCTGCCATGTTTGGTGTAGCGAGAGTTCTAACAATTCCGTACTAATTCCAGCAACTTGTGTGATGAATCATGACCATGTATAATGTTGATGTTGATGTTGCATATTTGAACATGCACTGGTGCATGAGCTTCGAATCTGACGACAGACATGTCTAGATACAACGAGGCAATGTGTAATCAGTCGCATAAACTATTCGTGTATTCACAACGGCGCTGCAGCGGCGACCAAGCCTGTAGCGTCAAATGCAGCTTTCGAAGTCATGACAATCTCGACAGGATAATTCCAAGTCATGTATTTCGCCCAAGCTAAACACAAAACTCGGTCAGAAATGCTCAAAGAATCAGGGAACAGATAGATCCAAGACCAGGATTGCAAAACACAATGCCATGGATGATTACATACCCCAGAAAGCACAACGTCGTCCAATGTATTTCCCCATAAACGGAACTACTACCATGCTAAGCAATAGTTCAAGCTGCTTCAACGATTCTTGCCATTCCGCTTCTGCATCGGATCCAGACTCGGATTCAGAGGACTCTGATGATGATGCCGAGGCAAGTGATTCCGACTGCTGTGATGGTGGAGGGAGGTCAAGCAGCGACGATGTAGAGTTATCGGTCATTGTATAAGAACAATAAAGCTATGGGGCTCAGCAGTGGGTGTGCGTAGAAGGGGCGCTGAACGACTCTTTGATCGAGCAAGTGGGTTGGTGAAAGCTAGGAAGTGCTATGATGTAGCTACAATTTGGAATGATTTAATGATCCGCACCAAAATTGTCTACTTTCATGTTTTGTTCCGGGCCGATGATTGATGCACACAAGCCGGCCCGGAGTCATCTTCTTACAGCCACCCGAATTCACTTGAGCCGAATAATTACACAACCGTTTTGATATTCACAGATACTTGATGTACATGTTTGCAATACAAATCTCAAGTTGCGATTGGATTGTAGCATGGCAGGCCTTCTCTGTATCTGAGCGATACCAGTGGTCAAACTTATCAGGACTACCTGGAGAATAAAGATCATAGGATGCATACTAGTACCAACATAAGTATGCATGCTGAAGCATATGTGCTAATGGGGTTTTACGATTGCACGAACACTGTCTAAGTCTTGAGTTCTTATACATGCATGAGCGTGGAACAAAGTACTTACAAAAATACAAATTAAAACCAGGTAAAAAGATATGTCACAGCATGCATGAGAGGCAACATGAAGCAATGCTGAAATTGACAACGACAAGTACACATATCTTGCTCTCACCTCCAGCCTCTTGACTACAACGAACATGCCCTTTATATACACAATTCTCAATTTTGGGCCTTTATATAGTAGTCTTGGCCTCATAATGATGCTTGCACAACTCACTAGGGATACTATATAGTAGAAGCAATTGGATATAAGTCTACAGAAGTTCTGGTGTTATATCTTGTGTATACACTTCAGTCAATCTAGACAAAATGAATAGAGCAAACTTTGAGAATTGATAACCAATCTGTTTCTAGCAGTGACAGTACAATACCCGTGACCATCATTATGAAGTGGTTTGCTACCATGTCAGCGTTGAGAGGCACAAAAAATGCGGTATATAGCATGTCAGAGTGTTTTTATCAATATCAAATCATATATGCTATCGGTGCAAGTTAAAGGAGCAAGGATATACACCAATATTGCAATAATCTTACCCTGCCATTTGTATTTTGAGCAACCTTTGGCATCACGTTTATATCACTAGGTAGTTGGCGGTGTTTGGTCTTTATGGCCATCTCCGATGTATACTTTCCCATACGCACGTAAAAAGCAGTGGAAGGCTTATTGATTATTTTAGTTGTCCGCAAAGACATTAGATCTTCAAAAAGGTGATTTGAGAGTACGGTATACTTGCTAGAAGGATACTCCTTGATATTAGTTGTCCAGCTTTGAATTCTCAGATGCACACGGTTCTAGACGGCTAACCCGGTATCGATATAGAAGACGTTGAGCTTTTCATTGATTGAATCGCAACTGTCCAGTTTATGCTTTCCATACCTTTGTTGTTCATGAATATCAAGCTAACGAAACAGGATTGAATCCTGACGCCTAGACCACACATGTGATGTTTTGATAGCAAGAATGACATATTGGATTTCTTTACTCATTCTTGATGACGATTTATCACAATTTCAAAGCGGTAGAAAGGGTTGGATTTTGAAGTGGATACATGATTGCTTCGATGGAGATTACTCTCATTACCAGCTGCAGTATTCCTAAAACATACATCTTGAAAAATATATTATTCTTGAAGCTTTGTATCGCTTACATTATCATGTGTATTGATCAGTACAATTTTTGATCATGTTCAGCTGCAGATTGTAAGTTTTGCATTCTTCATAGCTCTTTCCGGTGCCATGCAACTGTCAACCAATTCATTGGAAGACAAACAAGGAAAAAATGTCTGCGAATGATGATCAGTATTGCCTTTCTGAAGCTCGAACCAATTGATTGAGAATATTTGTGTGATCAACGTTTTTGATTTTTGCAGTTTAGTGTCCATCTGACGGATGGCCACTCGTCTCGTGGGCGCGTGTTGATCATTTTCTCCTTAGACTTAAGACATTTCAATTCACAAAAAACAGAAATTTGAGGACGTTGTTTGTCGATCATCATGCATCAATGGAGTCTAATGACTTGTTGAACACCTCAGCAGACCCTAATCACACTATTTAAGATAATCTCGTGCTCGACTGATCTTGCCTTTGTGCCCATGGCCAACGTGTTGATCGACAGACTGATAAGTTTAATTGACACATCACGGTGCACCCATAATTTTGACCAAGCATAGTTCGACTAATGAGCTTGCAGCCTCTGCTATCATCACTTAATCTTGTCGGACCTGGATGCCGTAGATAGGAGTGTAAACTGAATATTGTTTCCAAACTGCTGTGTCACCAGTTTTGAATCATCCGACCGCTACACTTTGAAAATGCGATAATATATTTCAGACTGCAATGGGACATACCTTCTACCCGAAATTGCGCACAAAGATGGCAAGATTTTTGGCATTGGATGTTTATTTCAATAGTGTCAATTGGACGCGCTCTCAGTTTTGCTTTGGTGAATCTGCCTAAAAAGGTGTGATACAACCTCAAAACGGCGTCGCAGGACTTTATGCGAATGTCCTGATGACTTTTGATAAACTCGGATGTGGGGCCCGGATTTTTTGGTTACATTCTCATCCGCTTTTCAACAGCGTCCGGATGTTCTTCAGACCTGTAGGGCTTCATTCTTAATGACATCAAAGACAAGAACATTCCTATTGAATAGAGGTTTTGAAAGAAGAGAATCTCAAAGCGACGTTTTTGACTACCAAATTTCACGAAGTGGACGAGAGACAGATTCATTGTCCTATTGTAGCGCAGCGATAGTGCCTATGCAATAACGTACGATAGCGCACTTATCTAAATATCTGCCATTTCGGTTCCACACATGACCGAAAACGTGCAGAACAAACGAGAAACTCGCTTGTTTCATTATGAAGAACACAAACATCTATCATCACGCATATGGATGCGAGGCAAGCTTGCGACAATTCACCATCAACACATGATGAATTATTCACTAGCAATTCGATGCAATGCTGGACGACGAACAGATTCATATATTTCGAACTGCGGAGCAACAGAAGCCGAGACTTATTTTAACTCGTAGAAACACAAGGATGGTTAATGTCTGACGGTCTGTGATTATATCTAGCTATATATGAATACTGGATGCCGATATCGTACAATAATCATCACATAATCTGACAACGTCCAAGGAGCTAAAGTGCGAGCTTGAACCTCTTATTAGCTGTATTATGGTATACATCAATGTACAGACAGTTTTTATTGCCGCGATCGTAGCCGCATGCTCGTCTCGAGTCCAAGGAAGGTTGCTTCAATTTACGTTGATGATGAGGATGAATTTAAGCGACCTCGTAGATTGAATAGCTCGATTGCGTTATTTTTGGATTGTTTAAGTAAATTCACTAATCAAGAAGCCTGTGCCTCAGCTGATAGACAGAAAACTAGACAGTTGAATAAACTTATCGATTGTTCGCCTGATACGGTAGTGCTATGATACATAGACTTTTGTTTGATGTGATATCAAATGAGATGATAAGATTCTAGTACTTAGTACGCATTGTTGTGGCATCGGTAAGTTCAACATCATCTTGTTTGTTCTCGGCTTACTTTACAGTTCTTTCTTCATCATAGGTATGTGTACATGCAGATATGAGAGTCACATTCAGAAAGCAGAATATTCTAGTCAATCTATTTGTGCGTTTGTCAATAGAACGGTTCATGTTTAGTACAAAGGCGATTCAATTATGACCACGAGGAATTGAATCAGGTATATTGTGATGCTAGTATTTGTACGCGAGAACGTAATGGGTACATACAGCTACCTATGGCAAACGTTAAACCATAGGATACATTCTGCAGGTGCTAATACACATGGACGTAAACCATCATGTTTTCTACAGGGATTTGGGATGGCATCATGTCATTCTTACTTCAAAATATCAATAGTGAAGTGTAGGCCCATAAGCATCCGCCTTTGAGGCTACCTTAACGCCCATATGGCTAAGCATTTTGAGCGATATAGTATATGTATCACTGGTTGCTTGCCATCAGTGGTCGCAGTTAGTCCTGCAGTAGATAACTTTAGATCTGGGTCCGTACATAGATGATTATAGATAAGCACGTATTGATGGAAAGTCAAACATCCTCAGCAGATATTCTTTGACAAGTTTGAATTATGCATATACATATGCATCTGTATCTATGCGTAAATTGTATCGCATAGAAAAAGGAATAATACGAAGCCGAGATGATCTTGAATCATTACCAGACATAAGATCCAGATTACCGAATGATATGCTTGAGTATAATCATAAACATCCAGACCAGATGTATCAGAGAGCGACATAATAGGGTTCTTTTCGAAACGGCGGGTCTTATATTAGACCAGTCATCAACACTATTTCAGACTTAAGGAGGCTGAGTATCAGCGTTCCAGTATTGAGACATTGTAACGCAAGGTTCTGGAACACGTATATAGGACGTCTCATGCTGGCTCAAGTTTCAGGGATGTCTGGAGATAAAGATGGCTTATTGATCATGTTTCGAGATGATTCTGAGTTGAGCTTATCAAACTTCGGACATAATCTAGTGACACTGCAAGTTCATAAGATCGATTCTTGGTGTACACTCCAGTACTGTTTATTGACAAAGGTGAAGTCACCAAAACAGAGTAAGAGATGAGCGACTTCATGTGAGGAATCGCAGTCCGTGATTTCATGAAAATGTCAAACCTCATAACACATTAGGAACATTAGCCTACAATGTGTGCGTCATGGAAACTCATTTTCAATTCATGATATTCACAATATCTTAGATTACATCGAGTGGATCTAGTAAAACGAAATCTGAGTTCAGTTACACTAACAATGAACTGCTTATGTTCGCTCTTCTGTTGCTTCCCAGACATCGTGGCGTTGTAAAATCCATGATATAGATGAAAACGTATGAGACCGCAGCCACTCCACATATTAAGCTCAAAACTACTTCCATTTAGGTGCTTCTTGCGAAGAGAGGAAAAGGAAATCCTATATTTATGCAATTATAAGAATGGCCTGATACGCATTTCGACAATGTCTTGTAGTACGGTAATAGGCATATCGTGGCTTTTCGCTTGATGGCACTGCCTGTACCCCACGTGCAATAAGCGACACGCACAATCTTGGACTCGACGCTTTCTAGATAGCCACAGGTTCTGGATTCTTGCAAAGTAATGGCTCGAGACATAGTATTGTTAGGCGGCAAAATGAAGGTGATGGTCAGTGAGTTATGAAGATTGACTTGAAGAGGCTCGATCTTTTGTATATGTGAGCCATCCTGTTGATCATAAGAAATATTTTATTGTCTGTCACACATTAGTAGACCAGATGCCCACCATCTCTGGCTTTGATAATACAAGCCAAGCAAAGTTTAATGTGGATGTATGTTTCTGTTATGCGTACCATCAATAGGATGTGAGGTTTTTTTCTAAAGGTATATAGTATATTGTTGATTTTATAGAGGGATCATAGCAAAGCCTAACAGATATTGTATAAATTTATGATTCAGATGAATCCTGGGTAACGGAACAGTTGAAAATACCAACAAGAAAGTTGGTATTTTTCCAGGGATATTGTACCTTCCGAAAGACCAGCGGACCGTTGAAAGTCGCTCGCCAATTTCCAGGTAATTAGAAATAGACTAGAACCAGTAAGCTTCTGGTGTTTATGTATAGTCAGTGCCATAGAGTCATTGTCATACATGTTAACTCCGCCAACAACTTCACTTACATGGAGCCATGACTAGCCGAGAAACAAAGTGAATAGCAGTCTTCATGGCTGTGTACAATAGATGGTATCTCATACAAAGTGATGAATTTTCCGAGAAGCTATAATGGTTGAAAGATCTTTACGAAAAAGCAAATTGTTAAAGAGAAAGCATGTCAATTTCGAGGTGGTTCTTAGCCTATCTACCTACTTGTCCTCACACCATCAATATCGATAATGTAGCAGCGTACGCCGCATCCGTAATAACCTTCTTTTCCCACAACAAACTCTTCTTAACACATTGACCACCACAATACATCACTCTAAGATTTTGGCTGAAAGTTAGCGAAGGGAGTCCCCATTCCTTGCCGCAATTGGGATTGTGGTTTCCGCGCATTCGTTTAAAAATTAAAGAAAAGCCACGTACGACATCGAAAAGAGAGTGTGCGAGAGGGAAACAGGGGGTTGAAGAGAGACATCTCGTAACACACTTTATGGAATTAATCCGACATTGAGTTATATCTTAGGAAAACCCATTTTTTAGAAAGGTAGATATTAATCAGGTTTTGGTCACACATTTTCAATCTCATCTAATGACAATGATGTAACCAACAACCAAACATTGAGAAGTAGTCAAAAAACGATAATGCATGGAGTTGGTTATTGTTACTTTCTTGAATCTAATGTGGCAGTTTGACGCTGAAGATTGTTATACCTGCCTTTAATATCCATGTTCAAGTTTTTTTATATCATCTACACTTAGATTTTGGTGCAATGTGAAGTCATCACGATTTTTCAATATAAGGTCATACTCAGAGCCGCCATAAGAAACCTCTTACAAACCCTAGAGCATCATTATAACACATCCTACAAACGAAATCTAAGTTTGAGAAGAATGTATGATACAGATGAACCAGCCTCAATTGTTTGAAGGGAGTGTTTTGATACATATCAAATGCATATGCAGTTTGATTGAAAGGTAGATGAAGGTTTGCACATCGAACATAAACATGTTTTCCCGGCTACTCCGCTCCCTGAGATGTACTGTGGACCATCTAGACCGTTGTACTCTTCAGCTGAGATAACTAGGAAAAAGTACATTACCCTAGTAAAGAACCGGCAAACTTGTTTGGCGTCATTGATTCAGATGCGATCCGTGCAGGGATCTTCCTCAACCGTTTTTGGTTTGCGCAAGCTGGGCAGTGAAGAAAATTGGTCTGTGCCTCACCTCCATTTACTTTCTTTCACACCGTGGGGTTTTTACCTCTAGCTCAAGCTTTCGCATGACGCTACCTGATTTGCAGGGTGTTGGATATCCTCCATCATATGTATCCGTTTTGAGCTTGGGCAGACCCAAAGATGAGGAAGCACCGATGAAGTACATCAGCTTATTTCCCTAGCACAATGACCGATCGATATCGATGAAGACTTTATCGATCTCTGGGTATGACCACAGTCAGCTGACTCCGGTTGTGTGGGTTAGAATAGGTCTGCAGTATTTGAGAAGACTTGAATCAAACTATACTCGAATATTGGGGAGGAATATATTCTTTAGATAGTAGCATCGATATTCAGTATAGGCAAAATAGGGCGTATCGAAACGTGGACTTTTAGATACGACATGTGTGATAGAAAAGTTCCCAACGTAGAAGATAGTTTCAAAACTTTTTCGAAATTTCACAAGTTTTGATTGCTTGCGGTCTTTAATCATGTTGCGATCGTTGCGTGTGGTTGCTAAACTTGGAGCAAGGAACCTAACATTAAAACTCCGAATAGTCCGACACAGCAGACTAGAATGTACAGGTGCTACGCAAAATATCATTTATCAAACTATTATCAGTGCTTTTCATTTGAAAGGCCTTTTGCGGAAATGATATTCGTGCGACTGGCTCGAAAGAGGACGTGCTAAGTCGCCGAATTTCCCCGGACAGTTTATGCTGGGACAAACTTCGTTTTGAGTGTCAGTTAAAAACCATTGTTTGAATCGATTTATGATGTATGATCCACAGTGGACGATTCTGTAGACAAACATGGTTATAAACTTAATGAGGTAGTCATGTAATCGCTACAAGCTCTTGTTTATACAATGGAAAAGCATGTTGCCTGTTTCGATACTGGAATGTAAATTTAATCCGTTACAATGACAACGAATGCGTAACTCTAAGAAAACAATTTTATCAAAATGGATAGTATGATCACGGAGGTTGGCTAACAAGGAATTTGATCTATCTGGCTTACAACTCTTAGCACCGATTAAGCTGCCGTTAGAGGTGATGGGGCCCAACCTGCGTTCTTGGGAGTGGCGCTCATTCACCAAGAGCAGTAAGTTTACAGTTTAGAGCACGAGTTTAGATCTATAGTTGAATCGACATTGCACTATTAGAATATAGTAGATTTTGACACTTGCCCAGGATTCCTGGAGAAAGATGAGGCTGGTGGAACACAACAAATTGCCAATTAGACAGAAAAAACGAATAATACTCGAAAGTGATTTCTGTCAATTCAAAAGGCCATCGTCTGCTCCAGAACAATTGTATATCCAAAGGGCATACTCAGAACGTCTAGGAGCCTTTCGCATGTCTTGTCATCAAACAGTCTATGTCACGAACCTCGTAGACTGATACTCAGGATCTCGACTCTTCAAAATAATCCGACTCTTCAAAGTTCGACTTGCAAGCTGACTGTCTTGTATTGTATCCGCCAACCACAAATCTAGCAGCTCTTTCTAGTAGTGTCTCAGAACACCTGCTGCCTCAAAATAAGACCTAGCCAAGCTGTACAGTTCGTTTTAATTGTGCTCAACTTTTTGTGCTAGGCTAGTGCAATCGATTTCTTCGACCTTTCGATGTGGCGCCCAAATGATGAGAAGCCTTCCGAAAACAGCGATACCAACGACGTGTGGTGGACAAGTCCCACACGTAATGGCGAACAATTGGAGCAACTCTTTAATGAGTACCTTGAGACAGACAAAAGTACCGAAGCGGAGGACAAATCTTTTCGGGCAAGATTTACAAAGTTGATGCCGCAGCAGCATAATCATCTTCCTACACCCACGGGTCTTAGCTTAGACATTGATCATTGCGCTAAGGACATGAGGGTAACGAGAAGAACATACCCCTTCCCGTCCAGACTATGTTTTGTACTAGAGTATTGTTGCTGACCTAGCACAGACCGGGGTGGATTCCCCCAACACACAAGTGGAAGTACCACGTTCAGGTGCTCAAACTGTTAATAACAGTCGAACATCTAGCCCAATCATCAAAGTCGATCCTCCTCATAAACAGGCGAATCCCCAGGCCACTGAACATCCTCTCTTGTCAATCAATCAGAACTACAATATAAACAAAGTCCAACCTTCCAAGCATTCACTTTCTGCTGTTCAGCACTATCGACAATTTGACGAACGTCAATCCCGAAGAGCACCTTTACAAAGGAGACGAACGAATTTGAGATCATCCACGTCAGAAGATAGAACAGATATGCTTGCCACTACGCACTCTTATGACCTCGCGTCAAACAATGACCTTATGGGCTATCAGTCTCAAAGCATGTCGTATGGTACTGAGAAGAGCTCTGTATCAGGACCACGAACACAAATGCCCATCTCACCACCTATGTCCAATGCTCAGTTAAACCTGTTGGCCCCTAACAGCGTTAGAAACCAGTCCCTCAATCAGTATAATCTTTCTTCAGAATCTTTACCTTCCTACAATAACCATATGAATACACTATCACGCACACATAGTATGCCACAGTTGCAAGAACAACAAGATGTCAATTATGACGGTCGTTATATGCAACACCAATCTAGCAGTGAATATCTTAGCCAATCAGACAGTTTTGATGAGGACCTTCTTCGACCGCACAACATGAGTAGCTATCATGGCTTCGCAGCTCCTTACTCCATCTCAGAAGGCCTAGAAATAGATACCACTGGATCAGCTGCCTCTTCTGCTCAAGGTTCATCGCCACAGCCATGGTGGGATCAGAGCGCAAACCTCGATATGGAGACTCCATCTGTACAGTACCCAACAGGACCCTTCCACACTTTGCCAACTATGTCGCCCAAGCGTCCAAGATTTCCAGGTATGGCTAACGATGCCATTGCTGAGAACCGTTTGTACACAAACATCATGGATCGAAGTGAATCCACTCAATCTTCCATTCCTTCTCCTCCAGTCTCTCCAGCGTATTATTTTTCGTCCGCCATGTCGCAAGAGGGCTATTTCGCTGGTCGAGACGGTGGCGTACAATTTGTTGACCCATTTCAACAGCAGAGCCATGAGGTCTCATCCTCCCTTTTAAGATCCCCAGCTATATCAACATCCTATGATATGTTGCCAAAGTCCCCTAGCTGCAAAGCTGTCAACATGCCAGGAATGCTCCATTCCTCATCTCTCACCCCATCAACAAGACATCTCTCCGTATCGCGGCCAACAATTACCAGAAAGGGCACAGCTTCAAGTTTGGCCTCCTCAAGAGTTCCCTCACTTAGTTCAGCATCGCGGGTGTCATCTATATGCTCTAGCAAAACAGACTCAAAGGAAGTGTCATTCGTCAATTTCACACCACACGATGCCAATAAGATTCTCAGCGGTGTTGCCCCTAGTGGAAGTTCAAAGACAAAAGCGAGGAGAGAAAGGGAGGCACTTGAACGACGAAGAAAGTTGTCAGAAGCTGCTGCTGCTGCCGTCCTTGCTGCGGGCGGTGATCCATCGAACTTTCCACTCGACTTTTGATTCCTACACTTGGTTCTTCAAATTTGTTGTTCATATTTGGCTCACCATCAAGTACATGCAAGGGGTCTGTCGTTATCATTTCACTTCTATCTCGACCATTTTTCAAACTCATTTGTGGCGTTCTGATCCTATGGATATCATTTTGTTTGATTATTGTTTGCTTGTTTGTTCACTACTTCCTTCGTTCTCGCACTCAACGCATATTAACCAACAAACATCTTCTTGTACAATAGCTGGCTTATTCTCTCTCTTTGGCGTTCTCACATCACTTTTCACATTATAAGCACATTTCCTCTTCATACACATAAACATCTTCTGGGTGTTGGTTTAATTCTTTCCACTCTTTGACCTTAATTTCCTCTTATCCTATCTTCGTTTTCCATATTTCAGACATGACAGATAACGCTTAACGCCTCTAAAACACCACGTACAATAGCATTAGAAAGGATTTCACCTCGTGGTTTAACGAGCTTCTCTCATATAATGCTCATTTCTATCATACAATTTCTTGTTTCCATCATTTTTATTCACATTGTAGCATACAATCAGTGTATGACACCATCAAGTATATAGTTGCATTAGGCATACAATAATTTACAATCATCACCAATCAAAATCCTTACTTTTGTGTCATATAGTTTAGCATGTCATGATTTAGTTAGTCGATAAGGGTGCCCCCCGTTAGATCGGGTACAAAATAATAGCAGTTTTATCATACATCAATTTGATCACCCACTTCTTTGAGATCGTAACGAGTCATCAGTAACCAGGCCTTCGGAATTGACCAAAGATTATGCATTTGACGTTCCTGTGCTAGTCAACTTTTCAATTTGAAACATGTACACCATAAAAATTCAGACGCACACGCCTAGAATCCATGATGGATCGGACAATCCCCAAAGGAATTTGCTTTTATTGCTTTAAATCTACATGACCAATAAGACTCGATGTTGAGCTTTCTTGGTGATTTTGTTTGTTACTGTTGGAACCATCCGTTACAAAATTATGTTGCAGTTGTTGATTAAAATTCTTGTTTTATGGACTCAACGCAATTGACTTAAGATAGATCAAGCACGATGAGATCACATGGGAACTCTTGTCCACGGAGAAAACTCACAAATTCTCAACGACACCAATCTCTATTGAACCAAAGTGTGTAAACGCTGAACTACGGTTTGGTAGGCATAAAGTTGGATGGCGAAAACAAGTACAACGACCACATAACAATCAAGATCATCCATAATATCATTAGTCTCGACACCGTCTCATCATGTAGGTCCCTTTAACATTATCTATGGGGGAAAAAAGCCCTTCTAGATTACAAAATTTGGTAACGACACGGTCAATCCCGCTCGTCAGTGGCTCCACTTGAGAATCCACTCATCCTGTGAATCAACTCATATGGACCAATACTATGGGAAGATATATGAAATTTTGCATATATGTGTCTCGCAGTGCATTTAATCTAACGAGCGGACGAACATACTGCCGAAGAAGCTGGTTGATGCTTGTGTCACACTAATATGTCGCTAATGTTTACAATCAACTCATTACAGGTTCTTAACGGGAATTTCTCACTATTGATCTCTGTAAATTTGATCAAGATTTGAGATAAAATTTCGTCGGTTAATTATCACCGAGATTCCTCTTAATGCTCGGCTTTATTTTTTGCCTACCCTTTGCAGCCCACTAATACTTGTCGTTGTTATTGCTGGTTCCCAAAAGTCTTTTGTGTGTCGTGATACAAACTTCTCTACAATTCCGAATATGGCTTCGAATTATGAGATTAGCTCATACATGATGCCAATTTAGTTCACTAAAAAATAGTAATCTCGTATAGAAGGGACACTTAAGCAATAAGAGATCAACAACAAGTTAGGCAAGTCAAACCTATTAAGAATATACAGTCTAATGGGCGGTTAAGTCGTGAGTATGAACAGACTAAACGGATCAGCTGGAAATTGTGGCTTTAGCCTTGACCGTTGACACCCTCTCCCTTAAATCTTTCGTCATCTGGGCCACGTCCAAGCTTCCTCCCCTCCTCTCTTGGGCTCTTGTATTCTAAAACTATTATGATGGTTTTTGTCGCTATTATAGACTTGCTATAGTGCTGACCAATGCTTATTGCTTTATCTCCAGATAACCGTACACTTGCTTGGATCATCCCATAGATCTCGACCGTGATCAACATGGAAGGAGCGTTGAGTCATTATTGTTGTTTGAAGATCATTCTAGTGTTCTGCTACGTATGTGTGCAATAATAATAATGCGCCTGCACACTCGGCAAATCTTTATGGTTATGAATGATAGAGTTTACCCTGTTTCGCCCTCTCTCCTTCGTACGTTCGTATTGGTAGATACCTAGATGCACAAAAAAGCCAAACTAAAGTCGCTTGACTATTGGTGGCATTCAATATTTTTGAGACATGGCTTTTTTCTTCTCATGTTTGGGAGCCTACCACACCTAGGCCTGGTATGCATCGGAGAATTATTCCCTCCCCTCTCCTTCCCTCCCTTGATGCATATGTACACAACAAACGACCGATAATGTGTTTGTTTAATTAACGAAAGATTGGGCTATAGGTCTAAAACTCTAAATTCCTCGCTTGTGGTATAAAAGTATGCTTATTTTATTAGCAGAGACTTTCGTTCATATGTATTTGTACAAGATGATGGCATTTTCAATATTGTATCCACAATTACAAGCTTCAACCCATAACATAGGACTCATCTTGTCTAGAAAGCTAAATTGTTTGCAGAAGTCTCTCAATTATGTCTTTACAACTGTTTTGCGTATGTTTTCTCCCTGAATGTATCACCTCGAGATATGTATACAAAAAATCTGCTGGACACCACATTTGATTATTATAAAAAAAAAAACAAGCAAAGGAACATATCAATATCATCCATCTCAAAAGACACGTCATGATTTTGTTGATTCTTTCTCGATTTTTTGTGATAGAATGTCGATTACACACATATCGGTATCTGTAATTAGATTAGAGAATCTTATTTAGATATAACGTTTAAGATGATTATAAACCGCTCCAAAGTGCGTCTGAAGAGTTACTATAAATATCTCTTCTTTTTTATATATATCAAGAATAGACAGCTTACAAAACTGCGTATCTCTTTTTGTACCATTATCTGCCTGTTACACAAACGTACGAACTTAAGTACTGTAGCATTAATTTGGCTAGAAGTTGAAGAAATGCAAACTGGTAGCCATTTAGTAGTCACTTAGATACTCAGATGAGTAACAGAATGCAGTTTTACATATTATAATAAGTTCCGTGTTGTATTCTTTGGGGCAATGTGCAGATATGTCAAAATGCAGTTCTACTGAGGTCGTGCGGCTCATATGACCACCTTCTTCTTCCTCCATTACTTATCTAGGTCAGCATGAGGTACATACTTACTTAACAATTTACATTGTTCAGCCGACAAAATAACTTTTTTCTTCCATACTAAGTGACTATATATGACCAGAACCATGGGCATTCCAAAAAGTCGAACATTCATAGAACGGGCACATGGGAATCATTATCACCTGCTCACCTCCGCCTCATGAAAGCGCGTTTGCATTAATATTAAGCACCTAAGTGGGATTTCTAGTATAGTCGAGAATGTTCTTCAAATCAATTGCGACCGAGTTCCCCACAAATTCAAATCGTATATACATTATATTGTGTTTATACGTCGTTTGCCTGACAATTTGAATTCCTTGAATATCAGCAGCTTTTTTTTTTGGTTGATTATGGATGCATCGATAAATATAGCATTCCGTACAACCTACACCCCACTTTTAGATGCGGAGGATGAGATTCATGAATTCAAGGAAGTTGTTGGACAGTATTCAATTATTCATCCTGGCTTGCGTTCCATAAACGTTCAAGTTTACATTGCCCGCGATATTTACGTACTTGAATATATAAAACCTTTTTCAGTCATGTAAATACTTACATTCACACCTTTCTTTAACTTCTCATACCGGACACCCCGTGGTGTTTATTTGCCAAAACCACCTCCCTCTCTTTTCCTGATCAATTGTAACAAAAAGTTCAATGTAAAAATTTCACACTTGAATATCCAAATTCAGAGAACAATCGCATTGTCCATCTCTTGAGGAAAAATAAAATTAAGAAATTGTAGAACTTGCATTCCTATCAACCCATCTAAATCCCTTACTCCCTGTTGGCATTCATATCCAAGGGAAATACCCCACTATAATGTTTACTGATAGGGAGTAAATATCCATTCGGGTCCGCCTCACACGATGATATTTATTTTTCATCATATTTTTGTGTTTTGGTTACACACGTCTGATAAGATTATTTCCGTACACGTAGACATATGCACGCGTTGATTTTTATTCATACGACGATCATCATCCATGACAACATGTACGTATTCAAATTACATCGTTGACTTTTTCTTTCCAATCATCAATACTAGATCTAGATAAGAAGGGAATTATTTTCCACAAAAATAAAACGAGACAAAAATCCCACTCATCCTCGCAACAATGTAATAAGATTGTTGTCATGACAATTTTTTCACTGCCGCTAGTAACTCTCATTGTCGGAAAATGCTCGTAACATGTGTGTCTATATATAGCTGGAATGTAAAAATTTACATAGCTCATTTTTTGAGGTCAGGAAATTTCGAAAA
>Ga0160427_10001095_pt1 | contig 16616 bp, 23 predicted proteins | sample SolpanmetagenomL_FD_108194 | JGI IMG/M metagenome (GOLD analysis project Ga0160427, IMG submission 108194) | Solar panel surface microbial communities from Lawrence Berkeley National Laboratory, California, USA - L | ecosystem: Engineered > Built environment > Solar panel > Unclassified ...
AACCGGCGAACGCGGGTGTTGTTGGTGTCTGCGGCCGGCGACTTGGGCAGGGCCTGCAGGTGGGCGGTGACGGCGATCACGCGCCCATTGCCTGGAAGATGATGCTCGGCAGGGTGGGCCGCTCGGCGAGGCTGCAGGCGTAGCTCCACACTTCTGCCGCCTCGTCGCGGGTCAGGGCGGCCAGGCTGGGCACCTCGCGGCCGAGCACCTCTCCAGCGATCTGGTAGTGGCGACCCACGCCGAGCGCGCCGAGGTCTTTGTGCAGCTGGTAGGCGATGGGTTTGCCGATCGGGGACGGTCCATCGAAGGCCTCGACGAGTTCGATGGTGCCGGTGGCTTTGGCCCACGCGATCAGATCGTTGGCACGCTCGACGGTGTCGGTGACGCCATCGATCAGGGCGGCGACGATCTGACCGGCAACGCGGTAGGCAGTCACGGTGTAGGCGTGGACGCTCACGACGGCGCCGTCGAGGATAGCGCGGCAGGTGACGCTCCAGGTCCGGCGGGGGGTGGTATCGTTCATCTCGATCTCCAGTGACTTGCTGTGGATTCAAGGAAGGCGCTTTCTTTCCAAGGGCGGCGCCTTTTCTTGTGTCTTTATATTAGCTGATAGGCCAATAATAGTCAATAGGCCAACAAGCGTGGTAGGCTGAGGCATGAAGTACTCGGAGATTGAAGCCCAGATTCGTGCCCAAGCCGCGCAGCAGCCGCGAGGCTGGCAGGTAGGACTGGCTCGCCGCCTCGAAATCTCGCCTTCCAGCGTGGCCCAGAAGCTGGCAGCCAACAATCCGCGCCAGATCCCACCCGACCAGTTACACATCTACCTCGACGCCCTCGGGCTCGAAGTCGTGATCAGGCCCAAGCAGGACTGATGGATTCAAAAACTCTCGGAGAACGCCTCAAGATGGCTCGTATCGCTCAGCTCCTCACGTTGAAGGAGCTTGCAGACCGCACTGGCGTCAGTTGTAGCCACCTCAGCGAACTTGAACGGGGCCGTCTTCGGAAGCCGCCCATTTACGCCCTGCCAGCGATTGCTCTGCACTACGGCATTCCGTACGAAGAGCTCACCGCTCTCAGTACCTGGACAGCGCTGGAGAAAAAGGCAATCACTCCTACGGAATAAAATTTGCCATGGAAAAATAGGCCACTTGATCCCTGATTACTTTCTGCTGGAAAATGAATCAATGACCGTCCCCCACCTGCTCGTCATCGAGGATGACCCAGATATCGCCAGTCTCCTCAAACTCGATCTGACCGACGTAGGCTACCGTGTCAGTCACGCTTCGAGCGTGATGTCCGGGCTTACCCGACTTCGTGAAGACGCTCCAGATCTGGTGCTGCTTGACCTTGGGCTGCCTGATGGAACAGGCCACGACGTGCTTAAGCGCATCCGGAAGCACAGTGGGCTTCCTGTCATTGTCCTGACAGCACAGGGGGATCTCAACTCGAAGGTCGAACTGCTCGATCTGGGGGCCGATGATTATCTGGTGAAGCCCTTCGACCATAAGGAACTGTTGGCTCGGATCGCCGTGCAGTTGAAACGGTTTGCCAGTGATCTGATGCATTTCGGTGCGTTGGAAATCAGTGCGGCTCAGCATATGGTGAGGTATGCAGGCGAAGTCATCCTACTGTCGCCCACAGAGTTCCGAATTTTGCAGCTCTTGCTGGATGAACCGGGCCTGTTGTACTCCAAGGCAAAGATCTTCTCCGAAATTTGGGGAGAACATTTTCAGAGGAATGACAACCTGCTTGCTGTTCATATGACCAATCTTCGGATCAAGCTACGAAAAGCCGGAGCATCTGGGTTGATTCGAACTGTGCGAGGCTTTGGGTTTGCCATGCACGTGCAGCGTGAATAAGACCGTGTCGTCATCCGACGTCAGCGTGTTTATTCGCTCAGGAAGTCGTCGACCTCGATGTCTTCCATCACCGTGGCGATCAACTCGCCGATCTGTTCCCTGAGCGCCCCGAGGTTCTCAGGCTTCCAGTTGAAGCGGATGTCTGACGCCTTGGCGACCACCACCTGGAGTTCCAGGTCGTCAATCATCGTTGACAGCAGGGGCTCCAGCCCAGCCTGAAGAAACCCAGCGAGCTTCTCGCCGTCCCAGACCCGCGTCCGGGTGATCCCCTGGTTGACTTTGATCTTGATGTCTTTGGGAGGAACGAAACGGACCTGAACAGTTCTGGGCATGGCGTAACTGTAGCAGGCAGGGGAGAGGAGGCAAGGAATGCAGCAACGTGTGCAGCAATGCCAGAACTCTTCAAATCGCCCCAGAACTCCCCAAGTCCGGAAGTTCGCGTCTGACACGAATGAAACGCACCTCAGATCACCGTAGGTTCTTCGGAATCACTTAGCTCAACGAAATTGACACTGTAGGGGTCAGGAGTTCAAATCTCCTCGAGTCTACCAACAGACGCCTTCTTATAAGGCGTTTCTTTTGTTTCAGACTCAGGCGATTGGACGGAGAGCGTACTGGCGGTATGACCAACTGCGAATAGGGGTTGACTTTTGGTCAGACGGCGAGGTCTCGAAAGTTGAGGTTATGGGTAGCCACCAGGAGCGCCACTCTGAGGCAGAAGCAGAGCACGGTCTTCATCTGACGCCACCAACCAGACTCAGCTACCACCGAAAACGTGGACCCGGTGATTTTACATGTGGCAGCATCCTTCTTGTCCAATGTGAATCGTGCTGCTTGGCGTCCTTCTTTGGTGGCATGAGGTAGGTCTCAGGCTGGCTATTTTTCGTCCCCGATGTGCTTTAATCCGCCGTAAGCGGGCCAATCGAATCCGCGCTTGGAGATCTGAAAGAAGCCAGACAAGGTGATTCGACTTCAAAAATGCTCTCGGCTGGAGAAGTACGCGAACTTGTGGATACGGTGTAAGCATTCGTGCTCATCGTCGGTGGCCGTCATGAATCCGTGCCAAGTCGGTCGGTACAGTGAGTTATGCAGGTTTCGGTTGTTCTCGACAGCGGCGAGTGTGTACACGCCACTCTGGCCTTCAAACATGGACTCAGCCTTTACGGAGATCCGCATCTTCATCTCTCAGTGGGAACGATTGTTCGGATTGCCGACGTAAATGCAGAAGTTCTTATGGATATTCCTTGTCGTCAACGCGTCGTTTCTGCAACGCAGGTGCTTTCAACGAGGATCTATCTTCTTCGTCCCGCTTGAGCCATCAAATCGTGAATCTTGTTAAAAATTGTTTGGAGAATCTGCTGTATATCTGGCACACACTCATCGTGGAGACTGCGATAAGGATTCATGTCTCCACTTTTTCTTGCATAGGAAGGCTTACGATCTGTGCTTTATTCTTTCTTGATTGGATTGGCTATCAGCATTTTCTTGACCCACTCGTCTTCGCTGATGACCACGGTGGCGAGGTCGGCTTCTGGAACGCCCGCATCCCGAAGATATTGGAGACACTGGGCGTGGGACTTCCTTGCGGCCTGCGACACGCGGTGCCCCTTAAGTAGATACACCTCAAACCAGACGTCGAGAAGTTGCTTCTGTGTGCTTGCCACGACTTCTTGAGGATTGAACTCCATTTCTCAAGCCTACTGGAGATCATCCATAAATTTGGCGGAGCAGGATGAAGATGCAGGCCGGCTGAACGAAGCCGAGGAAGTGCTGAGCCTTGCATTCATTCCGGAGTCGGATTCTGCGGAACGACTAAAGCCAAGCAGTTGTCCGCTCCATTTCCCGCCGTCGTGGATGCTGTCTCACTGGACGTTTATCCTGGATGTTACGTTTCCCGTTCTTGCGGTTGGGGCAGCCATTGAGGCTGCCGCTGTCATACGCTTTATCTCCGATCGGCCGCGCAGGAAAATTGAAACCAAAACCCGTATAGCCGTCCCTGGACAGCCGGAAACACGCTCCGGTCGTTGCCTTCCTGAAAGCGAGCACAACAGGTGGATTTCGGTGCGTATCCACCAGGGCAGCTTGTTCCACTGGACTCCAGCCCGGAGCAACCAGAGGATACCTTCAAAAAGTGGTTGGTCGTCCCGTCTGGAACGACTTTGCCTGGAGGTCTTTTCAGGTGAGAGCAGTGAGGGTGCGAGCAGCGTCCGGTGCTCCTCAGGCAACTGCATCTCACAAGTGGTTCAGGTCATCACAGCGCCGACCGTGACCATTCTCTGGATGACCTCTGGTGTGAAAGCGAAAGCCTGATATTTCTGCCCTGAAATCGTGCCGCCTGTGCTCGCAATCCTTAGCCCGTCTCCCTGTGCAGACCTCACCCGAAGAAACCCTGATCTGTTCCGATCTTTCCTGACGCCTGCCCTATATCATGCCGGGCATGAAGCATTTCACCTCTCAAGACCCTGCGCCGTGCGCGCTCGGCTTCGCCATGCCCGCCGAGTGGGCGAGCCACGACGCCACCTGGATGAGCTGGCCTCAGGGTGAAGACCTGTGGTTCGGCCACCTGAGTGCGGTGCGCGCCGAGTACGCCCAACTCGTGAGCACCATCGCCCGGTTCGAACGGGTCGAGCTGCTGCTGAGTGACGACGAGAGCGAGCGCGACGCCCGCAGCCGCCTGGAGGCGGATCTCGACGTGGTCTTTCACCGCGTGCCGCTCGACGACGTCTGGATTCGCGACAACGGCCCGATCTTCGTGCGCGACGAGCAGCACCGACTGGCGCTCACCAACTGGAAATTCAACTCCTGGGGCGAGAAGTTCGAGTGGAAGAACGACGACCGTGTGCCCGAGTACGTGGCCGGACGGCTCGGTATGGGCCACTGGGACCTGGGCACCGTGCTGGAGGGCGGTGCAATCGAGGTCAACGGCGACGGCGTGGCGCTCGTCACACGCTCGTGCCTGCTCACGAGGACCCGCAACCCGCAGCTCGGTGAGGAAGGTTACGCCGCGCTGCTCAGCGCGTATCTGGGCATCGACAAGCTGCTGTGGCTCGACGGCGGCCTGGAAAATGACCACACCGACGGCCACATCGACACCATCACGCGCTTCACCGATCCGCAGACCATCGTGACGAGCGTGGAACCTGACCCCGACGACGCCAACCACGCCACGATGGCCGCCAACCTGCGGGCGCTGCGCGAGATGCGGGACGGCGAGGACCGGCCGTTCCGGGTGGTCGAACTGCCCCTCCCGGCGGCCCGGATGCAGGGCGCCGAGGGCCGCCTCCCGCCGACCTACGCCAACTTCTACATCGGCAACGGTTTCGTGGTGGTGCCGCAGTACGGTGACCCGAACGACGCCCAGGCCCTGAGCATCCTGGCGCCGCTGTTTCCGGGCCGCGAGGTGATCGGGCTGCCGAGCCGGGCCATCATTCAGGGCGGTGGCAGCTTTCACTGCATGACCCAGCAGCAGCCCGAGGGCGAGGTCTGGAGCGGCGAAGAGCTGAACCAACAAGAGCAGGAGGTGAGCGCGTGAGCCGGGTGAACGAGGTGGTGCTGGCCGTGATCCAGATGCACATGACGGCCGAGCTGGAGGACAATCTGGCGCGGGCCGAAGGGCACGTCCGCAGCGCGGCGGAGCAGGGCGCGCAGGTGATTCTGCTGCCGGAGCTGTTCGAGAATCTGTACTTCTGTCAGGCCGAGCGCGAGGAATACTTCGGTCTGGCGCATCCGGTCGAGGGCCACCCGTTTCTCGGGCGCTTTCAGGCGCTGGCCCGTGAGCTGGGCGTGGTGCTGCCGATCAGCTTCTTCGAGGCGGCGGGACAGGCGTACTACAACTCGCTCGCCTGCATCGACGCCACGGGCGAACTGCTCGGCGTGTACCGCAAGAGTCACATTCCCGACGGCCCCGGCTACGAGGAGAAATACTACTTCAACCCCGGTGACACCGGGTTCAAGATCTGGGACACGCGTTACGGCCGCGTCGGCGTGGGCATCTGCTGGGACCAGTGGTACCCCGAGACGGCGCGGGCCATGATGCTGCTCGGCGCCGACTTCCTGCTGTACCCGACGGCCATCGGCTCGGAGCCGGCCGAGGTCGAGACGCCCAACAGCTACCAGATGTGGCAGCGGGCGATGGTCGGGCACGCGGTCAGCAACTCGTCGTTCGTGGGCGCGGCCAACCGGGTCGGCCGCGAGGTGGTCGAAGGGCTGGAGCAGACCTACTACGGGCACGCCTTCGTGGCCGACTACACCGGCGAACTGGTGGCTGAGTTCGGCAGCGCCGAGGAGGGCGCGCTGATTCATACCCTCGATCTGGCCGCCGCGAGGCAGTTCCGGGCGGGCATGGGCTTCTTCCGGGACCGCCGCCCGGAGCTGTACGGCCCGCTCCTGACGCTCGACGGTCACACCCGGCGCGGCTGACACCCCTGAAGAAAATCTTTAAGGTCTGACCTTCAAGACTTTCTAACTCTTGCCACAAGGCGCCTTGGGAAGAATGCCGCTGGAACTTCAGCTGTCGGCCTCAGGCTGAAGGCATGTTAGAAAATGTAAAGCAGACCGTGCAGGACGCCGCCGACACCCTGGGTGACCACCTTCAGGAGCGCAAGGCCGACATGAAGTTCGACGGCCGCCTGAAAAGTATCGAGAGCAATCTGGCACAGGTCGACAAGCGGATCGAGGCGCTGGGCAAGCGCTTTCCGCGCCGCCAGGGCTCAGGCTTTCCCTTCGGGCTGGTGCTGGTCGCGGGCCTCGGCTACGCGCTCTACAACCCCTCGACCCGCCAGAAGCTGCTCGACCTTCTGGGCAACGTCAGCCCCGCCGCGCGCGACACGGTTCAGGGCGTGCTCGGCAGTGCGGGCGACGCGGTCGAGGACATGAAGGCCGGGCGTGACCCGAAGGCCGCCATGAAAGACGCCGCCCAGGACATCGGCAACAAGGTGAGCGCCAACGCCGACGACATGAAGCGTGACGCCCAGAAAGCGGGCGACCGGCTGGCCGACCAGGCGGGCGACGTGACGAACAAAGCCGCCGACAGGGCCAAGGACGCGACCGACGACGCCAAGCGCGGCGTGGACCGCCTCGCCGACAAGGCCCAGGACAAGGTGAACGACCTCAAGCACTGAGCGGAACACGAATGCAGGCCGGAGTTCCACCAGGAGTTCCGGCCTGCATTCGTGTTCGCGTGGTCTCAGTGGCTGCCCATCGGCTTGCCGCGCGGTTCGGCCACCAGCTCGGGGCGGCTGGAATCCTGCACCACCTCGTGCAGTTCGAGTTTGTTGGGACCGCTGAACGCCTCTTTCGGCAGGGTGCCGCTGCGGGCGTGGCCCTGCACGAAGGCGTCCGAGCGGGTCCAGGCGTCGAAGTGCTCGCGGCTCTCCCAGAGTGTCAGCACGATGTAGGGGTCGCCGGGCGCGACCGGCCGCAGCACCTGGTTGGAGACGAAGCCAGGCATCTCGTCGACCATCCGGGCGCGGTTCAGGAAGCGCTCCTCGAACTGTTCGGCGTAGTCCGGGTTCACGGCAATGCGGTTCATGACGGTGATCATCAGGGGATTCCTCCTTGAAAAGAAGCTCGAAGTGAAGACCCGGCCAGTGTACGCCCCCGGCGCTCAGGCCTCCGGTTCCAGCAGCGTCACCAGGGCGGTGCCGACCTCCAGGTCGAGGGTCAGCTCGCCGCCCGCCGCCTCGTTGCTGACGGTCAGGCCGGTGCCGAGCGGCACGGCCGCGTGGTCGAGGTTCCACCTCGCGCCCGCGATGCTCAGCCCGGCCAGGGCGCTGGCGGCCAGCACGCTGAAGGTCTGCCCGGGTGCCGCCTGAAGCCGGAGCGTTCGTCCCGGCAGCAGCGGATGGCCGCGTTCGTCGCCGCTGTGAAGCGTGACCCTCAGCCCTTCCTGCGCCAGTCGCACCGCGCCGAGTGCGAGCGCGAAGGTGTGGTCGAAACGTCCTCCGAACGCGCCCAGGATCACCAGCTCGGATGCTCCCTGCTCGCGGGCCAGGGCGATGGCCAGTTCGGCGTCGGTGCTGGCCTTGGCGCGCGGATGAACGTCGCGGGGAAGGTCGAGCCGCAGGTCGTCCGAGCTGTCGAAGTCGCCCACCCAGAGGTCGATCGGCACGCCCAGCACGGCGGCGTGCCGCGCCCCCCCGTCGGCGGCGACCACCAGATCGGGGCGGGTGAGAGCAGTGAGCGCGGGCGTGGGCGTCAGGCGGCCCCCGACCAGAATCCAGGCGACCAGGGAGCTACTCACCTCGGTCGTCCGGCAGAAGGGGGCATTCGTTCAGCTCGACCTCGGCTCTCAGCGTCTCTCCGTCCAGCAGGCCCGCTTCCCTGGGGCTGAGCGTCAGCTTCATCGGCCCCAGGCGGTGCGCCAGCACGACCTCCGTGCCGTTTGTCCCCGGCACGCTCTCCAGCACGGTCCAGGCCTCACCGCTGCCGAGCGTCACCGCCCGCTCCGGCACCAGCAGCACGTCGCCTCCCGGTTGCAGGTACAGGTTGCGCTCTCCCAGAAAGGCGGCGGCCCAGGCGCTGACCGGTCGGGCGAACACCTCGCTCGCCCCGCCGGTCTGCACCACCCGTCCGGCCCGCATCAGCGCCACCCGGTCGGCCAGGGCCAGGGCTTCGCGCTGGTCGTGGGTGACGAGCAGCACGCCGGCTCCCGTCCGGGTGAACAGCACCCGCAGCTCGCGGCGCAGCGTGGCCCGCAACTGCTCGTCGAGGTTCGAGAGCGGTTCGTCGAGCAGCAACAACTCTGGCGCGGAGGCGAGCGCCCGGGCCAGGGCAACCCGCTGCTGCTGCCCACCCGACAGTTCGTGAACGCGCCGCCCGGCGAAAGCCTCCAGACCGACCTGGGCCAGCGCAGTCCGGGCCTTCCCCTGCGCTTCCTGCGGGCGGTCGTTGCGCCGTCTGGGACCGTACATCACGTTGCCGAGCACGTCGAGGTGCGGAAACAGGGCGTAGTCCTGAAAGACCATGCCCAGCTTCCGGCGCTCGGGAGGCCAGTCGGTCACGTCGGTGCCGCTCAGGAAGACGCGGCCGCTGTCCGGGCGCTCCAGCCCCGCGATCAGACGCAGCAGCGTCGACTTGCCGCAGCCCGAAGGCCCCAGCAGCGCCAGCGTCTCGCCCGCGGAGAGCGACAGAGACACGTCCTGCACGGCAGAGAGGTCGGCGTAGCGTTTGCTGGTGTGGTTGACTTCGAGCAGCGTCATATGGGATGGGGGAGGTCCTTCCGCCGGGCTAGCATGCCGGCCATGCTACGTCCTGCGCTCGCCTTGATCCTGCTGATGGTGGGGATGTCGCGGGCGGCGACCTCCATGCCGCCGGCCGGGTTCCCACGGCTGACCCTCGTGACGGGCGGGCTGAAGATCGAATCCGGTGGCGACGGCCTGACCGCGACGCGCGGCGGGAAGACGGTCTGGCGCACGCCCGGATTCCGGGCCGGGACGCCTCATCACGACGGAGGGCTTTCAGCTCGGACCACAGACTCAAGAGCCGAACCTGCGCGCGTTGCTCATCGACCCGGCGACCGGAACCCTGGTGGCCAGTGTGAGTGGCAAGCTGGTCAGCGTCGGGTCGGAGGCGGCCATCTATCTGAACCTGCAGACCCAGGACACGACCGACTCCGGCTCTCTGACGACCCTCACTCGCTTGCCCCTCGCCACGCTGCGCCCGGAAGTCAGGCGGATTGCTTCCCAGGGCCTGGTTCCTGCGGCATGTCAGACGCCAGAGAATAGGGTTCCATTCACCACCTTTGTCCTCGCGACGGTGGTCCCGTTGCGTGGGCCGAGAGCAGAAAAGCACATGACGATCCAGCTGGGGACTACCCGTTGTGACCTCTCCCTGAAGCTCACCTTCGCTACGCTGAAGGTCGAACTGCTCGACTTCAAACCGAGCCGGTAGCTCACGTCATCTCTCCCTTGCCGCCCAGCAGGCTGAACACGGCCAGCGAGAGCAGCATCAGCAGCGTCGCCAGGGCGCAGGCCTCGCCCAGGTTCTGCTCGCCGGGGCGCCCCAGGCGCTCGTACATGCCGGTGCTCAGGGTGGCCCACTCGGGCCGGGTGAGCACCAGCGTGGCCGCGAACTCGCCCAGCACCGTGGCGAGCGACAGCGCCGCCCCGCCCCGCAGCGCTGGAAGCACGCTCGGCCACATCACCGTGCGCCACACCGTGCCCTGGCTGGCCCCCAGGGTGCGCGCCGCCTGCTGTACCCGCTCCGGCACGGCCCGCAGCGCGGGCAGCAGGCTCCGCACGATCAGCGGCGTCGCCAGCAGCGTGTACGCCGCGATCAGGAGGGGCAATTGCGCCCGCAGGGCCGGGTAGAGCAGCAGGTACCCCACCGCCAGACTGACCGGAGACACCATCAGCGGCAGCAGGCTGAGCAGGTCGAGCACCCGGCTGCGCGACAGGTACGTCGCCGCGGCGTGCAGGCCGCCCAGCAGCATGGCGCACAGCAGCGTGACGGCGGCGAAGCGCAGGGTGTTGCTGAGCATCAGGCCCAGAGACGGATCGCTGTCGCCCAGCCCATGCCAGAAGGCGAGTGTGAGGCCCGCCCGTCCGCTGACACTGCGCACGGCCACCGCCACCAGCGGAGCGAAGCACAGCAGCAGCACCGCCCCGGTCAGGGCGTAGGTGCACAGGGCCGCCCAGCCGCGTGGCCGGGGCAGGTCGCGGGCCACCGCCACCCCCGACCCGGCGCCCCGGCCCAGGCGCAGGTACACCAGCGTGGCGGCCAGCGTCACGGCGAGCTGCACCAGGATCAGGGCGCTGGCCTCGGGCAGGCGCAGCTCGTAGGCGGTGAGCGTGTAGATCTCGACCTCCAGCGTGGCGTACTTCTCGCCGCCCAGCAGCAGCGGAAGCCCGAAGCTCAGGGCGCTGTACAGAAACACCAGCACCGCGCCCGCCGCCAGCCCCGGCCAGGCCAGCGGCAGCGACACGCTGAGAAACGCCCGCCCCTCGGAGGCCCCCAGTGTGCGGGCGGCAGCGTGCAGGCCGGGCGGAACGCGCAGGAAGCCCGCGTACCCGAGCCGGACGATCAGTGGCAGGTTGAAGAACAGGTTGCCCAGCACGATCAGCGTGGGCGTCTCGGAGAGGTCGAGGTGCGTCAGCCCGCGCGGCCCGAACAGGCTCAGCAGGCCGAGCGCCGCGACCAGCGTGGGTGTCACGAACGGCAGTAGCAGCAGCCGCAGCAGCAGCTCCTTGCCGCTCACCCGGTAGCGGGCCAGCAGGTAGGCCAGCGGCCCGCCGATCAGCAGCGCCAACGCCGCGCTCAGGGTGGCCTGCCACAGCGTCCAGAGCAGCCGTCCCTGAAAGTACCCCTGCCCCAGAATCCCCAGGCTCGCTCCGCCGATGCCCAGCACCCGCAGCAGCGGCAGCAGCAGAAAGGCGATCAGAAACAGCAGAGGAGGCGCAGCGAGCAGTGCAGCAGCGGGAAAGCGGAAGCCGGAGGCGTGCCCCCGCGTCACGTCTGCCCCTGGGCCTGGCTGCTCATCGGCCTTCACCCGCGCTGGCCTAGTTCCTCAGCACCTGCGTCACCCACAGGTCGGTCAGGGCCGGGGCGCGGTTCAGCAGGGCCGCCGGGGCCACGCCCACGTCAGGCTTCTGCGAGAACTTCCAGACGTCGGCGAGCTTCACGCCCTGCACGCTCGGGTACACCCACATGCGGTTGGGAAAGTCGGCCTGTACCGCCGGGCTCAGCATGAAATCCACGAACTTGCGGGCCAGGGCGGGCTGCTTGCTGCCCTTCAGCACGCCCACGCCTTCGAGCTGCAGAAAGGTGCTGCCCGGCAGGAACAGGTTGCCGGTGGGCGCGTCTTTCAGCTTGCCCTCGCTGTAGAACACCTCGGCGGCCGGGCTGCTGGCGTAGCTCAGCACGATCGGGTACTTGCCGCCGTACAGCGAGAAGTCCTGGTTGTACGCCTGCGACCAGCCGCGCGTGACCTTCATGCCGTTCTGGCGGGCCGTGCGCCACCAGTTCAGGGCGCCGTCCTGGCCCAGTCCCTGCACCGTGGCGAGGTAGAAGGCCGCGCCGGTGCTGGAGGTGGCCGGAGACTCGACCACCGTCAGCCGGGCGTACTCGGGCTGGCTCAGCTCGGCCAGGGTGGTGGGCAGCTTCAGGCCCGCCTTGGCGAAGTAGCTCTTGTCGTAGTTGAGGGCCACGTAGCCGGTGTCCACCGTGCTGAGCAGGCCGCCCAGCCGGTAGGCGGCCGGAACGCGGGCGCTCAGCGGGCTGGTGTACGGCGTGAGCAGGCCCGCCGCTTGGGCGCGGGGCAGCAGCGTGTTGTCGAGGCCATACACCACGTCGGCGATCGGGGCGGCCTTGCTCAGGATCAGCTTGTTCAGCATCTCGCCCGCGTCGCCGCCCTTGATGAACCGCACCCGCACGTTGTTGGCCTTCTCGAAACCGGCGATCAGGCCCTTGTCCACCTCGAAACTGTCGTGCGTGATGACCGTGAGGGTCTGCACCTGCTGGGCGGCGGCGGTGGTGGCCAGCGCCAGCACACCTGAAATCAGCATCTTCTTCATCTTCGTTCCCCTTTGCGCCTGACAAGGGGTGGATACGCCCGACCAGTCCGGGTGTCGTGCAGCACAGCGGTCCTGCTGGTCGGCGGCCACGCTCCCTCCGCCGGTATGACCCGGTTCAGGTTCCTGGGGTATGTTCTCAGCCTGTACTCGTCAGGCACCCCCGGTGACGCAGGCCGAGTGTAGCGCGTCTGGCCTAGACTGCCGCCATGTCGGATACATTCCCCCTGCTCACCTTTCACCTCGTCAGCTGGCTCATCCTGCGCCGCGCCGACGGCCGGGTGCTGCTGGGCCGCCGCTCGTACGAGGCGAGCTACGGCGCCGGCCTGTGGGGTTTGCCGGGCGGGCACGTCGAGGACACCGAGACGCTGGCCCAGGCGGCGGTCCGCGAGACGCTCGAGGAGGTCGGCGTGACGGTCGAGGCGGAGGCCGTGCGGCCGCTCGGCATGGCCCGCTACGTGGACGCCGGGGTGCGCGGGGCCGACTTCTTCTTTTTGGCGAGCGAGTGGCAGGGCGTACCGCGGGCGGTGTCCGAGTGCAGCGAGGTGGGCTGGTTCGACCCCCTGCACCTGCCGCCCGACGCACTGCCCTGGCTGGCCTCCACGCTGGCGCACCAGCTGAGCGGCGGAGAGTGGCTCAGCGAGACGCTCGGCTGACCCGCACCCAGACACCCCGTCAGACCAGGAAGACGCGCAGGCCGAGCCGCTTTCCCACGCGCATCAGGGCGTCGCGGGTGAGCGCCACCGTCTCGGTTTCCTCGTGGCTGACCCGCAGGCGAAAGCGGCGCTGCCCCGAGGCGTCCTGCCCGGAACTGGTTTCGACCGCCGCGCCTGCCCGCCGCACTTCGGGGTCGGAGATCAGGGGCAGCAGATCAGGCGCGGCCAGCTCCGTCGCCGTTCTCCCGTGCAGCACGCTCAGCCATTCCACGGTCATGGCAGGCCGACCCGGGCGGCCGCCTGCTGCGCCTGTTCGTCTCCCCACAGCCGAGAGATCAGGGCCAGCACCACCGGGGCCGTCCCCAAACCGCCGGGACCGCTGTAGATCGCGGCCGCGCCTTCGGGCGTGTCGCTCACCGTCTCACCGGGCCGGACGTCGTCCGGACTGTAGCCCCACACGGTGTCGGCGAGCGCGGCCGGACAGCCGACCGCCCGGCCGCCGAGCAGGCCCGACTCGCCCGCCAGCAGCAGGCCACCCCCCACCACGCCGATGGGCAGCCGGGCCGCCCGCGCCCGCGCCAGAAACGCCCGGGTGGCCGGGTCGCGCCCCACCTTCTGGGCGCTTAGCCCACCCGGAATCAGCACGCCTGCCAGCGCCGGAGGCGCGGCGGCGTAGATCAGCTGCGGCGTGCAGACGAGTCCGGCCGCACATAGCAGGCTGCCGCGTGTGCGCGCCACCGTCAGGGCGGCGGCATCCGGGGTGCCGGCGGTGTTCGGCCCTCCCAGCGGCGTTAGCAGACCGAGCATCAGGCCGACGTCCAGCTCGCTCACGCCCGGATACACCACGATCGCCACCTGCGGGCCGGGGTCGGCGACGGTGGTCTCAACGTCGTCTTCTCCGGGAGACGCCGCAGGCCGGGTCATTGAAACGGACGCTCCAGCCGGTACACCAGCCGCGACAGGGGCGGGGCCACCACGCCGGTCTGGGTGAGTTCCGCGATGGCCTCCTCGCTCAGGCGCTCGACCCTGCGCAGGTAGGTGCGGAGCGTGTCGAGCGCGTCGAAGCGCCGGGGATGCAGATCGTTCTGAATGTGCAGATCGAGCCAGAGGGCGCGGGTCCGGTCGGGCACGCCTACAGCTCCCTCAGGTCTTCCCAGAGCTGCCAGCCGACGCCGCCCGGCGTGGCCTCCAGCAGCGGCCCGAGGGCGTCCGAGGCGGCCTTCGCGTCGGCGTTGAGGTCGGCCGCGGGCGGTCGGGCGTCGTACACCTGCAACACCGTGAACTGGTAGAAGGTCTGATGGGCGGTCGGATCGCCGTTCTCGAAGAAGGCGAACGGCGGGCGCACCACATCCCACAGCAGGTAGGCGTCCTCGAGTTCGCGCGGCAGGTACGACTCCAGATCGAGGTCGGCGTCGGCCGGATGCCACAGATACCCCTGCAGCAGGCGGATCGCGGCGCGTCCGGCGCCTCCTGCGGGGGTGGTCTGTGTATCTGCGCTCTGCGGATCGGCGCCCTGTAAATCGCTCACGGCCACACTGTACCGCGCCGGGGCGAGCGCGTCGCCGCACCCGGGTTCACCTGTTCTTCTTCTCGCCGGTTCGGTCAGCCGCTCATCCGGCCAGCCAGTCTGCCAACCGCCGCTCGAAGTCGGCGTGCCGGGTGTGGTCGTAGATCAGCCCGTGAAAGCCGGCCCGCTCGGCGGCCTCGATGTTCTCCTGCACGTCGTCCACGAATGCCACCCGGGCGGCCGGAACGCCCATCGCCGTCTCCAGCGCCGCGAACGAAGCGGGGTCGGGCTTCTTGAGGCCGATCTCGTTGCTGAAGACCGGGTTGTGCAGCCGGGCGAAGGCCGCCACCCGCCGCAGGTGGTCGCTCACGACCGGATAGTTGTTGCTCAGCAGGCCGACCCTCACGTTCTGCGGCAGCCGGGCGAGCAGCGCGTACATCGGCTCGTTGTGCAGGATGCTGCCCAGATACAGCGCCTCGAAGTCGTCGTAGCCGAAGGCCGGGTCGGCCCGCGCGGCCCCGGTCTCCTCGGCCAGCACCGCCCAGAACTGTGGCAGTGTCCAGGCCCCCACCTCCAGCTGCCGCACGTGCCGGAAGTAGCTCTCGCGCACGGCCGAAACGTCCAGCCCCAGCCGCTCGGCCAGCCTCGCCGTCGAGCGCCCGTCGAAGGTGCCGATGGTGAAGACGCCGCCCCAGTCGAAGGCCACGTGGCGTGTCGGAAGGTGTTCTGCCTGAGAAGTCATGCCTGGTACTATCTCACCCCGGTGCACCCGGCAGGGCAGGGTGGCCTAGCCTTCCGGCGCCGAAGGCTTCCCGGTCAGGGCGCGTCCTGGACCAGCAGCCCGCGCCGGGTCCAGGCGGCCAGGTTGAGCTGGCGAACAGCGGTGAAGACCTTCAGCCAGTCGGCCTGTTCGTGCCCGGCCACCTGCCCCAGCCGCACGCCCCGGCCGTGCCGTCCGACCTGGGTGCGGTGCGCGTCGAGCAGCGTCTGCGTGCCCGCGCCCTGGTACAGCCGGGCGTCGATCTCCTCACTCTGGGTGGGCACGAAGGGCAGCACAGAAGTGCTGCTCAGCACCGCCGCCGTGCCGCTGGCGCGGTCGCGCATCAGCGTGGCGGCCAGCAGCGAGGGGGCACTCGAGCGCGATTCGGGCGTCTCGCTCCAGCGCAGCGCCAGGGCCGTGTCGGGGGCCAGCAGAAAGGCGCGCAGGTGCCGTCCCTCGCTCAGCAGCGGTTGGTAGAACACGCCCAGGTCGAACGCCCCGGCCTGCGTCAGCTCCTGCCGGAGGGTGGCGAGCTGACGGGCGAGTTCCGGTGTCGCGCCCCAGCTCTTCTCCGGCTGCAGCTGATATTCCTGCTCTTTCGGCACCAGGTCACCCGGCACCGCCCGCCCCTCCAGCCGCGCCTGGCTCATCTCGGGCATGCGCCGCTGCGCCGCCGACTCGCCGAGCAGCCGCTGCAGCTCCTCGGCGGTCAGGGCGGCCAGATTCAGTCGCTGCCCTCTGGGCGCGGCTGCGGTCAGGTCGCCGGGCGAAGGGGCCAGCGTGGAGGAAGGCTCGGACACGGGCTCTCATTCTATCAGGCCGGCGGCCGGTTCCCCGGCGGCGATGGGGGAAGCGGAAGGGGGTGACAGGTCCCGGAGCGGCCTGCCGGGTCACGGTATGCTGGCCGCATGACCACGCCCGACCCTGCTGCCCCGACGACCACGCCGACGACTGCGCCCACGCCCAGCAACGCGGCCGAACCGCGCTACACCGAACTCGTCCACCAGATCGCCCGCGAACTCGCCGCCCACCGGGGGGAAGTCGTGATTCTGTCGCACGTCGATCCTGACGGAGACGCGCTCGGCAGTTGCCTGGGCCTGCAGCGCACTCTGCTGGCCGTGGGCGTGCAGGCCCGGACCTACATGAAGGTGCCCGAGTACCTCGACTTCCTGACCACTCCGGGCGAGGTGCAGCCCGAGCTGACCGCCTGGCCCGAGGGCGCGCTGCTGGTGGTGCTTGATGTCGACAACGCCGACGCGCGGCGCGTGGCGGGGGCAGAGGGGGCGGGCGGTGTGGCGACCTTCACCGGGCGCGTGCTGAACGTCG
>Ga0160427_10001097_pt1 | contig 16606 bp, 22 predicted proteins | sample SolpanmetagenomL_FD_108194 | JGI IMG/M metagenome (GOLD analysis project Ga0160427, IMG submission 108194) | Solar panel surface microbial communities from Lawrence Berkeley National Laboratory, California, USA - L | ecosystem: Engineered > Built environment > Solar panel > Unclassified ...
AGTTTGTTCGTTATAGTTGCGTTTCGAAATTCGAGTGGGAGAAAGTTCATCAGGAAGGAAGCTTGAACTTGACTAGATGCATAGGTCATGTCAGCAGTTTACAAACGTGATACCACTATGGATACCCAAGGAAGTTATACCAAGAGGTCATTAAGCAATAACACTTGCACGTCCATTCCTGCGATAGGGATGACTACTTTCATAGCTATCCAAGTCACAACCATGAAACTCCAACATATCGCTTCAATACGCCCCCAGCCTGTACGCCATTGATAACAAAAGATAAGAATAAGCACAACTAAGGATGTAGCGTAGATAGTAGAGAAGGCTGTGTTCGTGTCCGGCTGACCCGAATTCAAGTCAACGTGGTCTTTGCTATCGAGAAGATATGAATTACTCAGATCACGTTTCGTTGATGGTAATGGCTTTGATAATACTTTTTGACACGCAGTCGTGTTAAGCTCATCCTATGAAGACAACACTCCTTTAGCCCATGAATCTTCTTGTTCAACTCACAAAGATAGTGGCACTCTTACAAGATAAGATTTACAGTAACCGCGCTCCGCAATTAAATTGGCTGCCTTTGCACCCTGAGCGATTCGTCTGCATAATACCATGCCATTATGCCAAACACAATACATGTGATGAAGTTAAGGATGCTCTGCGTTCGCTTCAAGTATTTTTCCAGCAATTGCCATTTCGTGGCTCTTGCCAACGTTAAATTTGGCACAGGTACAGATGTATTATTGCTTATATTTGCTGGTTGTGCTGCCTGCGCTGTCTGTGTACTTGATGTACTAGTTGTATTCGATGTGGATATTATTGAAGATGTATGAGCACTCGACGATGATATTCGAGATACCACAGTCAACGGTATAGACTGTCCCGTTGACGCTACGGTTGAAGACATTGCAGTCGTGTTATTGTTACAAGACATAACGACCGAGATACAATGACCATTTCATGCTAGAGACGAGGAATGTTTAGAAATCTAACCATCCAAGCAGCATCTCTCGATTCATCAGCGACTCTTGAGAATAAATAACGATGAGAGCTGGCCAAATGGCTGACGCTCGAGAGATGTACTTAAGTACCTACTTAGTGGCCTCGTCCCTTCAGCATGTAAGTATGCCTTCATAAGTGCCTTGCTCACCAGCCACAATTACTGGTGAACTCCCTCCCTCCCTCCCCCACCAAGCTGTGGCTAGTGCATCCATCCATCCCATCTCTCCCCACCAAGAAAGTTACGTACCCACTGCACCACCAAAAGCGCAAATCCCGTTGAACGAGCTCCAGGAACTCAACCACTCGAAACTCAACCCACCACCACCACCACCTTCCCTATTCCATAGAGGTCACACTGTTCTCGCTCCCTCTGTCGATCCGTTTCCATATATCTTTCCTGGCACCCTCTCCTGCCTGCTAGCTAGCTAATTCAACCTCCAATCCATCTCCATTACCATCGTCTTCCAGAGTAGACAGCTCACGAATTTCTACAAGAAAACCAATACTTTCACAACCAAACTCCACCACAAAAACCTACAATATGTCTGACCAAGATCTCTCCGGCACCTCTTCTGAATTCCAGGAGGCAGTTGTCAACTCTCGAAAGTTGAAGGCAGTACCTGACAATGACGCTTTACTGACGGTATGTGTCTTTTTTTTCTGCTTTCCCGCCAACAAATCGTTTCTTCATTCTCCTCCTAGCTTCGTTATGATGGAACACGGCCTTTGAGGGAGAGGGAGGTTGTGTTCCGCATACCTGGAGTTCAAGGGCATCTGTCTATTAGCATCTACCATCCATTGTTTTGTCCATCGTTCCCCTTTCGTCATCTTCTCAAGCTTTTTCCAGCTATCACTCCCGCACAAACTTTAAAAGAACCAAAGGAGCGGGAGGGAGAAGGTACATAATAATATAGAATTACTGCTAATACACTCTCTTCCAAATCAATAGCTATACGGTCTCTTCAAACAAGTCACTGTTGGTGACAACACCACAACCAGACCAGGAACATTTGACTTCAAGGTTAGTCTCTCTTTTCCCCTTCTTCAACATTCTCACTCTGTAGACCCTTCGCAATTCATCCCCTTGACTGTAGTCGCAACTGACTAACGCAAATTTAAAATCAAACAGGGAAAAGCCAAATGGGACAAATGGACCGAGTACAAGGGAAAGTCGAAATCTGATGCTGAGAAGGAGTATGTAGCCAAGATACAAGAGCTCATAAACTCGATTGGATTGCAATAGATACCGATAGTATGGGTAGGATAATTGGCTAGACAAAATAAACAAAAGATGCGGGTCACCGCGGTGCTTTCTTTTGGTCTTCTTTTTTTTTCTCCCGCGCTTTTTCCATTTGTTTTCGTCCTTTTTTCGATTATGAAAGAGTATATTCAATATTCGCAGAAGCAGGAAAATGAACATCACCTTTTTTTGAATTTGTCTGGCGATCTATCACATGTGGTCTTGTGTAGGTGTATATTGTAACGGGATATTTTGTTGATATAGTGAATGTTTATACATGAGTAATTGAACAAATCGAAAATTGGATGATAGCGGAAAAACAAAAATAGGCTGATCGATATGTCACACAAAAATACCAAATTGACAAAATGAAACATCACGATGGAAAAATGTCGCTATCATTGTTATCTAAATTACTTAAAGACTTCCCAGTATCTTGTATGAAGATTCTTAAAAAATGAATTAATAGAGGAGGAAGGGAATAAGACTGTAAACGATGCCAAAAATAGATCCTCCTTTCTACTCTTTCCTTCTCATCATTCAATTTTGTTAACACTATCTCTTTCTTCATGCAACAACGTCCTTTGGTATCTTTGGTTTTCTTGCGCTCTCAATAGCTACTGGTGCTTTTCCTTTCAAGTTTTGAGGCATATATGACCTTACAAAGAACATGACAAATAGGTATCTGTACACAAATGATCTATTAGCACTGTCTTCTCAAATTTCTCAGATGTATGGTAATTGATAGTACAAAAGTTCACAAGTTGCATTCTTTTTCTTCTTGTTGAGACGGGAGGTGAACGGAAAGAAGATACAAGACAAAGGTAAATACTTACGTCAATGGTGTCAAATAAAACACGTTTATCGCAACTGCCCATGCCTCTCCATTATGGCTCAAACAAGTGACAAAATCCTGAGTCATCGATGAAGGTGATGCATAATGTTGGTCGCTAATTTTGCTGCTGCTCGTAGTGTTATTGATGAGAGTTGGAGGTATATATTTGATAAAAAGTGTTATAGCAGCATAAGAACCACCAATCAGGAATTGACTGATTTGTAAAGTTGTGAGAGACTGCTTGAGGGCTTTAGGTACTCGGATGTGTAGGGCGGATAAAGTGTAGTAGGTGTACTGTTTTTGCATATAGAGTTAGTTGGATATTCATTCTATATTGAAGATTTCGGAGTTTGACGATGCGAGAGGTATTTTGAAGAGAGAAGGACGGGAGGACAAAACAAACCATAAGAGTATGAATAGCAGAGTTGAACAAGACAAAGAGAAAGATTGGTGGACTCATATATCGGATTCCAATATACATTGATGCCATGGCTCCGGCGTGGTGATCTGCATACAACTCCCCAATTAGCTTTCTTGATAATGCAGACAATTCAACATCTCCATATATCGTCGTACGCCGAAATGATGCCAGGTAGACGTTATTGAGAAAAAAACAAGGAGGTATGAACTCACACGTCTGTAACAAACTACTCTTCTTTCCCTTCGCCAAAATGATTGCGGTATCTACCACTTCGTAAAACTTGCTCAAATAAAACAACCATCCATAAAACGCTAATCCTTCCTGCCACAGTCCGCTGCCATTATCCTCTCGAATCTTGCATAATCCATGCACTGTCCCCACAAATCCTTCATCCGAAGATATCCCTGGAATTGTCCTACTCAACGTTGTTACCATTCCAACAAAAGTCCATCCTGAATAAACTGCCAGAAATAAATTGTGTGCAATCACAAAGTAATGGAACGCTCTTGTTTTGGCAAATGCATAAGGTGTTGGTGGTTTCGTTTTCGAAGCGTACGAGTTGAGGATGTGAACGGTGACAGCATAGACAATTGCAATGGTGATTGGAATTCGTTTGTCGAGGAGTTTAGAGTATAGAGATGGTGATATGTAGAATGGTGAGGTTGTTGGAGGTGCTGGAATGGCGCGTGAGATATTGACAGGTGCCGCGAAGAAGTGCGCTGGTGGGAGCGAGAGTTTGATAGCTCGTTGCGACATTGTTTATTTTATTTTGCGGTATTTCCTTCTGTGTGTTGACAAGCTTGATCTTGGATTGCTTATATCTTGTTTGGTGGTAGATCAGACTTTTGTCTTCAGTGTGTGAGGACAAGTCTATAGTCGAGCCAATGGTGAAAGAACACAAAGAGCAGAGCAAGTCGATCCTTATGAATGACTTTCTGAAGATTCAAAACTCTGTGATGATTGAACAAGACCTCTATGTAACTAAAGTCGTCTCTTTGTTTTAGTCCTCCCGAACTGATATTGAGGATGGAAGAATTTTTTTCTCCTTCGCAACCTAATCGCAGACGATATTTTGTTCAATTCAAATGAAACCAGTCACCAATGCAACTGACCGAGCCTTTTTTCCTTCTTCGTATCTTCCCCACACAATGGGCAGCTCCGCCCGCCAAAAGATTATTCGCATCGTTACCTGATGTCCAACATCGGGAGAGACTAACGAGCTCTCGCCTTAGCTGTATCTAGAGCAACTAGACTTACTGAGTGTTGAGGAGAGAAACCCCAAAAACGCATGTCAGGCGGACGAGTTACAGCATTGGTCTAGCTGATTGATCGATTAGCCTGGTGGATGACGATTCTGTTGGGAAATCAATTTTTGTGTTTTTTCTTGTGGATGTTTTTAAACTTGAAGATCGTCGTGAGAGATGCAGCAACCATCGATGTCATCCCGGGGTCTAGCGCCGGAAACGAGGAATTCAAGGAAATTCAAGGTACAGATAGTATTACTGTATATGACAGGGATTTAATTGCTGGAGATATCAAGAAGCTAGGACTGGCCATTTTACTCAATTCAAGTATGGCCATTATTACAAAGGAATTAATTATTGGTACCATCACTACTACAAACCTCGGCACAGTAATTAATTCGTTCGTTGGTAATGGGAAAGAAACGCTTGGGTTGGAAAGGGAAGTTCTTCAACAATCTCAACAATTGTGAAACAGAAATCTTGCAACAACTCCAAAATGGGTCTATGGGTCATAAATTCAACGGCCAAGAATGAATTGCAATATATATAAACCAGAGCAGCGTATTCAAGTCACAAACAGAGGAGGCGGAACGAGAAATATCCCCATCGTCTATATGCGTCGACTATGATACCAAGTAGATATCTTGTAATCTGAATTGAAGAACATGGTTAAAGGGATTTTCTGTTACTGTCTCAAGCGTTACATCGACGGGTTTAAGGTTTGAATGGCTCGTAGCGTTATCTTGCGTAATTTTTTGGTTGAGCTCTAGCTATAGCATTACCCAACTCTTCATATGTGATTTCTCCACCGTCCTTGGAATCTGGAGAAGGAGCCACAGAATTTATAGATTTATCCAAATATAATGTTGACCCTTTGTCTTCACGATGAGGAGTAAAAATCCAGTGATCTCAATTGGAGAGTTTAACTTCAAGATGATCAATCAATACAACGAAATGTATAGGCAGGGCTCGGTGATTGGATTTGACAATGACTAATTTAGTAGAAGAAAAATCCCGTCACAACACAGCTCGCTTGAGACTTTTGTACGATGATCTATATCACAACGACATGGCAAGTAAACAATCATATTTATGCCAATTTTGATTGTCAGTTTTTGATGATTATCAAAGAACACACAAACTTTTCTAGCAGTGGATCAAGCAGAGCTTGAACCAAACCGCATTGCTCACACGGGCAATGTTAAGATATATTTGCATCCAGATAGTCTTTGGGTGTTTATTAATTTGGAGAGTAGGATACCATGGAAAATGGCGCTGACTTCTATAACTGAGGTGCAACAATCATATGAACTCACATAGCGAGTTCGCATCCTGGAAGTGGTATATGAAGAATATGGTGGCTTGTTATCGTCCTTACAACCAACCGAGGTACATATCTTTCTATATAATCTTTTTCTTCCCTTTTTCTTCTTTTTTTGGGTAAACTCTATATCAAAGATGCCCCATTTTGATCTCGCAATTATATTAAAATGATTCTAAGCATAAGAACCCCTCCTTTAGACGATAACACACCAATGATACTACGACAAGAAGGATATATGGCGAGGTATCTATGATGTAATTTGACCGATCGGAATTAATAGTAATGACTCGTTCCAAAATACCGTGCAATATTAAATAAATGACATCTCTGTTATGATAACAATAATATCCGTTACGTGCAAAATAATATATAAGTTGTCTATTATCTCTAATATTTATTAAGTTGATAATTTCTTGCTGAGTAGAAATATAAGAAAAAAGAACTCCATATAAACCACTAATCTTCATATTTGTCGCCAAGGATGACTAATTCACCCATGAGACGAATTCGTTCGTCTTCGAAGTCTTTGATCCTGTCCACTAACTCTTCTTGGGGTCCCATTGTGACAGATAGTCTTTCAAAATTATGATGCATATTAGTATTAAATGTATAGAGTTTTAGAATAGTGACCAACCTTGAACTCAGAAGCAGTATATACCTGTAGAGGCAGATGGGCGGCAATCATTATTACATTGTTTGAGAACGAGCAAACAGAGATGAATCCAGCTACCGGTTGTTAGGCCCTTCGTTCAATGCTTTACGAGTTTTGGTGTAAAATGCAGCGTGTAGATCCATGTTGAATGGATCCTCGACGCGTATGCACATGATGGTATCGAAGTACCCACTATTTTTGCCTTAGCAAATATCAGCAATGAACTCAAATAATTAAAATAAAAATTTACTGATCTCCTCAGACTATTTAGCACCTAAGTAGCCAGCTTTGTAGTTGTTTTCATATTCGGGAGGATATTGATAGTCAAACTGGTGGCGATATGGATAGTCTCTGTCTCATTGAATGTAGGAAGCCTCGACTTCCATCATGAAAGTCAAACGTTATTTTGTGTTAGAATTCTTCGAATAAATGGGGAAACCATCATTACTAGTGTATCGGTGAATGTATTGTCAAGTTTGGTGTGAAATTCGAGATTTGTATAGGAACAACCGAAGAAATCGATTGTTGGAGATGAAATGTTGACAAATTTGAGTTTTGTAAGGATTTGTCAATCGCCACAGCATTTTGATGAATGTTATGGAAGATTCACTTCTTGGTCGTGCTGTAACAACGAGTTTGAGCCGCTGTTGCCTGTTGGATAGGTAATCCTCCGTCCTTGATAAAAGACTTCATGTTGGCTGCTTTGCTCAATACTGTGATCTACGGCCGAAGGCCTTCGAAATAGATTAAGTAGTATAGTTACTTGAAGAACGAACCCTTTGAACATCAACAAATTGTAAGTAAAAGCCTAAACCGTTATTGAGATCAAGTCGAGAAGAGTTGATAAACTGTATTTGAACTAGTTGGAGAGGAGTAACAGTCAAGACAAACCCAATTACTCACATAGCAAACTTGAACTTTAGTCAAACCATCGCTAAACTATGCAGCTGCGAGCCACATGAATGTGGAGATTATGTTTTCCAAATCTGGGTATATAGCTTCTCTGTTAGCTGCAATATATGCGCCAAGATTCATGTGACCTGAGGGTAGGAATAATGACACGTTTGTTCTAGAACATACCATCAGTCTCGACCCGGCTAATGCGCATTTAAAATATTACAGGAGTATCATCCACGAATGCTCGGTAGTAGAATTGAGTTTTTGTACTCGATGAGCCACTTATATCTATGTCGTCAGGACCTTTGGATGCATACACCCCGCCCATTAAGTAGCTCATTTTTGCATTCTCTTACCTAGTGACCGCATACACGTTATCTTTGGGAGAATGCCGCTTGGTCCGATAAGAGTGCCCAAGAGGCTGTTGGGGTTGGTGAAGGTAGCCTGAAGCCATAAAATTGATTGGATTGAGGTGTCAGACTACATTGATTCACATCCAAGTCGATTTCAGAGTACGCCTCATTAGACTCAGGCGCACCCTCAACAGGATCAGCAATAGCACCAGGGCAGAACGTTAATAGTCAAATTTACCTCAGCTCCTGAGCGCTGTTCTCCACCAAAGATATGCAGTTGGTCTCTTACAACTATCGCGCAGGACTTGTCGCAAGTGGTTGATACAATATTTTGTCTCATTTATATTACCATAATCCGGTTCGTATCTTTTCATTGCATATACGCGGTACACTGATTTTTTGTCCCAAAGATTCAGGCATAGCTGATAAAGTCCAGTGTTTAGCTGAAGGTTATCGGATATGTATGACAGTCTTATGGCGGTAGAGTACCTCTGAGCCTGTACATTCAAGGATGGGTTCCAGAGAGACTCTATCGCTCGGATCCCCTCAGTAAATGAACGTGGTTGGAGACATGGTCGATCGTTGTCAGAACTGTGGCTCTGTTGTTGTTTGCCCCAGAAGTAGATGAGGAGCTTGTAGCTGGAGGAGCGCTCTGCTTGTATAGTTTGAATGTGTGTTCATGAAAGTCCGTTGCAACTTTAACACTAATCCAGACCTTATCTATATAGGTCGTCGGCTTCATCTCAGCGAGATTGATGCCGGTCTCAAGATGTGTCAAGTTCTTGTTTATAGGTATTGTCTGCTTAAGTTGGGCGCCAAGGCGGATGTTTTAAAGGTGCTCGCACCATACTCTTGTATTATCGTGAGAATGATGACCGTGGAAACACGTTGACCGAACAACCAATGAAATTCGTGTATCCACGGAGCATGTCGTGCGATAGTTGAACTTCAAATACTATATAGGCGAAATTGCGTATTAGTGTCGAGCACTGCCAAAAGACAGACACTCGGAAGTGCTTAAAGATATACCATTAGTTACTCGTGTGTAATGAAGTGATGAAATGATAAACTGAAAGAGTCTAGTCGACTTTTGAAAGGTATAAATTGATGTTGAATTATCAAATAGGTTGAATCCATTGCATCAACCCTTTGTGCCTAAAAGTCTTAATTATTCAGTCTAAAAACGACGTAAAATTTGGAAGACAGATACTTACACAAATACTTCCTACAGTCTTGACTGCTCTGAATCATGAGGGACAAACTGTCCATTTTCTGTCTTTTTGATATTACCCTGTCTGATTCACCCTCAAACCATAAAGGCTTCTTTTTCGCAAGATGTCAAAGGTTTTTTATAAGTCTCTCCTATTTATGGAGACCAAACTACTAATATTATGCTCAAGATGAGAATTATCTGGTTCTGCAATCACAAACTTGAACTCACCACCTCGTTCTCTATCTCAACAGGTGATTCACAAATCCCCACACTCATTTTTTGAGCGTATTGATCGTGATTTGCATGGAGAACATTTGGTTTAATCGCGATCTATTCAATACGGAATGAGCTTTATGGTCGCTGCGTAGATTGGAGTGTACTGCGCGGTAAAGTCAGCGAATACTGATGGGACAACCCTTGCTAAAATTGCTAAACTTGCACGTACACAAATCTGAATTCAATGTCGAAAGTCTGTTATAGAACTTGAAGGTTCTCAGCTCGACCTTATCTATGACATGCTTGACAAAGGTTTTTTGTCTTGTCGGAAGACCATCCCCACCACATTGTTTGCACCTTCTAGCATTGGTGCAAGTTTGTGGTTGTTTTGACGGTTAGCGCCAGAGGTAGAATTTTGGCCAATGCCTTAATTCGGCGCAAAATGAGATCAACATACTGCGTCGCAGCCTCAGCTCATCCCTATGCTTGACTCTGGTCACTCAAAAGATATTTCACAGATTGTTTACGCCTCTCACTTTCATCAACGAACAACCACAAAGACCAAGATCCTCTTCAATCTCGTAAAGCAACAAATTTATGCTTTGAACACTCGATTTTAGATTTTCAGGAGACGTATTACATGTCGAGTGTTGCAACTGCTCGAAGTGTAGTTTGCTGATGACGGAAGTGGACGTTTGGGAGTTGGTTGATGTGAAATGTTAGAAATCTTTCAGGTGTATCAGCTGTTGCTCTGTATTGTGAGAAAAAAATTGAAAGCCTTCCTCAGCGTCATATCAACACTTTTATGGCAACTGGCTATTATTGTTTGCCTCTTTCCAAGCTGATACGTCAGTTCCTCTCAAACTGTACTTTATCAATGAGTACTTGGACGAGAATGATCCCAAGACGTGACGACAAGATTTATTGATCTGGAGGAAAAGAAACGTGCCGATGTGGAAGTTGATTGTGCACCATTTTCGTTGCATTGGAACTTGCCCACGTCGGAGTTTGTTGTACCGATAGTTCTAGCATCATCAGTATGATTTCCAGGCATAGACTAGACTTGTCACAGATCTTGTGTCCAGGAATATCGGTAGGGTAAAAGGATGTTGTATCATGATTGTTTCTCCCACTAGCAGCCACTGGGCAGGACAATGACTTACATTTATATATATGTAATAGTATGTCTCATTGATATTTTCTCTCATCCTGAATCTGCCAGAATGGATTGTCTTGAGTCTACTTGCTTTGCATATTTGTAGCGTTGATTGACTGTATGGTCGTGAAGCTGAGTCTCATCAGCTCTACCACTACGTTGCCGTATGGTACCTCTAAAAAGCTGCCGTATAGCTAGTAAGCCCGCAAAGCGACCGATTCAAGAGCTCCCGAATTTGTATTTGATCGTCGCTTTACTTGCGTTTGAATTGATTGTTGTATATATATATATATGTAAGGTTGGTCTTCTCGTAGTTGAGATTAACTTTGTGCAGAGACTATGGAGGATTGATAATTCATTTTATGGAGCTGCTCTATGGTGTGTATACGAGAGTTCAAATTGGAATTTCCCTTACGTGTCTTTTCTTTGTGTTTGCACAAAGTTTGTTCTTTGCTGTGTTGTTATTTTCCTTTCTATTGATCTAGCGTTGTGCTACGTGAGAAGATCCTTGCGTCGGCGATTGACACGCTCTACTCCCTTCCATTATTCGTCCGTGCTGCTTGATAATCTAGGCCACGTGATGTCGTGTAGTTTTCGTGATTCGCCATGACGTCGCGTCTCTGATAGCTTTCCCTTCTGCTCACTCTTTGTGAAACAACAACAACAACAACAACAACAACAACAACAACAACAACAAGCATTGACAAGAACTCTTGATCGATGATAGCATGTCTTCAGAGACAACCTCGCTTTAGTTTATTCATCGGAGAGTTCACAAAGCTGCTACGAACAAGATTCTTGAATACTCATACCCAATATCAATACAAAATGTCAGAACGGCCTGCCAAACGAATAAAGCTTAATCTGCCCACATCTTCGTCATTGAATCGTGACATCTCTCCTCCTCCATTGAGACGCGAGTCACGTACAACATCAACAGATTCGGTTGGACATTTCATAAAGTTAGACAATGACGATGACTCTACTGTTCCAATTGAGCTTAAAAGTTCAAAAACTCTTATTCTGTCATCTCCATTCAAATTGACTAGAATCAAAGATCTACCAGCTTCAAAAAATGTAGATACAGTCTCACTGAAGGAAATCATTGGTGATCCATTAATCAATGAACTGTGGTGTTTTAACTACATGCATAGTATACCATTCATTGTGTAAGGGGTCAATCATCATATCATTGATGCTACACACAGATGTGACTGACCTTTAATTGGGGATGTTAGCGACAATATGGACGAAGACACGAGAAAAGATTGTAAAATTAAAATCATCCATGGTAATTGGAAATCTGAAGATCCAAGTCGGCTCAAGTTGCAGGTATGTTTTTACTGTACCTATGTGGCACTGAAAATTGACTCTTACAGGCGGACGTAGAGCATCTGGGCGGTTACAAGATTGAATTGATCGCAGCTTACATGCCTGAGATGTTTGGTACACATCATACAAAGATGATGGTCATTTTCCGACATGACAATACAGCAGAGTATGTTGAGCCTTGACTACAACGATGTAGAAAAGGCAGCTAATAGATTAGAGTCGTTGTACACACAGCCAACATGATCCCATTTGACTGGACAAACATGACACAAGGAGTATGGCAATCTCCTCGTCTTCCACTACTCGCAGACGATACTGCAGAAGTTCGATCTGATGTTGGTTATGACTTCAAGCAGTCGTTCCTGGCCTATGTTGATGCATATGGCAAGACCAGATGTGGCTCCCTCGCTCAACAGCTACGGAAGTTTGATTTTCAAAATGTTCGAGCTGTGTTTGTAGGTCATGTACCAGGTCGTCATCCAGTTGGTGGAGATCTCAAAAAACACTTTGGCTGGCTACGACTAAAAGACGCGTTGGCTGACGTGACTCTTCGAAATCCTGATAAGCAAGGAGAAATCGTTGCACAAATTTCCTCCATCGCGTCGCTTGGAGCTACTGATGCCTATCTTACAAAGACCATCTACCCAGCACTAAGCACATCGTCCACATCTACATCACAAGAGACACCTTTACGAATCGTTTGGCCAACGGTTGAGGACATCCGTACCAGTATTAACGGCTTCGACAGTGGTAGTGCAGTCCACACAAAAGGTGATAAACCAGCCGCCGTCAAGCAGCTAGCATATATTCGTTCATACATGCATACATGGAGTGGTACGGGCGACTTGGACGCCGGCAGACGAAAAGCAGCACCCCATATCAAAACTTTTACTCGATTTTCGTATACCACATCTTACAATTTACCGCCGACTATCGGTAAAGCTAAAGCAAAACCTGATGAGGGAAAATACGATAAAAAACATCCATATGTTGACTGGTCCCTTTTAACTTCAGCAAATCTATCACAACAAGCCTGGGGAGCTGCTGTTAATGCCAGCGAGGCCACTGTCAGGTGTTGTAGTTACGAGGCAGGTGTACTCATCTACCCAGCTCTTTGGAATGACCTTTTGGATAGTACAATCTCCGACCAATCCTCAACCTCCGGATCATCGTTATCATCAAAAGGTTCTATCTCAAAACCCCGCACCGTTGAAATGCGTGCTGTGGGTAGCAGTAATTATCTCGAAGAAGAGGAACTTATGACGTCTCTTGACGCGGTCGGTTCCGGAAAACAGTACAAGAATGTGCTTGTTAGTGTAAGATTGCCATATGATTACCCACTTACGAAATATTCAGATGATGACATGCCATGGATTGCTGAGAAAGATTATGGAGAACTGAGAGATTGGATGGGTTCGCAATGGCCACCTAGATATTAGGATTTCGTTGTGATTACTTTTCAGCTTTATTCACAAAAAATCCAAATCATGTTTGACACTGTTTGTCCTGCTTTTTCTAGTATGCTAATGGACGTTGAGCCTGAAGCGCTTTAGCTTGATTGCATGTTTTCTTTGTGGCACAGGAGGCGGGGAATTGGTCAAAGCTTTGTGATGTAAGATAACGTCTCGACGTTTAAGACTCTGACCAAGTTGCCATTGTAAAGTAGATCTATAGATGCAATTCATAAAATTCGAAGAAACAGAAAAATGGCACTAATTGTACAATGAATGACAAGAAACAAAGACAGATACGCAAAAAAAGAACTCCCAAAACAATCATAAAGCTCACCGGTTGATAAAGATAGTCTCTAGACAATGTTGCTGCTGTGAGAAGTCCAAGACGAGAAAACAAAGGAAATATAAAAAAGACATATAACCGAAAGAAAGAGAATGTAAAAGAAATGAAATGCGAAGAAGAAATGACAATATATACAATAACGCACCTACAAACGTGAACAAGCTATGAAATGGAAAAGAGGAAGAAAAAGGAAAAAGAAAAAAAGGAAGTATAAACGTATCAGATGATATACTAAATCATCCCACCAATCTCCGCTATATCGCTACCCCATCGTTTGGTACTATCTCGCTGCTGCTGCTGTTGGTCTTTAGAGTTATTGCTACCATTCATCAAACCCAATCCTACTCCCGATCCCAAACTCAAAGCAATAATCCCTCCATTTGTGTTTCCTGATGGATTGACAGCTGATATTCGCGGATATGTCACTGAGGGTGTTGATGGAATTGGTGGGGGTGGTGGAATGGTAGCGGTGGTAGTCGTTACACTTTTCTCTGGACGCGAAGAACTGTTCCATGTGTATGTTGGTGAAGTTTCTTCTTTAGGTTTCGTTTTTGTTTCTTTAGCGTCAATGCTGTTGTTGGTGTTATTAGGTAGAGTTTTATCATTGCTGCTGTTGTTTTTAGCATCGTTGTCATTGACGTGTTTCGCTACTACGTTGTCACTATTGTTATTGCTGACTTTTTCCAGTGAAGTAGACATAGTAGTAGAAGTTGTTGCTGCAGGAGGGGTGGTTATAACAGCAGCTCCTGTGATATTCGGTGAAGGAGATAGTATGGGAGTGCTCGAATGTGAGTGTGGTTGTGATCGTGTTGCTGAAGCTGTGGATGTCTGATTATTGCCAATATCCCAACTGACTCTCCTATTATTATTGCGACTATTGCTTCCGCCACTGCGGCTCCCACTGCCACTATCACTATGGTTGGTATGGCTGTTGTTGTTGCTACTACTGCCAACACTACTTCCTCCTACTGACCTTCTTTTTGATACCGACGATGAGAATGATGATCTTTGGGATGATGGTGGAGGTGGTCTAATAGGTTCGGGCGGATATGGGAATATACTAGGTGATGGTTGACCCGGTGAGATGGGTCCAGTGTTGCCTTTCCATCCAGATGGGAGTGTTAATTCTGTTGATTTGATGTTGTTACTAGTGGTGGTGTTGGACGACGACGACGACGACAATGTCGTGGTTTGGTTGCCAGCATTATTATACGCACTATGAAGATTGTCATGGGATGCTTTGAGAGCAGTACTAGCTTCGATAGTCTTCCAACCCTTTGTTCCGAATGAAATTATGTTTTCAACAGGAGTTTCAGGGTGGTAGAACGATGTGTTGTTGGCATTCGTAGTAGTGGTACTGCTAGCGACACTGAAGGTTTTATTGCTGCTAGCTCTTGCAGAGTGGACATTGATGGAAGATGAGTTGGATAGAGTCCGGTCTGTACGTGGTTTCCTTGGAGGTATAGACCTCTTCAAGCTATCAAAAGCTGAGCCAAAATTGCCTGAAGACCGAATAATAAGAGGCGGGACTGGGCTATCTGACTCGTCATCATCGTCATCATTTTTGACAGGATTATGAAACTTTTTGACAGTTTGTGGTGGTTGATATCGTGGTGGTATTGTGAATGTTGTACTAAGAGGAGTTCTCGGCATGACAACTTCTTCCGCTGTTTGAATCTCCACATTCTCGTTGCTTTCATCATCGTCTTCAGATGAATTTTCGGAAAATGATGCTAGGTAATGTGTTCCTCGCTTTGTCCTTTGCGGTTTCGTGGTGATGCCGTTTGTGCTTGGAGCTGTGCTTGTGCTAACACTTTTGGATCGTTCGGAACCGAAGGAGAAAGCACCACTTGATGTAACAGGACTTTCAATTTTAGAGATTGTATCAAGAGTCTTTGGTGCTAGTCTCGTGTTGCCTGGCAAAGGAGATGACATTTGTCTTGCCCGTGGCGGGGGCGGAGGTATCAACAACGGCCCCTTAGCCTGTGGTTTATCCCCATAGATGAGCCGTGATGCTTCTGCGAGAAGTGATGGCGGTATAGTACTGAAATCTCCATCGTCTATGTTTTCTTCATCCTCGACCTCTTCTTCCACCTTATTCGATAGCAAGCTTTGTCTCCTTGAACTCGCAGATTTCGATATGTTTGAAGAACGCTCTGATTGTTCTGTAGAGGCAGTGCGTGAATTTCGTGGTGAAACATCATCAATGTGATTTTCAGTCTGCTGTCGTGACCCTTGCTTGAGGAACCATCCAATCCCACCACCACCACTACTTTGACGTTTCCTTGTGCGCTCACTTTGTGCTACCGTCTTGGCTGATTCTTGTTGAAATTCATCGACAGATTGATTTCTTAGTAGGAGACTCCGCTCAGCCTCCCACATCTCCCGTTCTGTCGCCCATAATTGGCGCTCGAGCTCAAACACTGCCTTTTGTTCCGATAACAGTGCTTCTTGGCGAGCGATAAGAGTTACTGTCTGTGCCCGGTACTTGTGCGTAAGAGTGAGCAGATCCGAGGTTGGTGAAGACATGATGATCGTTGCAAAACCGTGAGAACTCAAGGTTAGAGTCTACAAATTTCAGATATCATCAACGATCAATCATGTAGGATGACATGCGCTTCTTTTTTTTGGCTGACTTGGGACTACCCAAATTGGCGGGTACTTCAGGCGGCTTTATGAAGATGGCGGTGGTCAGCTGCAAATGGCAAGCGACATTCCAAGGCTTACTATTGATTCTACGTATACTACGGAGATTGATACAACGGCAGTTAGTTGTCAGGTTTGATTAAAGAAGCCCCCTTTCGCTTTGGATAAATTACTCTGCAGAAGAGAGCAGAATGTGGAATGTGTGTGATTGTGGCAGACGATGAAATCAATGTGCCAGCAACAATTTGTGATAGTGGAGGTAACGGTGGAAAAAG
>Ga0160427_10001099_pt1 | contig 16599 bp, 14 predicted proteins | sample SolpanmetagenomL_FD_108194 | JGI IMG/M metagenome (GOLD analysis project Ga0160427, IMG submission 108194) | Solar panel surface microbial communities from Lawrence Berkeley National Laboratory, California, USA - L | ecosystem: Engineered > Built environment > Solar panel > Unclassified ...
GATGTTCGCCTACGCGGGCCTCGAGGGGCTCTTCGTCGGCGCCATCAGCAACTACTACACGCAGGCCTTCGGCAACGGCATCGTCACCACGGCCGTCGTCGGCACCCTGTGCGCCTTCGGCGCCATGCTCGTCGCTTACAAGACGAAGGTCATCCGCGCGACGCCGAAGTTCGCGAAGGTCCTGCTCATCGCGGTCCTCGGCTACGCGGTCTTCGGCCTGGTCAACCTGGTCCTGTCGCTGACCGGCGTCGGCAACGTCTACGCCGGCGGCGGGATCCTCGCGATCGGCGTCAGCGCCATCGGCGTCGTCCTGGCCTCGCTGTTCCTGGTCCTGGACTTTGACCACATCGAGCGCGGCATCCGCAACGGCCTCCCGGTCCGGGAGTCCTGGCGCGCGGCCTTCGGGCTCACGGTCACCCTCGTGTGGCTCTACCTGGAGATCCTGCGCCTCGTCGCGATCCTGCGCGGCAGCAACTGACGGACGCGAGCACCCCACCGGAGCTCGGTGCGCCGGCCGACGAGGCCGCGCGCGCCGAGCTCCGGCGCGTGCTGGGCCTGCTCGTCGACCGGGTGAAGGGCATGCCCCTCACCCAGCTCCGCCGCCCGGCCGACGGCGGGGACGCCCCCCGCGCGGAGCTGGTGCACCGCACGGCGCAGGTCCTCGCCGACCTCGCCGCGGACGCCGAGGGCCGGGTGCGGCGGGAGGTCCCCGCACTGGCCCTGCACGGCGCGGGCGACCAGCTCGCGGTCGTCGGGGCCGACGTGCTGGCCGCCGCGGACGCCGAGCGCCTGGCGCAGGCCCACGAGGCCGTGCTCGCCCTGCGCCGCGCCCTCTGAACCCACCCCTCCGTGATCATGCAGGTAGTCCCTGCATGATCACGGAAGGGGCGGGCCGGGCCGCCGGAGTCGGGGCCGCCTGAGAGGATGACCCCATGCGCTACGCCGAGTCCGTCGTCGACCTCGTGGGGGGCACGCCCCTCGTCAAGCTGCAGAAGGTCACCGCGGGCCTGTCCTGCACCGTCCTCGCCAAGGTCGAGTACATGAACCCCGGCGGCTCCGTGAAGGACCGGATCGCCCTGCGGATGATCGAGGCCGCGGAGGCCGACGGCCTGCTGAAGCCCGGCGGCACGATCGTCGAGCCGACCAGCGGCAACACCGGGGTCGGGCTCGCCCTCGTCGCCCAGCAGCGCGGCTACCGCTGCGTCTTCGTCTGCCCCGACAAGGTCGGCGTCGACAAGCGCAACGTGCTCAAGGCCTACGGCGCCGATGTCGTGGTGTGCCCGACGGCGGTACCGCCGGAGGACCCGATGTCGTACTACTCGGTGTCCGACCGCCTGGTGCGCGAGATCGAGGGCGCCTGGAAGCCCAACCAGTACGCGAACCCGCAGGGGCCCGCGAGCCACTACGCCACGACCGGCCCCGAGATCTGGGCCGACACCGAGGGCCGCGTCACCCACTTCGTCGCGGGCGTCGGCACCGGCGGCACCATCACCGGCACGGGCCGCTACCTCAAGGAGCAGGCCCAGGCGGCCGGCACGACGCTCCGCGTGGTCGGCGCCGACCCGGAGGGTTCGGTCTACTCCGGCGGCACGGGGCGCCCCTACCTCGTCGAGGGCGTGGGCGAGGACTTCTGGCCGTCGGCCTACGACCCGAGCATCGCCGACGAGATCATCGCCGTCTCCGACGCCGAGTCCTTCCTCATGACGCGCCGCCTGGCGCGCGAGGAGGGCCTGCTCGTCGGCGGCTCGTGCGGCATGGCCGTCGTCGCGGCGCTGCGGGCCGCGCGCGACCTGGGCCCGGACGACGTCCTGGTCGTGCTGCTGCCCGACGGCGGTCGCGGCTACCTCGGCAAGATCTTCAACGACGACTGGATGTCGTCCTACGGCTTCCTCGAGAGCGAAGAGGGTGGCACCGCGGGCGACGTGCTGCGGCAGAAGTCGGCCGGGCTCCCGGCACTGGTGCACACCCACCCGACCGAGACCGTGCACGACGTCATCGAGATCATGCGCGAGTACGGGGTCTCCCAGCTGCCCGTCGTGGGTGCCGAGCCGCCCGTCATGGCGGGCGAGATCGCCGGCGCGGTGACCGAGCGGGAGCTGCTGGACGCGGTGTTCTCCGGCCGGGCGAAGATGTCCGACGCCGTCAGCGCCCACATGGGCCCGTCGCTGCCGCTCGTCGGCGCCGGGCAGTCCGTGGAGGAGGCCCGCGCGGTGTTCTCCACGGCCGACGCGGCCGTGGTGGTCGAGGACGGCAAGCCCGTCGGCGTCATCACCCGCCACGACCTGCTGGCCCACGTCGCCACGCACGGCGCCGCCCGCTGAGGCGGAGCCCCGCCCGTCGCGACGGCCGTCCCGCTGCGCGCGGGGCGGCCGTCGTCAGTAGCGGATCGCGTCGATGACCTGGGCGCGCACCGCCATCACGGCGGGCACGATCCCGGCCAGCGCGCCGATCGCCGTGGCGGCGACGAACCCCTCCACCGCCGCCTCCCAGGGGTAGGGCGGCACGTCGGTCAGGGAGATCCCCTCGGGCAGGACCAGCGACAGCGGCAGGTTCGAGATGATCGCCACCGAGAGCAGCACGGCCAGCGCCCCCGCCGCGGCCGTCGCGCACACGCTCTCCAGCAGCACGGCGGAGAACACCCGCCCCGACGTGGCGCCGAAGCTGCGGCGGACGCCGATCTCCCGGATGCGCTGGCGCACGGTGACCAGCCCGACGTTGAGGACGCCGATCCCGCCGAGGACCAGGGCGAAGACGCCGATCCCGCGCACCCCGTAGGCCAGGACGAGGTTCACGACGCCGAGCTCCTCGCCCGAGTCGTAGCGGCTGACGCCGACGTTCCCGCCGGGCACCGAGGCCGTGAGCTCGCGCTGCAGGACGTCCTGCAGCTGCTCCGCGTCGGCGTCGGGGACCCACACCTGCATCCCGAGCTGCGCCGGACCGTAGGCGGGGTCGGCGCTGATCCACCGCTCGACGTCGCCGGGCAGGACCCACGCCGAGGGGGAGTAGGTGTTCCGGTCGTCGACCACCCCGACGACGGTGGCCCGCACCGGGGTGTCCCCGCCGAGGACGACCGTGGGCGGGGACGCGGGGTCGAAGCCCCCGACGGCGTCGGCGAACTGCTGGTCCACGACGAGCGCGGGGGCGAACCGGTCGGTGTCGGCGTCGGTGAACCACCGGCCCTGCAGCACCTGCACGCGGTGCATCTCGCCGTAGCGAGGTTCGGCGATGGTGCCGCTGATGACCTGCGTCCCGCCCGGGAACCGGGCGGGGAACTGCAGCGACCCCGTCAGCGACGACCACGCGATCTCGTGGCGGGCCACGACGGCGCGCAGGGTCGCCATGGACTCCGCGTCGACGGTGCTGGAGCCGTCGGAGGAGTAGACGTCCAGCTGCAGCGTCGCGGCCCGCCCCTGCGAGCGGTCGGAGCTCTCCTGCAGCATCTGCGCGCCCATGCGCCCGACGGCCGTGATGGTCGTCATGGCGAAGACCGCGAGGAACACGCCGACGAGGGACAGCACCACCCGGACGCGGTGGACGCGGACCTCCTGCCACGCCTCGGTGATCGCGGCCAGCACGCCCATCAGGTCCCGCTCCGGTCGGCCGCCGCGTCCTGCAGGGCGGCGTCGCTGAGCGGCGACAGCACGCCGTGGTCGAGGCGGAACCGCCGGTCGGCGCGGGCGGCGACGGCCAGGTCGTGGGTGATGGTGATGAGCGTGGTGCCGTCCTCGCGGACCAGTTCCTCGAGGACGTCCATGACGGCGGAGCCCGTGTCGACGTCGAGGGCGCCCGTGGGCTCGTCGGCGAGCAGGACGCGCGGGCGGCGCACGAGGCTGCGCGCCAGGGCGACGCGCTGCTGCTCCCCGCCGGACAGCTTCTCGGGCATGGTGTCCAGCCGCTCCCCGAGCCCGACGCGGGTCAGCATCGCCCGGGCGGTCCGGCGTCGGCCGAGGAACTCCCGGGAGGAGCCGTAGAACAGGGGCGAGGCCACGTTGTCGGTCGCGCTGCGGCCCGCGAGAAGGTTGAACTGCTGGAAGACGAACCCGAACGTCGCACCCCGCAGCTTCGCGGTGCGGCGACCGGACATCCCCGCCGTCGGCCGCCCGTCGAGGAGGTACTCACCCGTCGTGGGGCGGTCCAGCAGGCCGACGAGGTTCAGCAGGGTCGACTTGCCCGAGCCCGAGCGCCCGACGACCGCGATGTGCTCGCCGGCCTCGACGACGAGGTCGACGCCCGTGAGGATGCGCAGCACCTCCCCGTCCGGCAGCGCCACGGTGCGCCCGACGCCGTCGAGCGAGATGACGCTCACCCGACGACGACCGGGCTGCCGTCGGGGTTCTGCGCCGCGTCGTCCGTGCCGGGCACGAACTGCAGGATCCGGGCGCCCTCGGCCACGCCGCCGCGGACCTCGACGTGCTCCCCGTCGGTGAGGCCCAGCGTGACGGCGGTCCTCGTCGGCGCGCCCGCGTCGTCGAGCACCCACACGCTGCCCTGCGCCACGCGCCCCTGGACCGCCGTGACCGGGGCCAGCAGCACGCCCGCGGCGCGCCCGGCCGTCACCTCGACCGTCGCGGACAGGCCCGAGAAGACCTGCACCTCCGGCGGGACCCGGCACGTGACCGTGGCGCCGGTCGGCGTCGACCCGGGATCGGTGGCGCCGCCGCCGTAGCCGTACGGGTCCGGCACCGCGGCGGGGGCGGGGGTGCTGCCGGGGACGCCGGTGCGCAGCCCGGTGCACGCGAACGTCCCGGGCCCGCCGGGCACGGTGACCGACGCGGAGGTCGGCGGCGCGAGGAGCCGGAACTGCTGGTCCTGCGTCAGGGGCGCCGACACCGTGAGGGTGCCCGGGCTGACCGTCGCGACCGCGTCGCCGATCGAGACCGGCTGCGCGGGCAGGACGTCCAGGGTGGCGAGCGTGCCCGGGACGGTGGCCGTGACGGTGACCGTCCGCGTGCGCGGGGCGGCCGGGGCGGCGACCGGCGCGGCCGGGTCCGCCGCGGTCGTCGCCGGGGTCGTCTCCTCCACGGGCACCAGCACGGTGAACAGCGGCGTGCCCTTCTCGACCGCGTCCCCGACGGAGGCGCGCACGCGGCCCACGGTCCCGGCGGCCGTCGCCTTCACCGTCGTGGCGGCGTCGGCCTCGATGGTGCCGGTGAGCGAGACGGTGTTCACGACGTCGCCGCGCGCCACGGTCGTCTCGGCCGGGGTGAGCACGGCGGACGGGCTCGCTGCGCCGGCGCTCTCGGGCCGTCCGCGGCCGAAGGCGATGTACAGCAGGGCGATCGCGATCAGGGCCCAGACGAGCAGCCGCAGCGCGGGGAAGACGATCGTCCTGACGACGCCCACGTGGTCCACCTCCGGTCCGGCCGGTGGGGTGGTGCAGCGGTGGCCGGTCCCCCGAACGGCGTCCAGCGGAACCTAACAGCCCCGGCGGGTGGCGGTGGGGGGTTTCCGGAGGACCGGCCGCGGGGTTCCGGCGGCGGGTTCCGGGGGACGGCGGTCAGCCGGGCAGCAGGTCCCGCAGCGTCGCGGCGTCCTCGCGCAGGCGGGCCGGGTCGTCGTCGGCCACGAACTCCAGCAGCGCGTCGTGCTCGCCCGCGCCGGCCGCGAGGGCGAGCACCCGCCGCCAGAGGTCCGCCCGCGCGGCCAGCGGCCGGCGCCGCGTGCCCGGGCCCCAGGCGAAGACGTGCAGGGCGCCCACACGCGGCAGCAGCGCCACCAGGCTGGCGAGGGCGTCGGCGTCGCCGACGTCGACCGCGGGCTGCCAGTAGGTGGACAGCTCCGGCGCGCCGGTGAGGTCGTCGACGGCCGCGAGCAGCGCGGCGGTGGAGCCCGGGGTGTCCGTCAGGGTGCCGCCGTGCCACTCCAGGCCGACCTCGACGCCGGCGTCGCGGGCGCGGCGCACGGCGTCGGCTGCCCCGGCGGCCACCCGGGCGCGGTCGGCGTCGTCCGCGTCCGCGGAGCCGGCGTCGCCGGCCCAGACCCGCACGCGGGGCGCGCCGAGGGCCAGCGCCGTGGCGAGGACGTCGTCGAAGGCGCCGTCGGCGTGCACCCCGGTGCGGTGGTAGGAGCCCAGCGACGTCACGCGCAGGCCGGCGTCGCGCGTGCGGGCGCCGACGTCGCGGGCCGCGGGGAGGTCGCCCGGCGGCGCGTGGACGTCGGCGCCCCACTCCACGCCCTCGAGCCCGGCCGCGGCGGCCAGCGCGACGACCTCGGCGGCCGTGCGGTCGCGCAGGGTGACGGAGCACATCCCCGGACGGATCACGACGCGATCCTTGCACCCCCGGGGTGCTCCGCCCTAGTGTTTGGCAAGCGCTTTCCGGCGTGTCCAGCCAACAACGGAGGAGGGGGAGCGGCGATGGCGCAGCACCTCGGAGTGGTTCTGAACGGCGTCACCGGGCGCATGGGGTACCGCCAGCACCTGCTGCGCTCCGTGCTCGCGATCCGCGAGCAGGGCGGGGTGGCGCTGGCCGACGGCAGCCGCGTCCAGCTCGAGCCCCTCCTGGTGGGGCGCAGCGACGCGAAGCTGCGGGAGATCGCCGACCGCCACGGGCTGACGCGCTGGACCACCGACCTCGACGCGGCACTGTCCGACGAGGAGTTCCCCCTGTACTTCGACGCGCAGATCACCTCCGCGCGCGAGACGTCGATCCTCGCCGCGATCGCCGCCGGCCGCTCGATCTACACCGAGAAGCCGGTCGCGGAGTCGGTGGAGGGGGCCCTGCGCCTGGCCCGCGCCGCGACGGCCGCCGGGGTGAAGAACGGTGTCGTGCACGACAAGCTGTTCCTCCCGGGCCTGCGCAAGCTCAAGCGCCTCGTCGACTCGGGGTTCTTCGGGGAGGTCCTCTCGGTGCGCGGGGAGTTCGGGTACTGGGTGTTCGAGGGGGACTGGCAGCCGGCCCAGCGGCCCAGCTGGAACTACCGCGCCGAGGACGGCGGCGGGATCGTCGCGGACATGTTCTGCCACTGGAACTACGTCCTCGAGCAGATCATCGCCCCCGTCCGGTCGGTGACCGCCCGCGCGGTGACCCACGTGCCCGTCCGCGTCGACGAGGCGGGGGAGCCGTACGAGGCGACCGCCGACGACGCGGCCTACGCCATCTTCGACCTCGAGGGCGGCGTCGTCGCCCAGCTGAACTCCTCGTGGGCCGTGCGCGTCGACCGCGACGAGCTGGTCGAGTTCCAGGTCGACGGGACCCTGGGCAGCGCCGTCGCGGGCCTGCACGGCTGCCGCGTCCAGCCCCGCTCGGCGACGCCGCGCGCGGTGTGGAACCCGGACCTGCCCGAGCAGCACGACTACCGCGGCGACTGGCTCGCGGTGCCCGACAACGAGCCCGGCGGCTTCGACAACGGCTTCAAGGTGCAGTGGGAGCAGTTCGTGCGCCACGTCGTCGAGGACGGCCCCCACCCCTACGACTTCCTCGCCGGCGCCCGCGGCGTCGCCCTCGCCGAGGCGGGTCTGCGCTCCTCGGTCGAGGGCCGCCGGGTCGACCTCCAGGAGCTGTCGCTGTGACCGCCGCGTCGACGACCGCCGGCCGCGAGCTCACCGGCACCGTCCTCCGGCTGCCGCGCCGCCGACCCGACGGCGGGGTCGACCTCGTCGAGCACGCCGTGCACGCGCGCGTCGACTGGCCCGTCCCGACGGCGCCCGCGACCTCCCGGCGTGCGTTCGCGGCCGCGCACGTCGTGCCGCGCACCGGCTCGGAGACCGTGCCCGGGGCGCCCGCCGACCTCGACTGGGACGCGACCCTCGCGGTGCGCCACCACCTCTGGGACCTCGGCCTCGGCGTCGCCGAGGCGATGGACACGGCCCAGCGGGGCATGGGCCTGGACCCGGCCGCGACCGCGGAGCTGGTGCGCCGCAGCGCGTCCGAGGCGCGCGCGGCCGGGGCGCGGATCGTCGCCGGCGCGGGCACCGACCAGCTGCCGCCCGGCCGGCACGACCTGGCCGCGGTCACCGCGGCCTACGAGGAGCAGGTCGCCCGCGTCGAGGCCTCCGGGGCCCAGGTCGTGCTCATGGCCAGCCGCCAGCTCGCCGCCGCGGCCACGCACGCCGAGGAGTACCAGCAGGTCTACGCGCGCCTGCTCGCCCAGGCGCAGGGCCCGGTCGTCCTGCACTGGCTCGGCGAGGTCTTCGACCCGGCGCTGGCGGGGTACTGGGGCAGCCGGGACGTGGCCGAGGCCACCGCGTCGTTCCTCGCGGTGGTCCGCGAGAACCCCGCCAAGGTCGACGGGGTCAAGGTCTCCCTGCTCGACGCGGAGCACGAGAAGGCGCTGCGGCGCCGGCTGCCCGCCGGGGTCCGGCTCTACACGGGCGACGACTTCAACTACCCCGACCTCGTCCTGGGCGACGGGGAGTTCCACTCCGACGCCCTGCTGGGCATCTTCGCGGCGATCGCCCCCGCGGCGTCGGCGGCGCTGCAGGCCCTGGACGCCGGGGACGTCGCGGCGTACCGGGCGGCGCTGGACCCGACGGTGGCGCTCGCGCGCCACGTGTTCGCCGCGCCCACGCCGCACTACAAGGCGGGCATCGCCTTCCTGTCCTGGCTCGACGGGCGCCAGCCCGGGTTCCAGATGGTCGCCGGCCTGCACTCCGCGCGCAGCGCCGTGCACCAGGCCGAGACGTTCCGGCTCGCCGACGAGGCCGGTGTGCTGGCCGACCCGGAGCTCGCGGCGCGACGGCTGCGCGCCTACCTGGCGGTCCACGGCTTCGACGCCTGAGAGGACCCGTCCGGCGGGGGCGCGCTGAGCTCCGCCCAGAGCGAGCCGGGTTCGAGGTCGACGTCGACGTGGACCCCGGTGGCCCGCGCCGCGGCGCGCAGGGCCCCGGCGACCTCGGCGACCTCGCTGGGGGTGCCCTCGACGGCCAGGGTGGCGAGGCGCCCCTCCGGGTCCAGCCGGGCCGTCACCGACGCGCCGCGGCACGCGCCCAGCACGCCGGCCAGCACGGGCCGCACGGCGGCCGCGAGCTCGCCCCGGTCGGGGTGGCGGCGGTCGTCGACCACCTCGACGGTGCTGGCGCGGGAGCGGGCCCCGCGCACCGCGGCCCGCAGCGGGGCGTCCAGCACGGCTCGCGCGCCGAGGTCGTCGCGCAGCTGGCGCTCCAGCCCCCGCGCCCGGCGGGCGAGCTCCGGCCAAGCGGCCGTGGGCCCCGCCGGCGCCCCGCGCGCGACGCGCTCCAGCAGCGGCACGACGGTCAGCTCGAGGTCGGCCCGGCGCGAGCGGGCGCTGGCGGCACGGGCGTCCGCGGCGGCGCGCTCGGCCACCGACGTGCCCGTGTCCGCCGCGTAGCGCGCGACCTCGCGGCTGGTGCGGTCGAACACGGCGCGGATGCCCAGCGCCGCGGGCAGCCACAGGGTGGCCGGCTGGTTCAGCGCGAGGATCGTCACGAGGTCGGGCGCCGCTCCGCTGTCGCGCCCGTCGGCGAGGACGCAGCCCGCGATGACGGCCGCTCCGCCCAGCTCGGCGGCGAGCGCCGCGAACGGCCGGCGGCGCACCACGAGGGCCGCGACGACGACCTGCCCGGCCCCCGGCCACCAGTTGGCGTAGGTGCGCCACGACTCCGCGTCCAGGAACGGCATGACCGCGAGCCCGGACAGGGGCACCACCAGGGCGGCGGCCCACGCGTCGCGGCGCGACAGGGTCAGCGGCCCCCCGCGCAGGGGGCGCAGCAGGACGGCGGTGACGGCGCACACGACCACGACCGCGAGCAGGGACAGCCCGGGGGCGCGGGAGTCCGCGATCCCGAGCAGCGCCACCAGGGGCCCGTGCGTCAGCAGCCAGAGCACGGCGCCGAGGGCGCACGCGCGCTGGAAGCCGGTCACCAGCCCACCTCGTGCGCCGGGCCCCGGGGGTCCGGGTCACCGGCGCCGGGCTGCACCGGGACGGGCCCGCCGGCCCGGGCCACGGTCGGGACGCTCAGGTGGACGACGGTGCCCTGCCCCGGCGCGGAAGTCACGCGGGCGCTGCCGCCCACGACCGCGGTGCGCCGGCGCACCGAGACCGCCAGGCCGTAGCGCCCCGGCGCGGCGCGGCGGGGGTCGAAGCCGACCCCGTCGTCGCTGACCGCCACCTCGACGCGCGCGTCCGGTCCGAGGGAGACGTCCACGCTCACCCGCGGTGGGCGTCCCGTCCCCCCGGCCCCGTGGCGGACGGCGTTGCGCACCGCCTCGGAGGTGGCGGCCACGAGCGCCTCGGCGGCCTCCGGCGCCACCCCGGCCGCCGCCGGGCCCGCGCCGGGCAGCGTCAGGTCGGCGTCGGGGTCCTCGCGCCGCGCCGCCGTCCTCAGGCGGTCGACGAGGTCGGCGAGCGCGACGGGGGCGCCGGGCGCGTCGACGTCCTCGCGGCGCAGGCGGTCGAGGGCCTGCGCCGCGGCCCGCACGGCCGCGGCGCGGTCGGCGGCGTCGCGCGCGTGGGCCGTGAGCGACAGGGACGCCAGGACGTCGTCGTGGACGATGCCGTCCCAGCGCACGTGCTCGCTCTCGGCGGCCCGGGCGACGACGGCCGCCGTGCGCGCGGAGTCCGCCTCCTCCCGCGCCGAGGCGACCTGCTCGGCCGCGGCCTGCACGGCCTGCACGGTCACCGACACGGCGGCCACCACGACGAGCAGGAGCAGCCAGTCCAGGACCAGCGAGGTCATCGAGACCCGCCAGACGCCGGTGACCTGCAGCAGGAACCGCAGGGCCAGGTGGACGGCCGCCGCCGCCAGGGCCCCCCGCAGTCGAAGCGCGACGGCGCCCGCGCCCACCGTCAAGGGGGACAGCGCGAGCACCCACGGGGCCGAGCGCTCGGGCATCGCGGCCAGCGGGAAGGTGGCCAGGGCCAGGTCCCCCACGAGCACGAGGGCCCACGACGCGGGCCGCGGGTCCCCGCCGCGGACGAGGTCGCGCAGGAGGACACCCAGCAGCACCAGGTAGACGGGCACCACGGTGGCGGTCCAGGCGGTCGCGGCCGCGGTGCGGCCCTCGGCGAGGTCGGCCGCGACGGTGGGGACCACGGACAGCACGGCGAGGGCCAGCACCACCAGCTGCAGCCGGCGGGCGGTGCGCAGGGTCACCGGGGACCCCCGGGGCCGTCGGGCCGGCTCACTCCTCCGCGACGGCGCGCGGGTCGTGGGGTCGCAGCACCCCGTCCTCCACCGCGCGCCGGTACAGCTCCATGCGCGTGTAGGCGGGCCGGTCCACGGCCGCGTACTTGGCGCGGATGCGCTTGAGGTAGCTCTTCGCCGTCTCGTGCGTGACGCCGATGCGCAGCGCCACCGACCGGGCGGGCATGCCCCCGGCGTACAGCTGCAGGACGCGGCGCTCCTGCGGCGAGAGGTGGCTCGTGAGGTCCTCGGCGTGCTGCAGGGCGGCGGCGGTCTCCGCCGAGGGCAGCGTGTCCCCGTCGGCGACCGAGCGCAGCGCCTGCGCGACGCTCGCCACGGGCCGGTCCTTGAGCAGGACGCCCTGGGCCCCGGCCCGCAGCGCCTCCAGCGCGGCCTCGTGCTGGCGGCCCTCGGTGTAGACGAGCACCCGCCAGCCCGCGGCGACGAGCGCGCCCACGTTGACGGCGGGCGTCGAGCCGTCGCCCAGGCGCAGGTCGAGCAGGACGACGTCCAGCGCGGTGCCGCCGGCCGCGGCCAGCAGGTCGGGCACGGTGCCGGCCGTGGCCACGAACTCGAGCCCGGGGTCGAGGGCGGCGAGCTCGGCGCGCAGGCCGCTGAGCAGGGCCGGGTGGTCGTCGACCGCCGCGATGCGGAGCCGGCGCTCGAGCCCGGCGGTGGACGCCCGGGCGTCGGTGCTGTCGATCACGTGTGGTGCCCTCCTCTGCCGCGGAGGGTACCCAGGTTCCGCGGCGTGCGAGGGCGAGTCGGGAAGGTGCGCGGATCCGCCCCCCAAAGGGGGTCAGCCGGTGGTAGGGCGCGCGCCCCGGGCTCTGAAAGGATCCGCAGGGCGCCCCGCCGGGGGGACGGGGCGCCTGCGCCCCGGCGTGACGGGAGGGCGCTGTCGACGGAGACAGCGCCCTCCCGTCGTCGTCCGGGGCGTGGACCCCGGCGGCCGTCAGTCCTCGGTGGTGACGAGGCCGATCTGGCAGGTCAGCCCGTTCGGGCCGTGGTTGCAGTACCCGTTGGGCACCTTGGCCAGGTACTGCTGGTGGTGCTCCTCGGCGTACCAGAACGGGCCGGCCTCGGAGACGGGGCGGATCTCGGTGGTGATCCGGCCGTGCCCGTGGCGGTCCAGCTCGCGCTGGAACGTGTCGCGCGTCGTCTCGGCGGCCTTCAGCTGGACGTCCGTGGTGGTGTGGATCGCGGAGCGGTACTCGGTCCCGCGGTCGTTGCCCTGCCGGAAGCCCTGCGTCGGGTCGTGGTTCTCCCAGAACACCTTCAGCAGCTGCTCGGGGCTGACGAGGGTGGGGTCGTAGGCGATGAGGACGGTCTCGGCGTGGCCCGTGCGGCCCGTCGTGGACTCGTCGTACGTCGGGTTCTCGGTGAACCCGCCCTGGAACCCGACGGCCGTCGTGACGACTCCGGGCAGCTGCCAGAACATCCGCTCCGCGCCCCAGTAGCAGCCCATGGCCACGTAGAGGACCTCGGTGCCCTCGGGCCACGGGCCCTCGAGCGGGGTGCCCAGGACGGCGTGGTCGCGGGGGACCTCGAAGATCCGCTGCGCACGGCCCGGGAGGGCGTCCTCGGCGGTCACCATCTGGGACTTGTACTTGTTGCCGAACAGCACTGGGTGCTCCTTCCGCTGTCGTACCCGGTCCAACCGCGGGGGGTGCCCGGACGTTCCCGGCGGCGGTGCGGGACCGGCGGCCGGGTCAGCCGGCGGGCGCGGTGGCGCGGTGCGCTCGCCGGTCGAGGCGGGTCGCCACCAGCTGCACGGCCGCCGCCACCAGCAGGCCGACGGCCATGACCGCGCCCATCGCGGTGGCGGTGCCGCCCAGCGACCCGGCCAGCGGGGTCCCCAGCCCGCCCGCGCCGAAGGCCAGCCCGCCCTGCAGCGCGGCCGCGGTGCCGGGCAGGTGCGCGCCGAGCGCCTGCGTGCGGGTCGCCGCACCGGTGATGACGAAGCCCCAGGCGCCCGTGACGACGGCCAGCAGCGGCCACACCACGCCCGCGCCGGCCCCGAGCGAGGCGGCGACCACGATGCCCGCGGAGCTCAGCGCGCCCACGACGAGCCCGCCGGAGAGCAGGGCGTCCTCGCTGCGCGAGCGCACGAGGCGGCGGAAGGCCAGCGTCGTGAGGATCATGCAGGCCGCGTTGCTGGCGAACACCAGCGTGTAGGCGGACTCGGAGAAGCCGAACCCGTCCTGGAAGACGAACGAGCTCGTCGCGATGTAGGCGAAGAAGCCGACGGTCGCGCAGCAGGAGGTCACCAGGTAGGCGCTGAAGCGCGGGACCCGCAGCAGGGTCCCCATGCGCCGCAGCGAGGACCCGACGCCCACGCCGGCCGCGCGCCGGTGCGGCGCGAGCGTCTCGGGGAAGCGGGACCAGACGGTCACCACGAGCGCGACGCCCAGCGCCGCCAGCGCGGCGAACAGCAGCCGCCAGTTCCCCAGCAGCAGCAGGGCCGCGCCCACCAGCGGGGCCAGGACCGGCCCCAGCGAGTTGATCGCCGCGAGCGTGGCGATGGTCCGGGCCCGGGCGAGGCCCTCCAGGACGTCGGTCACCACGGCCCGCCCGACGACGGCCCCCGCGGCGCCCGCGAGGCCCTGGACGGCGCGCGCGACGACCAGCGTCCCCGCGTCGGGGGCCAGCGCGCAGACCGCCGAGGCCAGCGCGAACGCCGCGGTCCCGCCCAGCAGCAGCGGACGGCGCCCCACGGCGTCGGAGAAGGGGCCCACGAGCAGCTGCCCCACGGCGAAGGCGACGAGGAAGGCGGTCAGGGACAGCTGCGCCGTGGCGGTGCTGGTCCCGAGGTCGGCCGCCAGCGCCGGCAGCGCCGGGATGTACATGTCCGTGGCCAGCGGCGAGATGCCCACCACCACGCCCAGCGGCAGCAGCGGGGGCAGGCGCGGGGCGGTCGCGCCCGCGCGGCCCGCGGGCGGTCCGTCGGGGGCGGGGGTCCGGTGCCGGGTCATCACCGCGAGTGTCACACCCCGGGCGGGTCTCCTAGGCTTGACCCTCGTGAGCACCCCCAGCGACGACTCCCCGATGCAGGGCTTCTCGACGCGTGCGCTGCACGCGGGCCAGGAGGCCGACCCCTCGACCGGTGCGGTCGTGACGCCGATCTACCAGGTCTCCACCTACAAGCAGGACGGCGTCGGCGGCCTGCGCACCGGCCTCGGCACCGGCTACGAGTACTCGCGCTCGGGCAACCCGACGCGCACGGCGCTGGAGGAGCAGCTCGCCGCCCTCGAGCAGGGTGCGGCCGCCTTCGCCTTCGCCTCGGGCCTGGCGGCGGAGGACGCGATCCTGCGCGCGCTGCTGAAGCCCGGCGACCACGTCGTGATCCCCAACGACGCCTACGGCGGCACCTACCGGCTGGTCAAGCAGGTCGCCGAGCCCTGGGGCGTCGAGCACAGCCCCGCCGACCTGGCCGACCTCGACGCGGTCCGCGCGGCCGTCCGCCCCGGCGCGACGCGCCTGGTGTGGCTGGAGACGCCGACGAACCCGCTGCTCACCGTCGGCGACATCACGGCCATCGCCGAGATCGCCCACGAGGCCGGCGCGCTGCTCGTCGTCGACAACACGTTCGCGACCCCGTACCTGCAGACCCCGCTGACCCTGGGCGCCGACCTCGTCGTGCACTCCACGACGAAGTACTCCGGCGGGCACTCCGACGTCGTCGGCGGCGCGGTCGTCGTGCGCGACGGCGACGACGGGCGCGGGAACTCCCTCGCGGAGCGGATCGGCTTCCACCAGAACGCGATGGGCGCCGTCCCCGGTCCGTTCGACGCGTGGCTCGTGCAGCGCGGCCTGAAGACCCTCGCGGTGCGCATGGAGCGCCACTGCGACAACGCGGAGAAGATCGTCGCGTTCCTGGAGCAGCACCCGCGCGTGACGGCGATCCTCTACCCGGGCCGTCCCGAGCACCGCAACCACGACGTCGCGGCCCGCCAGATGAAGCGCTTCGGCGGGATGATCTCCTTCCGCGTCGCGAGCGCCGAGGACGCGCTGCAGGTCTGCAAGGGCACGCAGCTGTTCACGCTCGCGGAGTCCCTCGGCGGCGTCGAGTCCCTCGTCGAGCACCCCGGGAAGATGACGCACGCCTCGGTCGCGGGCTCCCTGCTGGAGGTGCCGGACGACCTCGTGCGCCTGTCCGTCGGCCTCGAGGACGCCGACGACCTCATCGCCGACCTCGAGCGCGCGCTGGGCTGACACCCGATCCCGCCGTGGCCGTGCCGGTGCCGCCGGCAAGGCCACGGCGGGGGAGCGGTCGTCCACCGCAGCCGCGTCAGGAGGCGCGGCGGGCCGAGCTGCGTCCCCCCGTGCGCGACTTCAGGTAGTCGTCGACGACGAACGCGCCGAGCCGCTCCGGGCTCGGCGTGAGGACCCGGCCCCCGTTGCGGCGGGCGATGGCGTCGACGAAGCGCCGCAGCCCCGCGTCCTCGCCCAGCATGAACAGGTTGATCTTCGCGCCGAAGCGCGTCAGCCGGTCCACCTCGTCCACCGTCGCGCGGATGGTCGCCGACGTGGGCGGCCAGCTGAAGACGGCCTCGGCGTCCTGCAGGTGCGCCGTGGGCTCGCCGTCGGTGATGACGAGGACGACGGGTTCGGCGTCGGGGTGCTTGCGCAGGTGCCGCCGCGCGATGCTCAGCGCGTGCTGCAGGTTGGTGCCCTGCACGAAGTCCGGCTCGACCTCGGCGAGCTCCGACAGCGACATCTGCTGCGCGTGCAGGCCGAAGCCCACGATCTGCAGGGCGTCGCCGGGGAACTTGGTCGCGATCAGGTGCGACAGCGCGAGCGCCGTCTCCTTCATCGGGCCCCAGCGGCCCTCGGCTGCCATCGAGTAGGACAGGTCGACGCACAGCGCGACGGCCGCGCCCGCGCGGCGCTCCGTCTCGACGACCTCGAAGTCCTCCCACGAGAGCTTCACGGCCCCGCCGGTGCCGGCCGCCGCCCCGCGCTTCAGGGCGTTCGACACGGTGCGCACGACGTCCAGCGGCTGCTCGTCGCCGAACTCCCAGCGCCGCGTGGCCCCCGTCGCCTCGCCGCCCGCCCCCGCGTCGGCGTTCTCGTGGTCGCCGCGGCCGCGCGTGTCCACGCGCTGCAGCACGTCGCGCAGGGCGGTCTGCCCGAGCCGGCGCAACGCCTTGGGGGACAGGGTGAGTCCCTGGGAGGACCGGGACAGCCAGCCCTGCCGCTGCAGCTCCCGCTCCAGCTCGCGCAGCCGGGTGAGCTCGTCCGCCGCGCCGCGGCCGAGCTGGCGTTCGAGGGCCTCGACGTCGACGTCGTCCAGCGTCGCGCCCGGGTCACCCTGCCCGAGGGCGTCGAGGAGGTCGTCGAGCTCGGAGATGTCCTGCAGCGCGTCGGCCGCCTCGCCGTAGCCCAGGGGCTCGCTGCCCTGCGCGCCGCGCACGCGCTCGCCGCGGCTGAAGTCCAGGTCCGGGCGCAGCGCCCGCAGGTTGTCCGACAGGGCCGCCATCTGCGCCTGCAGGTCGGCGTCGGAGCCGAAGGCC
>Ga0160427_10001100_pt1 | contig 16594 bp, 17 predicted proteins | sample SolpanmetagenomL_FD_108194 | JGI IMG/M metagenome (GOLD analysis project Ga0160427, IMG submission 108194) | Solar panel surface microbial communities from Lawrence Berkeley National Laboratory, California, USA - L | ecosystem: Engineered > Built environment > Solar panel > Unclassified ...
AACGCGCAGCTGCACGGTGCGGCACTGAAAATGCAGCCCCTCGTTGCGCGAGAGCGCGCCCGGCAGCAGCCCCGACTCGGTCAGCACCTGAAAGCCGTTGCACACGCCCAGCACGTAGCCGCCTCTGGCCGCATGCGCCTTGACGGCCCGCATGATCGGGCTGCGGGCGGCGATCGCGCCCGACCGCAGGTGGTCGCCGTAGCTGAATCCGCCGGGCAGGAACACCAGTTCGGTGTCTTTCGGCAGCCCTTCCTCGGCGTGCCACACGAACATGGCGTCCGGGTCGAGGGTCATTCTGGCGGCGTGCAGCGCGTCGGTGTCGCAGTTGCTGCCAGGAAACTGGATGACGGCGGTTTTCATAAGCCTCCGGTTGAAGCCGCTTCGGCGACGTGCTTCACAGCGTCTCCAGCACGGCCACGGTGCGCTCGCTCGTGACGTTGCCGGTGTTGAGGGTGCCGTTGGGCTCGAACATCATGATCCAGGTCTCCTCGGTCTCGGCCACCGGCAGGTGCTCGGTGCCGCGCGGAACCACGATCAGTTCGCCTTCCTGCACCACGCGCTCGCCGTCTCTAAAACGCAGCCTCAAGGTGCCGCGCACTACCAGGAACAATTCGTCCTCGTGCTCGTGCTGGTGCCACACGAACTCGCCGCCGATGCGGGCGATCTTCACCTGCTGGCCGTTGAGTTCACCGACCACCTTCGGCTGCCACTGCTCGGTGAACAGGGCGAATTTCTGTCGCAGGTTCACCACGTCGGGCACGCTCACGCTCCGGCCCGCTCCAGTTCTGCGAGTTCCCAGCGCACGTCTTCCATCACCGGGTTGCTGAGCACGGTGGTGGCGATCTCCTGCACGCGGCTCTCGACCTCGGCGCGGTCGCCCTCCATGTTCAGCTCGATGTATTTGCCCACGCGCACGGCGCTGGCCTGCTGGCCCAGGTGTGAGAGGGCGCGCTCGACGGTGCGTCCCTGCGGATCGAGGATGCTGGGCTTGAGGGTGACATAGATTTTGGCTTTGAAACTAGACATGAGGACTCCAGAAGGTGGGGAATGAAACTGAACGCTCAGGTCGTGACGCGGCGCAGCATCTCGCTGTAGGCGTCTTCCACGCCGCCCAGGTCGCGGCGGAAGCGGTCCTTGTCGAGCTTCTCGTTGGTGGTGGCGTCCCAGAAGCGGCAGGTGTCGGGGCTGATCTCGTCGGCCAGCACCACGGTTCCGTCGGCCAGCGTGCCGAACTCCAGCTTGAAGTCGATCAGGCGCACGCCCCTCTGCTCGAAGAACGGCGTCAGGAAGGCGCGCACCTTGAGGGCCAGCTCTCTGATCTTGATCAACTGCGGCTCGGTGGCCCAGCCGAGGCTGAGCGCCGTGTCGGTGTTGATGAGCGGGTCGCCCAGGGCGTCGCTCTTGTAGCAGTACTCGACCACGGGGCGCGGCAGCGGCGTGCCCTCCTCGATGCCGAGCCGCTTGGAGAAGCTGCCCGCCGCCACGTTGCGCACGATCACCTCGACCGGCACGATGGTCACGGCCTTCACGAGCTGCTCGGTCGCCGAGAGCTGCGAGATGAAGTGGGTGGGGATGCCCGCCGCCTCCAGCTGCGGATAGATGGCGACCGTGATCGCGTTGTTGATGGCCCCCTTGCCCTCGATCTGCGCCTTCTTCACGCCGTTGAAGGCGGTGGCGTCGTTCTTGTACTCGACGATGTAGCGCTCCGGGTCGGGCGTGGCCCCACCGACGGCGTAGACGCGCTTGGCCTTGCCTTCGTAGCGCAGCTCGCCGCGCGTCACCGCCGGTGATCCGTGAGACTGGGATTCGTTCATAGTTTGACTCCTAAGCAACTCGCCTTGAAAGTAGAAGAAGCGCCGCCCCTGAACTGGGGAAGACGCTTCTCGGGAGCACGGTTGTTCATGTGGCGGCCATGGCGGAGCCTCACTCGTCTGTGTAGAGCAGGTGTCTGAAAGACTGAAAGTCGGGCCGGACCTGAGCACGGGCGTGTCAGGACGATGTTCGTTTCAGTTTAACATCCGCACGCCGGGACATGCCGGGCGGCGGTCTAGCAGGGCGCTACGGGGCTGTCAGCTGGAGCCGGAGAGCCTGAGCAGCAGCTCCATCAGGTCGCCGCTCTCCGTCTCGGTCCGGCTGAGCGGCACGGCCCGAGTGCCCGCCACCCGCAGGCCGAGCTTTCCCAGTTGTTCGTGCAGCGCGTCCCAGACGGTCTCGATGTCGGCCAGCGAAACGGACCCTTCGTCTTCACGGACGGTCGCCAGGGAAGCGCCTGCGCAGTGTGTCAGACTGCTTTCATGCTGCACAGCCTGATGCCCCCATTCTTTGCTGCCCTCGAAGGGTCGCGCCGTGTTCTGATCGCGGGAATGGGCGGCGGCTTCGACGTGTTCTGTGGCCTGCCCCTGTACTTCGCGCTGCGGGCGGAAGGGTTGGAGGTGACGCTCGCCAACCTGTCGTTCGTGTCGTTCTCCGCTCTCACCCCGCGTCCCCTCGCGCCGTCGTTGATCGAGGTCACGGCGGGCCTGCACGTGCAGCCGGGCGAGTATTTTCCGGAATATTATCTGTCACGCTGGCTGGCTTCTCAGGGCGAACCGTCGAGCGTGTACGCCATCGAGAAGAAGGGCGTGCAGCCGACGCTGGCCGCCTACCGTGCGCTGGTGGAGCACCTGAACATCGATACCATCATCCTGATCGACGGCGGCACCGACGCTCTGATGCGCGGAGACGAGGCCGATCTCGGTACGCCACACGAAGACGCAGTCAGCCTGTGCGCCGTCAACGAGCTGGCAGCCCTGAAGCGCTTCGTGGTGAGTCTGGGCTTTGGCATCGACAGCTTTCATGGGATCAGCCACTGGAACGTGCTGGAGGCCACCGCCGAACTGGCGCGGTCCGGGGCATACCTGGGGTCGTTCAGCCTGACGCCGGAGATGCGCCCGGTACAGCTGTACCGGGAAGCCTGCCTGGAGGTCTTTTCGCAGATGCCCCGCCACGAGAGCATCGTCAACAGCAGCATCCTGAGCGCCATCTCCGGCGAATATGGTGATCATCATGCCAGCGGGCGCACGCACGGCTCGGCACTCTGGATCAACCCGCTGATGGCCCAGTACTGGTGCTACGAGCTGGGGGCGTTGGCCCGTCGTCTGCAGTACCGTGAGGCCCTGCTGTCCACCGAAACCATGTCGGAAGTCGACCGGGTGATCGTGGCGCACCGAGGGCAGGTCGAAATCAGACCGCGCCATCCTCTGCCGATCTGAGACGTGAAACGGGCGGGAGGTCCGTTCGCCTCCCGCCCCGCTTCAGGTCAGATGTCCTCGCTGCCCGAATCCATGCGCACCACCTGCGGCTGGAACTGGCCCAGCACCTCGACCAGGTCGGTCTGCGCGGCGATCACCTCTTCGACGCGCTTGTACGCCTGCGGGGCCTCGTCGATGCCGCCGCCCAGCAGAGTCACGTTCCGCTCGGCCAGGTACGCCTTCCAGTCGGCCTTGGCGATCTCGCGCTCGGCGGCCTTGCGGCCCAGCTGGCGGCCCGCGCCGTGCGAGGCGCTCGCCAGCGAGTCCGGCTGCCCTTTGCCGCGCACCAGGTAGGCCGGGTCGGCCATGCTGCCGGGAATCAGGCCCAGCTGGCCCGAGGCCGCCGGGGTCGCGCCCTTGCGGTGCACGATCAGTTCACGTCCCCCGATCTCCTGCTTCCAGGCGAGGTTGTGGCTGTTGCTGACCGTGAGCGCGGGCGTCTCGCCGAGCGCCTTCGCCACGCGGGCGTGAATCTGCTCGTGGTTGGCCAGCGCGTACTCGCCTGCCAGCGTCATGGCCTGCCAGTAGTCGTGGCCTTCCTGCGTGCCCAGGTCCAGCCACGCCAGCTTCTTGGCCGAGGCGTCGAGGTGCGGGTGCAGCCCCTCGGCCAGCCGGGTGAAGTGGCCCGCCACCTGCGCGCCGAAGCCGCGCGAACCGCTGTGGGTGAGCAGCGCGAGGTAGGTTCCGGCCTTCAGCCCTTCCTGCTCGGCGGGCAGGGTGAAGCTGCCGAACTCGGCGAAGTGGTTGCCGCTGCCCGAGGTGCCGAGCTGGTTCACGGCCTTGTCGAACAGGTGGCCGAGCAGCGGCTGCGCGTCCCAGGCAGGGTCGTCGAGCACCTCGTGGTGCAGGCGCTCGCGCTTGTCCCAGCCCACGCCCGCACCGAAGCGGGTATGCTTCTGCAACAGCCCCACGGCGCCGCGCGTGTCGAGGCTCGCCGGGGCGAGCGGGTAGACGCTCAGGCGCATCGAGCAGCCGATGTCCACGCCGACGCCGTAGGGCATCACCGCGTTCTCGGTCGCCAGCACCCCGCCGATCGGCAGGCCGTAGCCCACGTGCGCGTCGGGCATCAGCGCCCCGGCGCGGGAAATCGGCAGGCGCATGGCGGTGTTCATCTGCGCCAGGGCGCCGGGCTCGATCAGCTCACGGCCCCAGACGCGGTAGCTGAGTGCCTCGGGGCGCAGGGCGTCGGTGGCGTGCAGGGCGTCTTTCGCCTGCCGCGCCTCCAGACTGGCGGCCAGCGCCGCGTACACGCCGCCGCTGTAGCTGGCCGGGTCGGCCTGCACGCCCGTCAGTTCGCTCAGAATGTCGTCTCTGCTCAGCCCCGCGTGTTCGCGCAGGGTCGCTGCCGCCAGCGCCAGACCGATGTCGGCGCCGATGAATCCCAGCTTGGCAATGTGCTTCCCGTTCATGTGGATCGTGCTCCTCTGCTGCCTGAGGCAGACCGCTCCAGTGTGGCAGGTGCGGGGCCACCGGACATGCGCGTCCTGGCGGGTCGGCACTAGGCCAGACGGCCAGGGCCGGACCGGATGGACCACGCCCGCTATGCTGGACCGATGGAGACGCTCCGTATCACTTCGCTGCAGGCCGCCCCGAACGTGCTGGACGCCCTGAGTGCCCTGCTGATCGAGACCGTTTCGCAGGGCGGCTCGGTGTCGTTCATGCATCCCCTGGCCCCGGACGCGGCGCGCGCCTTCTGGGAAGGTGCCCTGGCCGCCGCGGAACGGGGTGAGCGGGTGGTGCTGGGCGCCTGGAGTGGGGCCGAGCTGGTGGGCACGGTCAGCCTGCTGCTCGACTGTCCGCCCAACCAGCCTCACCGCGCCGAGATCGCCAAGATGATGACCCGCCCCGACTGGCGCGGGCGCGGCGTGGCCTCGGCGCTGTTGCAGGAGGCCGAGCGTCTGGCCACCCGGCAGGGGCGCACGCTGCTGGTGCTCGACACCGCCAGCGACGGCGGCGCGGCCGGGCTGTACGAGCGGCACGGCTTCACGGTGGTCGGAGAGATTCCGGAGTATGCCCTCAAGCCGCACGGGGGCCTGACCGGCACGCTGATCTGCTACAAGCGGCTGAACCTCTGACGGCGCGGCGCCTCAGGTGGCCGAGCGGCACAGCTGATCCACACGTTTCAGCAGGGCGGGCAGGCGGTGCGCCCCGGCCATGCCCGCCACTTCGCGCGCCGCCTCCGCCGCGTCCATGCCGACGGCCGTCACGTACAGCGGGCTGCGGCTGTCGCCCCGGCACACCGGCAGCGCGTGCGCCGAGCCCCGGAAGGCGGTCTTGGCGACCCCGACCACAGGAATCTGCCCGCCCAGCGCGGCGTATAGGTGCGCGCCCAGGCCGGGCGTGCCGGCAGCGTCCAGCGTGACGTAGCCGTCGATGACGATCAGCTCGGGAGCGCCCATGGCCTCTGTCACCTCGGCGAGCACCGCCAGCAGGCACGGCAGCTCGCGGCGATAGAACTCGCCCGGCTGGTACGGCTGCACCGCGTCGAGGCGGGCGACCCACTCGTGCCGGGGTGCGGCGTCGGCCCAGTCGCCAAAGGCCAGGGCGGCGGCGCGGGCGGTGCCGTCCGGGCGGTAATCAACGTCGGTGCAGAGCCTCATCTCAGGCCTCCACGCCCGGGCCGCTTCCCAGCCGCGCGGCCCGTTCCAGTGCGGCGTACCGGCCACCCTGCCGCCTGAGCGCCTCCGGGTGGCCCTCCTCGGCGATGCGGCCGCCTTCGAGCACGATCACCCGGTCGGCGGTGCGGGCCAGCGAGAGGCGGTGCGTGACGATCAGGGCGGTGCGGCCCTTCATCAGCCGTTCGAGCGCCTCGACGATGTTCGCCTCCGACTCGGCGTCGACCGCGCTCGTCGGCTCGTCGAGCAGCAGCACCGCCGGGCGCGCCAGCAGCACCCGCGCGATGGCGAGGCGCTGCCGCTGCCCGCCTGACAGCTTCACGCCGCGCTCGCCCACCAGCGTCTGCAGGCCCTGCGGCAGGGCCTCGGCGAACTCGAGGGCGCTCGCCACGCGCAGCGCGTCCGAGACCTCCTGGGGGGTGGCGTCCGGGCGGGCGTAGCGCACGTTCTCCAGCACCGTGTCGTGAAACAGGAAGGTGTCCTGCTGCATCACGGTGGCCGCCCGCCGCAGAGAGGGCAGCGTGAGCGTGCGCACGTCGTGCCCGTCGAGCGTCACGCGGCCCTCCTGCGGGTCGTGGGTGCGCGTCAGCAGCCCGATGAGCGTGCTCTTGCCCGCGCCGCTGCTGCCGAGCAGCGCCACCCGTTCGCCCGGCTGCACGTGCAGGCTCAGCTCCTTCAAAATCGGCTGGGCCGGGTCGTAGCCGAAGGTCACGTTCTCGAACCGGATCTCGCCGCGTGCGGGCAGGGGCAGCTCTACGGCGTCCGGGGCCTGGGTGATGGTCTCGGGCGCGTCGAGCACCTGAAAGATGCGCCGCCCGCTGGCCTCGGCCCGCTGCAGCAGGTCGTTGATGTTCACGAGGTCGTCGATCGGGCCGTAGAAGTAGCGCCCGTACCCCCGGTACGCCAGCAGCCCGCCGAGCGTGAACTGGCCGCGCGCGATGAGCAGCACGCCGCCGCCCAGCATCAGGATGTTGCCGAAATTGGCGATGAAGCGCACCAGCGGAAAGGCCCGGTTGCGGATGGTCACCGCCTTCACGCCCTGGTCGTAGAGCTGACGCCCGATCTCCTCGACTCTCTGCGCCTCGGCCGTCTCACGCGCGAAGCCCTGCACCACCCGGATGCCCGCGATGCGGTCGGTGACGAGTGCCGAGAGGTCGCCCAGCCGGTTCCTGGCCGCGCGGTAGGCCGGGCGTACCGTGCCGTTGTAGCGCGTGAGCATCAGGGCCACGACCACCATCGGCAGCGTGACCACTAAGCCTAAGACGGGCTGCAGCGCGATGAAGATGGCGATCACCCCGATCAGGCGCAGCGCATTGCCCAGCACCGCGTCGGTACCGCGCAGCAGCACGTCCTGAATGCCGTCCACGTCGGCGGTCACGCGTGAGAGCAGGTCGCCGGTGCGCTGCGACTCGAAGTAGCTGGCCGACTGCCCGGCGAGCTTCTGGTACAGCCGCATCCGCAGGTCGAAGGTGAGCTGCTGCCCGGCCCGTTCGAGCAGCAGCCCGCGCCGCGCCGAGAACACCTGCTGCAGCGCGAACACCAGCACCAGCAGGGCCAGCTGCCAGCCGATCAGCGACCAGTGGGCCACGAAGCGCCCGCCCTCGCGCGTCAGGCCCTGATCGACGATGCGCCCCCACACCAGCGGCGGGTACAGCTCGGCGGCCACGCTCAGCGTCAGAAAGACCATGCCCCAGGCCACGGCGCGGCGGTAGGGCGTGAGCAGCCCGTACAGGCGGCGCGTGACCGAGGGGCCTTCCGGCAGGGAAGCGGATCGGGGGGCAGGCGCGGACATGCCGCGAGGCTAACGCACCGGGATGAACGCGAAGGGAGGTGATGTTACCGGAAGCGTTCGCCTGGCCGCCGCACCGGGCCGGGCCGCTCGCCGAACAGGGCGTTGCCGAGCAGCACCTCACGCTCGACCTTCTTCCAGAACCCGAAGAAGCGGCGCACCCGGCCCGGATAGCGCGTCAGCAGCTCGGGTTCGTAGACCAGCACCGCCACCTCCGGGCACAGGGCCGAGAAGGCGTCGAGCGTCTGTTCCCAGTTGGGCGTGAAGTTGCGGGTGACGTGCAGCTCCTGAAGGCCGTGCCGCCGGGCGAAGGCGGCCAGTTCGCCGGGCGTGTCGCCGACCACCAGGTCCACCGCCCTCGCGGCGGCGACGTCGCGCACGCCCTGGTACATGAAGGCCAGCCGGGGAAACGAGACCGGCACCGCCTGCAGAAACGCACGGTCGAACACGAACAGCGCCGGGTCGGTTGGGGAGAGGCTGTCGCCGTGAATCCAGACGCCGGCCTTCACGGCCGCTCCGGCAGCGGCCCGCCGAACAGCCGGTGCTCCAGCTCGGCGTACTCGCCCATGAAGGGGCAGTCGGCGGTGCATCCGGTGCACCAGCGGCCCGCGCTGTACTTCTCGATGTTCTGCTGGTTCATGAAGTACGGCTTGGCGCTGAAGGTGCCCGCCACCCACTGCCACGACAGCGCGTTGGAGGCCAAGTCGCCGTCGAGCAGGTGTTCGCGGAAGAAGCGGTAGCCGGCCCGCCAGTCCACCCGGCGCCAGTGCACGAGGTAGGCGGCGAACCACAGGCGCTCGTGGTTGTGCATCCAGCCGTCCCGCACGAGGTGGCGCACCCAGGCGTCGGCGCAGGGCAGCCCGGTTTGCCCCTCCTGCACGTCTCCGGGCAGCGCGGTGCTCCAGCGCACCGCCGACTTGGGCGGCTCCAGGTTCTCCAGCACGCGCCCACCTTCCTGGGCCAGCACCCTCAGGAAGTATTCCCGCCAGGTCAGCTGCCGCAGAAACTCGGCCAGGTCGCGCCCGCGCAGGCGACCTCTGGCGTACTCGGCCAGCTCGGCCATGCCCAGCATGCCGTGGCGCAGGTACATGCTCAGGCGCGACACCCGGCCCCGCAGGTCGTTGCGCCCGATATAATCCCGGCCGTCGAAGCCTTTCAGGGCCAGCAGCGCCGCCGTGCGCCCCCCGGTGCGGGCAGGCAGCCGGGCCGGGCCGTGATACAGGCCGTCCAGGGCGGGGGCCAGCGTCGCCACCAGGTCCTCGTCGGGCAGGTCGGTTGGCAGGAATCTGGACATGCGGCGAAGGTAGCGTGCCGGGGCCGGAGGCAAGGGGGCCATATGTTACGGGCGCGGCCCGGCAGATTCGCCGGCGGCCCCGTGTCCGAGAGTTAAGCTGCCGTGTGGAGATTCGCTGGTCGGGCTGCCTCGTCAGCGTGCTGGGTCTGCTGCTGTTCATCCTGGCCTGTACCTACGCCGCTGCCGTGTACCAGGTCGGCCTGTTCCTTGTCCTCCTGGACGTTGTTCTGAAGTTCGTTGGTGTCGCGACACAGGCGGGGGAGGACAAGGCCTTCGCGCAGCTTTTTTACATTCTCCTGGCCCTGGCCGCGGGCGTGCTGCTGATGTCGATCGGACTGGTTCGGGCATTCGCCGGCAGGAAACCGCAGGGGCCCGTTCCGGCCGAATGGGCGCTAGGAACGGCGGAAGACGGTGCGGAACCCAGGGCGCCCGGAGGTCCGGCCCGATGACGGTGGTGCCGAGCCTCTCCGTGCCGTAGCGCGTCCGTCTGGTGCACGTCGCGCTTCACGTGTCGTCGCAACAGCCTGTGCTTTCATGAAGATTCGCTGGTCGGGCTGCCTCGTCAGCGTGCTGGGTCTGCTGCTGCTCGTGCCGTTGGTTCCCTACGCCGTGACCATGTTCGTTTTCCAGATTTTCAACGACACGGGCAGCAGGGAGACGACCGCTGTGGTCGACCATGGCCTGCTTCTGGTCAAGCTGGGCCTCGGGCTGGCCGCGCTGCTGTTCTTCGGCGGGCTGTTCTGGACGTTCAGCGGGCGGGAACCGGAGCTGCCGGTGCAGGAAACTGAACAGGCAGACGCGGAAGACCTACCCTGAACCGGAGGGCAACGGGCGTCAACCCCTTCGGTCACTGACACCCGCTTCCCCCCGACCTAGACTGTTCCCATGACCCAGCCGGACGCCGCTCTTCCCCATATTCATCTTCCAGACGGCTCCTGCTGCGGCCCCAAGCGGTTCGCCCACCTGCACCAGCACACGCAGTACAGCCTGCTCGACGGCGCGGCCAAGCTCAAGGACCTGCTCAAGTGGGTCAAGAAGGTCACGCCCGAGGGCACCGAGGCGGCCTGCGCCATGACCGACCACGGCAACATGCACGGCGCGGTGCACTTCTACAACTACGCCCGCGAGCTGGACGTGAAGCCGATCCTGGGGTACGAGGCGTACGTGGTGCCGGGCGAGGGCACGCGCCGCGACAAGAAGCCGGGGGTGTCGGGCGAGAAGGGCATCTTTCACCTCACGCTGCTGGCCCGCGACTTCGAGGGCTACCAGAACCTCTGCCGCCTGAGCTCTCGCGGCTACACCGAAGGGTATTACTACAAGCCGCGCATCGACCATGAGCTGCTGCACGAGCACCACAAGGGCGTGATCGCCTTCTCCGGCTGCCTGGGCAGCGAGGTGCAGCAACTGCTGCTGCAGGGCCGCGAGGAGCAGGCCAAGGAGCGGCTGCTGTGGTACCAGCGGCTCTTCGGCGAGAACTACTACATCGAGATTCAGGACCACGGGCTGCCCGAGCAGAAGCGCAACAACCCGATTCTCAAGGCCTGGGCGCAGGAACTGGGCATCGGCATGGTCGCGACCAATGACGGCCACTACGTGAAGAAGAGCGACGCGACCGCCCACGAGACGCTGCTCGCCATTCAGACGAAGGCTGTCATGGCCGACGAGAACCGCTTCAAGTTTCCCTGCGACGAGTTCTATGTCAAGGACCTGCAGGAGATGCATCAGGCGCTGCCGCCAAGTGAATGGGGCGAGGAGCTGTTCGACAACACCGCCACCATCGCCGCGCTCTGCAACGTCGAGCTGCCGGTGGGCAAGAAGCGTGTGTACCAGATGCCCGCCCTGCCGATTCCCGAGGGCCGCACCATGGCCGAGGAGCTGCGGGTGCAGACCTACGCCGGCAGTGTCAAGCGCTACCCGAACCACGTCACCGAGAGCCTGCTGCGCGAGTATGCCGTGCGCAGCCTGGAGGCGCTGGAGCGCGGCCCCCGCGAGCGCGTGCTGGGCCGGGTGTCCGGCTGCGACGCGAAAACCTGCGACCTGGAGACGCTGTACACCCTGATCGCCTTCATGGGCAGCGAGTGGGAGGCGCAGGGCAAGGCGGCCGAGAAGAAGTACACCGCCTACCCGGCGCTGGAAGTGATGGAGGCGGGCGCCGAGAGCGGCCCGATTCCCGACTACGCCTGCCGTGACTGGCAGCGCAGCAAGGGCGAGAGCAGCGACACCGCCATCCACCTCGCGGTGGGCAGCGAGGAAGAGAGCACCTGCCGCGCCCACCACACGCACGCGCTGGTGCTGCTGCGCCGCGCCGAGTACGAGCTGAGCGTCATCAACAACATGGGCTTCCCCGACTACTTCCTGATCGTGGCCGACTACATCAACTGGGCCAAGGACCACGGCATCTCGGTCGGGCCGGGGCGCGGGTCGGGCGCAGGGTCGCTGGTGGCCTACGCCATCCGCATCACCAACCTCGACCCGCTCGAGTTCGAGCTGCTGTTCGAGCGCTTCCTGAACCCCGACCGCATCTCGATGCCCGACTTCGACATCGACTTCAACGACGCCCGCCGCATGGAGGTCATTGAGTACGTGCGCCAGAAGTACGGTGACGACAAGGTCGCCATGATCGCCACCTTCGGAACAATGGCGAGCAAGGCCTGCCTGAAGGACGTGGCGCGCGTGATGGGCCTGGAGTACGCCAAGGTCGACAAGGTCTCGAAGCTCATCCCGATCAAGTTCGGCAAGAGCTACTCGCTCGAACAGGCGAGAGACGCCGTGCCCGACATCCAGGCGCTGCTCGACGACGACGCGCAGCTGAAGGAGGCCTACGAGTTCGCGCTGCAACTCGAGGGCCTGACCCGCCACGCCTCGGTGCACGCGGCGGGCGTGGTGATCGGCAAGGAGCCGCTGATGAACCTCGTGCCGCTCATGCGCGACACCGGCGGCGAGGGCATCGTCTGCCAGTACGACATGAAGGCGGTCGAGGACATCGGCATGATCAAGATGGACTTTCTGGGGCTGCGCACGCTGAGCTTCCTCGACGAGGCGCGCAAGATCATGCGCGACTCGCAGAACCTCGACATCGACTTCGATACCATCCCCTTCCGCGAGGAGGGCGAGACGCCCGAGCGTGCTCAGACGGTCACCAAGACCTATCAGCTGATGAGCCGGGGCGACACCAAGGGCGTGTTCCAGTTCGAGGGCGCAGGCATCGCCGACGCCACGAGGCGCCTCAAGCCGCGCGCCCTGGCCGACATCATCGCCCTCTCGGCCCTGTACCGCCCCGGCCCGATGGAGAACATCCCCACCTACGTCAAGCGCCACCACGGCCTCGAGACGGTGGACTACGTGCGCGACGGCTTCCCCGAGAGCGCCAAGCACCTCGAGAAGATCCTCAAGGAGACCTACGGCATCCCCGTCTACCAGGAGCAGATCATGCAGATCGCCTCCGAGGTGGCCGGGTTCAGCCTGGGCGGAGCCGACCTGCTGCGCCGAGCGATGGGCAAGAAGGACGCCGAGGAGATGAAGCGCCAGCGCGTGATCTTCGTGAAGGGGGCGGGCGAGAACGGCGTGCCGGGCGACGAGGCCAACAAGCTGTTCGACCTGCTCGACGCGTTCGCCAACTACGGCTTCAACAAGAGCCACAGCGCGGCCTACGGGGTCATCACCTACCAGACCGGCTGGCTGAAGGCCAACTACCCGGTCGAGTTCATGGCCGCCCTGCTGACCGTCGAGCGCCGCGACTCCGACAAGGTGGCCGAGTACGCGTCCGACGCGCGCAAGATGGGTGTGAACGTACTGCCGCCCGACATCAACAAGTCGGCCCCCGACTTCCGGGTGGAAGGCACCGACATCTACTTCGGGTTGTACGCCATCAAGGGGCTGGGCGAGGGCGCGGTGCTCAAGATTCTGGAGGAGCGCGAGCGGGCGGGCCGCTTCAAGTCGCTGGCCGATTTCTGCTCGCGCACCGGCAACAAGGTCTGCAACCGCAAGGCGATGGAGAGCCTGATCAAGTCGGGCGCCTTCGACGGCTTCGGCGAGCGCAAGCAGCTGCTCGAATCGCTGGAAGAGGCGATGGCCTGGGCGCAGGGCGCGGCCAGCATGCTCAACTCGGGCATGGACTCGCTGTTCGGCATGGCCGAGACCGCGCCCGAGCCGAAGCTGAAGGTGGGCGTCGAACCGCTGGGCGAGCTCGAGAAACTGAAGCTGGAAAAGGACGCGCTTGGCCTGTACATCTCCGGCCACCCGCTCGAGCAGCACGAGGGGCTACGCGAGGCCGCCACCGTACGCGTGTCGGGCCTGGACGACTGGTACGCCGCGCAGAACGTCGCGCCCGGCAAGCGCACCAAGGTCGTGCTGGCCGGCATGGTCGAGGGCGTGGTCAAGAAGCCCACCAAGTCGGGCGGCATGATGGCCCGCTTCAACCTCGCCGACGAGAGCGCGACCATCGAGCTAGTGGCCTTCTCGCGCGCCTACGACCGCATCCAGGAAAAACTGGTGAACGACACGCCGGCCCTGGTGATCGTGGAACTCGAGTCGGAAGACGGCGGCCTGCGGGCCATCGCCGAGGAGCTGGTGACCATCGAGGGCCTCGCCGACGTGCCCAAGGTGATGTATGTGAACCTCGACCTCGACAGCGCGGGCTCGGAGGCGCTGAGCGAGTTTCAGAGCGAACTCGACTACCGCCGGGGCAACATGCCCACCTACTTCCGCTTCCGGCACGGCGAGCATTTCGTGCTCTACCAGCTCGACGGCAACTTCGGCAGCCCGGAGGTCATCCGCTTCATCAACGAGACCTTCGCCTGGGCCGACGCCTACCTCGCCTACGACCAGGCGACCATTCTGAGCAAGTTCGCCCAGAAACCGCCCGCATGGCAGCAGCGGCAACAGGCCGCGAAGGGCATGCAGGCGTAGGCACTCGCAGGTCGGGGCGCGGCTGCCGGGAAGGACGGGGCCGACCGGTAGTTCCCGTGACCGGCCGCGCGGTACAGTCACGGCATGCCGTCCGCCCCTGACCTGCCGGGCTCTCTGCCCGTTCTTCACGCCGCCCTTCCCGAACTCGTCGCCCGCGCCCAGGCCCTGATCGTGCCCGGGGAGCGCCGGGTGCTGGGCATCGTGGGCGCGCCGGGGGCGGGTAAATCGACCCTGTGCGTGGCCCTCCTGGCGGGCCTGAACACTTCGGAACAGGGCGAGCAGGCCGCGCTGGTGCCGATGGACGGCTTTCATCTCGCCAACGCCGAACTGAAGCGCCTGGGCCGCCGTGACCGCAAGGGCGCGCCCGACACCTTCGACGCCGACGGCTACGCCGCGCTGCTCGGCCGCCTGCGCCGTCCCGGCGGGCAGACCATCTACGCGCCCTACTTCGACCGGGGGCTGGAGGAGTCCATCGGCAGCGCCCTGGCCGTCCCGCCGGAAGCGCCCCTGATCGTCACCGAGGGCAACTACCTGCTGCTGGATACGGGCGACTGGGCCCGGGTGCGCGCGGCGCTCGACGAGGTCTGGTACCTGGAGGTGCCGGAAGAACTGCGCCTGTCGCGGCTGGTGGAGCGTCACATCGAGTTCGGCAAGGCCCCGGACGAGGCGGCCGAGTGGGCCGGGCGGGTGGACGGGCGCAACGCCGAGACCATTCACGCCACGCGCGGGCGGGCCGACCTGATCGTGCAGCTTCGGTAAACCCGCCAGCAAGCGGTTCGGCCTATGCTGACCCGGTGTCCAGGCGCCCGCCCCCCGTCACCCCCGAAGGCTTTCTGACGACCCAGGATCTCAAGGAGCGCGGCTGGACGGCCCGCCTCATCCGCGACTTCCTGGGCGAGCACGACGGCGAGCGCCCGAACGGCCTGAAAATGGGCCGCAAGCGCCTGCCGCCGGTCAAGCTGTACCGGGACGAGCGCACCGAGGAGGCCGAGCGCGAGGAGGACTTCCTGGTGGCCCAGGCCCGCGCGATGGACGCCCGCGAACGGGCCGAGCGGGCCGGGCGCACCCGCAAGGCCAACCGCGAACGCGTGCTCTCGGCGCAGGTGGAAGCGTGGCGGCCCGTCATTCAGGTACAGCCGATCCGGAAAGGCGCGGTCCGCAAGGCCAGAGAGGCGCACGTGAAGCTGCTGGACACCGAACTGAAGCGGATCGAGCGCGAGGCCGGGCCGCTCAAAACCCCCGACCTGCGCTTTCTGAAACCGCTGCTGGCCTTCCGGCTCGACGCCGCCCTCGCCTCGGCCTACGGCTGGTTCCCGGTGCCGAAAGACCCGCAGGAGACGGTGCGCGTGGCGGCCAGAGACGACGGCTGGGAGTGAGCGTTCACCGCAGCACCCGGAAATACTCGGCGTAGCGCACGCCCACGGCCCCGCCGCCGAACAGCCGCCGCATTCCCGCGCCGCTGCCGCCGTTCTGGGTCACGTGCTGTGCCAGCGCCCGCTCCTTGGTGTCCATCACGCCGGAGATCTCCACCGCCACGTCCGGCCGCCGCGTCTGGAACAGGTAGACGGGCGGCCGCTGCGCGTCCAGGCCGCGCCAGAAGCCCAGCACCGCCCGCGCCGTGCCCTGGTGGTCGACGTGCAGGTACGGCAGCGAGGGCAGCTGCGGGTCGAAGATGATCAGGGCGTCCGGCTGCACCTCGCGGTAGATGGCCTCGACGTCGGGCAGGAAGCGTGAATCCTTCGCCGCGCCTCGGTCGGGCAGGCCCAGGAACCGCACGCGGGTGTAGCCGTTGATCCGGCCCGCCGCCTGCTGCTCGCGCATCCGCACGGCGGGCAGGTCGGCCACCCGCGTGCGGTTGGGCCCCTTCTCGCCGCTGGTCGCCACCACCACCTGCACGTCCGCGCCCGCGTCGGCCAGCCGGCGCAGCGTGCCGCCCACGTACCATTCCAGGTCGTCGGGGTGGCCCACGATGGCCAGCACCTTCCGCTTCGCCAGCAGGGCAGTGCCGGCCTCCAGCGCGGCGGCGGGCGAGACGGTCAGGCTCACCCGGAACACGGCGTACAGCGGCGCGGCGACCACCGCCACGGTCAGGAGCGCCCACAGCCAGCGACGCCGCCGGGCACGTGCGCGCCCACCCGAAGCTCCAAGCAACATGCAGCGCAGCATAAGGCGGCGGGGCCTTCCAGATGGTGTCCGGAAGGCCCCGCCCGTCGATACGTCCACTCAGCTCAGCGGCATGCCGCCGGTGCTGCCGAACAGCCCACCGGTGCTGTAGCTCGACTCCTTCGAGGCCAGGAAGACGTACAGCGGCGCGATCTCGGCCGGCTGACCGGGGCGCTTCATCGGCACCTCGCTGCCGAAGTCCACGATCTTGTCCTGCGGCTGCCCGCCGCTCGGCTGCAATGGCGTCCAGTACGGCCCCGGCGCCACCGCGTTGACCCGGATGCCCTTCTCGGCCACCTGCTGCGCGAGCGCCTCGGTGAAGGCCACGATGCTCGCCTTGGTCTGGGCGTAGTCGAGCAGGCTGGGCGACGGGTGTCTGGCCTGGATCGACGAGGTGTTGACGATGGTGGCCCCGGCCTGCAGGTGCTCCAGCGCCGCCTTGGTGATCCAGAACAGCGCGTACACGTTGGTCTTGAAGGTGGCGTCGAACTGCTCGGTGCTCAGCTCGGCGATGCTCTCGACCGCCGTCTGCTTG
>Ga0160427_10001101_pt1 | contig 16589 bp, 11 predicted proteins | sample SolpanmetagenomL_FD_108194 | JGI IMG/M metagenome (GOLD analysis project Ga0160427, IMG submission 108194) | Solar panel surface microbial communities from Lawrence Berkeley National Laboratory, California, USA - L | ecosystem: Engineered > Built environment > Solar panel > Unclassified ...
GGGCCGCCTGGTGGCCCTGGGCCGTCCCGCTGCCGTGCTGACCCCGGAGCTGCTGCGCGCGGTGTTCGGGGTCCACGCCGCCTTCGTCACCGACCCGGCGGATGGCACCCCGTTCCTGCGCTTTCACCTTCCCGCATGACGTCGCACGCGCCGGTGTCAGACCGCACCGTCCTCGAGAGGCTCAAGACCGGGTGTTGCGGAAAAGCCTCGGTCCCGCCGTGCGCTACGGATCACCAGCCGCCATTCACTCGACCGCATAAATAGTATATTATAACATTCTATCCCATGAGTTCGGCGGTGCCGATCGTGGATGGAGTGGGCGATGCGACCGGCACGCGGAATTCGACTGGGAACCGTCATTGGCCTCCTGACGGCGCCGGCCCTGGCGCCGGCCCTGGCCCAGGAGCAGGCCCCCGCGATGCGGCCCGGGGCGGCCGGCGCCGAGGACGCGCTGCCGCTGCCCGACATCGACGTGGTGTCCCGCCGGCTGGATGCCGCGCGGCTGAGTATTCAGCCGGGCCTGGGCGCGACGACGACCGAGTTCGGCCGCCAGGCCATCGAGACCATCCCGCAGGGCGACAACGCTGCTTTGAACCAGGTGCTGCTGCGTGCGCCCGGCGTGGTGCAGGACGCGTTCGGCAACGTCTTCATCCGCGGCGACCATCGCAACGTGCAGTATCGCATCAATGGCGTGCAGCTGCCGGAGGGCCTTGCCGGCTTCGCCAGCACCCTGCAGGCGCGGTTCGCCAACTCAGTCTCGCTGCTGACGGGCGCGCTGCCGGCGCAGTATGGCTTCCGCACAGCGGGCGTCGTCGACATCCAGACCAAGACCGGGATCAACAGCCCCGGGATGACGGTGTCGCTCTACGGCGGCAGCCGCGGCGTGGCGCAGCCCAGCTTCGAGTACGGCGGCCGCAGCGGCGCTGTGGACTACTTCGTCACCGGCGATATCCTGCGCAGCAACATCGGCATCGAGAACCCGACCAGCCGCTTCAACGCCCGCAGCGACGAGACCAACCAGGCCCGCGGCTTCGCCTATGCCAGCGGAATTCTCGACGACACCACGCGGATCTCGGTGATGACGGGCGCGTCCTACGGCGACTTCCGCATCCCGACCCAGGGCGGCCTCACGCCCCGGCTCGGCCTCACGGTGAACGGCGTGTCCGGCTTCGACAGCGGCAGGCTCGACCAGCGCCAGCGCGAATACCAGCAGTTCGGCATCGTCAGCCTGCAGAAGCACACCGACACGGTTGACCTGCAGACCTCGGTCTTCACCCGCGACAACGTATTGGTCTACGCCCCCGACGGGGTGGGTGACCTGCTCTACAACGGCAACGCCCAAAGTGCCCGCCGGCAGATCACCTCCAGCGGCGTGCAGGCCGATGCGAGCTGGCGCCTCGATGACGCGCACACCCTGCGCGGCGGCTTTCTCGCGCAGGTCGAGCGCACCGGCAGCCGGGCGGATAATTCCGTGCTGCCGGTGGACGGGTTCGGCTTCCAGACCACCGACCAGCCCGTCTCGATCCTGGACAGAAACGCCCGCACCGGCGGGTTCTACGGACTCTACCTGCAGGACGAATGGCGGATCCTGCCCAAGGTCACCGTCAACTACGGCGCCCGCGCCGACGTGGTCGACGAGTACACCCACGAGGCCCAGCTCAGCCCGCGCGTGAACGTGGTCTATAAGCCGTTGGACGGCACCACCCTGCATGCCGGCTATTCCCGCTACTTCAGCCCGCCGCCGTTCGAGCTGGTGGCGAACGCGACCATCACCCGTGTGCTCGGCACCACGGCGCAGCCTGCGGTCCTGCAGAGCAGCCCGGTCAAGTCGGAGCGGTCGCACTACTTCGATGCCGGCATCCAGCAGGTCGTGCTGCCCGGCCTGACGCTCGGGGCAGACGCCTACTACAAGCGCGCCCGCAACCTGATCGACGAGGGGCAGTTCGGCTCCCCGGTCCTGCTGGCGGCGTTCAACTACGCACGCGGCGACGTCACCGGCGTCGAGGTCTCGGGCAGCTACCAGAGCGGTCCCTGGGCGCTATACGGCAACCTGACCATCTCACGCGCGATCGGCCGCGGGATCGTCAGCAGCCAGTTCAACTTCAGCGCGGCCGATCTCGACGCCATCGCCCGGCATTACATCCACCAGGACCACGACCAGCGGTTCACCGGATCGGCCGGGGCGGCCTACACCCTGATGCAGGACCGGTCCACGCCGCTCCGGCTATCGACCGACCTGCTGGTCGGCAGCGGCCTGCGCTCCAGCGGCGCGGACATCCCCAACGGCCGTGCGTTGGGCGGCTACTACACCGTCAATCTCTCGGCGGTGCAGAAGCTCGATCCCATCGTGCTCGGCGGTTTCGGGCGCGGCACGGAACTGCGGCTCGACGCGATCAACCTGCTCGACCGCAAGTACGTGTTGCGGGATGGCAGCGGACTGGGGGTCGGAAACCCGCAGTACGGTCTGCGCCGGGCCATCCTGGCGGGGCTGTCGCAGAAGTTCTGAGTCGGGCGCGGAAAGCGGGGAGGGGCCTGGGTTCAGGCGGCGGGATTGCCGCGCAGACGCGCTCAACCGGCTTGCCGGGCCGCCGTGTAGCGGTTTTCCGGCACCCGCAGCCCGAGGTTCTCGCGCAAGGTCCGCCCCTCGTACTCCCGCCGGAACACGCCCATCTCCTGCAGGCGCGGCACCACCAGCGCGCAGAAGTCCTCGAACGGCTTGTGGTAGTAGTTGCAGATCACGTTGAACCCGTCCGCGGCGTCCGACCGCAGCCACAGCTCCAGCTGCTCCGCCACATAATCCGGCGTGCCCACCAGCACCCGATGCCCGGTGCCCGCCGCGGTGTGGCGAGCGATCTCGCGCAGCGTCATGTTCCGCTCGCGCGCCGTCCGCACCACCAGCTCCTGCCGCGCCTTCGCCGCGTTTGACGGCGGCAGCTCCGGCAACGGACCATCGAGCGGGAACTGCCGCAGGTCTAGCCCGCCCGAGATGTGCGACAGCGATTGCAGCGCCACGTCATCGGGCATCAGCGCCTGCAGCTGCTCGTAATGCGCCTGCGCCCCCGCCATCGTGGGACCGAGGACGGGTGTGATGCCCGGCATGATCTTGATGTCGTCGGCGAGCCGCCCGTGCCGGACGGTGCGGGCCCTGAGGTCGGCATAGAAGGCCTGGGCCGGTGCCAGCTGCGTCTGTGCCGTGAACACCACGTCGGCCGTGCGCGCGGCCAGCTCGCGCCCCGCCTCGCTCGACCCGGCCTGCGCCACCACCGGCCGCCCCTGCGGCGTCCGCGCCACGTTCAGCGGTCCGCGCACCCGGAATTTGGCGCCGACATGGTCCAGAAAGTGCACCTTGTCGCGGTCCATGTAGACGCCGCTGGCCTTGTCCCGCAGCAGGCCGTCCGCCTCCCAGCTGTCCCACAGGCCGACCACCACGTCGTAGAACTCCGCCGCCCGGGCGTATCGGTCGCCATGCGCCATGTGGGCGTCAAAGCCGAAGTTCTGCGCCTCGTCCTCGATCTGCGAGGTGACCAGGTTCCACCCGGCACGGCCTTCGCTCAGATGGTCGATGGAGGCGAACCGCCGGGCCACGTTGTAGGGCTCGTTATAGGTGGTCGTCATGGTGGCGATCACCCCGATGTGGGTGGTGATCGCCGCCAGTGCCGCCAGCAGCGCGGTGGGCTCGAGCTTCACGGTCCGGCTCAGCTTGGAGCGGCTGGTGTCGCCGCGCGCCATCGCCTCGCTGCCGTTCACCGCGGCGGTGTCCTGGAAAAAGATGGTGTCGAAGCGCGCGGCTTCCGCGGCATGCGCCATGCGGGCATGGGCCTTGAAGTCCATGTCCGTGGTGGTGACCGCGTCGGGGTGGCGCCACCCGGCCAGGTGGTTGCCGGGCGTGCTCAGGAAGGCGCCGAGCTTCATCATGCGATCGGGGCGTCCGTGATCAGGCATGCATGTTCTCCGGTACCGGCACGCCGAGGTTCTCGCGCAGGGTCGCGCCTTCGTACTCCGTGCGGAAGATACCGCGGCGCTGCAGTTCAGGCACGATCAGGTCCACGAACTCCTCGAGCGGCGCCGGGTAGTGCGCGAACAGCAGGTTGAACCCGTCGCAAGCTCCGGCCTCGAGCCAGGCCTGCATGTCGTCCGCCATCGATTGCGGCGTGCCGTAGAGTACGCGGTGCGCCTGCGACATGCCGAGCACCCGTCCGATCTCGCGGATGCTCATGCCCCGCTGTCCCATGGCGACGATCATGTCCTGCCGCGCCCGTGCGGCGTTGGAGGGCGGCAGCGGCGGCAGCGGTCCGTCCGGGTCGAACCCCGACAGGTCGAGCCCACCCGCCAGCCGCGAGACGCCGCGCAGCCCCGTTTCGTCGTCCACCAGCGCCCGCAGGGCCTCGTACTTGTCCTCCGCCTCCGCCATCGTGCGGCCGACGATCGGCATCAGCCCGGGGAAGATGCGGAGATGGTCGGGCGACCGACCGTGCGCGGCCGCAAGCGCCCGCATCGTGCGGCAGAACGCCTGTGCCTCGGGGATCGTCGGTTGCGCCGTGAACACCATGTCGGCCGTCCGCGCCGCCAGCGCCATCCCCACCGCCGACGACCCGGCCTGCGCCACCACTGGCCGTCCCTGCGGCGACCGTGACACGTTCAACGGGCCGCGCACCCGGAAATGCTCGCCCTCATGTCGTAGGATGTGCATCTTGGTGGGGTCGAACCACTGCCCGCTTGCCTTGTCGCGCAGGAAGGCGTCGTCCTCCCAGCTGTCCCACAGGCCGCGCACCACGTCGTGGAACTCGGCCGCGCGCTCGTATCGCGCGCCGTGCTCGACATGGGCGTCGAGTCCGAAGTTCATCGCCTCGTCCTCGGCCTGCGACGTCACCAGGTTCCACCCGGCCCGGCCGCCGCTGATGTGGTCGATGGTCAGAAAGCGCCGGGCCACGTTGTAGGGTTCGTTGTAGGTGGTCGTGCAGGTCGAGATCAGCCCCACGCGCTCCGTCACCGCCGCCAGCCCGGCGATGACCGTCATCGGCTCGATATGCACCTGGCGTCCGTTGCGCGGGTTGAATGGCGCCCGGCCGTGCGAGACGCTGCTGCCCACCACCGCCACGCTGTCCTGGAAGAATAACGCATCGAGCTTTCCGCGTTCCGCCGTCTTGGCCATGTGGACCAGGTGGCGGAAGTCCAGGTCCGCCTCCGGCACCGCGTCAGGATGCCGCCAGCCGGTGGGATGGCAGCTCGGTACGGAAAAGAAGGCGCCGAACCGGAGTTTTTTTCGACTCATGCGCGCGACAGCGCCATGACGGGGTGCGCGGGACGCCGGCATCGGGCCGCTGAAACAATGCTCATCGTCGCGTCTCCTTCGCATCCGCTGCGGGCGTATCTGGTCCCAGGTACAGGCCTGTGGCCGGGCGCTGAAGCCTCCAGCAAGCGGCAGAAGCCGCGTCCCTGGCCCCGAATGGCATCATCCTTTTGCGAATTCGGCAAGCGGCACGGCGCGTGCATGGATCGATCCGTCCGAGACGGAGACCATGATGCGCCCGGTTCTGCTGACCACCTTGCTGACGACTCTGTTGTCCACGCTGGCCGCTCCGGCGGGCTGGGCGCAGCCGGCGGGCGACCCGGTAAGGGCGTTGACGCTGCTGACCCTGCCGCAGGCGCTGTCACCGCAGGAATACGCGGCCGCCGAGCTGGTGGCGCAGTCGTGGAAGGAGCTCGGCCTCACCGTCACCGTCCGGCCGCTGCCGTCGCAGCAGTTCAACCAGGTGGTCTGGTACGAACGGAACCGCTGGGATGCGACGACCTGGACCATGGTCGGCCGTCCCGAACGCTCCGACCCCGACGAGCTGACCTACAACCTGTTTGTTTCGGCCAACGCCGCCAACGGCTACGACTTCGTCAACTACGTGAACCCCGAATACGACCGACTGGCGCAGGCCCAGCGGGAGGAGCTCGACCAGGCCCGGCGCCAGACCCTGATGCGGCAGGCGCAGGAGCTCATCAACCACGATCAGCCCTACGGGTTCATGGTGCATCCCAAGAGCCTGGTCGCCTTCAACCGCACGGTGTGGGACGAGAAGACGACGGTCCAGCAGGCCGGGCTGGGCATCCGCAACTTTTGGACCTGGATCGGCCTCACGCCGAAGGGCGCGCAGAAGGACATCATCGTTAACTCCACCACGGTGCCGACCAACATCAGCCCGCTCAACATCCCCGGTGCCCAGGGCTCCTGGGCCACCGAGCTGATCTGGGACCGCTTCATGCGGATCGGTCCGGACGGGTTGCCGCAACCCTGGGCCGCCGAGTCCGTGACCAGGCCCACCCCCACCACGGTGGAACTGACGCTGCGGGACGGCATGAAGTGGCATGACGGCAGCCCCGTCACGATCGAGGACGCGGTGTTCAGCCTGCAGGCACCGAGCACCGGCGACAAGTCGCCGATGTACAAGCCTTTCGTCGCCAACATCCAGCAGGTCGAGGCGACCGGCCCGCGCACGCTCCGCATCACCTTGAAGCGACCGGACGCGGCGTTCCTGGTTTCGTCCCTATCCAAGCTGAACCTGGCGCCGAAGAAGGTGTGGCAGCCGATCCTGGACGATCTCGCCAGCAAGCCGCAGACGGCGGAAAGCATCATGGAGCCGAAGCCGCTGGGTTCCGGCCCCTACCGCGTCGTCTCGGTCGTGCTGAACGAGCAGATCGTGCTGGAGGCGAACCCGGACCATTGGAGCAAGCCCAAGGCCGGGCGCTGGATCATGCGGATCATGCCCAACATCGAGGCGACCCTGGGGGCGCTACGCACCGGCGAGCTGAACTTCCTCACCGACTACACCGGCGACCCCGTGCTGCTGCGCCAGCTCGGCACGTCCAACCCGGCCATCGACGTGTCCGACAGCCTCGACATCGGCTTCAAGTTCGTCGGCTACAACCAGCGCCGGCCGCCCTTCGGCGACGTGAGGTTCCGCCAGGCCCTGTCCGCAGCCATGGACCGGGAGACGCTGGCTGCCGATGCCTGGGGCGACGCGGCGGTGCCGGCCAACTCCTGGGTATCGCCCGCGCTCACCTTCTGGGCGGTGCCGGACATCCTGAGCAAGCTGCCCGGCAAGGACCTCGACGGCGCGCGCAGGCTGCTGAAGGAGGCCGGCTACGTGCTGGTCAACGGCAAGCTGCACTATCCCGCCGGGGTCAAGGAGACCACCCCGGTCTACCAGTAGGTGCGCCGGCTCCTGCTGGACCGGCTCGGCCACCTCGCCTTCGTGCTGTGGGCGGTGGCGAGCCTGTCGTTCCTGCTGTTCCGCCTCGCACCCGGCGATCCCACGCTGAACTTCCTGTCGCCCACCTTCACCGAGGAGACCCGCGCGGTGCTGCTGCGCTCCTTCGGCCTGGACCGGCCCCTGTGGGAGCAGTACGGGCTCTATCTGCTCAACCTGCTGCGCGGGGACCTCGGCATGTCGTTCCTGCAGGGGCGGCCGGTGCTGTCGCTACTGGCCGAGGCGCTGCCGAACACCATCGTGCTGACGGTGGTGTCCCTGGGTGCTGCCTATGCGTTCGGCATCGTGGCCGGGGCGTTCCTGGCGTTCCGCCGTGGCGGCGCGGTCGAGGCGGTGGCCATCCCGGCGGCGCTTGCCACGCGGTCCGCCCCGGAGTTCTGGCTCGGCATGCTGCTGCTGACCGGCCTCGCGTTCCAGACCGGCTGGTTCCCCACCGGCGGCGCGCTGAGCCCGGGCGTGCCCGCCGGCACGCTGGCCGGCCGGCTGGTCTCGGCCGATTTCTGGTGGCACCTGGCGCTGCCGGCGCTCACCCTGGCGCTCTACCTGCAAGGCCTGCCGCTGCTGCTGATGCGGGCCACCATGCTGGAGGTGCTGTCCGACGAGTTCATCACCATGGCGCGGATGAAGGGCCTCTCGCGCTGGTCCATCGTCATGCGGCACGCGGCGCGCAACGCCCTGCTGCCGGTGGCCACCGCCTTCGCGCTCGGGCTCGGCGCTTCCATTGGCGGCAATGTCGTGGTCGAGACGGTGTTCGGCTGGCCCGGGATCGGCCGTGTCCTGGTGGAGGCCGTGCAGAGCGCCGACTACCCGCTGGCCCAGGGCGCCTTTGTGATGATCGCCGCCGCCCTGGTGCTGATGAACACCGTGGCGGATCTGGCCTATGCCGTGCTGGACCCGAGGGTGTCCGTCGGTGCGCGGCGTTAGCGCGGTGCTCCGCTTGCTGCGGAACGAGCCTTTCGCCGCGGTCGGGGGGCTGATCTATGCGGTGGTCGCGCTGGTGGCGCTGCTGGCCCCGCTCATCGCGCCCTACAATCCCCGCGAGATCCTGCGGACCGGGCGGCGGGTGGCCCGTTACATGCCGGTGTCGGCGGAATACTGGCTCGGCACCACCTCCAGCGGCCGCGACGTGCTCAGCCAGGTGATCTACGGCACCCGCGCCGCCCTGCTGGTGGGACTGACCGCGGCGGTCGCCGTGGTGGCGATCGGCACCGTGCTCGGGCTGCTGTCCGGCTATCTGGGCGGCTGGGTGGACAAGGCGGTGACCCGCGGCGCCGACGTGGTGCTGGGGCTGCCCTTCCTGCCGTCCATGCTGGTCGTGGCGGCACTCACCCGGCCGGGCACCGCGGTCATCATCGGCTCCGTCGCACTGCTGCTCTGGCCGAACACGGCGCGGGTCATCCGTGCCCAGGTGCTCAGCCTGCGCGAGCGCGCCTGGGTGGATGCGGCCCGCATGACCGGCTGCAGCTCCACCCGCATCATGTTCGTGCACATCCTGCCGCAGGTGCTGCCGCTGGCCGCGCTGTACGGCTCCGTCGCCATCGGCTGGGCGATCCTGGCCGAGGCCTCCGCCTCCTTCCTCGGGTTCGGCGACCCCGAGACGGTGAGCTGGGGCGTGATGCTGCAGGAGGCTTATGCCAACCAGGCGCTTTCCCGCGGGGCCTGGAACTGGTTCACCCCACCGGGCGTCGCCATCGTGCTGATGGTGATGGCCGGGTTCCTGATCTCCCGCGGCTCCGAGAAGCTATTGTTCCCGAAGCTGGCCGAGCAGTGACCGCCCTCCTGTCGCTGGACGCGTTCGCGGTGCACTACCGCACCCGCAGCGGACCGCTGCGCGCGGTGGACGGTGCCACGATGGCGGTGCCGCCGGGCAGCATCACCGGGCTCGTGGGCGAGAGCGGCTGCGGCAAGTCCACGCTGGCGCGCGCAGTGATGGGCTCGCTGCCGGACGTGGCCAAGGTCGCGGGCGGGCGGATGGTGTTCGAGGGCCAGGACATCACCCACCTGCCGGAGCGCGCCCGGCGCCACCTGCGCTGGCGCCGCATGGCCTTCGTGCCGCAGACCGCGATGAACGCGCTCGACCCGGTGCAGCGCCTGCTCGGGCACTTCCTCGAGGTGCTGCAGGGGCGCGGCGGCTTCTCACGCAGCGTGGCGCAGGCGCGGGCGGCCGAGCTGTTCGGCCTGGTGGGGCTCAACCCCGACCGCCTGGCCGACTACCCGCACCAGTTCAGCGGCGGCATGCGCCAGCGCGCCTCCATCGCCCTCGCCTTGGCGCTCGACCCCGCCCTGGTGATCGCCGACGAGCCGGTCACCGCTCTCGATGTCATCGTGCAGCGCCAGGTGCTCGACGTGCTGCTCGCCTTGCAGGCGCGGCTGAACCTGTCTGTCGTGCTGGTAACGCACGACATGGCCGTGGTGGCATACACGTGTGACCGTGTCGCCGTGATGTATGCAGGACAGATCGTTGAATCGGGCAGCGTCCGCGCCGTGCTCGAGGCGCCGCTGCACCCGTACAGCATGGGGCTGACCCATGCCTTCCCGGACCTGCAGGGCTCGGAGGCGGCGCTGGTGCCGATCGAGGGCTCGCCGCCTTCGCTGCTGAACCCACCGCCCGGCTGCCGCTTCGCGCCGCGCTGCCCATTCGCGCAGGAGCGCTGCCGGACGGTGCCGCCGCCGCTGGTCGCGCAGGACGGCCATGCCGTCGCCTGCTGGCGGGCCGACGAGGCGGTGGCCCTGCGCGGTCTTGCGGCCGAGCCCGCCACCTGGGCGGCGATGGCGCTCGTATGATCGAAGCCATCGACCTCACCAAAACCTATGGCGCGGGGCTGCGCGCCGTCCCCGCCATGGCCGCTGTCTCGCTGGCCGTGCGCCAGGGCGAGGCGCTGGGCATCGTCGGCGAATCCGGCTGCGGCAAGACCACCACGGCCCGGACCATGCTGCGGCTGGAGGAGCCCAGCTCGGGCCGGCTGCTGTTCGACGGGCGGGACGTGACACATCTGCGCGGCGAGGCGCTGCGCCGCTTCCGCGCCGAGGCGCAGCTGGTGTTCCAGAACCCGTTCGACGCGCTGAACCCGCGCTTCACCATCCGCCGCTCGCTGGCCGAGCCGCTGGACAATTTCGGCGTGCCGCGCGCCGAGCATGCGGCCCGGATCGAGGCGGTGATGCGCCGGGTGCTGCTGCTGCCCGCAGCCCAATGGCTCGACCGCCGCCCGCACGAGCTGTCGGGCGGCCAGTTGCAGCGGGTGGTGCTGGCCCGGGCGCTGATCCCCGGTCCGAAGCTGCTCGTGGCGGACGAGCCGGTGTCGATGCTCGATGTCTCGGTCCGCGCCGGCATCCTGAACCTGCTGCGCCGGGCGCGGGACGAGCTGGGCCTCGCCGCCATCTACATCAGCCACGACCTGGCGCTGATCCGCACCGTGTGCGAGCGCACGGCCGTGATGTATCGCGGCCGGGTGGTCGAGGAAGGGCCGACCGCCGCCCTGGTCGCCGCTCCCCATCATCCCTACACAAGAGCACTGATCGCTGCCGTGCCGGTGCCGCGCGTGGACCAGGACCGCACGCCGCTGCCGATCCGCGGCTCTCTGGCCGACGCGCCGCCGCCGGCGCCGGGCTGCGGCTTCCGGAACCGCTGCCCCGCCGCGTTCGCCCGCTGCGACACCGACACGCCGGCGCTGCGGACCACCGACCCTGGGCGCCGCGTCGCCTGCCATCTCGGAGACTGAGCATGTCAACCTGCGACCCGATCACGCTCGAGATCATCCGCGGCGCCATCCGGGCGGCGCAGGCAGAGATGGAAGCGCTGCTGGAGCGCACCGCGATCTCGGCATTCATCCGCGAGAAGAAGGACTTCTACACGGCACTGTTCGACGCGAACGGCGTCATGGCCGTCGGCTCCAACGTGCCGATCTTCGGCGACATCTGCGGGCCCGTGTTCCGGCACTTCCCGATCGACAGCATCGAGGACGGCGACCTGTATTGGTACAGCGACTGCTACGGTAGCCGCGGCGCCGTCTCGCACACCAACGACCAGGTGTTCCTGGCGCCAGTGTTCCACGCGGGCCGGCGCTGCGCCTTCGTGATGGGGTGGGCGCACTTTTCGGACGTAGGCGGGCTGCGGCCGGGCTCCATAAGCCCCGACGCCACCAGCATCTTCCAGGAGGGCATTATCATCCCGCCCACGCGCCTGGTCGCCGCCGGCGTCACCAACGAGGCAGCGCTCGCCATCTTCTTCCGCAACTCCCGCCAGCCCGACGCCTGCCGCGGCGACACGGCGGCGCTGATGGCGTCCGTGGCGCTGGGCACGCGCCGCATGGGCGAGATCGCCGCCCGCTTTGGGGCTGGCACGCTGGCGGATGCGCTGGCCCAGCTGCTGGCCCGCACCGAGACGCTGGTGCGCCGCCGCCTGCGCGAGACCTTCCCCGTCGGCACCCATCGCTTCACCGACAGCATCGACGGCGACGGCCATGGCTCCGGGCCGCTGCACATCCGCTTCGCGCTGACCCGCACCCCTGAAGACCGCTTCATCTTCGACGCGAGCGAGACCGACGACCAGGCCGCGGGTCCCGTGAACTTCCTGATGAACCCCGATGTACCCGGCATGGCCCTCGGTCTGTTCTTCCTGGGCGGGGACCCGGCCGAGGTGTGCAACGCCGGTGGACCCCGCGCGCTCGACGAGGTGATCCTGCGCGAAGGCTCGCTGCTGCAGCCGCGTTTCCCGGCGCCGCTCGGCATGCGCGGCCTCACGATGATGCGGGTGCTGGCCGCGCTTAACGGGCTGATGGACGCCGCCGGCTCCCCGGCGCCCGCGGCGCATTCCGCCTATGTCATCACCCTGCTGCGCGGCACGGCCGGTGGCGAGCCGTTCCTGATGTCGGACGGGATCGGCGTCGGCTATGGCGCCAAGCCGGATGCGGACGGCACAGACGCCGTCTATTTCGTGGCCCAGGAGAATTACCCCGTGGAGTTCCTGGAAATGAGCTATCCAGTGCGGCTCAACACCTACGGCATCCATCGCGACAGCGGCGGTGCCGGCCGCTTCCGCGGTGGCTGCGGCATCGTGCGGGAATACGTGATCCTGGCGGACGAGGCCGTGCTGGCGGTGCGGATCGACGGCGTGTCGAACCCGCCCTGGGGCGCGGCCGGCGCCGGGGCGGCCGGGGCGGGGCGGGCGGTCGTCAACCCGGGCACGGACGCGGAACGCCTGCTGGCGCCGCTGTCGGACGGCAACCTGCTACGGCGCGGCGACATCCTGCGGATCGAGACCGGCGGCGGCGGCGGCCACGGCGACCCCTTCGCCCGCCCGGCCGCCCTAGTCGTGGCCGACGTGGCGAACGGCTTCGTCTCCGCCCCGGCCGCTGCGCGCGAGTACGGCGTGGTGCTGCGCCCGGATGGCAGCCTGGACCAGCTGGCGACGGCCGCCTCCCGCGACACCAGGGCGGCCGCATGAGTGCGCCCCTGTCGGTCGCCATCGATATCGGCGGTACCTTCACCGATGTCACGCTGCAGGACCCCGGCACCGGCCAGGCCTGGCGCGCCAAGACGCCCTCCGTGCCCGGAGATCCAAGCGAGGCCTTCATCACCGGCATCCTGCTCGCCCTGGAGGCGGCGGGCGCCAGCCCGGCTTCGATCGGGCGCGTGCTGCATGGCACGACGGTCGCCACCAACCTCATCCTCGAGGGCAAGGGCGCGACCACCGCGCTGGTCACCACCGCGGGGTTTCGGCATGTGCTGGAGATCGGGCGGCAGGATATCCCGCGCCAGGCCAACCTGTATGCCTGGCGCAAGCCGGCCCGGCCGGTGCCCCCCGCCCGCGTGTTCGAGGTGCGGGAGCGCCTGGGCGCTGGCGGCGGCGTGCTGCTGGCCCTGGACGAGGCCTCGGTGCAGCAGGCGGCCGAAGCCTGCCGCGAGGCCGGCGTCGCCGCCGTGGCGGTGTGCCTGCTGCACGCCTTCGCCCACCCCGCGCACGAGCGCCGGGTGGCCGAGCTGCTCCGCCTGGCACTGCCCGGCGTCGCCGTCACCACCTCGGTCGACGTGTTGCCGGTCGCGCGGGAGTACGAACGGTCCCTGGCCACCGTGCTGAACGCCACGGTCATGCCGGCGGTCTCGACCTACGTCACCCGGCTGTCGGAGCGCATGGCTGAAGCCGGGATCGCGGCGCCGCTGCTGCTGATGCAGTCGAATGGCGGCGTGGCAGGCACGGCCGCGATCGGCCGCGCCCCCGCCGTCACCGCGCTGTCCGGCCCGGCGGCCGGCGTGGTGGGCGCGCGGGCTGTCGCCGCGTCCTGCGGCATCGTCGACCTCATCACCGTGGACGTGGGCGGCACCAGCGCCGATATCTGCCTCATCAAGGCCGGGCGCGTCGGGCTCACCTCGAACGGCCGCGTCGGTGACTGGCCGTTGCCGCTGCCGATGGTCGACATGGTCACGGTGGGGGCGGGCGGCGGCTCCATCGCGCGGGTCGAGGCCGGCGCGCTGAGCGTGGGTCCGCGCAGCGCCGGCGCCGTGCCGGGTCCGGCCTGCTACAGCAAGGGCGGCACGCAGCCGACGGTGACGGATGCGCATGTGGTGCTCGGCCACCTGCCGCCCGCTTTGCTGGGTGGCCGCATGCGGCTCGATGCGGCCGCGGCGGCGCGCGTGATTGACAATGGCGTCGCGCTGCCGCTCGAACTGGACCGGCTCGAGGCCGCCCGCGGCATCCTGGCCATCACCGACAACAACATGGTGGGCGCCATCCGCGTGGTGTCGGTCGAGCGCGGGCACGACCCCCGGGATTTCACCCTGGTGCCCTTCGGCGGCGCCGGGCCGCTGCATGGCTGCGCGCTGGCCGACCTGCTGGGGATCACGACGGTGCTGATCCCACCGGCGCCCGGCGTGCTCTGCGCCGAGGGGTTGCTGGCGGCGGACCTCAAGGCGGCCTGGAGCCGGACGCTGCCAAATGCGGGCCGCGTTCCGGACGCGGAGGCGGGCGCCATCCTCGGGGCGCTGCGCGACGAGGCCGCCGCCTGGCTGGACATGGAACAGGTGCTGCAGCCCGCGCGCTCCATGCGGGACGTGGCGCTTCTGCGCTATGCAGGGCAGGGCGGGGAGCTGGACGTGGACTGGGGCGGCAGCATGGCGCGGGCCGAGGCCAACTTCGCCGAGGTACATCAGGCGCAGTATGGTTTCACGCTGCCCACCCCGGTCGAGCTGGTGACGCTCAGGGTGGAAGCCACCGGCGCCCTGCCACCCGCGGTCGTTCCCGCGCTGGCGCCCGGGCCGATGCCTGCGCCCGAGAGCAGCACCATGGTGCATTTCGCGTCCGGCACCCGCGAGACGCCCATCCTCGACCGCGCCGCCTTGCCCGCGGGGGCCGGGTTCATGGGGCCGGCCATCCTCTCGCAGCTGGATGCCACCACGCTGGTGCCGCCGGGCTGGTCGGTGGAGGTGCATCCGACGGCGGCGCTGCTGCTGCGCCGGGTGAAGGGCGATCCGTCCTAGGCCGACCGGCCGTCGCGTTGCTCAGCCGGTCCAGCGCGCCTCGGCACTGCCGAGCGGGGACGCCGGCAGGTCCCAACGCAGCGGCATGCCGGCAACGGCGAAGGGCGGCATCAGCCGGTGCATCGGACCCCACACCGTCTGTTCCAGCACGGCGCCGAAATCGGCCGGCGCGGGCGCGCCAAGGCCGGCCTCGAGATCATGCGCGCCATGGGTTGGCGACAGCAGGGCGGCCACGCGGGCCAGCGAGGTGCGCGCGGTCCATCCGAGCGCCATCGCACCGTCGGCCCGGCGCTGGGCCAAACCGCGTAGCACCGCGGCGGCCATGATCCAGCCCGCCGCGTGGTCCAGCGCCTGCACCGGCAGGGGCGTGGGGCGGGCGGCGCCGAACCGGCGCATGCCTTCCTCGGCGATGCCGCTGCTCATCTGCACCAGGCTGTCGAAGCCGCGCCGTCCCGCCCAGGGACCCGTCCAGCCATAGGCGTCGAGCGACACGTCGACGAGGCCGGGGCGCAGCCTTTCCCGGTCGGCGGCGCCCAGTCCGATGCCGTCCAGCGCGCCGGGCCGGTAGCCGTGCACCAGGATGTCGGCCTGCCGCAGCAGCCCCTGCAGGACCTGCCGGCCCTCGGATGTGCGGGCATCCAGGCGGGCGCAGCGCTTGCCCAGCGTCATCTCGGGCACGACGCCGGGCTCGTCCCAGTCCGGCGGGTCGATGCGCAGCACCTCCGCCCCGAGCCCGGCCAGCACGCGGGTGCAGACCGGCCCGGCGAACACGCGCGTCAGGTCCAGCACCCGCAGACCGGCCAGTGGGCGGCTCGCGCTCGCCGGCTTCGGGCTTGGCCCGGCCGCGGTGCGCCCGCACCACACCAGCGGCTCGGCCATCACGGCGCGGCCTTGCGGATGGGCGGCCCAGGCGGCCATCGAGCGCATCGCGGCGGCCGCGCCCCCGGCTGCGACCACCTCGGCCTCCAGCTCGTCCGCGCCGCGCTCGCGGACGGCGCCCGCCACCGCGTCGTGCTCCGCCGGCAGGCCCAGCACGGCCAGTGCGGCGCCGCGGTGGTGCGGGGCGTTGGCGTGCAGGCGTATCCAGCCATCCGCCGTCTGGTAGTCGCCGGACACGGGGCTCCACTCCGGCGGCCGGGTCCAGCCCTCGGTGCGGAACGACCAGCCGAACCACAATGAGGCGAGGCGCCCGTCGACCATGACCGACGCGGCCGGCGCCCCGGTGGTTCCGGCGACCCCGAGTGCGGCGACCCCGAGTGCGGCGGCCGCGACGCTGGCCGCCGCGAGGTCGGAGACGGCGAAGGCGGAGCGGAGGCGGCCGGGCCCGGTGAAGGCCACCTGGGCGGGCAGGGCGGGATCGCCGCCCAGGGCGGTCCAGATGCTGCTCAGCAGGGCTCGGGCCAACGGAGTTGCGCTCATCTTGGGCTCCTGCGTGCTGCGGCAGACCGTTCCAGCGGTACCTTACGCCGAGGAACGGTCGCGGGGCAGGCGCTTCCTCGGCTTCCGGATCGCGTGAGGTCTCGACGTGGCAGCGAACTTGCTTGTAGCAGGCACGTGCTCTTGCCTGCTTCGGACCCGGATAGGATACCCGCGCCATGATCGATCGTCCCCGTCTCTCGCGGCGCTCCGCCCTCGGCTTGCTCGGCAGCGCCGTCGGCCTCGGCGGCACAGGCCTGGCCCGGGCGCAGCCCGCGCCCGCCATCGGCAAGGGCGGCCGGCTGACCGTGTCGACCTGGGGCGGCATCACCTCGGACGGGATCAGGGACCATGTCGGGCCCGAGTTCGAGAAGCTGACCGGGGCGAAGCTCGCCTTCGACATTGGCGGGCAGGGCGCGCGCTACAACAAGCTGCTGGCGCAGA
>Ga0160427_10001103_pt1 | contig 16575 bp, 15 predicted proteins | sample SolpanmetagenomL_FD_108194 | JGI IMG/M metagenome (GOLD analysis project Ga0160427, IMG submission 108194) | Solar panel surface microbial communities from Lawrence Berkeley National Laboratory, California, USA - L | ecosystem: Engineered > Built environment > Solar panel > Unclassified ...
CTTCGTTGCAGAGATTTCAGGTGTGTTTATAAACCAAAGGAAACACTACTTGTCTGTTGTCTTACGCTCCTAGTCGGTTTCTATACTCGTTCACTCGCCCTCGTCGCTGATGCATTTCACTATGTATGTCTGGAGCTACAAAATACACTTGCTTGGATTCGATAGCTAACTCTTTTACAAGATGAATGATTTAATTAGCTTCATCGTGGCTCTTGCTGCACTCAGGGTAAATTGGCTTCAATTCCTACCCACAACGCTCACCAACACGCTCGATCCAGATCTCACAACGCGACAACACCCCTAAAGCGCTATCATTTGGCTGGCAAAGAGCACAGCTTCTCGGCGCATTCTTCAATGGCGTTTTTCTCTTAGCACTCGGTGTTAGTATCTTTCTACAATCCATAGAGCGATTTGTGTCTCTTCAAAGTACAACTACCACCTCTGCTATGTTCGCACAACTAATTCAATATCCAGAGGTCGAAAATCCGATGCTGGTTCTAATAATGGGATGTATTGGTCTTACTTTGAACATCATCAGTGTTACATTTCTTCATGGTATGAAATTACCACCCTCTTCCACAGACAGAGCGAAGCTGAACCACAAGAACATGACCACGACCACGAAGGCACGAATGAGCTCCCAGCTGCTGCAGAAACCGATAACAACATTCAGCTTTCTACGGTGCAAGATGTAAGTGCTATGCTCTCGCCGTTTAAAGTATTTCAAGATTGCGCTAACGTATTAGACAACGCACCCTCATCAAGATCATCGCCATCAAATCATCGAACCGAAAGGAAAAGGCCGTGACCTCGGTATGATGGGTGTCGTAGTACACTTGATTGGAGATGCCATAAACAATATAGGTGTTATTATTGCAGGTGCGGTGATATGGAAAGCCAAATACGAGGGGAGATTCTACGCCGATCCCGGGGTCAGTATGGGTATCGGGATAATGATCTTGCTTTCAGCATTACCTCTTGGTAAGTTATATCTTTTATCACTATTTTGCCAATTGCTCACAAGCTGGCCTTTAGTCAGAAATAGCGGTACGATTTTGCTCGAGAGCGTGCCGCTCGGCGTTAATCTTGATGATGTTAAACACGACCTCGAAAAGGTAGCTCAAGCTTAAACCGCCCTACAATCAAATACAGCTACTAAAAGCCATGCAGGTTGAAGGAGTGATATCCGTACACGAGTTGCACGCGTGGCGTTTGAGCCAGAACAAGGCTCTGGCATCGGCGCATGTCCTTACTTCCGACGATTCACTTAAAAGTTTTATGAATCAGGCACGGCTTATCAACGAGTGCCTGCATGCTTACGGAATTCATTCTACTACGCTACAACCCGAGCTGGCAACGACTGTTGGAGTTGACGGTGGTAGAGAATTACATGGTCTGCGTCAGCGACCAGTCAAAACAGCCAGTTGTCAAATCAGTTGCGGGAGTCTCTGCGAAGACTTGACGTGTTGTGGGTAAAGGGATTATAAGGTCTCAACAAAGCCGTTCAAGGGCGTTGCCTCGCACAGGATAGCCACATTACGTGCATGCTAAGTGTAGAGAGCAATCGTTGAGGTCGTTAGAATGTGTAAATAGCAATGTATCCTAGGCTCCCGAAGAACGTCCCCCCCCACTCCACTCCCTAGCTTCTCCCTTCCTGTACTTGTGTCATCGCACAGCCCCTCGAAAGCTACAAGTCGTCGGGCCAGACGTAAGTGGCCTCAGCGACAACAACCTTCATTATTCTAGCGCTATCTTCACCATTCTCTTCCGCTAAACTGATGTATCGGGATAGTAGAAGGCAGAGATAGCGATGATGACATATATAATGACGCAGAGTGCCCCCTCAAGATAATTGCTCTTCTGGTCACGAAGGAAGTTGCCTACAACAACGATTGCCAGGATCATGATAATGATCTCAAAAAGCTCGAAGTTGAGGTTCATTGTCTTGCCAAGCCCCCATCCCACGATGACCACCAGCGGGGTATTCAAGAGAGCAGTCTGGATGGTCGCGCCCAGGACATGAGACAGGGCAAAGTTCATCTGGTTGTCCCAGGCTTCATCGATGGCTGTAAGATGCTCGGCGGCCTTCTCAACAAGGGGGACAAGGATACGGCCCATGAAAGCCTCGGTGATGCCACGTTCCTCGACAATATAACCAATCTGCTCAACCAAGGATATAGCAACCAGTGTCACTAGAGTCATAGATACTATCAAGGCAATGAGACATTCTGTCAAGGTGAGCTTTGACTTTGCAGCATTTTAGCTTTGTCTGCATCCTCCTCTTCGTCCCGCTCCAAGATGGCGTCAAAGATGCAGTGCTGTGTTCGCATCTGAAACCAGACATAGATGAGGTAGGCGATGATGAGAAGGATTGAGGTGACTCGACTGATATGAAGCACATTATCTTGGATGGCTTCTTCTGTGATGTTTGAAGCGCCGGCGATGGCATGATAATAAGCAGATGGAACAATAAGGGCAAGCCGACTACGATTCAAAATTAGCAATGGCACTGACGGCTGTTTGGATGAGAGGGCAAACGCTGTTAATAATATGCCACATCCGACTTCGCTCACGGTAACACTGAATTCTTGCCCGCCGCGTCTCAGGCCGCCAGCGAAGAAGCAAAGCCCGAGACAAAGAAGCATTGTTGCAAGTATTGAGCCTAGGACTGCGGACTTGATGACAGGATACTGGTCTCGTGTTAACAGCACCATGAAGAGGATAAGCTCGACCACCGATCCCAGTGTGTTTTCAATCAGGATGCCGGCCACTTTTGGGATCTTGCGTGCAAACGCTTGTCCGGCGAAGCCAATCGTATTGGCACATGGTACCATGGCAAGATAGTTGAGGATGAAGACAACAAGATGCAAGTCACTCTTGGTGTAGCGCAGAGCGAGTGCTACAGGAACCGTGGGCCATAATATATTGCAGAGCCTAGATGCATCGCTTGTTGATGTCCAAAGAATTCTGAAGAAGTGTATTGGGTGTATGCCCCTTCGCCCACTTTCACCGCCGGGAGCGATCTTTCTAGTGATGCCATTGTAACTGTCAGGTCGTTGGACTGATGCGCTCTTGTCTTGGGAACAATGACCATGGCGGGCCTCGATAGCATTCTCTAGGTCGGCCGTAACCACGGGGTTCTTGCCTCGTTGAAACAATGCCATGTTACCGGCAATGCTACGAAGTAATGTTGCTATAAATGGACACTCAGTGTCCGTTCTTGCTGTCTTGCTTTGGTCGTCGTCGTCGTCGTGCTCAGGCGCGACCAGGCAAACCAGTATGGTCTTCAGGATAGGCAGATGAAATAGTTTTCGTTCATTCCAAGGATGCGACTTGTTTAGCAATGGTGAGGATGAGGATCAGGTACAATCGGAAGCCAGAAAATGCAATCTCAAAGTTCTATTTGTTGCGATGACGGATTGACCCGTTATGGCATAGGTCATCTCTTGGCTGTTTCTCAACCAGCGGAGAGTCTAAGCGATTCCTGTTCTGTCCAGCCCTCCTCTCATCGTCGGTCACCACTCCCCAGAGTATTCTAGTAGCTCCTCAGAGATTCCTCGTATCTTGTCCTCACGGACACTGCATCGCATCCTAGATTACCCAGACTCACGACACAATGGCATGGTCAAAATCCAATCGAATTTCCGTCATGTTGGCCATTGACGCGGCCTTCTTCCTGTTGGAACTAGGTGTTGGAATGGTCGTGGGCTCTCTGGCTCTTATGGCAGATGCCTTCCACATGGTGAGATGAGACGGCACTCTTGCATTAAGAACGGGTACTGTATTAACTGAACGCCAGCTCAACGACATCATCTCCCTCGTCGTCGGCTTGTGGGCTGTAAAAGCTGCTCAGAAACCGCGGTCCGATAAATACTCATTTGGGGTATGTATGAAGTGTGTTCTATGGATATTACTATTCAATGCTAACCTCTTTCTCAAGTGGCTAAGAGCAGAGATTCTTGGCGCCTTCTTCAACGCTGCGTTCCTCATTGCCCTATGTCTCTCCATCATACTCGAAGCGATCACTCGTCTCCTCGACCCTCCGGAGATCAGCAACTCCAAACTCATCCTTATTGTTGGCTCATTGGGACTCGCTTCAAACCTTGCAGGCTTTTTTGTGCTGGGAGGGCTTTCACACGGGGAACCAGAACACGACGACCCTATTGACGATGTTCGCACTGTGGAGGAAGGACAGGGCAATGGCGCTACGCGCGCTGCCGCGGTTGAAGTAGGGTCTTCACGTAAGCTGTACAAGAGCTGCCGTGTCAGAACGTTGATTATTGATCCTCAACATCTTATAGGCCCCACACAAGCGGACGCACGTTCACAGATCCAGAACCGCTTCAACGGTGCGACCTGGAATCTCCGACGACGCAGCAGCAAACTCGTAGGCATTGTTGATGGAAGCATGTATCCTGCAAGCTTCAGGCAAGGCATCATCAACGTCAGCAAACCTACTACAATTGAACCTGGGACCACGACTGCGATTCTCGAGTCCGAAGACGACGATGTGGCAGAAGAACCTTTGGAGACTTCTCCACTTGTAAAGAGGATAAGTAACGGCCCCCCGCAGACACGCCTTCACACGCATAGCCGAGCTCAGGGTATTGGAGGACCTCGGCCTGGGCCTCACACCAAGCCCGCGAAGAAAGCCAATAGCGATACCGATATGGGCACCAGTGCGATGATCTTGCACGTCATTGGAGATGCTCTCGGCAATGTGGGTGTGATTGCATCGGCGCTCATTATCTGGCTTACTCCATGGCCTGGCCGGTTCTACGCCGATCCTGCTGTCTCCCTGCTCATCGCAGTCATCATCTTGAAGACGGCCATTCCTTTGACTACCGCCAGCGCCAAGATACTGCTACAAGGTACCCCGGATCATCTTCACATTAATGATATCAAAGATGATATTCAAAAGATCCCCGGAGTTGTCAACTGTCACCACATCCACCTATGGCAGTTGAGCGAAACGCAACCGATTGCGTCCCTTCACCTTCAACTCGATTTCCCCATTGAGCAAGGTGGAGTTGCTGAGAGATATATGATACTGGCAAAGGCAGTACGAGAATGTCTGCATGGTTATGGAGTACACAGTGCTACTGTTCAGCCTGAGTTTTGCTTGAACGATCAACACGACCATGCCGGCCAGGCGCGCCCATCGACAAGCCCAGACGGCTCTCAATCACCGCGGAGTGTAAGCCGGTTAGATGAAGATGCATGCCTAATCGGGTGTGTAGATAGCTGCAAGGAAAGTACTTGTTTTTAGCTTTCATTCCATGTGGTTAATGATTTGCAATGAATCTGCATCGAGATATTATTGATCTGCCTCCTCATCCGCGATGTGTAAACAGTAAGCTTCTCGTATATCCTCTGGCGTGAGTCGTGCATCCTCGGCATCTATTCCCTCTCCACGCTGCAGGAGGACTCTAATTAGTCTACTTTCAATCGCCTAGAAAGAGAGCTTGAAGAGAATACGGCGCTGAGACTTCATTTACTAATTTCCATAACTACGGTCTTCTCTCCGTGTTCTGCATGTGGGTGATGAGTCGTGTATCGAGATCGGTTGGGTTGGTCGTTGTCGTTGGCTTGAGCCTTTCACAGGCTTCGTGTCGTTGATTGAGGCTTCTCGGTCAAAGGTAAAACGTGCGGCGAATTGTGTTGTGTAATGGTGGCAATTGTATTGAACGATATCAGGTTCCTATGTTACTGATGAGTGCGCAGGACTAGCGAGGGCCAGAATCAGCGTGACAGTACTAGTAGTCTGCTTCACAAAGTTACTGACTTGGCGACGGGGCAGCAGCATCCTCAAGGCATGTCGAGCCGACCTGGACAACAGCAGTACTGTACGTTCTTCTAGTGTCTATTTATCTTGGCTGCCTACATCTTTGCCTAATTCATTATAGATTCCGGTCAGTACGGCGGTCCTAATCATGGTGTTCCCAGCAATCAGTACGGACAGGGCGTACCGTTTGGGCGGGGCACAAATGAAAATACTCATGGGGCCGGTAGTCACGCACCGCAAGACCACAGTGGTCAGTATGGCTATAGAGAGGACGACAGATATGAACATGAGCGATACAATGAGACACAAAGTGGCCCTGGCTTCGAGCCTAGACCTGGACCTTACTACAACGAGCATGGAGGCAGTTCTCAGGAGCATAAAGGATACGAGGAGCAACATGGAACTGAAGGATATGGAAGGCGTAACCAAGGTAGCTACAACGGAGGCGGACATGGCGGTTACAGCGAAGGTCATGGTGGGTACAACCAGGGGCGGTTCTTATGGGCGCCCAAGTTGAAATTTTGATGCATTCGAATTTGAGATGCAGGAACGGGGAAGGGCGTTCTTTTTAGCAGTTCCGCTTGTAATCCTCTGCTGATGAGTAACCAAAAGATATTTGTTCTTTATTAATCAAAAAGCGTGCAATATAGGAGACACTCCATGACTTATACCATGCAACCCAAATTCCTCTTTCTTGATAGCTAAAGCCTATATCCAAGTCACATCACTGGAGAATTAAGCTATAGCCAAGTGCAACCGCTGCAGAGGCCACTCGCTTATCTTTCAGTGCTGCTACCGTAAGCCTGCACGCGACGCACCGCCACGAAGCGAACGAACCTTCACAATCCGCCGCCAGCAATCTTGGTATCGTTGGCGTACTCCTCCATGTCATTGGCGACGCTATCAACAACGTTGGTGTCATTATCTCCGCGTTAGCAATCTGGTTCGGGAAGACGCAAGGACGCTTCTACGCGGACCCGGCAGTCAGTATAGGCATCAGTTTCATGATATTGGGCACATCTATTCCCCTCATCAAGAGCTCGAGGCGTATTCTACTACAAAGCGGGCCTGATGGCATGGACATGGCGGAAGTGAAGGAAGACATACAAGCCCTGCCAGGCGTATGCTCTATGCATGAACTGCATATTTGGCGATTGAATGAGGAGAAGACCATTGCAACTGCACACGTCGTCACTGAAGACGAGACGCTGGAAGGCTTCATTGAGCGAGCAAAGCAAATTGGAGAGTGTTTCCATGCCTATGGCGTATACTCATATACTCTGCAACCGGGAGCCTAAGTCCGCCCTTCCACTTCTCTCTATCTCGCACCCGGATACTACCTCTGGGTCTGCGGAAGCTGAGGTTAGCGTCGAGATCAGAACAGGCGGGGAGGAAGGGCAAGAAAGTGTACAGGTGGTGGGGCTGAGGCAGAGGGAGCCCTTTTGTCAGCTCAAGTGTGAAGTGGGGTCGTGCAAAGAGTTGCAGTGCTGTGACGAGTGATCTCCAAGCACCCGAAGTTTACGAAGCTTTTGAGTCCCCCGTTTTGAAGATCTCTAGATATGTTGCGAGAGTTTGGTATTCGCCTGTCTGAGTTGACCTCCGTATTCGTTTTCCGGCTTCTTTATAGGCTTCGTCTTACGGTGACTGGCTTCGAACCTGTACCTATCATGAATTTTGGCAATAGCAGCTTCAATTGGTCCTTCTCAATAAGCGACGATCCATTTGGCCCTCTCCGCACGCAGAACCACCCGACGAACTGCAGTTGATCATAGTTGCAAAAGTCTCTCTGGCCGAGCCATACCCGGATGAACAAATATTCCTTACTATACACGAATTCTGTTTACTTGCTGCGGATAATCGACTTTGCATAGTCGTAAGAAGGGATACCCTAATTCTATTGGTTGGCCAACGACTCCGTCAGGAAGATCCAATTTGTAGCCAAATTAACGGCTCTTTTGGATTCCGCTTTGAAACACGAACCGCAGCAGCAAAGGTCAAGCATGCTCGGTGCGCCAGGAGAAGGGGGGCGGTTTCGGGGGGCGGTTCAAGCTACAAAATTTATAGTGATAGATACTTGTTTAATCTTTTGTTGGTTCTAAAGAGTGGCTTGAGTTGGTCACATATATGGAGTACTGACAAGGTATCGAAGGAGTGTTGGACTAGTCCTGAGATAGCGAAAGACTGCGGGGAACAGCATCGTCTGACCAAAGAATGATCATACGACACCGACACAAGTTTACTGCAAGCGAAAGCATAGCTAACCATTGAGGCTGGAGCGCTACACAATACTCTCGTTTACGTGCTCTTGAACTTCGTCTTGCCAAGGTACTTGACACCGATGACGCTGGTGATGATCACAGGGAGCACGCTGACAAGCTCTCCAATACCCGCATAGCTCGGTTCGATGCGCACGCCCACGGCTTCAAACGCCCCGCCGGCGAGTAGAATGGCGAAGATGTTGTATAGGAGTGCCCATATGATGTTGATCCAGATTGTACGCGTGATACGTCGGGACAGGGTAAGGAACAAGGGCAGACTGAACAAATTGTCAGATAGGATGCCGACATCTGCAGCGCCTGCAGCTATATCAGTCGCATAGCACATAGACATCCCAACATCTGCCTGCGCCAGTGCCACTGCATCATTTGAGCCATCTCCAATGAAGAGCACCTTGTCCTTTGCACCCTTACGGATGATCTTCTTCCACAATGAAAGCCTCTCCGGTGTTTGAAGGGCACGGATGTAATCAGCTTTAGATTCGGGAGAGCAAGAGCTCTGGACCTGCGAAAGGGGGAAGCCAAGTTCTGTGGCAACTCGTTGGACAACGCCAATATGATCACCAGAAAGCAAATGTGTTCGGATTCCTCGGCGCTGGAGGGTCTTGATGATGGTCGATGCTTCTGGTCAGGGAAAGTCATTTACACCGAACGCCGCCACAAGTTCAATGGCGTTAGCGGACAAGTCACCGGGCTTGTGTCGAACAACAGCGAACGAGGTTAGAGCTTGTTAGCGGATCTCATCAAAGACAGGATGTTTGAGGACGCCTGCTCCGCACCAGTCTGGTTTTCCACCTTTAAGAATCATCCTGTCGAAATTTCCGGCCAAGCCAGCACCAACGACGTTTTCAACTTCACCAGTGAGCCGCATGCTTCTGCCAGTTAATGACAAGCGCAGATGTTCGTAGACGGCCATGGAGACAGGATGACGATTGCCTTGAGTAAGCAGGGCTACCATTTGTTGAGCTTCCAAGTCGCGACCATTGAGGAAGTACTTCGCCAGGATAACTTTCATGTGTCCTTGTGTGAGGTTGCCTGTTTTGTCGAAGATAACATGCTTGACTTTTGAGCCTTCCTCTACGGTATCTGCGGTGCGAAAGACAATTCCATTCTTCATACCAAGCGAAGAGCCGGTGACCATGGGCATGGGCACAGCCAAACCAAGCGCGCAAGGACACGAAACTGCTAGAACCGCAATAGCGTACGTCAGGGCGTCGATGCAAGCTCGTGCCACCGACGGCTGTGGCCTTTCATTGAGGCGACGAGAGACTGCCCAGGCAATGAATGCGACGACTGCAGATAAGAGCACTGTTGGTATCAGTACTGTTGACACTCGGTCTGCAATCTCTTGGGTCCGAGATTTCGAGCTTGCTGCAGAGTTAACGAGCTTCCTCGTCGTGCTTATCGAATTCTCATGGACGAGACGAGTGACGCGATAGCGGCACGTCCCATGAACGACGGTTGAGCCCGCGAGGACTGGAGCTTTGACCTTTCGGATGGCCGGAACAGGCTCACCAGTCAATACGGACTCGTCGATCTCGGCGTGTCCGCTGCCAGTATGAACCACCCCATCGGTAGCAATCTTCTCGCCGGCGTTTGCGATCAGAATGTCATGATAGTGCAGAAGACGAACACCGATTGTGCTCTCAGTGCCTGTTTCATCCACAATCGTGGCCGTCTGCTCCTGTAGAGTGCTGAAGCTGTAGCCCACCCTGGATGCCCTTAGACGTACAAACTCCGTCAAGTTTCTTCCGACCATGATGAGCGTGATCAGAAGTGTGCTTGTCTCGAAGAAGCCGTGCGGAACCGAACTGCTTCTGCCTTGGGAAATATCATACTGCTCAATTCCCATGGCGACAACTGAGTAAACGAAGGCCGTCGTCGTTGACATGATGATTAAGCAGTTTATGTCGAGCTGATAGTGATAAAACATGCTTTTGAACGCGTCCATATACATGTCGTACGAGAGCAACTGCACGACAGTTCCCAAGCTTAGACCCACGGAGTTGATCGTAGTTCGACCCAGGTCCCAAGTCCGGAAAGCAGTGGCCACGACCGGAATTGTGAACAAGGCACATATGATAGTCCTAAAAGCGTTCTTGCGCAGCTGATCTGCGCTGGCTTTCGAAGTCAAGCCATTTCCGTCCGCAAGAAGCGAGTCATCATGAGCTGGTAGCTCTGCACCCCTTCCCGCAGCGGCAAGGATATCGCGTGCGCCGATGTTGTGAGGATCGTGATCTATGATGTGCAATCTATCCTTGCCGGTTGCGTCCAATTTGCGGGAGATCGAGGACGGAGCTTGACGTATTCTAATCTGATCCCCGAGCTTCGAAACCTGCAGGCGTGATTTCGCATCATCCGTCAGAAGCAGATACAGCATTGTACCACTTTCAGTCCCATCGTCAATGGTCTCGTCAATCACTGTCGAATCGAAGCCGTTCCACTTCTTGATGAGCGCGATCAGTTCCTTTGAGCCTCCCTTGACAATTCGTGGATCATAGGAGAACTGAGTCCTGTTGAGGACAAAGCTCGACTTGACCGACGCTTTAGATACGCCAGGAATTTTGGCCAAAGTTTGGTCAAGTTTCGTTATGCAACCCGAGCAATCCATGCCCATGACTGAAAGCGTGAGACAAACGGATTCATCGGCGCCCTTCTCAGCTTCGCCCACGTCCTTCATCGCAAAAACAGCCGCTTTCTCATCGAATGATGCAGCTTTGGAGCCTCGGAGCTCGACACCATTTGCTAAGCGGATTCTGTGGGATTTAGCACAGCACACAGTCTTGACTTTCTGTGCTTCTCTGGACGCGCAGCAGCCGATTGTAGAAAAGACATCGGAAGTGACAGGATTGCTCGAGGCCGCGAGAAGGTGATTGACGACTCGGCAGGAGCATTCCTCAAAATATGCTTGGAGTGAGGTATTGTCCGAAGTTGGCTTGCTGGAACGGCCCTGTCGCTTGTTCATTGAAGCTCGCATTTCAGCTACGCGAGCTTCGTGCTTGTCACACGCCCGGCGACCTGACTTCTTCCTCATCCTAAGCTGATGGTGATGATGGTTCGTGCTGCCAGTGCTGTGCGAAATAGCACCCGGAGCAGTGCCATGAGCATGGTCAGGAACGTCATGGACATGATTGTGGGCATGGTCGTGCTCGGTCTTGTTTGATGATGAGCAGCAAGCATCCTGAGCGCAATCGTTGTCTACTTCGCCAGGGTGATGGTCGACATGATCGGAACCACCGGCAACAACACCGTGCTCGGTACAGATCTTGTCATGGGAATAGTCAATCACTGAAAGAGCCGATTAATGGCAAAGTCCTGTCTATGGCGACCACTCCTGGCCGGTGCATGGTGACGTACTGTCCTCTTCTACGGTCCAAGTGCTCGCAGCATAGAGTTCACTCATTTGATCCGCGCATTCTTGGCTGCAAAGCAACGAAGCATACGCCGAAGCGCATTGGTCTGCAGAGATGTCTAAGTACGAGGCGCTGCAAATTTCATCATTACACGAACCGTCACATGCACAGCTGCCAGGTGACGAACAGCACCCTCCTGTTTTCTTGTCTTTATCATTCATCCTAAAGTTGGTATCACACTTCTCAGACTGAGCAACTCCAGTGGTGGAATCTAAGGTAGTGTGGTTAATCGGCATTAAGAACGAAGTCGCACGAGATGACTATTCATCCTAATTCGGACTTCCCCGGAGGGGCCACTTTCGGAAGTAGACGCGTCAGCTGCCCAGATTTACCGAAAGTGAAATGCTTGGCATATATGAACCTCTTTGATCATGAGGATTAAAATTTATTTTACTCCGTAGCTTTCACCGTTGTGCTCAGTACAGAGAAGTTGATCAAGCGTAAATGGCTTCTTGTACGCTTAAAGCTTCATGTCATCATCTCGATGCAGACCCTTGTCGCCTGTCATATCCCTCTCTCTCTACTCGGATGCACTGGCAAACCTGCCGAGTGCGTTGCTGACCACTCCTGAACCTCATCATCAGGCCTGCAAATATGTAGTGTATCACACCCAGAATTGGCGCTCAAGGACAAGCTTTTGTAGCTCTATCAAGAAGTGCCGACAGTGACTCATTATGGCTGCCCACGTGCATCCTCTGGGCAGCCTACTGGCTGTGGTTCGACATGTGCCATGTGTCCTCAAGACGAAGCATATCCTCTGGAATCTCGATTCTAATCGTACCTCCGCTCTTCCGAAATTTTAACGTAAGCGTCTACTTGCCAAACAATGCGTTCATACTTGAGATTAGAGATTTAGATTGGCATTGAATGGTTAGGCTTGTTTACATCCTCTATTTGCCATCGGCGTATTGGAGGCGGAGATGACACAACGCAATGAGCTGATTTTCAAATACCATGGAAGCAACGAAGAAGTCACCAGATTTCACAAATAGGAAGGATGCGATGACCATGAAACGAGCCAATCATGTTACTTCGTCAAGGCAAAAACGTAAGGTGCCAAGCGGTTTTCTTCTTTCCAACCCAAGTTCCGACAGCTCAACACTGCCCATTGCACTGTGGAGATGCTATAGCGCCATTTCATTGTTGTGCAATCATTTACCCCCGCTAGCACGGTGCTGCACTTCAAGCCATCTAATCAGTTTGCCTATCTTGCCAACGTGCAAACCTTGATTGCAAGTATAAATCGCATTTTGGACACTCGAATGTATAACCGGTTTCGCTGCAATCCCATTCTGGATCACGACGGCAGATTGATTCAGATCAACGCAATTGATCCCGGAAGTACAAGCACCAGACTCGAGGTGTATTATCATTGCGGGATAGGTAGAGAATTTTGCGTAGCAACTATAGCATTCGATCGTGCCAGATGGCTAGCACCTCTGTCAGCCTTTACCCATAAAACTGACGGGTTCGCTTACATTCTCAAGGTTAATAGGGCTTTGAAGATGCTCTTCGCAAGTTGTGCAAACATTGTGCTCTTTCAGACGATGAAGGTACTCCTGCGATCTAGGCACCCACGTCATCCCGTCTCTGTCATCGCCACCCTGGCAGACAACATGATGCTGTGTCTGTCGATGGTGTTGTAGCAGTTTCTCCCATGTGGTCCCATCATCCACACACCTCGCATCGATGATGGCGGGCGGAATCATCGTGATGCTGTTTCAAGACTGCTCTGAGGGGAACTTTCGTGCGCACCGAGGACAATACGATCTGCTGTTCACCTTGTTAGCGGTACAAAGATTGTGACTTAGTCAGTGCACGCACCCCATTACGACTTTGTCAAACTTCTGTCAGAGTTGCTGGGACTTTTGGTCGTTAGCAGTGACACTACCTGTCAAGCGTAGACGCCGGACCCATCGCATCCCGCTCCTGCCCTGCCTGGGTCTCGCTGCGCTAATTCATTGATGATTGATCGAAGGTAGCAGACCAATCAATATATAATCACATAATCCATTACAGAGAACTGATAGTTGCACATATCGTCTGTTGTCACAAAATTCGTGGGTGAAATCTTCAGACATCATTTCTTCAAAATTCTGAGGATTGGAAGCGGATAAAAATAGATCTATGGAAAAGTGGGCCGTCCCACAGGGTCAGAGCCGGTCCCTTCTCGATCAGTGCCCAGTATTTTCTCGCTTGCTTCATACCTTTCCCATAAGTTCTTCCCTCGACATCAACACCTCAGTAAGCTAACATGGACAAAGCCAGTCAGGTACTGGCACAAGGGTCCTCTGATTCGTTGCGCAAACAAGCACTTGATAACGGTGTCCATCGCACTACACTCCAGCATCGTGCCTGTGGTCGAAGGTCCAAGGAACAGAAGGCCCAAAGCCAGCTTTATCTCTATCCATGGGAAGAGAAAGCGCTCGTTAGGTTTTTAGTACACCAAGATGCTCTTGGCTGGTCTGTGCGAGTAAAGCATGTTGTGCTCAATCGCCTTCAGCATCACCTGTCGGCGGGATCCATATAACAGACCAAGCAACCCCCCGAATAAGAATTGGCCTCAGTCCTTCTACCAACGCCATGCTAAACTCGCCGCGAGCAAACGTCGAGCGCTAGACTGGAAACGGTACGACATCTATAACAAGACCGTGCACTGGTTCGAAGTGATCGGGAAGGTACCGCAGGATCCTGACGTGCATCCATGTAATGCATACAACATGGACGAGACTGGCACCATGCTTTCGATGCCGAACTCCGCCAAAGTCGTTGTCAGTAAGGACAACAAGCAAAGCTGTAGAGGCGCGCGTATCAAACGCACGACTATTTCATCTATCGAATGCGTAAGTGCAGATGGTAGATGTCTGAATCCCATGGTAATCTGGCCCGCGTCGACTCACTGTAGATTGGAAAAAACTATATTTCGCTAACTCTGGTGCTCATAGTAATGAGCTTGAATATATACATATCATCCTAGTATGTTCCGTCACATATGATGTTTGGTGATGTTTGGTGATATGTGGTCAGAGACAGTGATGTGTCAGTCCCAAACAACACTCACAGAGCGAATTGGACGACACATCCACTCCTGGGTGGCACTATGCGTACTCCGACAAAGGATGTTCGTGGCGAAACTGCTAGGTCAGGCGAGAAAGGTGTGATGGGAAATGAAATGTCGGTGTCGTAAAAACCACCAAGGTCGAAGTGACGATAGTTAGGAAGCGTATAGGGAGATTCGCAAAAGGACATATCAGAATTATACAAGGAGGAGGTAAAGTGAAGATGGGAGGAAAGGGGCTCGTGGAGTGAGTAGTCCAGATGGTCAGCCATTGATCGTAGAGCGTAGATGAGGCGCGGGCAGCAGTCCGTGGAGGATAGAGGGATATATATATATACCGGCGATGCCTCCAAAGCCGACCCTTGCATACATCGGGCATAGCAAGGCGGCACATAGAACCAAGCGTTACCATCAGCTGAACGGCTTCCCATACAAGCCACCTACCGCGGCATGAACCGAACGGCGTAGCAAGCTGGACAATGAGATTCAGCCGTTGTCACTGGATGGACGACCCGTCGCGCTCGAATAAGGGGCGTAGATAATGTTGGTCAAGAGATGTACAACCCAGCCGCCTCGAACGCTAGACCATAAGAGTTAGAGCCAGCCATCTCATCGCGCGGATGGTTCGTCATACAAGCCACGCACTGCGCATGATCTTCTGCGGCATTAACTGGGCGGCGCAGCAAGCTGACCAAATAGAGCTCAGAGCCATCCTTGCGTGAATGGCGATCGCGAACGCTCCTCCTTGGACACACAGCGCTTTTTTCCATCGGCTACAGCAAGTCGAAGGACGACCAACCTTGGCCGTTGAAGGGCGTTCGAAGGGGTGTTACCGGACCTAGGATCGGAGCTCGGCCCAACGGTCCTTTCGTAACTCAAGGCATTCTTTCAGCACATACGTATGCTAACAGTTGCCAACAACTTTGAAAAAGCGGGCTTCGTCGAATAGAAGGTAACATGTGTGACACATTTCCGATCTGACTGGGAGGATGAACAAGCATCTTAAGTTCTAGTAGAACGACTCATGTTGTACATTTGTGAAGGAAACACGAAGCGGCAATAGATATAGTAAGAGATTTATCCAAAAAAGACGGCAGGTTGAACATTTTCAGTTTTCGGTCTAAGGGAAGGATACCATAGTTAGATAGCCTCTTGAAATCAAGTAGAAGCGCATTGTATTATAGATCTAGATCGCCGTCGCTATCGTCGTCCTTATACTCGCTACTCAACTCTACGACATTACTATAGCCTTCCGCGAGGAGAATTTAATCTCGGCCAGAGGAAGACTAATTCTTGCTACGATCGTCATCGCTATTCTTCTCTAACATTTACGAGCTCCCCTAGTAAAATAACAAGATGTAAATAGAGGTAGAGAAAGTCGATAAAGTACTACTCTCTTTCTATCTATCTTAATACTACTTATCCTCTAATATACTCTTAAGGGTCGTCCGTTACCGCGGTAGTATATTTAGTCTCTTTAGGGGAGGCCGAATTAGGCTATAGAGTTTTTTAACACCCTCTCTTCCTATACTTTCGCTTGTCTAATCTAGGTCCCTAATCTATTCTTCGAGCAAGCTAATAGCTTCCCCTACCGGTAGCGCTATTACGCTATCTTCTTTTTGAAAACACTAATTAAGTATAGTTATTATCACCTCTCGTATGTACTTTTGAGGCTGCGGCTCCTAAGTATAGTCTCGGAAAAGACGGTAGATATTTCGAGGAAGCGGTGGCGTCTACTAATCAATCGTTTTATTCTCGCTACGCTAGAGAGGTGGTAAAGGCTTTTAGGTAAAGCACGGGTTAAATTTATTGATTTAGGCGGCGTTATATACAAGCGTTAATTTTATGTGTCGTGCTCTTCTTATAAAGACTAGCGAATTATAAGGAAATAGGAACTGTATATTCTTGATTACGGAATTAGAGATCCTAGAATTTGAACAAGTACTCGTTAGATTCCTAGAATTAGATTACTAGCTCTAGGAATCGAGTACTAGAAACCTAGACTATGACACGAATTTATATATATTCCCCTCTAGTAAGAAA
>Ga0160427_10001107_pt1 | contig 16553 bp, 18 predicted proteins | sample SolpanmetagenomL_FD_108194 | JGI IMG/M metagenome (GOLD analysis project Ga0160427, IMG submission 108194) | Solar panel surface microbial communities from Lawrence Berkeley National Laboratory, California, USA - L | ecosystem: Engineered > Built environment > Solar panel > Unclassified ...
ACAATGAAAGGCAATGCAGAAGGCTGGTACCGCTGTTTCGACCAACTTCGGGAGCGTGGTGTGTACCTGACAAATATCATGATGGCCCTCCAATCAACCGTAGATGAAATGGCTCGCCGTGCTGGCATCGCGAGTCGACGACTGACACCTACAGGCCTCGTGGGCCGCAAGTCTACTGCTTCCGGAAACGCTGGTTCTGCTCGAACCTCGACCGACACTAACTCACGCAAGTCCGCTATGCTGGAGAAACCCTTACCAGCTATCCCTCCTCCCGAACTACCAACAAGCGAGACTGATCTCAAACAAAGCTTGGCTAAAGCCGCTCATCAAAAGAAACTCAGTCTTCAGATGAAGCAGGTACATCAAAGTCCTCAGCAACAAAGTCCTCAGCAACAAAGTCCTCACCAACAAAGTCCTCAGTTGCGAAAGGACTCTGCCACATCCTCCCCTCGATATTCAACTGTCGCACCACTTCGAGTGGTGACTGTCTCCAGGTCACCAGCCGTCACACGCCCGCAGGTCGTGGTAGAACTACCTGCTAGCCATCCCAATATCATAGAGCTACCAGCTAGTCAAAACCGCCCACACACTCCTCCAAGGTCTTCTAGACGTCCTATGAGGACCTTGAGCAAAGATGAGGCTGCAACTCTTGCCATGGACTCCGCATACGCTTCTTGTCCTGAAACGCCAACCTTTCCTCCAAAACGCTCCGCAAGCTCAGAACCTTCACCTATCTCTTCACTTGCTTCGACACCAAAAACATCTACTTCTCAAGCACGAGATTCGATGTACGTAGCACCACTAGCAATACCAATGCGAAATTCACAAGGCGAAGAAGGTCGAAGTTTACCTTTGACGGCTTTGCCAGCTTTTGAGAGGCCTATCACTCAGTCAGGTCCATTGACCAGTCCAATGAGCCCAGTGAGTGAGATTCGACCTCTCACCACGAAAAAGCAGCATTTGGCAACGATGAAAGGGCTGTTTGGCAAGAAGGAGAAGAGGCAGAGTGTGATTGGTAGTATTCGTGGTGGTTTCATTTGAGTTTCATGATTTCAGGACTGTACGATTTCCTTTGGTTTTTCATTGATAATGTCGTTACTATACCCAAGAAGGCGTTGGATGGATGTGCAGAAAGAAGAAGCACAATTAGAGCTTGGTATATGGGTAAAAGCTCATGTGAAACGAATAACACTAATAATATGTAGCGTGTGTTGCAAATAATGTTTATACATTAAAATGCCGAGAAGGCACAGTAACAATTTGATACTGCGAAGTGCAGTCGCAAAGTATAAGATTGAAAGCAAGTGCGCGATATGTCGTGCCTTCCTTTTCTATGTCTTGGTTGACCGTTCTATTTTCATCTTGAAACTCTTCTCATCCTTTCCTCTACATTCTGAAACTTTTGCTTCTTGCTTACTTTGGCCTTGTCTGCCTCGTGCTGCATCTTTTTCAAGCTCACTCATTCGATCATTCTACTCGCTGATGTTACAGCTGTAAGAGTCCCGGCCGACGCTCTGCCAATTCGACACCACTCATATTCTCACTTCATTACACGCTCTGAGGCGGCACAATGCCTCTGAAAGAAGTCGACGCCAACACACTCGCCGGTCGTGAAAGTCGAGTTTCGTCCAATGTTACGACCAGCAACCATGCTCGCAAGAACAGCCAACAAAACCAGGCTGATGTCATGTCCAGCGGCGTGATGAGTATGCTCAGGACCACGACTGACTTTGGAGACCTCGACGATGTAATATCCAAGCCAAAGCGAGCGCGACCGGGTCGCCGACCAAGTGTCAATGGTCCTCCACTCTCTAGGACCTCATCGCACTACTCTCAGTTCAGCCGTGCTGAGTCTGTCCGATCAAGAACGTCAAACCACAGTGCTCGAGAGCCGTCTATTCCTGGTGCTTGGCCTACCCCAGGCCTGCAGCCTCCCAGTTTCGACACAAGGTAATACAAATCAAGCTTCATGTCGCAGCATATGTTAACACTGTATAGATCTCTCGCAACCACCGCATCCGACCGACCTGATCGTGGCCATCGGTCGTATTCACTCACTGGCAGCACACACCATCCATCTCGATTGATGGGCAAGAACAACAGATCAGCGACTAGTCTTCAAAGCGCCGGACCCTCCATCAATAGACCTCGCTCTCCCTACCAACATTCGGCACGGTTTTATCGGCCTGATCTTCGACCTGCTTCACCGGCCTGGAGCGATGGCAATGCCGCTATGTACATTCGCCCCAACTTCTCCAGACCGATGGCTCTGCCGCGCACTGCTACATCAGGCTATCCATTTCCTCCACAAGGTCCAGGTGAGTGGTCGTTCCAGTTTCAAAGATATGATGATGTGCTGACGTGCTGACTGGAAGCAGAACGCAGGATGCAACGTCCTCCGCTCCCGATGCACCCTTCGCTCGAAGGTTTGCGCCAGAATGGTACACCATACAGTCGCACTGGTGCACCCTTTCGATCAGCTCCGTCACCGTTGCGCAACGATCAGACCCACAGGAGATTTAACAGGCAAGCACAGGCAGCGCCATATCCTGGTTTCGTGCAACGCGTCAAGAATCTTCTGGAAGAACGAGCTACTTCCGACACTTTCGAGAGACCTGTACCAGTGGAACTGCTCATGCAAGCTACTTCTGATACATATCAAAACCACGAAGTCTCTCATTTCGAGACTGTCCTACCAGAGACTGCTGCAGAGCTTCCGGCTACCTCACCTCAAGATCGCAGACTCACTCGCGATCTTGTCAGAGCTGCATTGGGAACTTCGTCTGATGCCGAGCCTTTGTCTTCGCCGAATCTCTTAGACTCCACCATGCTTATGCCTGATGAGCCAGAAGTCGATAGCTCATCTTTGCCAGCTGCGGACTCGGATGTGGAGACAGCAGCATCCTCGACCGACAGTGTACATGAGCACACCAAGCATACAGGTAAGCTGCGTGTACTTGTATGTTAGTGCTCAAGCTCACTTCCCATAGGTCGCGAGAACGATGTTGAAGTAGTCGAAGCTCAGGACCAAGAACATTTTGGTAAGCTTGTCCGCTTGTGGTGTATGTTGACAATGAAGTGATACTTACATATTGCATAGGAAACGGAGAACACGCAGAGCTCAAGAAACACTTGGAATCAAAGGATGATGACCCAATATCAGACGACATGTCCGAGCCAGTCAGCTCCGTGTCGGATTTGACGACCTCGCCTTCGGAGCTTCCTGCAAATCCACAGAACACGACAGTGCACAGCTTCTCCGACGATCCAGAGAGGGTCAAGCACATGGAGCGACCATTCAGTCTTCCTCAAGCCATGGAGGAGAAGCCTCAGCCTCCGTCCAAAGTGCGTCAATCTATGCCGGCGCAAGTCTCACATAGTACAGTTCCGAGCATGGTGAGTTACAAGGTATTCATCAGCTCTCTTGAACTCAACACTAAGATGCATCAGGTCAACGAGTCATCCACTTACGAGCAAACGTCAGAAATCACACAATCCACTGATGTGTCCGACTCTGGTCGCCAACAGTCATTCGACGTTACTCGTGCGTCAGTGGACCTACCTCATCGACTGGCCACTGCTATGGACTCGCGAGGCAGCTGGGCAGTATCAATCGCATCTCGTGTCATGTCGGAACCCGAGTCTACTATCGTTTCAGACGACACGCATATGAGCTGGGCAAGATCCATCGCGTCTCGTGCAGTTTCTGTGGCAGATGGTGTGTACAAACCTACTACAAGCACTCACGGCGGCTGACATCTGGCAGAAAGGACGCGTGTGGGTTCCAGGCCTGCGAGTGCTGGAGACCTACCTGTGACCTGGGCAAGGTCTTCGATTGCAGCCATGCGGAATAGTGCTTTGCCAACTCTACCCGAGTCCAAGCACAGCAGCGTGGATCTCAATGACAACAATGCTCGAACAAGCACCATGTCAACTCAAGCTACGGTTCCAGCATTCAGGAGATCTGGGATACGAGAGTCTGTCGAAACATCCACGCCATCAACTGAAGAGAACTCTACCAAGGGTATGTCTTCTCGTTCATCCTTAACTGATTTTTGCTGACGTGCAAGACAGCTCCTCCAACTGATGTCAGATATTCGGCCTTGAAGCAGTTCCAATCAGGCCTTCCAGACTTGACAGAGGACTCACAAGAAGATGCTTCTACTACGAATCTGCGAATGCTTGGTTCAAAACCACCAACTTTTCGTGCTTCGAGACAACGCAACGAGATAAGGTCGAGCCATCGTTCATCTGCTGTACCTTCTCAAAGCCAACCACCTCAGATTGCACCAGCCAGCTATCTTTCACGCAACATTTCGGCTACCAAAGGCATCCCCTCGCTCAATTTCAGCTCAACAGACTTGACGAAAGCCATGAATAGAGTACTTGGTATCCGCTCGTCGCGATCACTCGAGTCACTCCAGAAACGTCCAAGACCTAGAGGCATTGTCATGAACAGTCCCAAGGGTGCTGCCGCCAACCCCAATCGATACACATCCTACTTTCTGGACAATTCTTCAGTCGAAGATCACACGCCTGACCCTGAAGAGACGGAGAGGAGTCTCCAGCAGCAAGAACAGCTCATCAACGAGATTGAAAAGATCTCCATTCCCTCAATTAATGCTCTTTCGGTGCGCCTGTCTGAGCTCTTTCCGACAATCAAGAAGAGCACTTCTGAACCTGACATGAGAGCAAGCACTGAAGCTCTTGAGTCTGCTATTGAGGAGATTCGTGAGCTTGGAACAGTCAAGAGTATGGAGGGAACAGCCTCAAAGCATGATTCGGTCATTCCAGCTGCATCGCTCAGCGACGAAACTCATGCCGATACGCAGGCTTCTGGGACGACCAAGACTTCAAGCAAGTCGAGGCTGCTTGACAAAGAACTACCTCCTCTACCTGTTGATATTATCGACCCTCGACCAAGCATCGCATCAGGCGCAGCTCATTCGATCTGTGCTGATGGCGCACATGACGAAGACACTGTCGAACTTGAAGCTATATCCAGACGAGCATCGACCATGAACAAGCTGAAAGGTTCCCTATCAGTCAAGAAGTCAAAGTCGCTGAGCGTCTTGCCCAGCTCGCCAGATGCAAGACCATGGAACAAAGCGGAGAGCTTCCCCTGGACGTTGCAGACTCCCGCAGTCAAACTCAAGGAACCTGGAGCTGATGAAGATGGTGATGACGAAGCATCACCCAGCAATCCCAAGCTCAAATCGAAGAAATCGCATGCAGTTTTTACGCACGAGGATGGCGTGAAAGTTGCTCGTACCATGTCACCTGGACCGAGACTTGACGCCAGTCTCATCCCTCGCGCAGAAAGAAGGTCAGCAGATGGACGCACTGAGCAGCCAATGAGAAAAGGCCTCATTGGATCGATTAGTCGTAAGATTGGAAAGCGACCTCGCACAGACACCACCGGCTTCCCCTTAAATCCTGAGTTCCTCCATCCGGCCGAACGTTTGAGCAGCACTTCACCAGGTGATCGCTATCCAACTACAAGCCTCACTCCGCCTGTCGGCCTTGGACTAAACATCGACGAAACAGCTCGTAGCTTCTTCTCGGATGATAGCTCAGAGCATGAAGAGCCTCGCATTGGCATTATACGAAAGCGTCTTACACGTCTGAAGAACAAGAAGTCGCACTCACGAGCTCTGTCTACCGATGACTCGCCTGGCAGTCATGCAATCAACAGTCCGATCCAAGATGACTCAATGTTCAGTGGTTCTCATCCTAACATCTCGGAGCCTGATGTTGTGCTCATGATGTACGACGAGCCAGCCATCGGCATGTCCAAGACTGAGTTTCGTGCCAAGCGTCTGGTGGAGAAGATCAGGAAGGTTTGGTTCAAGAGCGGCAAGCTGTTGCGCGGCAAGAGTCAAAGAACCCAGAATGATTCTCACCACTGGCATGAGGTGAACAGCTTGTATGAGGGCGCCTGATCGTCTGAGATTCTGTAGGCGATGGTTGAAGTATGTTGGTGGAGGAGCTAATGTTTGACATTGGAGTTCTTCTTGGCTGCCATGATGCTTATGATAATATGACTTACTGACTTGGGAAGAAGTATGAAAGTGATAGACTTACAGGATCATGTGTACATAAGCTTTTGATGTATAGATTAGAAAGATGTATCATTTATTCTTTAAGGAAGATTCCTCAATCGATGCTCTATTTGACTGATGTCTGATGCACGATGTTTTGCCTTCTCGTTCATGCCTTACTCAAGCCACCTGCACAGTGGACAGCTATTCAGCACCTCGTTTGATACCTTGGACGCTTCAAAGAAGCAACTTCATCGGAGCAAATCAAGCACTATACAGTACGTGGTATATTCAGTGGAGAGCCATTGTAACCACCAGCACGCGATGTCGCGTCCGCTGAGTCTCTTCCGACTGACAATTTTCAACTATTATGCCGGCAAAGCCTGCTACGAGTACCCTAACAAGAAATTGACCACGATTACACGTAAACTACACCAGAAAGCCACCCGTACAGCCGAGTGAACAGTAGATTTCGCGCTCGGTATGGCCAGACAGCGCGTTCTGTTCGGATCCACTAGGCACGCGCGTACTGTTCGTGCTGTACGGATCCAGAAAGACTGTTCTATTTCGGGTCAGAACAATCCGTAGTTCGTGCGATTAGCCACATTGGTTCGCCAGCACATCAGAAGCCAGTCACGGGGACGTCCTATGCTGGACCTTCTCCGACACAGTATCCTCTTAGAGTGCAGCACGATATACGCCGACGTAGGCAGGTAAGTTGGAGTTTGGTGGAATGTACGGTGATGTTGGTCGGTATTCGAAGAGGGAGGATCTATGAGGTATGACAGCGATTTTGGGCACTTTTCGATTGGGTGCGGTATAGAGCTTTCAACATCCTCGCTGAGATACCCGATCGTTACAACTGTATTTGCTTCGCTTTACTCAACACGACATCTTTTTTATCACGCTTCAATCGCCTCTAGCACAATCCGCTAGGGTAACTAGCCCCTGAGTCTTCCTCCTGTCGTGTTTTGCTAGACATCTTAGATAACTCATGAAAACGTCCCGCCATTTCTTGCAAATATGTTATATTTACTGCTGCGAAAGACGAGTCTTCGCCTACTAAGCAATATGGTCAAATATACAGAGAAGATCAGCGTAACCTCTGCACTAAGGATGACACCATGTATTAAAGAAAGCATTAAGTTTTTTTCCCAATCTAATAGGTAGTCTTCTGTTTCATTTTGCTCCTTTTTGCTCGTTCGAAGACTATGTCGGGTGAGCTGTATTACTGGACGAGAAGCAGGCAAACCTTTAGGCGTCCTACTCTACTTCAGCATTCAGATGAGTAGACTTTTGAGGTGTTGACGAGTAGACGAGATGTGGCACCGGTGTACGAAAACCGTGACAAGCAGTTGATTGAGGCTCATTTGAGATGGGTTCGGGCCATTGCAGAAGGGTGGAATGATATACCTGCTACTTCAGGTTTGAACGGCCTCTTCAATAGATGCAGATTGAAACTGTGAATTGCCTCGATGTGACGCGACCAGTTTCAGTCACCACTCTGCTTGGCGTCATCGTTTAGCACTCGCTGTATCTGCGGTCTCATGGCAATTGTTTGCAACCATTCGGGCAGGCTTGTGAAAATCTATAACACATGTCAAATTAGTATGACTGGCGACGTTCGACCTCGTCACATCTTCCCTCGCACCACATTGAGACCAAGAGTGCAAACTTACAGCGATAAGCACACCATGGCCCCACCAAGGCACCACACTCAATCGTCCACATCCAATCTTATTTAGCGCACTTTCTACAAACACTTTCGCTGTCGGCTTCATCCACGTCCCCTTTTGCTCACGAGAGAAGCTGGTATCACATACTTCGCCCACAATAAGCGCTAACACCTCAACGGCCTTTTTCTGCATCTTCATCTCCCGACTTAGCGCAACAGACCAGAGAAGATTGAAAGCTTTGCTTGCGCCATAGATGGCTGTGTACGGGAACCCGATCTGAGAGGCGATACTTGACATGTTTATGATGCATGCCGGGGTATTACTATCAGAGGTAAGAATAGGGAGAAGGGCACGGGTCATCTGGGCAGGAAATTCGGCATTGAGCGTCAATAATGCGCTGGTATGATCATGCGTCTGCTCCGAGATTGACAGTAGAGCGCGAGAGGAGATTGAACGGGGCTGTCCTCCGACGTTGTTGATGAGGATGGTAAGTGGTCCTGGTAGAGTCGAAAGGCTCGATACTATAGTAGCGATGCTAGTTTCCATGTTTTGAGCATCTGATGCGTCTGCGACAACCATGCGGAAATCCTGCTTCGGATACTGAGTGGTTAATGACGAGCGAACGTTTTCGAGCTTGTTCGAGTTTCGACCGTGAAGAACCAAATTGAAACCACGCGATGCGAGGGTGGTAGCGAAGGCAAGACCAATGCCATCGCTGGCGCCGGTGACTAGCGCATATGCTTCAGGGCGAAGATAGCGTGATAAAGAGCGCGAAGGAGGTGGTGTGGAGAGGTGGAGATGAACAAATCGTAGGAGGCGGTATGACAGAGTGAGGGCAGTGAAGGTGCCCAAGGTTGCGAGTGTGGTTGTGAGGAGGTTAGTCGTAGATAACAACGACATTGCGAGAAGGAAATGTCGTGTACAGTGATAAGCCGTACCTCTAGCGGCTTTGAGGTGTTTCAAGGCAAGATCTTTCGGGCACAGGACCCCACGATCGATTTGAGGCAAAAACAGCAGAGGAATGAAACACGACTGAAACGCGCGCGCCGTCGTTCACTGATATAAATCGTCACGTGACCGCTGGAGTGGGGCATCTCTGTCTGTCCTCCAGCATGATCCACGCCACTCACTTAGAACGATAGTTCTCCAGAAAAAGCACAAGATGGACTTCCGCAACCTTGACAAGCAAAATCAACCAGAGGAGCCTCGCTACCTTGACTTTCCTCATCTGCCCGATGATGCCACTCGTGATGGCAAACCTGTGCTGAACAAGTATTCACAAACCCTCACAAAAGACCATGACTTTCCTGGTGCGCAAGCTTCTCACCCCCTTGACAATATGCCGTCTCTGAATCGCCGAAATATATAGGTGCGCAAGCAATGCTATATGCAGCAGGCATCAAGGACAAACGTTCCATGAAAGAGGACCCTCATGTAGGTATTGCGAGCGTGTGGTGGGAAGGGAATCCATGGTAATTAAGTTCTGTTTGGGTATACATAATTGTTTGTATTGTCTAGATAACTGATCCTCAAAAAGCAACAACCATCTGCTTGACCTCGGTCGTGCTGTAAAGTCTGCTGTGGAGAAACAAGGTATGATAGGGTGGCAGTACAATACAGTGGGTGTCTCGGACGCAATCACGATGGGTGGCGAGGGAATGAGGTTTTCATTGCAGACGAGAGAGATCATTGCCGATAGTATTGAGACTGTGACATGCGCTCAGGTATGTCAGACATATCCATCCTCTACCAACCAAACAAGTATTTACAATAGGGACAGTTTCATGATGCTTGTATTGCCATACCAGGCTGTGATAAGAATATGCCGGGAGCGATTATGGCTTTTGCCAGACACAACAGACCGAGTATTATGATTTATGGTGGCACGATTCAACCTGGATACAGTAAGACATTAAGAAAGCCAATCAATATCTCAACCTGTTATGAAGGTATGATCTACCCATCTTCTTTCTCCTGCATAATATATGCACATCTACGAATCTTCACACTAATTCATGCTCCAGCCCACGGCGCATATCTCTACGACAAGCTCAAATCTGACCACGATCCCTCCCTTACCAAAGATGAAATCCTCTCCGACATTGAGCAACACGCTTGCCCTGGCTCCGGAGCTTGTGGAGGCATGTATACAGCCAATACGATGGCAACTGCAGTCGAAGCAATGGGACTGAGTCTGCCCGGTTCCTCCTCGACACCCGCCGAATCTCCTGCCAAGATGCGGGAATGCGCCAAAGCAGCTGAAGCCATCAAAATCTGCCTAGAGCGCAACATCAAACCTCGCGACATGCTTACCAAAAAGTCTTTCGAAAATGCCATGGTTATGATGATGGCATTGGGCGGTAGCACAAACGGTGTCCTTCACTATCTCGCTATGGCAGGCACAGCAGATGTCGAGCTGAGCTTGGATGATTTTCAGCGTGTGTCGAACAAGATCCCATTTCTTGCGAATCTTGCACCCAGTGGTAAGTATTTCATGGCGGACTTGTACGAGATTGGTGGTATCCCGTCAGTTATGAAGCTACTTGTCGCGGCTGGGCTTCTGTACGGCGACCTACCTACTGTCACAGGCAAAACTATCGCAGAAAACTTGGAGTCGTTCCCATCATTGCCGCAAGGACAAGAGATCATCCGTTCGCTTGACAATCCCATTAAGGCAACTGGTCACATTGAGATTCTCAAGGGCAACCTTTGTCCGAACGGCGCTGTAGCTAAGATTACAGGCAAAGAAGGTACGAGATTCGTTGGTAAAGCACTTGTCTTCGACAAAGAAGTCGCGCTCGACCACGCATTGAACAACTCAGAGATTCCCAACGATGAAAAGGTGGTCGTCGTTGTGCGCTACGAAGGTCCTAAAGGAGGCCCAGGAATGCCTGAACAGCTCAAGGCGAGCGCGGCTATCATGGGTGCCGGACTCACTAATATCGCACTGATCACCGATGGGAGGTACAGTGGAGCAAGCCACGGCTTCATCGTTGGTCATATTGCGCCTGAAGCTGCTGTTGGTGGTCCATTAGCTGTGGTGAGGACGGGAGATATAATCACGATTGATGCGGAGAACAATCGGTTGGATATGAACGTTAGCGATGAGGAGATCGCGAAGAGGTTGAAAGAATGGACGCCACCGAAACGACCGGTGACGAGGGGAGTGTTGGCGAAGTATGCGTACTTGGTGGGTGATGCTAGCCATGGTGCGAGGACGGATCTATTTTAGGTGTATAGCCTTGAAAGAGCTTATGGATCTAGAAGGCATTACACGCTTCATTGATGAACATAGAGTACCTGATAGTGAAGGTCATTCGTAAACCCCAAAAATCTCTTGCCGTATAAGACAGCATGTAAGCTCATGAGTTTTGGTCAACATCAACATTTGCCACCCCCTGTCCGTTTCAGATACGCCTGCCAAGAATCACGAACTAGACACGATCGCTGCTGCTCATCTTAAACACACCTCAAACAGAATTACGCAATGAAGCATAGAATTACATACCTACGTGACACGAGTAAAGACGGTGACTTTGACCCCAGACAAAAGCTCAAAGTATGGAAAAACTCGATGAAAGTGTCTGAGCTTGTTGCTGCCAAAGAACACCGGGTGACTTTCAGTATCTCTGAACTGCCTGAGGAGGTCAGTGGTTTTCCCAACTGCTCTGCACCTTCCGCTGATATGACTACAAGGTGGCAACAGTGCTATTACAATGTGCAGAGCTCCGTGTACATTGGACTTCAACAAGACCTTTTAAAACGATCGCACCATTAGTGGCGAGAACGTCGCCAGGACTACATGTATCATACAGTCCTCTTGCCAATGCTTCATCGTTAGTGGCCTAGGAGGTTCTGTGAGCTGATGACTCTAATACTGATCAGCTCCCAGGAATGACATATGTCCAAGCTTGGAGACCATATTCGGCGCGTCTATAAAGTGTGACTCTTCCCAGGTGGGCTCTCTACACTATCTCTTACTGCTCCTGTTGACTCTGATTTGATGTGAGCTTTAAGCTCTTTCCAGTTGAACCTTGGAAGTCGAACAACCTACGAGCTCTGTGCTGATATTCTTCATCAGAAAGCATTTTCCACGCAGCCAATAAGACCAGGATCAACCTCCTCGGTTGCACAATGGTATACTTTCCTCTCGTCGTTACAAGGACTGTCAAAGTACATCGCAGAAGCCTGCCCACCATCATATGAAAAGTGTCTTTCAGCAACAAGCTCCCTAATTTCTGCAGATTATGTCGACATTGATTATGAGAAGGACTCGAGGTCTGTCATATTCACCAGCTTCTGGACTAGTGGACCTCAACAAGGTGCCTGGGAAGAAATAACAGATTATCCAGACCACATGAGAGTCGAAGTAGGTCTCTTACACCAAGAAGCTGCCGAGGATAAAGACGAGATAAAATTGGGCGGTTGGCTAACAGTAGTGGGCTATGATAAAAACCCAAGTGTGTCTATACACTTCTCTCATACATGCCAATCATCAGGTGTACTGACACCTCATCCTAAACAGAACCAACTCTCTTCGGCTTTCCCAGCCGCCACCACGCTCTAGCACCAGGTTCTACATTCCACACGAACTTCGACACTCCAACCGGGCTCCATCCAACCCTCCGCATCTCGCTCTCTCCTTCTGTACTGACTTCTCCGAATCCAACCTGCTCACTACACACCTATCTCACCCTCCCTTCTGCTCTTTTCATCGATCGTCACGCCTTTAGCGATCCTCTCTTCCTGCGCAGCCACAACCTAGCTGATCTCCGCTCCGTCAGCGGTGCCACAGACTCCGAAGCTCCAGATTGGGCTATTGAACATTGGGGCTCAGCAGCGCTTTTCGAGCTTGCGAGAAATATCACTGATGCTGCATCCCCCAAAAGTGCAACAGTAGCCTTCGATGTAACAATACCACTTCATCTACGCTACCTAACACCTTCTTCGGGTGGCTATGCGAACACAACACTGCCCTATCCCGTCGTGTTCTGGGCTTGCGACGCTACTTCCGAGACGTTTAAGCTAAAAGGAAATCCTTTTGACAGGACGGGGTTAGGCTATGATGCGCTTTTTGATGAGGGCACCATATTCCACCATATCGAGCCTGTCGTCGCCACTTCTGTCAGTGGAAAGCAGGCAGATACCGAGGGGCGACTGGCTTTAGATGTGCGAGTACCGGTGCTTGATCTGGAGAAGGCTTGGTATGTTGAGAGTGTCACTGGGTTGATCGTAGCGTTGGGAGTGATATGGGTGCTTTGGAAGTCTTTTGGACCATTGGACACGACTGGTGAGCGAAGCAAGAAGAGTGAGAAGGTGAGAAAGGCGTAGCCGACTGTGGTCAAGCTTTGAGGTGGATATGGTATATTAAGCGTTGCGATAGTGACCTTGAATACAATAGTAGTCTTCATACATTGCTATCATGTCCACCGCGTTGGCGGCATGCTCAAGAAAGACGTTGCGGATACATTCACTCTACAGCAACTCGAGTGCTGTGCATCTTTAAAATCTGCTAACGCTTTGTCATAGGTGAACAACAACAACAATTCCCCGGCTCCTTTGGTGACAACCTCGTAAGCCCCATATCCGAAAATTGCAGCATATCATACCAAGCCTACCATCCTTATCATAAAAATCACAGCATATCATACCACTTCAGTTTGAGCTCATTCTATCTCTAACTTGAAGCATATTCCTTACCACGCCGTCACACTTGCGTCGCATCTCATAGTAAGACAAGCACCACCTAGCAAGACGAGCACCAGCCATCAAGGACGAGCACAACCCTACAAGATAAGCACCAGCCGGCAAGGACGAGCAGCAGCTAGCAAGACAAGCACCAGCCAGCAAGACGAGCAACAGTCAAGACTAGGAGCAGCCAGGAGGACGGGCACCAGCGAGCGCGACGAGCCACAGGCCAGACCAGCATCACCCTACCCAATGATTGAGCTTCGTTTCCCGTGCTTTGTGCCAAATCTGACTCCGAGCTAGTCAATAGGCAGTTCCAGGCACCAAGCATCAAACCACACGTTAGAGATCTGCAAGAAAATTCGTGGTTCGAAAGACACGGGCATTGGACAGTTCGACTTGGAGAATTGGCAAGAAAGAGGACCACATGTCTTGATGGCTAGCATGAACAGGACGACAATGGCATTGGTAGGGAAGAGAGGGAAGGACAATGGCGAAGCTGGTAACGCTGATGGAGACGGAGATGCTTATGGTCATGCAGTCACGATCTCCAACATTACGGCTTGATTCGAACTGTCGAATGCAACATCCACGACCGTCCTCCTCCTGCATTAGCAGCTCTATCGCACGACGGGTGTGTGGCAGATGATGTCACCTTTGTTGTTGAGCGCGTTTCAGATCTTTCTACTTGACGAGATCTCACACGAGTCAACAGATCTCTCATCTCAACTTGACCATCATTGCTTCACTACCATATTGAGTCCTCTAGCGCTCATCCCCACTCCATCTGGCCTAGCTCACAAGCTCACTTCTCGATACAGTGGTCGAAGTGAAGCCACCAGAATCAGACAGCTTGCCCAATGGTCAATATCGCGACATCTGTCCAAGGAATATCCAAGCAAGAAATATGGACTGGCTCAACTTGGCACCTCCTCAACGCCAAGCAGATACCCCACATATTCCCACAATCAATCTCATCTATATTATCTATCTCATCTCATCAGATAACTCTGTAACACACTCAAAACATCCCCTCCTCGTATACTGCTTCCATCGCTTGTTGCTCACAACTACGCTCACAATGCCCTCAGCACTTTTCCCCACATTCCCTCAAGAGGTTACTGCGAAGCGACCATGGCGTATATTGATTGTTGGTGCTGCATACGGCGGCATCACCGCATTAATGCATTTCATTGATTTAAGCAATGGTAAACAACGACTGGATCATCGAGCTGATGTGCCGAACTTTGAAGGAGCTGTGCCGGCGAGAGGGGTTGATGTCACCATGCTTGATGAGCGAGATGGTTTCTGTATGTTTTCATTCCACAATCTTTTCCACCATGTTGTGAGCATATAGCAATGACCACACAATTCAAGGCAAGTCGCGACAATACAGTTGGCTGATTCCATAAGTCCACTCCGTCGGCGCACCTCTAGCACACGTTAGCAAATCTCATACCTCAAACTCCTGGAAGCGTTTCAAAGACCAACCTATATTGCAACGTCCCAATGTCCACTTCATCCTCGGCAGCATGCAGCAACTCGACTGTGCCGCGAAAAGTGCCACATACCTCGATATCACAACGAATTCGCAGAAACAGCTCGACTACGACTATGTGATTATTGCGACTGGAATCCGCAGACAGTGGCCTGTGGTGCCTCAAGTGAGCACACATGTCGAGTATGTGCGCGAGGGCTTGAAGCACGTTGGGTCTGTAGCTGGTGCGAAGAATGGCGTTGTTGTTGTTGTTGGTGGTGGTATGTTGTTTTTTCCTCTAGTACCACTTTCAATCACTTTCTCGCCTCTCTCATACGCCTTATGCTGATAACTCGAATATTAGGTGCTGTGGGTATCGAGTTCGCAGCAGAGGTATCTCTTCACCACCCAACCATTAGAGCTATCCTCGTGCACTCACGATCTCAACTCTTATCAGCAGAGCCACTTCTTCCGGATGAATTCAAGTCTCGCGCATTGAAAGTACTGCAAAAAGAAGGCGTGGAAGTTATCCTTGGTCAGCGAGCGCACATCGCAAAGGAAAAGAAGGACGATCTTTCAATCATCACATTGACAGATGGTCGTGTCCTAGAAGCTGGCTTCGTCATCGATGCTCGCAGTACTTCTACACCGAGTACATCTTTCCTCCCGAGGGAAGCACTGAACGAGGAAGGTTATGTTAAGGCTACACATTTGTACGTTTCATCACTGCACTCCTTCTTTTCCTTCTTATGTTACCACTCATAAGATTCACGTCTTTGATTGAGCGAGTGGCACGATTGACACATCATGCAGTATGACTTTACCCTCGCATGTACCCAACCATGCATCACACTTCACCATTGGCGACATTAACGACTGGTCTGGCATAAAGCGTGCTGGTAATGCAATGTCGATGGCACAAATCGCAAGTGTAAACGTCTGGTCAGCAATGTTGTCTGTCGAGCACAGTGAGAAGCAGCAGTTCGGACGCTCTTCCTCTCCATTATCAGAATCGGTCGAGGCTGGATCTGAAACACCGTCAAGCACGTCCGACGACGATAACGTCCAAGTGAAAGCATTGGCGGACCTATCCGTGGACGGCGGGAAAGATGAGAATAATCAATCATTCGCACCACTCTTCCCGCAAGCACAATTTCCCGACATTCCCGCAGTAATGGGCTTAGCAATAGGTTCTAATACAGTTACCTGGGATGGAACAGATGTGAAATGGGGTAAAGAGCTCATGGCGGCGACTTTTGGCGCTGATTTGGGTTGGAAAGCTACACTGCGTTATATGGGATTGAGTTTGGAGGAGAAGGTCGAGGCAGTTAAGATAGCGAGTGTTGAGGAGCAGGTTGATGAAGGAATGAAGGCGGAGAGGAAGGAGGTTGATAGTAAGCATGTTGAGAAGATTATGGTTGAGGAGTTGCTCGTAAGTGCTTGAAAGGGAGTCTTGAGGACGAGATGTACTCGAGAACGTCAGTGCTGCTAGGATATGTTATACAACACAGATACCATGAGCTTGATATTGAGGTCAAGCTATCCATGAAGATGAGGATACACAATCTCAATATGACTCCTGATTTGATTTGACAGCTGCTCAACGGATCCCGCTCCGCGCAGACGACGTCACCACCCATTGGCCATGTCTTGCTCCACCACATTTTAGTA
>Ga0160427_10001108_pt1 | contig 16550 bp, 15 predicted proteins | sample SolpanmetagenomL_FD_108194 | JGI IMG/M metagenome (GOLD analysis project Ga0160427, IMG submission 108194) | Solar panel surface microbial communities from Lawrence Berkeley National Laboratory, California, USA - L | ecosystem: Engineered > Built environment > Solar panel > Unclassified ...
CACCTTTGTAGGCGCGCACGCCCAGGTCTTCCAGCGCCTGGGCCAAGGCCAGAAAATCGGCCCGGCTGGCGAAGGGCGTCAGCTGGCTGGCCCCGGCCGAGTAGTCGAAGGCGCGGGCGGTGGGGTCGGCAATGCCCTGGCTGCCCAAGGTTGTTTGCAGCGCCGCCAGGTGAGCCTGCTCATCATCGCGCATGGTTACCAGGGCTGCCTGCTCAGTAGCCGAAAACTGGCGGTAGAGCGCACTGCCACCCGCCTGCGTATCGCCCAGGGCCGCCACGTAGAAGTAATATTCCAGGTATTCCAAGCTTAGGGCTAGCTTGAGGGCGGCTACCACATCGCCCGTGAGTACTGCTTGGCCATACGCGGGCCGCCAGGCCCCGCCCAGCAGCCCCGGCAGTGCCGCACTCGCCAGGTAGCGAAAGGCTTGCCGCCGCGAGCCGGGCAGGGTAGGAGTGAGGCGGCCTAGCGCGGCCACCAGCTTCTCGACGTTCATAAGAAATACTATAAAAACGAGCAACGGCTGCCCCGGCACTACGCTAGGCGCGTGGCCGTGAGTTGTGAGTCGGCGGCGAGGTAGGTATTGAGCGCGGTGACGGCCTCGGTGGCAGTCTGGGTTTTTTCGCGGCGCGTGGTGGGGTCGATAACCTCGGGCAGGGTCGTGACGCCGCGCGCCAGCAGCACCTCGCGCAGCAAAGCGGCGTGGCGCGCTTCTACCGAAACCATCTTGCCCAGCAGCGTGAGGTAGTCGGCCGTGGTCACAAAGCCAGCCACGCTGTTGATGGTGGCTACCCCCAGGTCAGCCAGGGTTTGGGCGGTATTCAGCACGCCGAGCTGGCCGGTGCCCGTGGCCAAAACGGCGTCGGTAAAGCTGATTTTAGCATCGAAGCTCATCGTGAGCGGGCGCAGCGTGCGTGCCGCCAGCACGGTGCGCAAAAAATCGGCGTGTACTCGGGCATGGCGAGCAATATCGCTGAGTAGCTGGTAGTCGGCGCTGGTGGGGGCCAGGCCTTTGAAGTAGCTGCCCGCCAGCACGCCGGCGTAAAAAGCCGTTTCTACCTGCTTCAGCGCGTAGGTCAGGTTAAGGGCGCCATTGTCGCCGTTGCCCACGTCGGTGGTGCCGGGCGTGCTGCGGTCCTTGCTACAGCCGGCCAGCCCCAGAACTGAAGCGCCGCCCACTGCCCCCGCATATTTGAAAAAGGTGCGCCGGCCAAGAAGCTGCGGCCCGTCAGGCGCACTGGCTAGGGCCGACCGCTGAAAAAGAAACATATCGAAAGCTTAATTAACAACTGCCAAACGCCTACCACCCGGAATCCTGCAAAGTTGCCACAAAAAAAGGCGACTCCGGGGAGTCGCCTTTTAGAGGTAAGCCAGTTGGCTCAGCGCTGCTCAGCCAGCCTGTGCTTAGGCCCCGATGAGCGGGGTAGCGATAACCAGTACTTCGGCGGGAGTCAAAATTTCGTCGAATGCAGCGGCGGCATCCTTAGCTGAATAGGTTACGCCAGTCGTGATAACGCCAGCCGTAGTCAGGTCGTAGCCGGCTTGCTTTACGTTGTTTTCGGGCGTGGCACCTTGATAAGTAGCTGCGCTATCAAGGTCACCATCGCTATTAATCCAAGCAGTCTGCTTGCGCATGGTGCGGATATGAGCTGCGTGGCGGGCTTCTACTGAATGAATACGCAGGGCCGCTTCGAGCGGGTTGATAGTACCCAGGTTTACCGGGGTAGTAATAACAGCATCTGCCATTCCTTGCAAGTCTGTTGCACGGCCTTTATAAGCTCGTACGCCTGTGTCTTCCAGCAACTGTGCCATTGCTAGCTGCGTGGTGGCGCCAGGAGTGCTGCCGTTAAAAGAAGTCAGGGTATTAAATACGGCTGTGCTAAAGCCAGGGATAGTAACAGGGGTTCCCTTCAGCCCCAGGATGACGTTCTGTAGCAGCGTAACGTGGGCAGCTTCGTGCTTGGCAATCTGACGGATAGCAGCCTGGTCGGCTGCGGAGGCACTTGAAAAGAGTGTCGACGCAATTACCTTATTATAGAAGCTGGACTCCAGCAACTCCAAGGTGAGAGCGTAGTTGAAAACGTCAACGGCACTACCGGCATTAGTACCAGCGTAAGCTTTCTGGAAGAAAGAGGCCAGCAGCACGGGCGCAGCAGCGAGCGTCGAACGCTTGGCAATGGTGCCGAGGGAAGAGAATACCGCGCGGCGCGAGTCCAGACGGTCGAGTACGTCCGGGTCTACTTCGGCCAGCTGGTTGATAATATTGAGGAAATTCATGGCTAAGGATAGATTGCGAGTGAAAGATTACTTACCGACCGAGCTGGCGTCGATGCGCTGTACGATGTACATCTGAGCAGCCGAGATAACATCGACTGGGGTCATCGACTTGTCGAGGCCGCTGGCGGCGTCCACTTGGTCGTCGGCGGCAAACGAGCCGGGCGTGAGCAGGTCGCGGATGTAAGCCGCGTGGCGGGCTTCTACCGATACAATCTTGCCAGCTACCGTGAGGTAAGTAGCGCCGTTGGGGTCCGAAGCCGAGATGAGCTTGCCAGCGCCGTTGTAGGCGGCTACGCCCAAGTCCTCAAACGCCTTGGCGGCGCCGAGCACCGAGGCCCGCGAGGTAAAGGTGATGGTGCTGAAATCAGGCGTCAGGTCCTGAATCGGGGTGCCCTTGGCCACGTTGATAATGGCGGCCTTCAGGAAGTCGCGGTGAATGGCTTCGTGGGCCGCTACCTGCGTGAAGTAAGCCAACTCGCCAGTCTGGAAGTCGGTGGCGGGCGTCTTCACTACCTGCGCATAGAAGGCGGCTTCGAGCTGCTCCAGCGAGTAAGCGTAGTTCAGCACGCTGAGGTTGCCATTGCCGAGGTTAACCATACCCGGCGACGAGTCATTCTTGCTGCAACCGGCCAGTACCAGTGCCGTAGCGCCGGCCGTAGCACCCGCATACATGAAGAATGAGCGCCGCTTGATGGGCGTGTAGAGTGGTTTGTCGAGAGCCGGCTCAGGCCGCGTGAGGATGGTAGACATAAAGAGTGAGGAAGGGAAAAATAGGTGGTAATAAAAATTCCGGCGAGGTAAGCGAGGGCCCTATACGCACCCGTACTGTTGAGGTTACTGGCGGCAACTCGTTCTGGAGGAATAAGCCGGTTGCCTGCGTGCGCCGCCTTTCGGACCCGCCTCGCTGGCGGTTCGGTTTGATTTACGACGCCCCAAGGCACTTTGGATTGCGGAAAAGCGAATTAAGCTCCGCTGCCTGCCTAGTCAACTGGGAAGCTATTTGGGCGTCTAAGCTTTAGCCAGGCAAAAAAAACACCGTCCTTCGAGAGAAGAACGGTGTTCAATAGGAGTAGCTAGTTGGCTAGCCAAATGCCACGCGACTTATATAAACAAGCCGCTGGTTGGCGTCACAAACATGCGGGCGATGCTCTTTACGGTAGCTGCGTCCAGCGGCTCGTCGAAAGCCTCGGATACTTGGGCAGCGGTGTAAGTAGTGCCCAGACCGCTAGTTAGGTTCACGCCAGCCTGCATCGTGTTGTCGTCGGCCGGGAACGAGGCATCGGGGGTACCAGTAGCCGGGGTGCCCGCGCCATACACGGCTTTAGCTGGCTGCGAGCCGTCGGGGGCTTTGGGCCCGCCGTTGTCAGTGCCCGAAATCCAGCTTTTGGGAGCCGTGTCGTAGGGTGCTACGGCCGGGGCCGTAGCCACGCCCAACGTACTAGCCGCAATAGCGCGGCGTACGGTACGGAAGTGCGAGTTATGCCGTGCCTCTACTGAGTGAATATTGAGAGCTGCCTCCAAAATATTTTTGGTGGCATCAGTATTCAGAATGGGAGCACCGCCTTTATAGGCCCGCTGGCCGGTGTCGGAAAATGCTTGTGCTGACGCAAAAAACAAGGCGCCATTGGCGTTTGGGCCACCCGCTGTCAGGGCCGCTGCCAGCGGGCCAGTGCCCGAGCCGCTACCACCCGAATAGTCGAAATTCGCCCGAGTGGGGGCAGTGGGGGCTGCAAAGCCTGAGATGCCTCGCAAGGAATTGATGTGACCGGCCTCATCGTTGCGGATAAGCTGGATGGCTGCCACTTCCTGCGACGGAATGAGGCCCGGCGTATTCAGTGCGGTGTCATAGAAGTAGTACTCCAGGTACTCAAGCTGTAGCGCCAGCGTGAGCACAGCTTGTACGCCAGCCGGTAAGGTAGAAGACTGGCCGTATGCCTTGTTGAAGAACGAGGCAAATACTGCGGGAACAGCGGCCGCAGTTATCTTTTTGCCGGTGTTGCCCAGGTGTTTAAACACCTGGCGGCGCGGGTTTGTGCGGTCCAAAAACTCGGGGTCCGCTTTCTCCAACTCGGAAATCAGTTCAAAAACATTCATAACTAGGGATGATAAAGGCGTAGGAAAAGGAAAGCCGGGCTGGATTACATAAAGCTGTTGGCCGACAGCTTGGACCCACTAGCTAAGAAGTTGTTGACCGAAGACAGTATTGCTGCCGGGCGCTTGGAGCGTTCCTGGCCGGGGCCCGAGTTACCGGTGCCGTTGGTGTCGGGGGTGAGGCTGCTGGTACCAGTGCCGGGGGCCGCGCCAGCGGTCTGGGTGAAGGTGTTCACGATGTCGCTGCCCACGAAGGAGTTGTAGGTAACTAAGTCGCGGATAAGGGCAGCGTGCCGCGCCTCTACCGACACGATTTTGCCGGCCAGGGCCAGAAACGCGTTGTTGGTGATAAAACGGCCAGCGCCGTTGTAGGCTGCCACGCCCGTATCCTCAAAGGTCTGGGCGGCCTTCAGTACGCTAGTCCGGTCGGTGAAAGTGATGCTCGAAAAATCCGGCTTCAGGTCTTGCAACGGCGTGAATCCGTTGGCCGAAATGGCAGCTTTGAGGAAGTCGCGGTGAATAGCTTCGTGCCCAGCGAGGTCATCAAAAATCTGCTTTTCAACAGCGCTTGCGTTGGTATAGAATCCGTTAGCGGTCGACTTTACCTGCGCATAAAAAGCAGCTTCCAACTGCTCTAGCGCGTAAGCGTAGTTCAGGATGCCGGCATCGCCTGAGCCTACGTCGATAGTGCCGGGCGACGAATCGTCTTTGCTGCACCCAGCCAGCACGAGGGCCGTAGCGCCCGCCGTAGCGCCCGCGTACATAAAAAATGAGCGCCGCTTGATAGGCGTAAGCAGGGGTTTGTCCAATTCAGATACTACTGATTGAACCTCATTGGTAGAGGAGGAGGTAGACATGGAAAGGGGAAGAGGAAAGGGAATACTAGCGGAGTTGCCAGGCAACCTATTGCCATGTACGGCACTAACCCCGTCAGGGTAGGCCCACGCAGTGCACTCTACTTAGCTAAGCACTGCGCTACCAATTGCTTAAGTCGTTGGTTATTAAGCGCAGATAAAAAACAAAATAAACTCAAAATTTAAGCTATTTGGCAGGCGTAGGCTGGCCGCCAGGCGGTTGAGCTTCCGGAGGTAAGCTAACTCACAAAAAAACCGGCTGCCTTGGAGGCAGCCGGTTCCTAGTTATAATAAGGCAGGGGGCACCACGGGCCGGCTGGCGTGGGGTGCCGATACTGACACGCTGGATAAAGGAAAAATATGTGATAGTGTAGCTCAACCTACTGCTTAGCGGTAAGGCAGTCCGGCGCCGGATAGTACCAAGCGCCGTCTCAACCTACGAACTTTGCGCAGTGGTCAGATTTAAGACAGCAGCAATAAGACGGCTCACGCCCGGCTCCTGGTGGGCGTGGGGGCTGCTGTGGTGGTGGCTGAGCAGCGCGGGCGTGCTGGCCCAGTCTGCGCCGCCCGCCCCACCTGCGGCCGGTGAGGTGGCCCTGGTGCCGCCGCCCACGGCGGTGCCCCTGGCGGGGCCGTTTACGCTGGCTTTCCGGCTGCGGGGAGCGGCGCTGGCCAGCCACTCCGACTTCCCCGAGATTGAGGGCTTTCGCAAGGGCGGCCTGGCCCAGACTACTACCACGCAGCTGCTGCCCAGCGGCGCCCGTCGCACCGAGCTGACGATGACGCAGCGCTACCTGCCCTACACCGAGGGCACTTACACGGTGCCGCCGTTCACTATTACTGTGAATGGCCAGGTGCTGCACAGCGCTGGCGCCCGGGTGCGGGTAGTGGCCACCCCGGCCACCGCGCCCGATGCCGGGGCCGCTCCGCCCGGCGCGGCCATCGGCTCGCTCGACCAGCTGCTGGGCAAGCCCAAGCCCAAGTATTTCTACGAGCCGCCCGATAATGCCTCGCTGGCTCTGGAAGCCGACCACGACCAGGTATTCGTGGGGCAGGGCGTGCGAGTGAATCTGTATTTCTACCTCAAGCCCGCCGACCAGGCAGTGCTGAATTTCTACGACTTCAATAACCAGCTGACCGAGCTGCTGCGCCAGCTGCGCCAGCCCACTACCTGGGAAGTAGCCGCCCCCGACCCCTCAGTGCTGCCCGACACGGTGCGCCGGGCGGGCGGGCAGCTGTACCTGCGCTTTCGGCTGGCGGGGGGCACCTACTACCCACTTACGGCCCAGGCCCTCCAGTTTCCGGCCCTGCAACTCACGCTTACCAAATTCAAGCTGCTCAAAAAGCCCCAGCCCGGTGACACCGAGCGCCTGGCCATCTATAAAACCTACGCTACGCCGGCCCTGCGCGTGGCCGTGCGCCCGCTGCCCGCGCCGGGCGGGGCCGTGGTGGGCACCTATACCCTGCACGAAGGCATCAGCGGCACGCGCTTCCGCACGGGTGAGGCATTTAGCTACACGTTTGGGGTGGAGGGGCAAGGCAATGCGGCGGCGCTGGCCCCGCCCCCGCTACGGCCCCACCCGGGGCTGGAGGTGTATGGCCCCGACAGCAAGGAAGAAGCCCTGCCCGACGGCCGGTTTCGGAAAAGCTTCCGGTACCGGTTGGTGGCCCACCGCCCCGGTTCGCTGCCCCTCGACAGCCTGCTGGCGCTGCCCTTCTTCAACCCCCAAACGGCCCGCTACGACACCCTGCGCCCCGAGCTGCGCCTGCTCATCAGCGGCGCGGCGCACCCCGTGGCCGCCGCCCAGGCCGCCGATGACCCCTTCTACGGCCCCGCCCTCACGCGGGCCGACGCCCAGCTGCAACCTCTGGATGTGTACCCGGCCGTGGGCCGCTACGCCGCCCTGCTGGTGGGCGCCCTGCTGGTGGTGGCCGTGGTAGGGTGGTGGCGGGCGGGGTAACTTTGCCCGGCTGGCTTGGAACTGCGCGCGGGCAGCCAGTAGCTTGCCCATGATTTTCAGCCACCAGCGGCTTTGCCATGTCAAATAGTTTCGGAACGCTTTTTCGCATCACCACCTTCGGCGAGTCGCACGGGGTGGGCATTGGGGTTATCATCGACGGCTGTCCGGCCGGGCTGGCCCTCGACGCGGCCACCATTCAGCAGGCGCTGGATAGGCGGCGGCCGGGCCAGTCGGCCCTCACCACCCCGCGCCAGGAGGCCGACCGCGTGCAGGTGCAGTCGGGCTTGTTTGAGGGCCTGACCACGGGCACGCCCATCAGCCTATTCATCCCCAACGCCGACCAGCGCTCCGACGACTACTCGCACATTGCCGGCGCCTACCGCCCCAGTCACGCCGACTACACCTACGACGCCAAATACGGCCGCCGCGACCACCGGGGCGGAGGCCGCAGCTCGGCCCGCGAAACGGCCGCCCGCGTGGCCGCCGGCGCCGTGGCCGCCGCGCTGCTGGCCCACTTTGGCGTCGAGGTGAAAGCCTACGTGTCGGCCGTGGGCGAGGTGGAGCTAGCCAAAAGCTACCAGGAGCTAGATCTAAGCCTCATCGACAGCAACCCCGTGCGCTGCCCCGACGCCGAGGCCGCGGCCCGCATGGAAACCCGCATCCGGGCCGCGCAGGCTGCCCACGATACCGTGGGCGGCGTGGTTACCGGCGTGGCCACCGGCCTGCCGCCCGGCCTGGGCGAGCCGGTGTTTGATAAGCTGCCCGCCGTGCTGGGCCACGCCTTGCTCAGCATCAATGCCGTGAAGGGCTTCGAGTTCGGCTCGGGCTTTGAGGGCACCAAGCTGCCCGGCTCGCAGCACAACGACGCCTTTTACACCGACGAGGCGGGCCGCGTGCGCACCCGCACCAACCACAGCGGCGGCAGCCAGGGCGGTATCTCCAACGGCCAGGATGTGTTTTTTCGGGTGGCCTTCAAGCCGGTGGCCACGCTGCTGCAACCCCAGCAAACCATCAACCAGGCCGGCGAGGCCGTGACCCTGGCCGGCCGCGGCCGCCACGATGCCTGCGTGCTGCCCCGCGCCGTGCCTATCGTGGAGGCGATGACGCACCTTGTGCTGGCCGACCTGCTGTTGCGCGCCCGCGCCAACCAGTTGTGAGAACCTTGTGGCCCGTTGCGTGTTATGGGGTTCTAGTTTAGAATGAGTCCAGAATGCCGGGCGGGGCGGGCCCGCTGACTGTTGCCCAGAATCAGTTAATTTTCAACGATATGTCTACCATCTCCATCTACGCCGAGGCGTCGCCCAACCCCGAGAGCATGAAGTTCGTGCTCAATTCCACCCTGCTGCCCGACGGCGTGAGCGTGGACTACCCCAACCTGGAGGCCGCCGCCAACTCGCCCATTGCGCAGGAGCTGTTTGGCTTCGACTACGTGGGCCGCGTGTTCATCGCCCAAAACTTCGTCACCATCTCCAAAACGCAGCCCGAGTTAGGCTGGACCAGCATCATCCCCGAGCTGCGCCAGTTCATTAAGAGCTACGTGGAGGCTGGCGGCCAGCTGTTTCTTGTAGACCCCGCGGCCGAGCAAAAGGCCGCCCAGGCTGCCAGCGCCGGCGACCCCACCCAGCAGGACGGCTTCACGAGCCAGAAAATCATCGACCTGCTCGACAACTACGTGCGCCCCGCCGTAGAACAGGACGGCGGCAACATCACCTTCAAAAGCTACCACGACGGCATCGTGACCGTGAACCTGCAAGGCTCGTGCTCGGGCTGCCCCTCGGCTACCGTCACGCTAAAGTCGGGTATCGAAAACCTCCTCAAGCGCATGGTGCCCGAGGTGAAAGAGGTAGTAGCCGAAGGCATCACGGTGTAAAGACCCGCCCGCACAGGCACAAAAAAGCGGCCGGCTACCCAGGTAGCCGGCCGCTTTTTTGTGGGTCGAAGCGCGTAATAACTAGAGTTTGCGGGCGCGCTGCTTTACCGTAAAGTTGCGGCTCACGTTGAAGCCGAAACAGAGGTAGCCATCGAAGAAATTGCCGGTGGTCTGGGTAATAAACTGCTGCTCAATCATGCCCGTCGAGTTCGTTACGTGCAGCTGAAAAATGTGGCCGCCGGTTTCGATGTCCACGCCCAGCGCCACCGAGTTGCGGTAGTGGTCGGCGGTGTACGAGGGCAGCAGGTAGTAATATTCTGCGTTGAGCGAGAAGCGCTTGGTGAGCTTGTAGCGCCCGCCGGCACCCAGGGCAAACACGTCGTTCTTATCACCCTCGTTTATCACCAGGTTGCGGTGCACGAGCGTAGGCATGAGCTGGAGCGAGAAATCGGGGCTGAACTTACGGGCAATGAGCGCCTGATACGTATAGGCCGTGCGCTTGCCCAGGGTATAGTCGATGCCGTTGCTCATGCGCTCGGTCATGACGGCCGTCGAGCCAAACAGCGTTACCGACACGGGCACCTGGCGCGCCCCGGTAGTTTGCTGAATGAGCTTGTATTTCAGGAAGCCGTCGTAGGTTTTATGGAGCGACGAGCGGCCCACGCCCACCTCAAAGCGGTCGGTGAGGGCGTATTCAAAGCCCAGGCGCAGCGTGGCTGCGTCGAGGCCAAAGAAGTTGTAGGCTCCGCTATTGAGCGCGCCGAAGCGGTGCGAAATCAAAAATACCATCGTGCCTTCGCCGGGCGTTTGCACGGTGTGGCCGTTGATGAGGCGCGTGGCCTTGAAGGTAGCGTCCACCACCTGAGTGGGGGCGTCCTTCTTAGCGTCCTGCTCCAGTTGGCCCAGCAGGTCGGCCTGCGCGTGGGCTGTGCCGGCAGCCCACCCAGTGAGCAACAGGCTCAGCAGGCCCACGCGACGGAAAAGAGTAAGCGTTTTTTTCATAAAAAATTAAGGAATAAGCTGTTAGGGCTGCGAAACCAGCGCTGGGGATGTCGGGTCGCAGGTCAGGTTGATGCGCACGCTCACCGACTTGGCAATGTGCTCGCGCACGAGCATCGGGATGTCGATGGAGAAGTCGGCCGGCGCAATGTTGAAGTAGGCAAACACCACAAGCTGGCCATCGCGTACTTGCAAAGTGCCCGTTACCAACGCCTTGCGGGTTACGCCGTGAATGGTGAGGCTGCCCTCGGCCTCCACCGTCTGGGTGGCAGTAGCGAGCTGCTTGAGCACCTGGGGGGCGTTGAGCACCTGCCCAGTGAAGGTGGCCTTCGGAAATTTATCCGACTCCATGTAGTTCTCGTTGAAGTGCTCCTGCATGAGGGTGCGCTTAAACTGGAAGTCGTGGATGGGCACCGAAAAGGCAATCTGGCCCGTGCCCAGGTCAAATACGGCCGCCACCTTGTCGTTGCGGGCCTCAATGTCCTCCATAATGGAGGCCGAGAAGAAGGAGATATGCCCGCCCCGAGTCATGTACTTGCCCTGGGCCCAGGCCTGGCCGGGCGCACCCAGCCCCAGCAGCAACAGTATCAGCCCGCTCATCCGCCCCGCTTTTAGTAATATTCTATGCATAAGCCAACGCGGCAGGTAGGAAGAAAAAAAGAGCTTAGTTATTGGGAGTGCCGGCACTGACCCACGCTTTGAGAACGGCGATTTGGCACGCATCAAGGTTGCCAACGCCATCGTAGGGCATGGGCTTGAAGCCGGGCGAGTGGCTGGCGTTGCCAACCAGGTAGCTTTCGCCGTTGATGCCGTTGGCGGGCGTCGACCAGTATTTCAAGTCGTTGAAATCCTCCATATTAAGAGCGCTCAGTGCCAGGGCCTTGTAGTTCTGCGCCTCGTGGCAGCGGTAGCAGTTCTGCTTCAGAATGGGCAGCACATCAGTCTTATAGGAAATGGCTACGGGCAGGCTGGCGCACGTAACGGTAGGCGGCACTTCCTGGGTGTAGGAGCAGGCGTCCAGCAGGCCCAGCAAGGCCACGGCAATGCCTAGCCCCCAGCGGGCGGGTGGTAAAGTAGCGGGTTTCACAAAAAGTAAAAAATTTAGTATCAAAAGAGGATTTTGATGGAAAGTTACGGCGCAAAGTGTAGGTAAATCAAGTGCTTGCCTACCTGCAAAGTGACGAGCTAACGCTTCGTTTGTGGTCCGTGCCAACTGCGGTGGTGTACTAGCTGCACCTTAGCGCGGCCAATACCAGTGACAGGCAACATGCTGGCTCTTGCTGTCCTGCCAGCGCCGCACGATTGGCAACCTGTGCAGTTGGCCAAAACTAAGAGAAGGCACCGGAAAGAAATTGTAATTTTCGCTCATCGTGGCCTTTTACTTAGCAGACGCACGGCTGGGCTCAACCACGCCCACCCCAGTGCTTGGTGAGCGGGGCCGCCGAACGGCGCTCTTCCTTAAAAAAGAGTCGGCTGCTGAGCGCAGTCTTACGCTGTTTGTAAGCAGCCTTAGCGGCTGGTAGTAGAGGCGCCTGGGCCGCCACCCATGAGCCAAAAAGACCTCCCGGCCTAAGTGGCCGAGAGGTCTTTTTGAAGGTAGCTTCCGTTGAGCTAGGCGGCGCCTTAGCCACCGTAGCGCCGGGCTATACCGTGGCGGTGTTCAGCTTAGGCGCGTCGCCGGGCAGGCTAGTCACGTCTTCGCCAGCAGCTTTGCGCTCCCGCTCTTCCTTCTTACCGTAGGTGTCGAGGATGATGGGCGTGGCAATGAACAGCGACGAGTAGGTGCCGAAGATGATGCCGATAATCATGGCAAACGAGAACGAGCGCAGCGTTTCGCCGCCGAAGATGTAGAGTACAAGCACCACTAGGAATACGGTGGTGAACGTAATCATAGTGCGCGAGAACGTCGAGTTCAGGGCCGGGTTCACCACCTGGGCGAAGGTCAGCTTGGGGTTTTCACGCAGGTATTCGCGCACGCGGTCGTAGATAACTACCGTGTCATTCATCGAGAAGCCGATGATGGAGAGCACGGCCGCCACGAAAATCTGGTCCATCTCGTAGTTGGCCCCAAAGGCGCGGGCGATGGGGTAAGAAGCGATAACCAGCAGCGCATCGTGGAAGAGAGCGATAACGGCGGCCATCGAATACTGCCACTTTTCGAAGCGGAACAACACGTAGACGAAGATGCCGAGCAGGGTAAGGGCCAGGCTCAAGAACGAGGTGCGCTTGATGTCGTCGGCGATGGTAGCGCCTACTTTCGAGGTCGATTTGATAACCGGGGCATCGGCGGCGTACTTAGTCAGGCCCTGGTTGAGGGCGGTAGCCACGGTCTTGTCGGCTGCTTCGCTTTCATCCTCGGCTAGGTAGCCGGTGGTGATGCGCAGGCGGCTGGCATTGCCAAACTGCTTTACTTCGAGGCCGGTGTTTTTGAAAGCCGGCTCCAAGGCGGTGCGCACATCGGAGGCGACCATGGCCTTGTTGAAATCAACCACGTAGGCGCGGCCGCCGCGGAAGTCAACGCCCAGGTTGGGGCCGCCTTGCAGGTACATCAGCACAAAGCCCACCACAATAACGATGGTCGAGAACGCGTAGGCGATTTTGCGCTTGCCCACGATGTCGAAGTTGAGGTTCTTAAACAGGTTGCGCGAAATCGACGTGGAGAAGGTCATGCTGCTCGTCGTCTTGCCCTTGATGAGGGCCTCGATGATAAGGCGCGACACGTACACGGCCGACAGGAACGAGGTGAGCACGCCAATGCCCAGCGTCACCGCGAAGCTCTGCACCGGACCCGTGCCGAAGAAGCCTAGGATGATGGCGATGAGCATGGTCGTCACGTTCGAGTCGAAGATGGCCGAGAAAGCGCGGTTGTAGCCTGCATTCACAGCATCGTGCAGCGACAGGCCGTGGTCCAGCTCTTCGCGAATGCGCTCGAAAATCAACACGTTGGCATCAACCGACGAGGCGATAACGAGAATCAGACCGGCGATACCGGGCAGCGTGAGGGCCGTGCCGAACTGCGCCAGCACACCCAGAATCAGGAACATGTTGAAGAGCAGGGCGGCATCGGCCACGAGGCCGGCGCGGCCGTAGTACAGGGCCATGAAGACCATGATAATCAGCAAGCCAGCCAGCGACGAATACAAGCCCTGGTTGATGGCTTCGCGGCCAAGCGAGGGGCCAACTACGGCTTCCTCCACGATGCGGGTGGGGGCGGGCAGCTTGCCGGCCTTCAGTACCTGGGCCAGGTCCTGGGCTTCGTCGATGGTGAAGTTGCCCGAAATGCTGGTGTTGCCACCCGAGATTTCGCTCTGCACTACGGGGTCCGAATAAACCACGTCGTCGAGCACCACGGCCACTTGCTTGCCGATGTTATCGCCGGTCATTTTCTGCCACTTGCGGGCACCGCCGGGGTTCATGCTCATGCTCACCTCGGGGCGGCCGCCCTGGTCGTAGTCCTGGCGGGCGTCGCTCACTACCTCGCCGCTGATGGGCGCGGCGATGGTGCCGGTGCGGTCTTTCTTCACGGCCACGAGGCGCAGAAACTGCTGGCCATTGGCCTCAATCGGCTTGTTGGTGTAGAGCAGGGCCACATTGGGGGGCAGGATGCTGCGGGCCTCCTGCGAGCGCAGCACGACGTTCATCTGGGCGGTGTCGCGCAGGTTCACGCCCAGCGAGCCGGGCATGGTGAGCAGGCGGGCCAGCACGCCACCCTTCTGGGCAGCAGCCGAGTCGGTTTTGGCTTTGCCGGCGGGCGCTTTTTTGGCGAGCTGGGCAGCCAGCGAGGTGCTGTCACCCTTGGCAGTGCCAGCGGCGGCAATGGTCGAGTCGGCTTTGGCGACGGCGGCAGCGGGGCCGGTGGCCTTCTCCTTGGCCGTCAACACTTGGTCGAGCTGGGCCAGGTAGGGCGTCACCTCATTCTGGGGCCACACTTCGTAAAACTCCAGCTTGGCCTGGCCTTGCAGCAGCTTGCGTACACGGTCGGGGTTGTCTACGCCGGGCAGTTCTACCTGGATGCGGCCGGTACCTTTCACGCGCTGAATGTTGGGCTGGTTCACGCCAAACTTATCCACGCGCTTGCGCAGGATGTCGAACGAGCGGCCGATGGCATCTTCCTCTTCCTTGTTGATAGCCGACAGCACCTTGCTGTCCGAGCTGTTGAGGTCAATCTTGCGGTCCTTGTTCACCGAGTTGGTGAAGATGCGGTTCAGTGGTACGCCGGGGGCCGCCTCCTGGTACGCCTGGTAAAACAGCGTAGTGAAAGGCGTGCCCGAGTTAGTTTTCTGGCGCTCCTTCGCGGTTTCGATAGCCTTGTTGAAGGCGGGGTCCTTCGAGTTGCCAGCCATCGCACGCACGATTTCCACCGGCGACACTTCCAGCGTCACGTGCATGCCGCCCTTCAGGTCGAGGCCCAGGCCCAGCTCGCTCTGCTTTACATCGCGGTAGGTATAGGAGCCGAATACGGGGGCACGCCACACCGAGTCGAGGTAGTGCTGGCGCTTGTTTTCGTTGAGCTGGCCATTGCGCGTGGCGTAGGCCACGGCCTTGTCCTGCACCCCCCGCGAGACGTAGGTGAAGAAGAGAAAGTACGCGCACAGCACCGAAACGATGGCCGTGAGCGCAATAATGAGTCCTTTGTAACGCATTTTAAGTACTTAACAGTGAGCAATAAACAAATCGGCTTTGTTTGAGCAAAGCAGCGAGAGGAGCAATGGCTGGCAAGCCGGCGCAACTGGTACTAAAAACCACTTACTCCCTGCTCCCTACTCACTGCTCATGGAAGTCTAAGGTGCCTGTGGTGACAAAGCCGCGCCCAGCAGCCGCTGGCGACATAATTGGGCCACGAAGGCGGCCGGCGCGCCCATTAGGGCCCGCGCCACGAGGCGGCGCACGAGGCGCGGCAGCCAGGCGGCCGGCAGCGTAGCCGGCAGCCAGCCCAGCGCCCAGGCCGGGGCTACGTAGCTACCCAGCGGCGAGGCCGCTTCCAGCGTTACTTTTTGCTTGATAATTGTGGCGCGTGGCGCGGCGCACAGCGGCGTTTGGGGGGAGGGGAGGGGGCGCAACAGGCTCACCATCCGGCCATTCAGGCCCAGCAACAGCAGTACCGGCAGCGCCACCAGGGCCACTCGCACTAACTGCGTAAACTGGGAAAGGGAATAGCGCATACCTCGGGCAGAGCTACAAATATAACCCGCGCCGCCAGTTGACGCCAAGCGGCGCCCATCGGCTACCACTCGCGCAGGTCGTCGAAGGCATACTGCGCGCCACTCCAAAACTCATCCAGGGCAATGAGCCGAGGCTTGAAGAAGGAAATGAGCGCCGGCCAGTCGTCGCGGCTGAACAGGTTGGCCGGCGCTAGTTCTTTGTAAATGCGGCTTAGCGACTGGCCGTGCTCGTTTACGGCTTCGGCTTCCCAGGTCCATTCCTCGCCCAGCGTTTCGTGCAGCAGGGTGCGCAAGGCCAGAAACTGCTCGAAAAATAGCTCTCGCACGCCCGCGTCGGGCTGCGTTAGTTCAATGCCGATGCTGGCGTGGCGGTTGTCGGCGTGTAGCCGAAAGGTTACGCCTTTCACACCCGTTTTGTAATTGACCCAGCTCACCGGCCAGCCGTCAAATGAGCGCACCGGAGCCATGTACTGGCCAAAGGCAGTCCAGAAAGCCTGGCGCAGCTGCGAAACTTCCGCTTTGCTATACACAGTTGTTAATCAAGAGTTTCAGACACGGCGCAGGTCGAGTCGAAAGCCCGGTACTACCCGCTCACCGCTCAATTCCTGGTCGAAGCCTCCCCCGTTATTATAAAGCATACTAAAGCCCTGGCTAGCGTACACCGCTCAAAACCTACTGCCCCTCGGCCACCTTGCCGCGCAGGTAGCCGATGAGCACGGCCAGCCCGTTTTCGAAGTGCCGGTTGTTCGGAATAATGATATCCGCGTCAGCCTTAAAGGGTTGGATGTACTTTTCGTAGGTCGGTGCTACGTGGTTAGTGTAGCGGTACAGCACGTCTTGCAGGTCGTAGCCGCGCTCGTCGCGGTCGCGCACAATGCGGCGATGCAGCTTCACGTGCTCCTGGGCGTCGATGTACACCTTGAGGTCGAGCAGCTTGGCGATTTCCTCGAAGTAAAATACAAAAATGCCCTCTACCACCACGATGGGGGCGGGCCGAAACACCAGTTCGGCGGGCACCACGTGGGGGTTATTAAAGGTGTATTCCTGGCGACGCACTTCCTGGCCGGTGCGCAACAGGCGCACATCGGCAGCGTAGGCCACCGAGTCGATGCTGCTGGGCAAGTCGAAGTTTTCGACGCCCTGCTCATCACGAAACTGCTGGTCGCGGGGGTGATAATAATTGTCCTGCGAAATCAGACAGATGTCGCGTTCGGGGAAAGCGGCCAGCAAGCGGCGCAAAAACGTAGTTTTGCCCGATGCGCTGCCGCCCGTGATACCAACGAGGTAGGGATGCTGCATAACGGAGGGCAAAGGTAGGTTTTTTGAATTTGGAATCAGG
>Ga0160427_10001109_pt1 | contig 16536 bp, 11 predicted proteins | sample SolpanmetagenomL_FD_108194 | JGI IMG/M metagenome (GOLD analysis project Ga0160427, IMG submission 108194) | Solar panel surface microbial communities from Lawrence Berkeley National Laboratory, California, USA - L | ecosystem: Engineered > Built environment > Solar panel > Unclassified ...
CCGGCGGGTGCGGTAGCCGTGGGTGTTCAACTCGTCGGCGATAGCCGCTAGCGTCAACCCGTCGCGACGCAGCAGCACCGCCAGCCGCCGGGCTTGCTTGTTGGCCACGTGCTCCTGGGCGTTGCGCTGCGCGGCCGCCCGGCCCAGCGCCCGCGAGTCACTGGTGAAGTTCTGCGGGTTGCCCAACTCAAAACCCCGCGCTTTCTTGGCCGCCAAGCCGCGTTTGGTACTATCCGAAATATCCTTGGCCGCCTTCTGCGCCACGGCCGCCAGGATGTTGATAGTGAACTCATCGGCATGGGGAATATCGCAGGCCTTGAAGCGCACCTTCTCCTCCATCAGCTTGGAGGTGAAGTAGACGCTGCGCGCCAGGCGCGACATTTCGGCCACCAGCAGCGTGGCGCTGGCGGTACGCGTTTCCACAATAGCCCGGGTCATCTCCGGCCGGTTATTCTTGCGCCCGCTCTCCACTTCGATGTATTCGGACAGGATGCGGTCGCCGGGCTGCAGAAAGCGGTGCGCAATCAGCCGCTGCCCTTCAAGGCCCAGCCCGCTCAGGCCCTGGCGCTGGGTGGAGGCCCGCAGATAGAGGATATAGTCCATTAGCTAGTTCTTTTTTCGCACATGCTGCGTAATTCACTAATTGTCAGTAGTAAATAGGGCGCTTATAGCGCGTAATTTCTAGTATTAGAATAGCATGGAATGGGCTAGGAAGCCCAGGGGAGCGTAGCGCAAGGGCTCATAGCTGGGTGAGCCAAGCTTCCGCCGCCGGCTCATTCGGTAGTTCGTGCCAGGTGAAAGCGCCCCAGTTTACCTCCGCCGGCAAGCTGGCCTGCCAGTCGGCAAGTGAGATGGGCGGGGCTACGACCGCCACCCGTAGGGGAGACTCGGGCGCGAGCTGCAAGCCCGCCTGAATAAAGCCGTCCACCAAGCCCCGACGCAGTAGCGGCACGTTGATGTTCTCTACGTGCCGCAGGTTGACCAGCCACCGGGAGCAGCAGTGCTGGCTGGCTAATTTCAGCATGGTGTTACCGAGTTCACGGACCTGATAGTTCGACGTATAGCGGCCCAGCGAGCCCCGCACCATCCCTAGCTTTTCCGAGTAGGATGCCGTAATCTGGAGGCGGTTGCGCTGCCACGCCAGCTTACCGGCTACTAGCTCCACGGTTTGCCAGAGGCAGTACCGGCTCCAGTCGGCCGGCGCGAGCTGGTGACGCAGGTACCAGTCGCGCACGTAGAGGCGCCAGCTTGCGTAGAGGTTACTACCCCAGTGCACCGACTCCCGCCGGCCGGCCACCGGTGGGGAGTCGGGGAGTCCGCGCCGTACCCAGTCCTGCCGCTGATAGGGTTCCAGGTAGAGGGCAAATGGCGAAAAACCCGTGCGCAGCGCATACTGCCACTGCTCGAACAAGCCGGCCGGGGGCGCGTGCACCAGTGCCCGTGCCTGTTCATCCAGTTGCTCCAGGCGGGTCACCAACTCGGCGGGCAGGGGCCCTGGGTCTGGCGCGGCTACATCAGGGTGGGCCACCACGTTGGCGGCGTAGTGCTGGTAGTAGTAAATACGGCCCACTGTGGTCAGACTATAGGTAGGCCACCCCACCACCAGGCGCTCGTGGTTCGCCTGCCCAAGCACCTTTTGCACCGGGACACCTCGTTCGAGCCGGCTAAACACGTCGCCACTGGCGTAGTCCGGCGTCTGGTGCGTGGCGTTGGGGTCGCGCTGCCACAGCTGTATCAGCAGTTGCCAGGTAGCCCGGGCCAGCACCTTACCCGGTTTCTTGGTCCGCACTTCACCCGCCAGTTGTCGGGCCAACTTGCGGCCGGCCGGCGTCAGGCGGATATGTGGCAAGGTATAGTGAATGACCTCGGGCAGGTCGGCAACTAAGTAGGGTAACAGGTCTTCTATTTCCAGCAGCCCCCGCTGGGCCAGCGCCCGCCAGGTGCTGCCGGTGCCTTCGCTGATAAGCTTGGCATCGAGGCTGGCTAAGCATTCCCGCAGGGGAGTGGGTGGCCGACCCATCCAGTGTTCCCAGCACCCATAGGGCAGCCAGCGCCATTCCGCCGCCGGCCGCCGGTCGTTTGTACCCCGCAGGTAGTCGCGCCTACGGTCGTGCTCTACCTGTTGGTCGGTCTGGTAGGCGGCCAGCAAGTATTGGCGCTGCCGGTCATTGAGTTGGGGTGAGGCGACGACTTGCATCTTGTTAAGCTGGCTTACCCTGAGCAGCGGCCATCAGCATTGGCACGGCCCGCTTCAACGCGGCTCGGAACTCAGCCGCCGCAATGGTCACCCGGCGGGGGTCGGCACTGCGCGCCGGCCCGACGACGAGGCCCGGGATGGTGCCCAACTCCTCCAGGAGAAGATTCACATTTAGACCCCGGCCCTCCACCTCGCTCAAGTTAAGGCGCAGCTCTACTCCCGGAGCCAGCAGTTGGTAGTACCACGCATCGGGCATCTCGCGCCGGCGCTGGTACTGCACTGACGAGCTGGCGGCTGTTTGGTTAGGTCCGAGCACGACCCGCGTGTAGGCGGCCTGCGCCGCTTCCCGAAATACCTGCTCGGTACAGGGTACCGCCTCGGCCGAATGTAAGAGTCGGGGCTCGCGGAGGTGCTGCACCTGCAACTGACTTTCCTCAGCCAGGAACACCCACACCGGCGAGTTATAGCGCAGGTGGGTACGGGTGCGGGGGTCATACACGAATTGCGGGTAAGTCAACTGCTCAGGAATAGGGTAAGAGGAGGGGAAAGGCGCCCAAATGTAGGTGGTTTCAAGTTAAGGACGAACGTTCTTAACTTGAAACTTTTGCCGAAAAATTCTATTCGGTCACCCAGAATCGGGCGTTGACCACTACTTTTTCTACTTTTAGGTGCGCTACTACCTCGGGGGTAGCGACTGCGCCAACTCCTGCTGATACGCCCAGTCCTCGGGCGAGAGGATGGCTTGCAAGAATGCATCGTGACCTAGGTCGCGGCGCTCGAGCGCATGGCGCCGCAGGGGTAGGCTGTTCTTGCTGGCCGCGAAGCCATCGCGTTCCATGGCTCCCCGCATCTTCTCAGGTAAGCCTTCGAGCCAATGGTGGAAGTCGTCTTCCGTCACCGCGCCCTCGGCCTGCTGCTGATACCGGTAGCTGGCGTTGCCGAGCCGAAACAGCCGGGCGTGGTAGGCGCGCTGCGCTTCCGGCAGCGCCGCCAGAAATTCCAGTTGCGACTGGTGGTACTTATCCAGGGGATGGCGGGGGCGGAGGAGTTCTTCCATCAGAGAGGCAGCGAATAAATTAAGCTATTCGCCCCTGCCGAGCGTAGGCACGCAACACCTCGGGGGCATCGTAGAGGAGGCCGCCGGCCGCTTCGACTTCTTCCAGGTCCACCTGGGGACTGTCGCTGCGTAACACTTGCCAGACCTGGGCAAAGTTCACCCGTACCGTCGACCACCGCTGCCGGTCGTAGGGGTTAAGGAGCACCGAGCAGGTGAAAGCTTCCGCCTCAATGGCTAGGTCACGGGTGGTTTGGGCGTGTAGATGGAGCATGCCGAGCAACACGGGGCCGTCCGGACTTTCGAGAGCAGTCGTATTAAGCAGGTAGTGATTGGCGGGGTCTGCCAGCCCGGCTTCTACTGCCGTCAGCACAGCCACTAGGAGATGCTCCCCCGAAGGGGGCGCTGCTGCATAGGCCTGATTGATATCGCCTAGCGTGGGGTGTTGTTTATAGACTACCGCATTATAATACAGGATAGCCTCCGGTCCATAACTCACCTTTTCGGCCGCTTGCTCGGCCGGGGTAAGCACCTTACGGCAGAGCTGGTAGAGTTGGGCGAAGGGCACAGTAGCCCGGAAGCGGTCGGCCCACGGGCCCGGGTAATGCCGTTCGCCCCGTTCGGGATAGCGGACCAATTCCGTATCGAAGGCCACGAAATCGGGGCCGACCTCCACGTTGTCTACCTCGCCCTGCTGCAGGGCAAAGACGGCGGGAAAATGTCGGTAGCGCGGATGATTCGTGCGGTCGTAGTAGTGTCCCCCAAGCAGGTAGGTAACAGTTGGGTCGTCCAGGTCAGCCACTAGCTGCCGAAGTAGCACCGGCAACTGGTCGGGGTCCGTGGCATAGGCCGGCTGGCTAGAGCCAGTGGAAGCGGAAGGAGACATAACGGGGAGAATAACGCCAGCAAGATAAGTCCCTGTATTCATTCGTAATACTTGGCGCAATGCGAGAAAGCACTTCGCTGGTTTACCGATGGTGCGCGTCCAAACTACTAGGAACTCTTTGTTGAGATTCCTTGGCCGGGTTTGCTACTCCTATTCTTTTTCCTACCGTTGTTTTCCGTTCCTACTATTGTTCTACCCCTTCTGCGCCTCCTGGGGCCAGGAATCCAGGATGGCCTGCGTAGGGGCCGCCACTAGAAAGGGCTTGCCAGCGGCCTGGGCGGGGAACTGACCGGCGGCGAGCAGGCGGGCCATGTCGCGCAGCCCGATGAGCGTTTTGCCCAGGCCCATGGTCAGGGCGATGCCGGCCAGGCGCCGGCCCTGAATGATGGCCAGCACCTGGTCCTGCAAGGCTTGCTTACGGGCGGCCGCGCTGCTGGTAGCTTCTGGAGATGGGGACATACGAGAGGCTATAAAAGCGGCAATAGGAGTTAGCCAGGGCATTTTGCTTTCGTGAAGGTATAAACCCGCGCAGCCACCAGCACCTGGCTGATGACTGCGCGGGTTGCCGGCCGGTCTGATGTGCGGCAGGTTTTAGCCCAGCAGCCAATGACTTACACCCCGGTGAATTTCACGGTAATAATGGGGCGGGTTTCGTCGCACCGAATCAGGTGCGGCTGGGTAGCCAGCAGCGCCGCGGAGTCTTTGTGGGCAAAGTCGAACTCCTGCAGGATGCTGCTGTCAAAGTCCCCCTGGCGGTTGAGCAGCTCCGCGAAGCGCTGCCGGTAGGCCTCCTTCTCCGCCCGCTTGAGCGAGTGCCAGTGCTTGAGCGTATCAGTGCGGCTAAACCGACGACCGGCCCCGTGCGCGCAGCTCCAGAGGGCCTGCCCCAGGGTCGGGTCCCAGCGGTTAGGCTTGACAATCAGCGAGCCGCGGCTCATCGAGAGAGGAATAACTACTTCTTGGTCAGCCACCAGCTGCGTGCTGCCCTTGCGGTGAATCACCCCCTCGGGCCGGAACTCCAGCAGGTTGTGGCAGCTATCGGCCAGCACGGGCGTGCCGGCGGCCACGTAGTGATTGCGCAATAGAAAGTCGTAGGTCTTAACCAAAAATTCCCGGCGCCGACTCGCCGCGTACGCCAGTACCCGCGCATATTCCTGCTGGTATTCGGGCGTCGCCAGCGCCAAGGGTAGCCACTCCGCCCCCGGGTTGTGCTCTTGCAACATCCGGTAGTGCTGCTGGTAGAGGTAAATGCCCAGGTTGCGGCTGCCCGTGTGCACGAGGATGTAGAGGTAGTCGTCCGACTCCTCCAGGGCCAGGAAGTGATTGCCCCCACCCAGGCCTTCGTCCGTCATGCCAGGGACTTCCCGCTCCAGGGCGCGGTAGTGCCGGGCTTTGTCGAAGGGGCGCAGAACCTGCGGCCGGGGAATGCGCAGATAGGCCACCCCGCAGCCCAGGTCCTTGCCGGTCACCAGCGGATAAAATACCTCGGTGGTCTGGAAGGCGACCCCAACGGGGATGGCGCGCTCGGAGCAGTAATGGATATCGGGGAAGACGGTTAGTCGCCCGATGGGTGCTTGTTCCTCGAATAGGAGGAGGGACTGTAGCGCGTGCTGCTCCACGCCGCTACGGTCCGTAAAGTAGACCGTTTTCACGTTATCTTCTTTAGGAGTTAAAAAAGGGGACGCGCACCAAGGAGCAGCCGCAGAGAGGGCGCGCGTCAGGGCCTCAGCATAGGCCGCCACAAAGGTAAGGGAAACAGGCGGTTCCGCTACCTTGCTGGCAGCAGGTAGTGGTCATTGGCCGGGGGTGTCAGCGTATCCTCTGTATGGGGCGCAGTACTCGCCAAGTTTTTCGGGCTACGCAGTATCACTAATATTTTTGGTCGCTTCGGCCAGGCAAAACGGGCACTTATCCTTGTTGTCCAGGATAATGAGCGTTTTGTAGTGGGTCCAACCCGATTGCGTCCGCAGTGCGGACGCAATCGGGAACGTGCGGTAGAAATGGCGGTAGTGTCCCAACTACCGCCTTGCAAACCCACTGCTAAACTGCGGCTGTAACTCCACCGCCAAGCCCTTAATGCGGCTGCTGCCGTAGGTGGCCTGGTCGGCCCCGTGTTGCTCTCCTGGCAGAATTACTCGCCCGATGTACCAGTAGAGGAGTACTCGCCCGGTATCGACAGCCCGAACTGCCTGCTCGCGCGCCTGCGTGCTAATTCAGCGTGACGTCAACTCGCCCGGTTTGTTAGCGCATGCAAGATGAATCTCTTCTCAAGAGCGCCCTGGGTATTGGCCTCGTAAGCTACTACCTGAGCCTTTCGTGAGCCAATTTATCCGTTGGAAAAATCGCCTTCACGGCACCTATCTCGCGAATTATGCTTAGGTGTCGGCTCGTGGTGAGCCAATTGTGAGTCCATCAACCCGGCTATCGACTACAACTTTGGTGCGAGATTATTAAGCGGTTGCCAGTGGCTTTGTGGCCCATCGTATCCTGCCCGACAGCAAACCCATATTGGTGCTAACAGCGAGGCGGACAAGCTATTGTGCGTGGGCATTTCAAGTAGCACAGAAATTACAACCCCGATAAGGCGGGATGCCTTATCGGGGTTACTTAGGCAGATTATGAAGCATGAGAGCTTCAAATGGCGGGTACGCGTCCCAACTGGGCTAAATAGCGCTGAACCTCTTCGCTGCCAGGTATTGGCCCGCCTCCAGGCAGACCTTTAGGTAAGGGCGGCGAACTGGATAGGTCCCAGCGCCAAGCTTGCACTACTTGCTCAGCCAATGAGTAAGGCTGGCATAAGTAGGTAAGCAGCGCCAGTAGTCGGGGACCAGTATGGCTGGGAATTAGCTCAGGGAGTACCATCACTGCTAGTTCAATGGCCCGTAGGTAATGCTGAGCTACATCAAGAGTGGTTAGCCCATACACAGGCGGGTCGAGCAGCGGTAGTTCGGATGAGCTATTGAGGTGTTGTACTAGCTGTTTCAACTCTTCTGCATCGAGCGTAACCCCTTCGGATTCGCTCAGCACGAGCGTTGGCTGGAACTCGAATAGCGCCCGTAGCCAGGCAGCAAGGGAGAGGGTAGGGAAGTGATGGGGCAGGCGGCGCCGCAAGTAGGCCAGCAGCTGCTCCCGTTGAACAACGGAAGCCTGCGCGTAGGGTAATAGCTGGCTCGCAGCAGGTTGAGGAATAAGATTCATAAGAAAACGGCGCAGAGATAGCATAAGCAAGGGCACGACGAGGCAGCCTCCTGCGGTAGGCAGTGGGAAAAGACTGGTGGGGACCGTATTAACTAGCTGGGGGAGCACTGAACTCGTCCGGGTTGGCTGGTTGCTGTCGCCGGTCCAACTCTTGTTGCCAGTTCTCGCGCGTTCGGGCAGCTTCGGCCTTCAGGATGAGGCGGCGTTGCTTGATAGCTTCCAGCAACAGGTCCACTAGCTCACCCCGCGCTTCCGGTTGGAGAGCCAGCGTAAGCGACTGAGCGACGGAGTGCAGCGTAAGGGTCACGATTCCGTCCAACTCCAGGGCTACTAGTGCGTGGCGCTGACGCTTGAGTTGCTGACGGGCGCGTCGAAGGCGCTTGAGGTCACGGCGGTAGCTCATCGGCGCAGGCGGCTAAGTAAGCTGGCGAATGTCAGCGAGTCCGACGGCTGAAAGCTAGCGGTAGCTAAGCGGTCGAATGTGCCGGCCCGGCGGTCGGCTTGGTCGAGCGAGGGAAAACTGGCTGACTGGGTGGGGGCGGGTCGACGGAGGCAGTGACAGCGAAAGCTAGAGATGCGCATCTGCCACAGCGTATTGCGCAGGGCGCATTGGCGGCGCAGACAGGCAGCTTCAACTCGGGCAACGACTTCGCGGCGGACTATTTCCGCCTGCACGCTCTCTCCCCAGCGAATTAGCCGGGCAACATCTTCGCATTCATGCGCGAAGTGATTGGCCCGCAGTTGCTCAACATCGCTGAAGAGGGGATGGCCGATTAGGGGTAGTAGAACATACTGACGCAGTTCGCCTATAGAGGTATAAGCGCTGCAGAGCATACTCGTCCCACTTACATGTGTTTCCATGTAATTTTGGAGTGTAGTTTGGTGATAGGGCTTGCCGGCCCTGTTGCTATTTTAAAGGTCGCCCCTTGCCGGGGGCGGCCTTTTATTGTTACAAATGTAAAGACAAAACAATACAAAGCAAGCGGTCTTGATTAAGAAGTCAGCTTTTGTCTTTACTGCCTAATGAAAGCCTGTATATTTGTTCGATGGAGAAAGAATCATCCCCTAAAACATTAATCAATCTGCGCGTTGACCGCGAGCTAGCAGAGGCCGGCAAAGCGTTAGCGAAGAAGCGAGGTGCCAATCTTTCAACGCTGCTGCGGATGTTATTAATAAAGGAGTTGGAAGCTGATAAAGCCACAATCAAGTAAGAACAAAGCCTGACCAATCTGTCAGGCTTTGTTCTTACTTGATTGTGGCTTTATCCTTGGAAACCACAAAGTAATGCTAGCGTACTCGCCTAAATTGGCCTTCTTATAGCAGCGAGGGGGCAAAATTACTCTAAGGATAAATGCTATATTTTACATGCCTCACTTTGAGCGTACTACCTCTTTAACATAGCTCAAAAAGTCAGGTCCAATAATCCAAAGGGCTGTGTGTTTTTGGACTGCCTTTCTGAACCTCATTTTTCGAGCTTATCAGCAGATTAGGGCATAAATTGTATTGGGTCAATATGTTACGGCTTTCTGGCCCGACATTCGAAACTGCTTACAGTAATTTTACCCTCTCGCTGCTATAAGAAGGCCAAATTCTACCATGCCTAACATGTCGGAACTGCGGTTGAAGTAATGTAGAATGCAAGGAGCCTCCAGTAGCACAGCTCCACATAATGGGTTCGATAGAAATAAAGACAGTAGTAACTGATAGTTAGACTGTTATTTAAGCGCTTCAGCAAAAAAACCGAAATCTTTATCTACTACCGTTCTGCGGTCTAACAGCGAATTGAACTCTTCGCAGGACGTTTCTGGCAGCAGCGCACATGACTGACAGGCCGCTATGTTTAGCCCACCAGGGCCTTGGCCTTCAGGGCCCGTGTGCCAGCATATTGGGTCGGCCGCGCAATCGTAGCGCGCGCGATTCAATGCCGACTGCAGCAGTGCCATCAACTCGCCGCGCCGGCCTATTGAAACCAACCCACCATAGCTTCCTTCAGAACCGGCAATGGTGTAAATCAAGATACCCTGCATGGCCGGACCAACATACAGCCGCTCCTGCAGCGACGTGGCCGGATAGCCACACTGAAACTCCAGCTCTTTGATGAGCAGGTGCGAAAGTGTGTGCAGCAGCACAAAGCGCTCCAGTGATGGCCGGGGGGTATTGGTGCCCGCCGGCAAACGCAGTAGGTTCTGGCGTAGCTGATTGGTGTGGTCACGCACATCAGTCCGGTACTCCCATTGGGATAGCGCAGCTGCATCGAGCGCAATAAAAAGGCCTTCTCCGTAGCTTTCTACCGCGGGCAGTAAGTAGGTGGTGCTTTTAAACTTTGTAGTATAGCAGCGCTGCACTTGCTGGGCATCGGCTGCATTAGCATCGGCCAGAAACGTATCGCGCTCAATGGGCTGCTGCCTGGTATAGGAGGTTTGCACCGAGGTAAGCTTGAGCTTTTCGAGCCGGAAAAGCGCGGCAATTCCCGCGATGGGCTGCTGGCCGAGTTCAACGGGCTCGATTACCAACTCGGTAGTGTGGTAGCGCCCTCCGGGCTGCTGGGTAATGAAGTTGTATTCGGCCTGACGGTAAGCAGCTTCATCAGGCGAAGTGGCTACCGGCGGAGGCAAATGAAAATTACTGTCAATAAGTCCTTGTAGATATTCGGCGCTTACATCTAGGGCATAAGTCTTCTTTAAAAACTTCAACAAGCCTTTCGCCAGGGTTCCCTCCTTATGTAGCTCTTTTAAATCAGCCAGCATTTCCTCGGTAACACCAGTCGCAGCAGTCTGCGCGGCAGGCAGGTACAGGCTGTGCATGATATTGGGATAGTACACGCTGGTGCTTGACCGAAGTACGGCTTTCATCAGCACAGTACCCCGCCCGTACTCAACGATGGCCGCTTCGGGCACTCGGAGACCGAAGATGCCTGCCAATGTACTGCTGCCTATTTCCTTGCCCTGCGCGTCGAGCGCACTGATAATAATACCTTTTAAATCCCCGAATTTAGCAGCCGTGCGATAGCGCAACGTCATGCCGGGGGGCAACGGCGTTTGCATATCCAGGCGGGTGCCTTTGCCTTGGTCCAAATCGTCATCGTTGCTTTCTGCCGGGGCTTCCGGGTTCTCGGTGGCTACTGGCCGCACGTTTCGCAGGGCCCACCGTGGCCAGGGCACATCGGCTATATGCCCGCCCGGTGAGGTCATTACAAAGCGCACTTGTTCCAGGGGATGAAACTTGTTTTTGCCTGGTGCCACCGCGTAGCACCAGCCGCACCGGGGCGGGCTAAACTGGCTTCGCTCATTGACGGGTACGGTATTATACCATTTGGCTAGCCACTCTTCGTAGTCGTTGAAGCGGTTGCAGCTGGAGCAATACATCCAGCGGGGGAAATACCGGGCTGCCGCCTGCCGGCTGGGCAAGCCGCTGCCAAAGCGGCTATCGCCATCTTTGGCAGGCAGCCGCACCAGTTTGGTAAGGTTGGTGAAATGGCTGCGCAGGCGTGCTATCAACCGCTCATCTTCAATGCGGTAAGCGGGTTTATCGCACTCTTTGCCATATTTCCCTTGCTTCAAGGCAAAGGGCCACTGGTCGAATGGTAAAATCTGGAGCGCACCCTGGCGCGATTCAATAATGGAGCCTATACCGCCGTAGGCACTGATAAGCTTACGGGTCTGAATGTCTTCGGTAGCCATCGAGGGTAGGTTAATCAAGAATGGGTTCCACCGCAATGGCGGTGGAGGTGTCTATTTCGCGCATCGACATCATCAGGTCCCAGTCGTCGCCCTGGCCGATGAGGTGGGGATTTCGGGTACTTTTGCTGTATCCCAGTCGCTGGCCATCGCTGGCGTGGGCAATTTTTTGCAGCCAGTTGTCGGCCAAGTGTTGTAAACTTTCGGCCAGGTAGCTGCGGAGGTCGGCATCGTCAATTTGCTCTTGCAGCAGCCGCTTCAGCCCCGAGATATCGCCCGTAAACTGGTGGGCAGCCAGCCGCTGGTAGTGGCGCACGTAGGTCACCATCAGGCTATTAAGCATACGGTCGAAGGTCACTTGCGTGAAGGGCGTGAGGCTTAGCGGCTCGACGTATTTGTAGTAGCTCTCGTTGTAGCTGGTGAACTGCTCGAATACCGATTTTTCGCGGGCCCGGTTGGCATCGAGCAGCACGAAGACCGTACCGGGGTTTTCGCGAGCTACCCGGCTGCTGGCCTGAATATACTCGGCGCTATTGCGCGGCTGGCCACTCATCAGCATTAGGTTCAGCCGGCTGATGTCGATGCCGACAGACAACATATTACTGGCCAGTACCAAGTCGATGCCCTGGCTAACGTGCGTGCGGCCGTTCTCATCTTTTCGCAGTGACAGCGTGTGCCCTAGCTCGTTGAGTGCGTCCTTGATTTTACCGCTTTCGACCCGGCTGGTAAGCTCCCGCGTCCGGCCCGTCAGGCCCCGGTAGCTCCAGTCGTAGAAGGACGTAGCCAGGCCAAAACGTTGGTGCAGCAGCCGCAGCTGCGTGAATACTTCTGCCCCGACTTTATTATACATTTTGCCCACATCGCGCAGACTATTGTAGTACACCACCAGCGTCCAGTAGTGATCGAGCTCCTGCAAAACCTGCTCCGACTGGTTGGCCCCAGCGGGCAGACTTTGGCGTAGGTCGCGTAGCATCTCGGAGCGGGCAAACAGAAGCAGGGCCATCAGCTGCAGTTGGCTATCCAGCCCCGTTTTGCCAGTGGGCATCAGGCCAATATGGCGGCGCTTGCTTTGGGTATTATTAAAAGCAAAATACGAATCATCGTAACGAATGCCGGCGGGTGGAAATATAGCCACCTCCCGTTGGTACAAGCCCCGTACCTGCTGGGCGGTATTGCGCGTAGTGGCCGTCGAGGCAATGATTTTGGGCTGGCGCGCTGGCTGGCCACCCGCCGCCGGCACCGTGCAGAGCAAGTTAACGACTCTTTCAAAAAGCCCTGTGATAGAGCCCAATGGCCCATTGAGCAGATGCAGCTCGTCCTGAATAATGAGGTCGGGCGGGCGGCTTTCGGCGGTGGGCTTGAAAAACCGATACCCCAGCTCCTTGTAGGGCAGCATGGCAAATTTATCCACCGTGGCGAAGAGAAGGGTCGGGGGATGCTCATACAGTACCTCATCCACAACACTCACTGGCAAGCCTTCGCTGTCGCGCCCGAAAGCGCAACGCTGATTGAGGCATTTAGCCTCGCCCGTTTTGGAAAACGCCGTAGCGTATTCTTTTACTTTGCTCACCGTGCGGCAGCCGCACCACGGGCAGGCTGCTAGTTGAAAGCGGTTCTTATCCTGGGGGTTGCCGTCCTTGCCTTCATTCAGGCGGGCCAGCTCCTTCGCCATATCCGTGTACACTGCCTTTGCTTCGGGCAGGTCGTTGGGGGTGGTGGCCATGCCTACCCACATGCCAATGCTGATGCGCTCCGTACCCATAGTAGGCTTGTTGGAAGCCGGACGCGGTAACTCTACTCGCAGGAATTCCAGCGCGCAAATCAGCCTGGTGGCTCGCTCGAACTGCTGGGCCGTTAGCAGGCGCAGCGTGTAGCGCATCAACACTGCTACTCCAGCCGCGGCGGCTGGGCCGTGATGTAGTCGACGCCACACGATGGTCAAGGCAGCCACGGCCAGGTACGCTTCGGTTTTGCCGCCGCCCGTTGGAAACCAAATCAGGTCTACTAAATCCCGGTCAGCGGTGTGTGCCGTCGTCACCGAATCGAGGCTGAGCAGAATAAAGGCGAGCTGAAACGGCCGGTAGGCAAACGGCACGTAGCCACTGGCCGCCTGGTCGTCAAGCCGACCCGGATGATGGCGGAAAGCCTCCAGATTCTGGTAATCGGTAGCGCTGTAGTCGGTAGCAAAGGCGGCGTATTCCTTTTCGCTTTTGCCATACGCAGGGTCGTTCGACAGCACCATCTGCAACAGCATGGCGGTATTGGCCAGCCGAAAGGCCTGCATTACTTCTGGCGTAGTTTCCAGTAATGCTACCCCCGCCAGTAGGCGAGCTTCGGCAGTCCGTTGCGCCTCCAGAATGGGCCGGTAGCACTTCGCATCAGCAGGTACCTGCTCCGCATCATGCCGTTGCTCCTCGATGAAGGCAGTGTACTGTTTTACAAACAGTTTCAGGCCGTTAATCAGCCCGGCGGTTGGCAGCTCATCTTCGCCCCAGATGGACAGCGTGCGCAGCGCTAGCACCTGGGTCAGGGCTGGTTTATCGGCTGCTGCGAGTTTTGGGTGTAGGCCATTGCTAACCCCCGGCACGTCTACCTGCGGCACGAAGGTGGTGGCCACACGCCCGGTGGGCACCTCCCACTGCACGGCGCAGCCGTGGCCCAGCCCATAGGCGTGGCAGTCGCGGTATTGATAATTAAGGATTTCTGCTTCTGCATCGCCCCCAAACTGTCGGGCCGGGTCACGATAGGGCAGCAGGCTGGTGCCCGCTAGCACGGCCACCTCCACCTGAAACAGGCACTTTTCATTCAGGTCCTCCGAAGCGTTGCTGAACCGGTTGGCGGGCTGCTGCGCCTTGTTTTGCAGCAGCAGCTTGATGTATTGCCCGTAGCCATTGCCCGGCAACACCCGAACATGGCATGTGGCCGGCTCGCCGTTGGGCAAGACGAAGGAATGCGCTTTGGGAGCGTTCAAGTCCAGTTTGTACGCTTCCTCGAAAGGCACTCGTTGCCACATCCGGTTTTCGGGCGCCATCAGCTTTTCCAACGCTGCGCCGGCTGTACTGGTTTTTACTTCGTCGAGCTGGAGCAGCCGGCTGAGCGCTGCAAAATCACCCGTCCGGGGGCCACTGCTTCGGCCGCTGGGTTTTTGGGTGAAGTGTAGCTGCCCGGTAGTTTCGTCGTAAGCCAGCTTGTCGATTAATCCTTGCGGCACGTGCTTTTGCATCAATGCCCAGCCATCGGGTGAGAGATTTACCCGGGCTGCTCCCAGCGGAGCGGGCTCATAGCAGGCCCCCCTGACGATAACCTGCACCGTGGCAGTGCCGGGGGCCACGCACAGCGTTAGTCCCGCATTGGTGGGGAAGTAGTGGTTAGCGGCGGCGTATTCGTCGCGCTCAGCTTCGGGTTCCGGCGTATTGGTACCCGGCCGCGCTAGGCCCGTATCAGTAGGGTCGTGGTCGGCGGCTTGTTGCTGGTCATCAGTCCGCTCAAACATTTCTTCCTGCTGCCCAGCGGCATCGGCGGCACCGCGGGCGGCTGGCTCAGCTTGTTGGCGCTCAGGAAACAAAATGCCGGTATAGTAGCGCTGCAAGGGGTAGTCATCGAGCACTTCGGTGGCCACGGGGCCAGCGAACGTGTCGGAGCCAGGGCCTAGCAACGATTGGGTAACACGGTCGGCGAAATAGTCGCGGGGTGGGTGGGGTAAGGTAGCGGTGGCAGACATGCAAGTTGGTATAAGGCTGCGTCAAGCGAAATGAGATTACTAAGCTTTGCTGGGCTGCACGGTGGCAATGACCCGGCTTTTGATGCTGCGGCTGAGCACCGCCACCACCGAGTCATCAAGGGCGGCCAGCAAGGGGCCCCGTTGTTCGGTCACGTGGTAGCGCAACAACTCGTCGCTCAGCCCCCGACCTAGGAGTTTGGAAAGCGTCTGGTACTTGGCCCGGTGCGCCAGCAGCGCCCGAAACTCCTCTTCCTCACACAGGGCGCAATCCGCCAAGCCTTCCTCCCGCGCTAGCGCCTGAATAGCGCGAAGGGAAGCCTCGTGCATCGGAAAGCGAATGCTGCCTTGCAGGTACTGGTGCAGCGATGGTATGGCCACGGGAAAGCCATGCTGCTTTAGCTTACGAAACAGTATATGCTCATTAATCTTGAGCTTTTCAAGCTGCCGCAGCGTGCGCTTCCAAAGGCTGGAATAATGCTCAATGCGGGCCATAGTCCCCGTCTTATCCTGCGCCAGCAAAATCTTGTAATTCAGGTTTCGGTCTTCGTTCTCGTAGAAGAGAATGGCATCGCCGGGCGCCAGCTCGCTGATGCGGCGCCATATGTAGCCCCCGTCTTCTTGGCGCAGTACGTTCTTGGAGCCCTCCAGCACATCCTGCTCGCCGGTAACGAAGCGGACGCTATAAGGTCGGGATTCGATTACCCGGTCCTGCGTTTCTCGGGCATAGCCGGTTTCATCCAGAGCATAGAGCTGGGCAAAGAAATCTGCTTGGCTGGCTTTGCCAAATGCAGCTTTACCGATGGTACCAGCCATTTCGGCGGCTTGGTCAGGGGCTTTTGCTGTCGCCGTTGACCGGGCTGAAGCCACTAGGTCTTCATAGCTCTGCTCGCAAAAGCGCCGACGACTGCTTTCCAACAGGCGGGCCTCGTCACGGCGCTCAGCCGCACGGCGCACGTTACCGAATTTGCCATCTTCAATCTGTTCGTACAAAAACAGCTTGACCTGGCCCCTGGCCCGGCTCATGGTGTCGTACTGCTCACGATTAAAAATGAACGGCACCAAAAAATGAGCCTGGGTCGAGTTGAGCTCCGCCGAGCGCATGATACGTTGGAAGGAGGGTATTTTGCCCTCGTTGTCGTGCAGGCGCAGTACCGACACCATCTTTTCCGGGTCGTGGTACGTGGCCCGTACTGCTTCGTAAGTGTCGCGGTCGGCCAGCACATAGCGACCGCCAGCGGGGTCGTCGTGGTAGCTTTTTTTGAGACTGCTGGTCAGGTGCCGGTGCTTGGGACTGTCCGTCTGGAAGAAGTCGTTTAATTTCGCAAAGGCCGCTTCCAACTCTGTCGCGGCTTTTTCTATACGCTTATTAGAGAATATACCGGCTTCGTAGAAGGCGTCCGCAAACTGCTCGCCCAACGCCTCGTCTTCGTTCTCCTGGCCCAGCAGGTAAGCCCGGATTCGCTCGTGCTGGCTGCGCAGCCAGGCAGCTGCCCGTGAGCACTCCTGGCCCGGCGGCAGCACATGGCGCAGGTAGGCGTTCAGGAAGTAGTAAACCGGGCGGGGTCTGACAGCGGGGCTGCCATCGGCGCCATCGGCCAGGGCATTGAGCAGCAGCACTAGCCCGGCTACGATGCCTTGGAGTTGCGCTACTGAATCGAGCGGAACTTCGGTAGGCGGGGCATCAGCGAGCGCAACAAACCGAACTGCGGTCGATTTCAGGCGCACCTTTTCGGGATCCTCGGCCGAGCGGTGCCGGCCAAAGAAATAGTCCAACTCCTCGGCCGACCACCGCCACCGCGCGTA